>Ga0335085_10000244_pt1 | contig 169962 bp, 231 predicted proteins | sample Lox_Sample_45_FD_206712 | JGI IMG/M metagenome (GOLD analysis project Ga0335085, IMG submission 206712) | Soil microbial communities from Loxahatchee National Wildlife Refuge, Florida, United States - Lox_Sample_4.5 | ecosystem: Environmental > Terrestrial > Soil > Wetlands | place: USA... | reverse complement strand
TCAAGCAAGCTGAGATTTTCAGAGGCTACTCTCATAGTAGTCAGCGCTTGATGCTCCTCCATCATTGTATCAGGCCGAGTTTCGTGTTCTTCAGGGTACGTATCGATGATGGTCTCGCCATCTGGATCCGGGCTAAAGTCAGCACTGATTGTACTCGCCCCCGCTACTAGACCGGCTACCTCCTTGCCATTGGTCTTAATCTTCTCGTTGTCAAGTTCTTTGTTCACTTCTTTAGCTAGCTTGTCGTAATCGACATCGCCTACTGTCTTGCGGAGAATCTTCAGCGCTCGATAGATGATGGCTTTGTCTTTGGGATAGAAGTGGATCAACGTTTCGCTATAGGCGTTCACGCGATCTCTGCGCATGATGCCAATAGCTACAGCCCTAAAGACACGGAATGCCGCTAGGCTAGCCTTCTCGGACATTCTTTTGTCATTAGGAGGAACAAACTTGTCGATTGCCAATAGGAGGGCTTGACATTGGATCTGCACTACGTCCATGTATGACAAATGACTCTTAGGAGTACCTGCCCAGAAGATTCGAGCTTGACTGATAGCAAGCGGTAAATTCTGTTCTAGCAGCTCCTGACGTGCGGAGGCTATCTCCCTAGCCAACGAGGCGACTTTTCCTCCCTGAGGCCATTTACGTGCGTTTAACACGTAGTCTACGAACGACCAGTTAAATCGATAGCGATACAGAGCCTTGTCATTTCTGTTCATCAGAGCGACACTGATATGGCGAGTGAAGACCCCTTGACGTTCACGAAAATAGGGACGTGCTGCCAATACATTCTTTCGCTTGTCGCGAATGAATTTGATGAAGTCCTTATAGACTCCAGGACCCCATGGATGCTTGATCAATACTTCTCGTAGCTTGGTTTCTAGCGAGACCAGTCTTCTGATCTGTTCACGTTGATGGGCTAGAAGTGCCTCATCCTCAACGGCCTCGTACTTCTCTAGGGCTTGTTCGAGATTCGATGCGAAAAGTTTGAAGTGTTTGTCAATCTCAATCTTAGCCATTCATCAGTTCCGCCATGGTGACAGGACCATACAAGTCATCGTAGATCTCTTTCCTAATGTCAGCATGGCGTCCTACGGGACCTCGCTTCCATCGACCATTTGAATCCATGTGTCTGTCATCCACCTTAAAGTCAACTATGTGACAAAAATTCTTGTTAGAGGTGATTCGGGTACCACGTCCGATAGCCTGTTTCACCTGGATCTCACTAGATCCACCCTGCCAGTATACCAGAAACTTAACGACAGGAATGTCAGTACCAGTAGAAATACATGATGTTCCTACGAGAATTGGCAGTTTACCTTCGTTAAATCTCTTGACAAGTTCTGTAGGATCAGATTTGTGAAATTCCATAGGCACCTTTCCTCGATTGTCCTCAGTCAGAGAACCATGAGCAAATCCAACCTCATAACTTAGCCATGGAAGTAGCTTTGTAAACTGTTCTACCTCTTCGATTAGGATCAAAACAGGAAACCCTGCTTTTACTGCATAGTTAGCCATCGTTCCGATGGACTTAGCTATGGAGGGATTGTAGAGGAGGTGATGGCGAGTCATGTCTAGTGGATCATTACTCCAATAGTCTCCATTCATAGGAGCATTGAACATCTTGAAGATTGGCTTGGCTAGAAATCCTTTGTCAACACCTTCACGAACAGTCATTCTGTAGACAATAGGGCCAGTGATTCCATCAAGGAGGAGATCAGATCCATCATTCCTAAACTGAGTAGCTGAGAAGAAGAATCTGTAAGGAACGTCCTTGACTAGTCCGAAGCATACAGAAGCAAGAGTCTTGGCAGGACATTGATGACTTTCGTCAACAATGAATACCTTAGTTGCTTGTAGTTCCTTCCATAGAACGGATCCCTTTTTGACTCTAGTGAATGACTGGGCAGTACCGATAGTGATTAGTTTCTTGGTTTCTTTCTTCCCATCGAAGAAAGCTCCAACGTTCTTCTTGCCGAACCATCGAGTAAAGTCAGTTAGTAGCTTTTCAGTAATGTTAGCACTAGGAGTCATGATGATGGTTTTGAGACCTAGCTGTTTGACAACATTAGCGATGATGAAGCTCTTTCCTAGACCTGTACCCATTTCTACTCCTGCATGCTTTGCTTCTAGGAGCTTTTCCATCGCTTCCTTTTGGTATGGGTACATTTCATAAGATGGCTTCTGATCCCATGGGAGTAACTTAGGCTCAGGATAGACCACCTCATTGACTAGGGTGTATTTAGTTTTGCTCTGTACGTATTGACTCAGTCCACTATACGTCCAGTATCCTTCTTCGCCTTCGAAGAGTAAGCACTTAGGGATTCTTGACTTAATCTCAGCTAGTTTGAGTTTGTACTCTTCCTCTCCGTACCATCTAGCTCCATTCCTCTTGAATCTGATTAATTCTTGCTCTACCTTCTTGTCGGTATATGTCAATCCTGCTTTCAGTTGGTCCAGTACAGCACTTGATGACACTGGTCCAATGATTAGCTTGGTAGGTTCCTTGATCCTCATCCTCCGAGTATATCAAGATCATGAATTTTCCCTGTGTTGACATTCCCCTCCTATTAATCTTTTGTTACTTACTGATAGATCTAACGTTAGATCTAATGTAATAACTAGTTAACGGGGGCCACCGTAACGGTGGCCCATGTAACTGGGACCTCTGCGCGATTTAGACCTCTAATGTCATATGGGGGGTATCCCCCCTCCCCTGCTACTTAGACCCGTCTAAGTAGCACATCGATAGAGCAATTATGAACGAAATCAAATACTTAAAATCGAAAAGTACCCAAAAAGGGGGTCCGACCCCCTCCCCCATTTTCTGTTTCCATAAGCAAAATTGGAGAGCCCTATGTTTCATCGAGTCATGTTAACCCCTCGAATTCTCGTTGAGGTCTAAGTAGCACCCCCCAGGGGGGTCGAATCCCCCCTCCAAAAATCGTTCTCCCTCTGTCTAAGTAGCACCCCTGCTATTTAGACGCCCTTTTTAAAAATGTCCATCTTCTTTACATTTATCTTGGTAGCATGGGTGCTACCTAGACGGGTATTTCAGAACATGGTAAGGTATCGTGATGTCAAACGACGATGATTCCAAAGAAAAGCTACGTCGTGCCAAGATCCGGGAGTACCGGAAGAATGTAGGCGACATAACCAGGATTGCCATTCTTTCGACGATTGCCCGTAACGGTGGCATGTTGACAAATCAAGAGATTGCCACAACCGTGGAGAAGTCGGTCGCGTGTGTTCGCAAGCACCTTGCTATAATGTACCGCGAAGGACTGATCAGCTATCAATATGTGGGCGGGATCATTGATCCCGTTACCAAAAACCCAATATGTGTCAGAGTACTTACCCTGACAGAGGTAAAGAAGAAGGATGCAATACCAAAAAGTAAAAAGCGTGGCAAAGGAAATGACCCGGAAGGGTCCGGAACTCCAAAGGCTGGTACTTGAGACCCTGAAGACCTGTAGCGACCTAGTCGGTGCTACCCTCGGTCCTGGTGGCCAGAACGTCGTAATTGAGCACCAGGAAGTAGATCTCCCTCCGGTCATCACAAAGGACGGGGTTACTGTATTTCGAGCCCTGGGCTTCGATAACGCGTCTGCACATGTCCTAATGGAAGCAGCACGTGATGCGGCGATCAGAACGGCCTCAGAAGCTGGCGACGGCACTACAACTGCGACAATTCTTGCCGAAGCTATTGTGCGCCATACAATCGCGTATACGAACAAAAATCCACATGTTAGCCCCCAACGCGTGGTGCGAGTACTTCAGGATGCCTATGCCAAAGCAATCCTGCCAGTCATGGAAGATGTCAAGGTCAAGCCCGACCTAGTTTCCGAAGAAGGAAGGGCTATGTGCCGCAGTGTTGCCAAAATCAGCGCTAACGGTGATGGCCCGCTAGCCGATGCCGTTATGAAGTGTTTTGACATCATCGGTTCTGAGGGCAACGTGACAATCGTCGAAGCCAATGGTCCTTCACACTACGAAGTACAAAAGATTGAGGGCTATCCCGTAACAATCGGATACGAAGATTCGTGCCGTATGTTCTACCCCAAATTCATTAACGATCCAGCCACTCAAACCTGTGTACTAGAGAGACCCAGTTTTCTTTTGTACCACGGGACAATCAATGACTTTAATACGATTTACCCGGTGCTAAGCCTAATTGCTCAACACGTAAGCGACGGTAAGTCTGTTGGCGAACATAAGCTCACCCACAATGTGGTGATAGTAGCGACTGGATTCTCGGAGACAGTACTTGCCCAACTTGCAGCTGGATTTGTGATGCAAGGTACCCTGAACGTCTATCCACTTCTTGCTCCGGTTAGTCCCATCAAAACAGGTCAGCTGGACTTCCTACAAGACCTTGCCGCTATCACTGGTGGAACCATCATGGATCAGATCAATTTCCCGTTCCAGAATTTCCAAATCGAAGCTCTTGGTGTAGGAGTCACGCAATTCGAGGCGAGTAGGTTTCGAACTAACATCATTGGATTCCGTGATGAGCTACTGATTTTGGAACGGGTCGATCGAATTGCCAAGCGCGAGCAGGATCCAACCAACTCCGAGCTGGAGAAGAGAATGTTGCGAGAGCGCATTGCCAAGATGACCAGTGGTATCGCCAAGCTTATCGTCTATGGTTCTAGCAACGGTGAAGTCAAAGAACGCCGTGACCGAGCCGAAGATGCCGTATGCGCGGTACGCGGCGCTCTAGCCAATGGTGCTCTTTACGGAGGCGGCTACTTTCTCAAATTGATGAGCGATGAGTTCGCATCGTGGGGAACTGAAGGATCCGCTAAGTTCAGCGCTAAGTACGGTTGGTCGCCCAGTTTCGACGAGATGTGGATTATTGAGAAAGTACTAGCTCCAGCTCTCCTAGAACCCATAAAGCGGCTATTTACAAACGCTGGCTATTCCGACGAAGAAATGCTCAAGCACACTGAAAAACTTAGCAGTGGCATTGTTTTCGATTTGTTAGAACAGAAGAACGTAAAGGCATTTGAGAATGGATCATACCTATTGGATAGCCTACCGGCTGTTCGCGATGCCATTAAGAACAGCATTTCCATTGCTTCTTTGCTTGGTACTTGTGGAGGAACTGTGGTATTCCGTCGTGACCATGGACTTGAAACCAGCGAAGCCCGCGAAACGGCCGAGTTCCTGAGGAACGCGAACACTAACCCTGCTGACGAACGCGGGTAATCTATTGTCCATGGCTACCAAAGAACAAGCACGCAGATACCGAGAAAAAAATCGCGACAAGATCAACGCAGCTCGTAGAATACGCAGAAAAAACGATTCCAAATTTCGAGAGAAACAGAACGCTAGAGTACGCAAATGGAACAAAGAGCATCCTGGCGTTAACGCTAAGATCAACGCTCGAAGACGTAAAGTAATCACACAACAGACAATGGCCGCTTATGGCGGCACTTGTGTATGTTGCGGGGAAACCTCCCCATTATTTCTTACCATAGATCATGTAAATGGAAACGGTACTAAGCATCGAAAAGAAGTTCTGGGAGATCGTCGTGCTGGGATCCATATGTATCGATGGCTTCAACAACAAGGATATCCAAAAGATGCGTTTCAAATCATGTGTTTCAACTGCAATCTTGGACGACAACGAAATGGCGGTATCTGTCCGCACAAGGACAGATAATGGCCCTGTACAAATGGAACTGTTCGAGCTGCGGGAGATCGAAACGGAAGCTACTCCCGGAGCTGCCGAAGAGTGGATCAATAGTATGCGAGTGCGGTCAGCCGATGACCATGATGAATAATGGCTCCGCTACCGTAATGGAGCGTCTTGACAATGGTCTGATGCCACGTGCATTAGAACGCAATCGAGATGCGGTCGAACTAACTAAGGACCATGCCAAAGACAAGAAGGATCCAGAAATCATATGAAGATTGACATCAAAAAGTGCCCACGCTGCGGAGAGACTCATGGAAACCAAGAGTTCAGTCAGATGGGGAATCCTGTTGATGCCAAAACTCAATACGGTGGTATTCTCTTTTGGTGGTTCTGGGTGTGCCCAACCAAGAATCAACCGGTTTTGGTCTGGCACGGTGAGGCAGCGTAATGGTCAAACTAAAGGAACTCAAAATGCAAAGCTTCAGAAGCTTTGCCGATGCTGACATCAAGTTTCCTGACAAAGGCCTTGTTCTGATCAGAGGTCAAAATCCAGAAACAGGAGACCCAAGTGGAGCTGGTAAGTCAAGTATTCTGCTGGCGATTGCTTACGCTTTGGATATCCTTCCTTCCGAGTTCTCGGCTACCGACCTTCAAACGTGGGGTTCGAAAGTACCGATGCAAGTAACTCTGACTCTTGAAGCAGACGGTCAAGAGGTTATAATCGGACGTGGAAAGAAGAACTTTCTCAAAATTGGTGAACGCACCATAACCGGATCAGCAGCCATAGCTGAAGAACAAGTCAAGCTTTTCGGGTTCACGCCAGACATCCTCAAGGCGTTGACATATAGAGCCCAGAAGACTCCAGGCTTGTTTCTCAGTTTGGCTCCTGCCGAAAAGATTGAGTTCTTGACGGCAGTGCTCGGTTTAGAAGCAATTGAGAAAGCGGTTGACTCTGCCGAAAAAAAGGCTGCCGACATTGACGTGCGTCTTCAGGTCTTCCGTGAGACCTTGGAATTCAAACGTAAAACGCTTACTCCCATCCTCGCCTCTGATCGCACCAAACTCGAAGAAGAACTTCAGGCTCTTCTGGTAAAACAGGTGGCTATCGATAGCGAATTAGAGCAGCTCGACAAGACCTACAAGGTGAAGGACTTCCAGGATAAGCTTGCCAAAGCTGAAGCCTTCTTGGAAGTCGCCAAAAAGAACGATGCTGATCGCCGTCGAATCCATGACAAAGAGCTTGCTGTTCTTCATGCACAGGAACCGCAGTTTGTTAGGGCTATCCTAGATTGCCAACACGCTCTCGAAGAGATTAAGACTCTCGAAGGGCGCTTAAAGGTGCTCCGTAACAATCGCTGCTATACCTGCGATCAGGTCTGGGAGAACGATGACAATACGGCCGAGCAACTCATCGTTCAAAAAGAAATTCGGATGTACACCACCCAGGCAAATGCCATTGGCCATTGGAACGAAGAACTAGCCAAAGTTCAACGAGCCATCAAGGAGAAGGTCTTCACTACGGATCCCAACATCAAAAAGCTGGAAGAGGTTCGAGATCAGCTGCTCCAGACGAAGATGGATCCTAACTTCACACAGAGGAAGCACGAGTTGGCACTCCTTAAGAGGGATGTCGCCAATGACATCAAAATGAAGGAAATCCTCCTGTCGAATCTAGCCAGAGAAGAGGCTCGCTTCAAAAAGGAACAGCAGGATGTTGACAATCTGCAAATTCAAGTAAACGAACTAGACGCAGAATATCGTGCTGAGAGGGATTTTGTCAGTATGATGGGCCGTGAAGGCTTTCTCGGCGTAATCTTTGATGATGTGCTACGTGAGATTGCAGATGAGGCTAACGCTCGCCTCGCCAACATGGCTAATGTCACCAATGTCCGGATCGGATTCCAGACCGAGAAGGTAAGTGGCAAGGGCATAGGCCGACGTCAAATCAATGCAGTCGTTAATGTCAACGGCAATCAAGCTAAGTTGAAGTCAGGTCTAAGCGGAGGTATGCAGACTAGTGTAGAGCAGCAAGTAGATCTTGCTGTCATCACTGTCATCAGCCGCCGTGCAGGCAAGACCATAGGCTGGCTCTGCCTAGATGAAGTCTTCGTTGGCGTAGGTCAGGTGACCTTCGAAACCGCCCTCGAAGTACTTCGCGAGTTTGCGGAGACGCGCCTCGTACTGGTAATCGATCACGCTAGCGAGTTCAAAGAGAACTTCCTAAAGGTCATTGACGTCGTATACGCCAACGGCCAAAGCGTGGTGGTCTAATGTTCGATGAAGTTGATGCTCCTGCTTCCCTGCCCGTAGAAGTCGAGTTCACCAAAGAAGATCTAGACTTCTTACGAATGCGTGCTCGTCATTACATCACTACGATAAACGTCAACGCCACTCTTCCGGGCCAACATTACATGACAGAATCAGAGAGAGTTGCACTTTGTTGGCTTATGGCATCGTCAGATCTCATTTCTAGAAAGCGCTGCGGATCCTACTTCCATCCTCGACTTGATGGTGTATAATGCTCGGACTATGAGCAAAAAATTCACTATCAAAAAGAACAAAGATGTTTTTGACAACCTCACCACAGAATTCAAAGATGCTGTCGCTCAGTCTTCGCCTACTGAGATCAAGCAACGAGTAGCAAGCCTCGTTCTTGAACATGCAGCTCTAATGGAAGCACAAAAGGAAGATCAGCACTACCAAGAAGCGAAGAGTGCCTTTGCTACTGCCAGTAAGGTCTATTCCGATAGCAAGAAGGCTACCAAAATAAAGCTGGCATACTGCCGACAGGTACTCGAAGATAAGGGAAATGATCCAACCGCTATCGAGAATCCCACCGTAGATTCTCTGGTCGCCGCTGTAAAGGCCAATCCTTACAATCCTTACAAGAGCTAAGGCGTAATCTTCAGCTGTAACGCAAATGAAAGTACTTGCTCCTTCACCAGCCACGCTGAAGAAATACGGCCTGTCTCTTGAAGAATGGCAAGCAATTTTGGATCGCCAAGGTGGCGTCTGCTTCGTTTGCGAACAAGAACCAACCAAGGGCCGTCTTTGTATAGACCACTTCCATGTCAAGAAATGGAAGAAAATGCCGCCCGAGCAACGTAAACTTTACGTGCGCGGGCTGCTTTGTTTTCGTTGTAATACGACCTTTGTGGGTAGGGGCATTAACGTACGTAGAGCCCAACGAGTCGCAGACTATCTCCAAAACTATGAATCGATCCGGCCCAAAGATGACACCGTTTGGAAGCCGCCCAAGGAAAAGAAATGAAAGACCCTAAGTCGTTTTCTCCATTCGCGCACGCGATTATGCTCCAGAAGTATTCTCATACTCTTGCTGATGGTAAAAAAGAAACATGGGAAGAAATTGCTAAGCGTGTATCTCATGCAGTCATGCGTGCTGTCAATGCACCAAAGCCTCTCGTGAAAGAAATCGAGAAGCTGATCGCTGATCGCAAATTCATGCCTGGAGGCCGATATCTTTATGCTTCTGGTCGTCCATTCCATCAGACCCAGAACTGCCTCCTGATGCGTGCTGAAGATAGCCGCGAGGGTTGGGCTGACTTGATGCATAAATCCTCTATGGCTCTTATGACTGGAGCCGGGATTGGCATAGTGTATTCGGATGTTCGAGCTGAAGGCAAACCCATTCGTAAGACTGGTGGATTTGCTACTGGCCCGCTTGCTCTAATGCAGATGGTCAATGAAGCTGGTAGAGGCATTATGCAAGGCGGCTCTCGCCGTTCAGCCATTTGGGCGGGCCTTCATTGGAGCCATGCTGATAGCCAGAAGTTCATCACCCTCAAAAATTGGATCCCCGAAGTCCGTGCTCTGAAGGAAAAAGACTACAACTTCCCAGCCACAATGGACGGCACCAACATTTCGGTCATCCTTGATGATGAATTCTTCGAGGCATATCACGACTCTAAACACGAAAAGCATGGATATGCACAATCAGTGTACTGGGCGACAGTGCGTCAAATGCTCAAGACAGCTGAGCCTGGATTCAGTATCGATATCGGTAAGAACGTGAAGGAGAACCTTCGCAACGCTCCAGTGGCCGCCGATACTTGGGTATTGACTTCTACCGGATACCGTCAGGTAGGTGCTATCGTTGGCCATAAGGTGACAGTCTGGACCGGTTCACAATGGGCTACGACAGAATTTAAGCGCACCAAAGAGATGGCTGCTACGGTTAGGGTGACAATGACTGGTGGTCGCGAGATCGTTGCCGATCCTACTCATGAGTTTTTAGTAGAACGATACGAAGGCGCTGGTGAGCGTAGAAAACTCGTCAAGACAGAACGCATTCCTGCCGGGCTTCTTGAAGAAGGTGACGTTTTGGCAGTGTCTCTACCTTCAGTCAAGGTAGGTAACCGAGACCGTGAGTCATACGTCTTAGGATACACGTATGGAGACGGTAGCTTCTGTAAGCGCTACGAAAATCGTGCCGAAATCACTTTCTGTACAGACGAATCCAAAAAGTGCGTAAGCGCTATGGCAGGTAGTCCGCTAATTCAGTCGGTAACCGAAAGAGATGGGCGTGGCTATACTAGAATGTACCTTAAGGATGAGGTATTTCGAGGTCGAACCAAAGAAATCTATCCAGAATCCATGGACATGTTTAACGAACAGTGTGATCGTGTGACATCTACAGCGTCCTTTATCGCAGGTCTTTTTGACTCAGACGGGTCCTACGATAAGGATCAAAACAGAATTCGATTGTCGTCTGTACATAGGTCTTTTTTGGAAGGTGCTCGTAGGGCGCTTGAAACCTTGGGTATCCAATCTGGTATTTCTGCTGCTGGTATTTCTACGTTTGGCAACCATCAAGGATGGAATCTGACCGTCAACGAAAGTTCTGTCAACAGATTCATTGAGCTGATTCCGACTGTTCGCATCAAGCCAAATCCACACACACCTTACCGTTCTACTACCATCAAGGTCGTTTCGGTCACATCTGATGTGGATCAGGATGTCTACTGTTGTGATGTAGGTGTTCCAGAGCACTCCTTTGTTGCGGAAGGCGTTGTCATTGCCAATTGTACTGAAATCACCAGTTCTGACGATAGTGACATCTGTAACATTGGCAGTATTAATCTCTCGCGTATTGAGTCCTTGGAAGAAATGAAACGCGCAGTGGAATTGGCAACCGCTTTCCTTCTAGCTGGAAGTGTCTATTCGGATGTTCCCTACCCTCTAGTTGACAAAATCCGCACTAAAAATCGTCGCCTTGGTTTGGGTCTAATGGGCCTTCACGAGTGGCTATTGATGCATGGTAAGACATATGGCCCGGATCCAGATTTGGAAGAGTACCTTAAGATTTATGCCACCTCTGATGTCTACGCAAAGAAGTACGCCAAGGAATGGGACCTCTCTGTTCCTGTCAAGACTCGTGCTATTGCCCCCACGGGAACAATCGGCATCGTTGCCGAGACCACTACTGGAATTGAGCCCATTTTTTGCGTTGCCTATAAGCGTCGCTATCTAAAGGGCCAGCTGGTTCAGTATCAGTATGTTGTGGATCCAACCGCACAGCGTTTGATTGATTCTGGTGTGAATCCTGACATCATCGAAGATGCCTACACTCTTGCAGAAAATGTGGAACGCCGCGTGGCATTCCAGGCTTGGGTTCAGCAGTATGTCGACCACGGAATTAGCTCGACTATCAATCTACCTTCATGGGGATCCGAGTTGAACAACGACAGTAAGGTTCGCGAATTTGGTACAATGCTCATCAAGTACCTCCCGAAGCTTCGTGGAGTGACTGTTTACCCAGATGGAGCACGTGGTGGCCAGCCGTTATCCCCAGTCAAATATTCAACCGCAATTAAACACGTCGGTGAAGTCTTTGTCGAAGGTACGGATATCTGTGAAATCAGCAAGGCAGGATCTTGTGGGTAAGGAGAATCTAAATGCAAGTAAAACTAAAGAAGTTGAAGGAAACAGCCAAACTCCCTACCCAGGCTACCCCTGGCTCTTCTGGGTATGATTTGTATGCGGCAGAAGAAGCTTCTGTTCGCAACCACACCGTGACGTTGGTCTCTACTGGCTGGGCAATGGAAGTGCCGCCCGGCTATGAGATTCAAATTCGTCCTCGCAGCGGCCTTGCCGTCAAACAAGGCATCACTGTTGTCAATACCCCTGGTACGATTGACAGTGACTATCGAGGCGAAGTGAAGGTAGCTCTAATTAAGAGCACACAGCTGGGATCGCTTGAAGAAATCATCAACATTAAACCTGGAGATCGCATCGCGCAGATGGTTGTATGCGAAGTTCCAAGGACTGAATTGGTAGAGGTTTCCGAGCTTTCAGATACCTCACGTGGATCAGGTGGCTTCGGCAGTACTGGCACTAAGTAAAAGATGTGCTATGCTGTAAGGCAATTGAAGGTATTGTAGATGCCAAAGTATGATTTTGATTCCCCAGATGACGTATTGGAACAGATAACCCAAGACGAGCCTGCGGTAGAAACACTAGAGAAGACCGTTGACGAAGAGATGAGCGAGGCAGAGAGACGTTTTGCCAAAGCTCAATATCATCGTACAATCATCAATGCCGAGCTTTTCGACAACGATTTCAGCGATCTCGCATTGGAAGTAGCTCAAGAGTATCGCGAGTTCGCTCGTCAACGTCTCAAGGTACTGTTGGGGGTAGAATCTGAAAAACCAACATCTAATGGCTCTGCGAATGCGTTCACCCAAGAGGAAACTAAGGTCCTAAAGCAGCTCGTAGCCAAGCTCTTGAAGAAGCCAGAACTGGCAGAACCCAAGGAGCCTTCGTTTAAGCCTGTACAGGGCCCTACAGCCCCTACTACTAAGGTCGCATCGCCACGAGTTCAAACCAAGCCTTTAAAGAAAACCGAAGCGGCTCCCGCCCAGCCAAAACCTCGTGGTCGTCTCAAGAAGACGGTAGATCTGCCCGATCTACCAGAGGAACTGATTGTTGGTGATATCAAGTACAAGCGAGTTCTTGACGAGAACGGAGAGCATCTAGTAAGCTTCAAACAGAGAGACGTAACCGAAAATGGCGATGAGATCTGGCGTGAACCTAAAGACAAACGCAAGTATTCACGTGCCATTGACAAAAGAGGCGAGCACTTCATCGGCCCTGAAGGACAAAAGTTCATCATAGCCGGTGGAGCAGAAGGCGCTCTCTTCTGGAAGAACGTCTCTCTTGGAGAATCAAGAGCTTCCGGCCCGAATGTAATTAGGCCGGTTCCTAGACTAAACAGCACAGCAATGGCCATGGTTGCTGCTGCTCATGCAAAAGTGGCAGAAAACCAAGACCCGGTCGCAAGTGGTAGTATATTCTCGCCGACCAGCGTCTTCCCTAAGAGATAAAATATGTCAGAAACAATCGCAAATCTAGCCCGAAAGAATGCCCGTGATGCAATGCAGCGCGTAACCGCGCTCGAACAAGTAGTTCCTCAGCTCATTGGAATGGTTCAAAACCTTCAGTCGCAATTCAGCCAATCCGTAGAGATTCTGGATGCATTGGTACAGAACTTTGGTGTTGAGGTAGTAGAGAACACCGTGATCGCCAATCGTCGTCAGAAGGCCATCACTAAGTCTGAAGAAGAACAGAAGCAGATGGCTACCCTTATTGAACAGGGCGTCATGAAGCCTGTTTCAGTAGTTGGCGAACGCACTCTCGTAGTGTTTAAGGAACAGACTCCTGATGGTAAGCCCACTGAACCTGTTTCGCGAGTCCAGTTTATGTTTGAGCAACTTCAGCCTCAATTCCGTGAGCAGCTAACTGGTAAGGGTGCTGGGACTGTCATCACCTCGCCAGCAGGCAATACATTTACCGTCCAGGAAGTCTACGAGATCGTAGCCAAGGAAGATGTGGCACTGAAAACCGAAGGATCTTCTGAGAATACAGCGCCAGTTGAAGCCAAGACCGAGACCGTTGGACCCTTGGTGCCCGAGGCGAATTGATGATTCAAAAAACTAAAACGTGTACTGTTTGTGGGGAAGACTTTCCCGCAACGACAGACTTCTTCTATCGACACAGGTCGCACGCAGATGGTCTAAACAACGATTGCAAGGCTTGCAATGATGACAAGCGCAGAGCACATAGGGCCAGTATTCGAGAAGAAGAAAACAGACAGATTAAAGAGATCCTTGAGGAGCGTGCAGATGAACAGATTCAGATGCATGATGTCAAAAGGGGCCGTACGGCTGCCAATGTACTGGTACGCAATCAAATCTTCCTTGGAAGCTTAGATGCCCTAATGGAGAAGCACCCGCTACCTCCAGCGATTCCATACAAAGGCAAGAAGAACGTCAAGACGGCTCGAATCTTGAATCTGATGCTTTCAGACCTACACTATGGATCGGATTTGATCGCTCCTGAGACTGGTTACCAATACGGAGTCACAGAAGAGGCTCGCAGAACCGCTGCTGTAGTAAAGACAGCAGCCGATTGGAAGCCTCAATACCGCGATGAAACCGTTCTCTATGTTCACCTGATTGGCGATGTCATTCAGGGTAAGCTTCACGATAAGGAAGCCAACGCTCCTCTAGCCGAACAGTTTCAGAGGGCTCTTTGGAATCTGGAACAGGCCATACGCTTCCTTTCTAGTCAGTTCAAAGAGGTTAAGGTATTCACGTCTCCCGGTAATCACGGTCGACGTGGAGATCGCCATCCAGACCGAGCTATCAACCAGAAATGGGATAGCATCGAGAACATGATTTACGCCGCCCTCAAGATGGCTCTTAAGGACACTCCGAATGTCAGCGTAGATATTCCTCTTAAGCCATACTACATATACGAGGCATTCGATCAGCGCGGGTTCATGACTCACGGCGATACCGTGCTCAATGTAGGCTTCCCAAACAAGTCAATCAATGTTGAGCATGTACGCAAGCAAATCAACGAAATCAACACCCTCGAAAAGGCTCAGCTATTCGGCGTTGGCCATGTCCATGTAGCTTCATCGACTCGCCTGCCAAACAATGTAGTGCTTCTGACTAATGGTTGCCTTGTACCCAGTGATGAGTATGCACAGGCTATCGGAATCATGCAGACAGCATGTTGCCAGCAGATTTGGGAATCCGTTCCCGGTATCATTATCGGTCACCGAATGGAAATCCTCGTTGACGAGAAGACCGACAGAGACGCTTCTCTAGACAATATCGTCAAGCCTTTTCCGGGCCCAGCCGAATTCGGCAAGGTGGCCAATGGCAGACGTTCCAGATAATGATGTTGAAGCACTAGAGTTCCTAATCGATACCTTAGTGCATGATCTCAATAACTATCAAGAGCTAGCCAAGAAACAGGCAGTAGCCACAGATAATGCCAAGGTGGCAGTAGATACTGCTAGGAAGAATCTTCGCTACCTCAAGAAAGAAGCACCTGTTGTGAAAATGACAGAATACCTTACTGCATTAAGAGCGCTGGAAAGGTCTCAAGAGCGTCTCAAAACAACAACAGAGGAGCTGAAGACGGTTCGTAAGCTTCTGAAGGATACCGAGTCTGATCTTGCTATAGCAAGAAAAGCTTTGCAGGATCAACTCAAGAAGGTAGAATCACCACCTAGAACCACAGCTAAGATATTGGAGTTCAAACGAAATGACAGTGGAAGAAACGAGACGTAAGATTGCTGAAGATCCTGATTTTGTCAATGTTAAACGTTTTGACAACAGCCTCAAGAAGATGCTTGAACGTTATCCCGATGGAGCGCCCCCTAAAGCAATTGCACAGGCGCTTCTGATGACAGAAGAGGAAGTTGAGGAGTTGTATCAACAAGTAGTCTTGAAGCTGCGAGCAGCTCTGAAGGTCGAAGTAGATGGCTAAGAACAATGAAGATTGGCTGAAGGAATTCCTGAAGCGTGTCGAGAAAGGGTTTGGTCCTAAGTATGTCAAAATGATCAAACAGAGCCTCAAAGATACGGAGAAGGAAAAGAAGAAAGAGGAATCTGTAGATCCAAAGAAATGTCCCCACAACGAGCTTGAATTCGACAATGGCGGATCTTCATTGACTTGTGTCAAGTGTAATCTGCGTTATGTTGTATCGATTCAGCATCAACCGTATTTCAACGTTAAGATCCTTGCAAAAGAGAAGCGAGGAAATGGTCGAAAGGAATGAAGAATTTTGTTACGCCGCATTGTCACGTTAAGAGTCTAGATTCAGCAAGTACCCCAGAACAGTTCGCCAAACGAGAGCTTGAGCTTGGAACTGGGTATGTCACTGTAACAGACCACGGCACCCTAGAAGCAACCAGACAGGTTTACGACCTGACCAAGGAAAAGAAGGCCTATAAAGGTCTTACGCCTATTCTTGGCCTCGAAGGCTACTTCCGCGATGATAACTGCCCAATATACGCAGCGCAGGGCATTGCCAAGGATAAGGACGGAACATACCGTGAACATCTGAAGTACATGCACCTGACACTCCATGCACAAGATGAGACCGCATTTAGTGCTCTGTGTAGGGTCCTAAGTGATGCCGACCTTCGAGCAGAGAAGCACGGATCCGAAAGGAAGCCGCTCTTCACCTGGAAGAACCTCGAAGAGCTTGGCTCCTACAATATCACCGGTACCAGTGGTTGTTTGATTGGCATGGTGTCACGCCACATTCTGGCCAATAACGACCCCTATACAGCCAAGAAGTATTACGAGAAGCTCCGTAGTGTGTTCAAGCCGGGGAACTTCTATGTCGAGATTTTCCCGCATGTGTGTGATCGCAATTGGGAAGCAGCCATCTTCGTCACCGATATCGGTGGAATGAAAACTAAGTTCCCCACATGGCGTAAGGTGAAGACAAATAAGGGCGAGGTGAAGCTCGAACAGGTTGCTGATGCCTTCAAGAGAAACAAAGAGAAGGCCACTAAAGAGCATGGTTCCATTCTAGAAGTCATGGAGAATCGCCAGTGGAAAGTTCTGGAGACCCCTATTGTCCTTGCAGACGTAGAAAAGAGGGAAGGGTTCTTGATGAATGAATGTCGCGGCTGGTGTCCGAATGGCGATGTACAGCTAGGAACCAATCGCTTCATGATTGCGATGGCTAAGCACTACAAGGATCCAATCCTTATTAGTGATGATAGTCACTTTGCTTTTCCCGACGAACGGATCGTACAAGACATTCGTCTAGCTCAGATGGGTAATTGGAGATTCGCTAACAGCCATCACCGTTTCAGTAGTGATGAGGCTTTCAGCTACTTCAAAATCCAGTTCAACATGAGCGAGGCTGAATATGAAGGCTATGTCGAGAATACTTACGCCTGGGCCGAAAAGTTCAAGGGATTCAAGTTCACCAACAGGAAGACTCTACCTACCAAGTTCTATCCGACCGACACGCTTCGCCATACTATGAAGCTGATTGAAAAACACGGTCGCATGGATTGGAACGACAAGGAACGCGTCGAGCGCCTCCGCAAAGAAATCGAGCTACTTCACAATAATGGCACGGTCGACCTTCTGCCGTACTTCATGATTGACGAGGAAGTCTGTTCTCTGTATTTGAAGAACGGTCAGCTTACTGGACCCGGTCGAGGAAGTGCAGCCGGTCTCTCGTTGGCATACTATTTGGGCATCACGCATGCGGATCCTCTAAAGTACGGACTCTCAATGGATCGCTTTATGACCCTGGATAGAATCCAGACCGGCAAATTGCCCGATATCGACCAAGACCTTCCTAACCGCGACCTTCTGGTTGACCCAGACGACGACAATAAGGGTTGGCTAAAGGAACGCTTTGGTGAATGCGTTGCACAGATTTCGACAGATACCACCATGAAGCTTAAGAGTTCCATCAAGGACGTGTTTCGAGCACAACTTGGATTGGTACCTCCTGCTATCGAAGAGATTTGCAAAAAGCTTCCTGCACCTCCTCAGGGCATCACAGATCGCGATTACGTATTCGGGTACAAGGATAACGACGGGCACTGGATTGAAGGTCTCGTGAACACTAACGCTACCCTTAAGGACTTCATGGCAAAGTATCCCAAGCAATGGGAAATTGTCATCAAGCTACTTGGTCTCCCGCGTCAAAAATCACGCCATGCCTGTGCGTATGTAATCAGCGATGAACCCATCAAGAACTTCATCCCACTGACCACGGTCGGCAATGTGCGTGTTACTCAATTTACTGCACCTACCGTAGAAGCTTCGGGCGGCCTCAAGATGGACTTTCTTGTGGTGAATAGTCTCAAGGATGTAGGCACAGCCATCAAGCTCATTCAAAAAAGGAATCCAATCGAACTGATTCCAGATGAAAATGGTGGATACCAGATCATCAACGGCAAGAAAGTTCCATCGATCCGAATTGTCCCTTTGAAGGGCGAGATGTTCGATATCTATGACCTACCGGACGACCTAGAAGTCTATAAGGACATCGCTGAAGGTCGAGTCGAGACAGTCTTCCAGCTTGATGCCCCAGCAGCCAAGCAAGGTCTTTCGCACTTTCGTGCCCATGAGGGGAAGCTCCCCCTAAAGAACATCGAGAATCTAGCTGCCTTCACCGCCCTGGACCGCCCAGGTCCCTTGGACGCCATGGTGGGCGAAGGCGAATCTCAGCACAACATGCTCGTAGAGTACGCCAATCGTGCTAAGGGTATGAAGCCTGTTGGAGACCTTGAAGTCCTAAACAAGAAGCTTAAGGAGAGCTTTGGCATCATCGTCTATCAAGAACAACTTCAGGCCGTATTCCAAGACGTCGGAGAAACCACTGCTATCGAAGCCAATAACTTTCGCCAACGTATCTCTAAGAAGAAATTGGTCGACGTCAATTCCATTGATAGGCCGCTCTTCATGAAGAATGCAGTCAAGAGGCTAGGTAAAGTGGCTGATGTTTTGTGGGGCCAAATGGAAACATTCGGCCAGTATGGATTCAACAAGTCGCACGCTGTTTGTTACGTCATTACGGCCTACGCATGTGCATGGTTGAAGCACTACTATCCCCTTGAGTGGTGGACGGCTGTGCTCCAAAACGCAGATCGTAACGAAATCGATAGTCGTTTCTGGCGCTATTGTGGTCAATACGTGGCGCTCCCCGATATCCGCCTCAGTGGACCTACCTGGGAAATCCAGGGTGGCAAAATTCGCGCCCCTCTCAGTCTTCTTCGAGGTCTTGGGGAAAAGGCTAAGGAACAACTAGAATTGATGGTAGGTGTTACAGACATTACCGATTTTCTGACTCGTATCAAGAACTGGCAGATCGCTAATGCCAAATTGGCCCCATACAAGAACAAGAAAACCGGTATGGAAGAAATGCGACCCAAACCCGCTACTACAGCCTTGAACAGCTCTGTGATAAGGAACCTGATTGTTAGTGGTGCTCTTGATAGCCTGTTTCCCGAGAAAGATAAGTTCGGACTTCCCATGAGCGTGACTGATCGTCTGTATATGTATGAAAATATTTCAACAAAGTTGGGTCGCAAGAAAACAGCTGCTGGTACTGCTGCGAAGTTCTTCTCTCAGTCTCCTTTGATTCGTTACCAACTTCGAAAGAATGTGCTTCCAGCCTATTCTGAGCCTATCGCCCCTCTTGCAATGGAAGCCGCTCCAGACAGAATCAAGATTGATGGCGATCATGTGTACTATGTGTACCATAAGAAAGTACTACTTGATGGCATGTGGACATGGGTGAACGAGGAAGTGAAGGTAGTAGACGCACGTGAATTCGAGACTCTAGAGAGTATCGACCTCTTGCCTATGAATACTATGGAAGTCGCGGTCCTTGCATACGTCGTTGAAGATCGACGCTTCGATTATGTCCAGAAGACGACCGGAGATCAGAAAGTTGCTTCTGAACTAGCACTTGACGTTGACGGAATCAGACTTAACATAGTGCGCTGGCCCGGCCAAGAAGGTCTTCCCGAGGCGTTCAATGAGAATCTAAAGGGAAGTGTGGTAGCATGCAGATTCATCCGGGGCAATAATAGCGACAACTTCTTCCTCGCTGACGTTGCCGTATTGGCCCCACCACTTAAAAACAATAGCGAGAAAGAGGAAAGCAGTGATGTTTAAAGAAGCCCTAACCAAACTCCGTGATGCGCGTACCCTCGCGGAAACGCCAGTATCTGGCGACTTTCGTACGCGTCCTGGTCGTGAGGCTGCCCGTAAGGCCGCTGCTTTTGCGATCCCCAATTTGGTGCGCGAGTTTAGCCGCCTTTTCAAGCAGATTGGATTCCCGGTATTCGTAACAGGACCCGGTACCGATGAATTCATCAAGCTAGCTAAGGAACAGGCAGAAATAGCTACGGTAGATTACCGACAGGCGACAGGTTCCATTCGCGAAGCTACCAAGCTAAGCATTGGCAACAACCGTGAATTTGGCCCTCACTCCCTAGGAGTACTTCTCCGTGAAGTGCGCCATACAGCAGCCGACCTGGGCATGACAAGCATTCCTGTTCCTGAGTTTGACGGAGTGAAGGTAGTACCTGCGGCATCTGATGTAGATACTGTAGTAGACTCCTATCTCAACAAGTACTTCTTGAATGAGGTTCTCGGCCCGCTCTTGGAGCGTGCAGCCGTACGAAGTGCTGAAACACTTACTGGCGACAACGCCAAGGCCATCCCAGTTATAATTACTGGTGTTCCGGAAGACATGATCGAACCTCTCGCTTCTCGGATTTTCGGTGGCAAACATGTAACGGTAGAGGCACCGAAAACAACCGATACCAATACCGTTCTCAAAGCCTTCAAAGAGATTAAGCATCTCCTGAAGGATCAATCAATCAACAAACAAAGGTAAGTAACAATGACTGTACAATTAGGAAAAGCAAATTACACTGGTAGTGGCAGTAATCAAGACAAGTTGAAGTTCTATAAGCTAGGACACAAGGAAGAAAAGGACCGTACCATCGTCGTTCGAGTTGCGCCTCCAAAGGGGAAGATGGTTAACTTTGGTACTGGATTCAGATTGTTCCGCAAGGTTCACTTTGGATACGGACTCGAAGTCACCGCTAACAACGGTAAGAAGTACACCATTCCACAGACCTTCGACTGCATCGAAGAGACGGAGCGCGATGGCACAATCAAGGTAGACTGTCCTGAATGTGTCGAACGTAAGACTCGCGTTGAGCAGTTGGAATCGAAGAAGGCCCAGCTGAAAGCAGCCGGAAAGACCGACGAAGAAATCACCGTTGCTACTAAGCATCTCGCCCTCTGGCTTCGAGACCACAATCTCGACAAGAAGTGGTGGATGCTGGCAAAGGACCAGACCGGTACATGGGGCGTTCTGATGATCAGCTATTCTTGCGGCAAGCTGTTCTATGAACTCCTCAAGAAGCTTGCTGACAAGAACGAGGACCCGTTGGGCGCAGAAAAGGGTCTGTGGTTCAAGTTTACTCGCAGTGGTAGCAAGTTCAACGACATCGTTGACACTGTAGAGGTTTACATGGAAGAACAGGAGAATGGCGACTTCCGCAAGAAGTACGACACTCTCACTGACAGCGATCTAGCCCAACTAGAAAACCTTCCTGACCTTCCTGACTTCGGTCGTAAACTCTCTTACGAGAGTATCGAAGCCCTAGTAAGGTCCGGAGGCGACGAGAAGACCGTTCGTGCCGTCATGAATCTACCCGCCGCTTCAGCAACGCAAACTGAAGTACCGGAAGAGAAGCACGAGACTAAGCCCGAAGTTCCTGAGCATGTCCGCAAGCCGGAAGTTCCTGATCAGCTACGCAGCGAAATGCAGCGTTTGCTCGAAGAAGCCCGTAAGCAATCTAATACTGCTGGCGGCATGGAAGACTTTTTGAAGACCTTCCAGAAGTAAAACATCACTTGGAGACCCCTGCCCGGCTTCTGCTGGGTAGGGGTTTATTGTATGGAAATTACCTCATTTGAAATCACGGTCCCCAATCCTAAAAAGACTGGGACACCAATTAAGTATGACATGTCCAATGTCGCAACGGCTGAATCTCGTGTCCACGAAATCGCTATCGTAACCCCAGCTAAGGCTCCAGAGTTAATGGCAACGTTCAGCCAAGCATGTTTTACTCTCGGTCGATACGCAGCAGACCTATTCCTTCAACATCGAATGGCAGAAAAGCGAACAGAGGATCGCAAGGCGGTTCTCATCGTAGATGTCATTCCTACTCAACTCGAACAAAAGAAGCTCGGCTCGAACGAAACTAATCGCCAGGCACTTCTGACGTTGGATCCTGAATATAGCGATGCAACAGTTGCAGAAGCAGAAACGGAAGCAGCGTTGATTTACGTGGAACGTAAACTTCGAGACATGGAAGGCGCTCTCAATGCTGTCAAACGAGCAGCTGAAATCATGAACGCAATTCAATACCGTTCCAACCCTAACCTGAGCACTTCCGGTATGGAAGAAGCCCTGGAAGAGAGTGACCGTCTACGTCGAGAATCCAACGCTCGACAATCTCAGAATGGCTATCGCGTTGGCAAGGCTACTTACTAAGGAGAACATATGGCTACCAAGAATCAACGTATTATGGAAAAGCTGATGGCGCTTGATGGCGCTGTCGCTGAACGAAAGGATCCACACCTCTATGTTGTACGTAGTCCGAGCCCTTCATTGAACCATACATTTGGCAACGGATGGGGCCTCCCCGGTGGCTATAGCATGGTCCTTTATGGTCCGCCTAAGGGTGGCAAGTCCGTTATCTGCAACGCTATGGCCGGGCAGCTGATGAAAGATGATCCTGACGCATGGGTGGTTAAATTTAACACTGAGTTCCGCGAAACAGGACAGCTTTCGGATGACCAGATGCATATGTGGGGTATCGATCCCGATCGCTATATTGCCTACGAGACTAATCGTCCAGATCAAATCTTTGATCGAATCGAAAAGGAGTTCGCCGCTCTTGCAGACGAGGGTATGAAGCTTAAACTAGTCATCGTCGACTCGGTTACCCAAATTCAGGGACGTCGTGGAATGAACGCAGATACCATCATGACTCAACAGATTGGTGACAACGCTCTGACTATTCAAGAAGGTCTAAAGCGCATTCTCCCCATCCAACGCAAGATGGGCTTCGCTCTCATTCTCACTTCACACATCCGAGCCCAGATGGACATTGCCGAGCAGATGCGCGGCAATAAATTCCGACCCGCTCTTTCGTTTGGATCTCTCCATGTGGCTGAATACGCCATGTGGGTCGAACCCAATAGGAGCGCTGAAGGTAAGGTGGATGAGCTGAAACAGAAATTCATCAGCGAAGAGGTCAAAGACCTAGCAGACAAAGGTGAAAAGCTTGCCCACAAAATCAAGGTCAAGATGGTCGATAGCTCGATGGGCCCGAAGGAACGTAACGGGGAATTCACCCTTGACTACCATCGCGGTATCATCAACACTCACGAAGAAGTCTTCCGTCTGGGGAAGGGCTGGAATGTCATCAGTAAGCCCAATAACCTGACCTATTCGTACGGCGGCAAAGACTATCGTGGCAAGCCTGCCATTTTGGAAGTCCTAAAGAACGATCCTAATCTCTGTGAAGCCATCCTTATGGATGTACGTAAGAAGGATTTGGAAGGGAAGTTCACGGTAGGTGGCGGCATAAGTGACGACGAGGAAAGCTCTGACGAATGAGTCTTCAAGCGACTATCAAATCAGTTCTAGACGAGGGTGGTATCGATTACAAGACGAACAGCAAGTCTTTTATCCTTACCTGCCCTCGTTGTCAGAAACGCGAGAAACTATACATTCGCAAGAATGATGGACGTTTTGTCTGCTGGGTATGCCGCGATTCTGATGGCTTTACAGGTTCACCAGAATGGGTCCTTGCAGAGCTGTTAGGACAGAATGTTAAAGAAGTCAAAGAACAGCTCTATGGAAACGAATCACAAAAAACCAAGGGCTTGTATCTAGATCTTCAGCTCATCGACTTTTTTGATGATGAAGAAGATGAGATTCCAGAGTTCATTGAGCCGTTACCGGTGATCGAACCGGACCCTGACTTTCGAGCTATCGATTCTGAAGCCGGTAAAGATGGACGCGCATATCTCGAATCTCGCGGTATCCCATTGTCTCTAGCTCTGGAATACGGAATCATGTACTGGCCCAAAAAGAAGCGGGTTGTTTTCCCCGTCAAGAGCCACGGTCAGCTTCTCGGATGGCAGGATCGCTACATCGAGCAGACGAGTTACTTCGATGAAGAGCTTCGGATTCAAGTCACGATTCCCAAAGCTATAACGTCCATTGGTCTCAAGCGCGACCACGTATTGATGTTCGCAGATAGAATCACCGAAGACCATGTTATACTCTGTGAAGGTCCGATTGATGCCATTAAGGCCCATGCCTGTGGCGGTAATGTCGCTGCAATGGGTAAGGCTGTCAGTCGACAGCAACTGAATCTCATTCGGAATAGCGGGATTACCAAGCTGTACATAGCTCTAGACCCGGATGCTTTTGTTGAATCGACCAAGATTCTCAATCTGATGGGTGACGATTTTGAAATTTACGACATGCGCCCACCTTCTCAGTTTGGAGATCTTGGAGCCATGTCTGTCGAACAGGTCCGACAACTGTATCTGTCGGCGCCGAGGATTACCAAGGGATTTCTATATCTTTACTTGAAGGATCACTATGCCATCAAATGACCTACAACTAGATCCAGAACGGGCAACCTATTTGCCCTTTGAGGAAGATCGACAAGCTGCCTTTATGGGCCACGTGATCAAGAACGAAGGGTTTTACAAACAAGTGAAAGACCGAATCCAGCCTCAATGGATAAAAGAACCCTATGTTCGTGACCTTTTCGCTGCTTACATAGAATTCCATCGAGAATTCGGAAGGATGCCGACCAAAGAAGAACTTTTGGGTCATAGTTCGCTTAGGTTTAGAAATGCCCCAGATCATATGAAATTCCTTAAGGTGTACGATCTCTGTTGTTTGCAGGCCCTGAAGTACGGTGAGGACGTAATTTCTAGGGAATTGACCGACTGGCTTCGTTGCCGTATTTACCACGATAGCGTTAGTGAGTCTGCCAAGCTCTTCAACCAGAAGCAAGTCAACAAAGCGGTCGTCGTTCTAGAGAAAGCCGTTAAGGACTTTCAAACTACTCGTTTTGATGGACAGCCGCCCGCCGATTTTTCGAATGCTAAAGACCTAGTGGATGCTCAGACGCAAGATCAAGAAAACGCCCTCACTACTGGTAGTCCGCTTTTGGACTCGAAAATTGTGAGTGATCCTACTAAGCCTATTAAAGGCTGTATGCTTCCTGGAGACACCACAGTATTAATCGCGCCTGTCAATATCGGCAAAACTACGACCATGATTACCATTGCGCGTCATAATTTCGATGCCGAGAAGGATGTGTTATTTATCTCTCTAGAAGGACGCCAGCTTGACATCATGGAGAAGTTCTATTGCAGCTACTTACGGGTATCTAAGGCGCGTTTCCGTGAAATGACTCTTGCCGATCACCCTGATGTTGACAAAGCACAAACGAAAATGAGCAAGCATTTAACGTATCTCAGTATGAACAAACCCCTTTTGACTGTAGAAGAGGTCATCGGTGTCATTCGTACCCATCAGATGCGTAAGCGAGCACAGACCGGGAAAGGATTCGACCTGCTAGTTGTTGACTATCCTCAGATTCTAACCACAGAAATGGCTCGTTCTGGCATGTTGGAAGTCCGACAGATTCAGGACTATGTCTATCGCCAATTCGTACAGCTAGCTCTGGAAGAGAAGTTCCACGCTTTGCTGGCCGCCCAGACAAACCGTGAAGGCAGCAAGATTAATCGCTCGACTGGAAGCGATTCTCGCCTGTTGACATTCGAGTACGTTTCGGAAGCATTCGCTATCGCAATGTCAGCAACCAACATTATCACCGTGAACCGCAGTCCCCAGGATATGGCAGCCAATCGCATCACATTTTACGTATGTAAGTCGCGATCCAGCGAAATCGGCTGGGCTGTTGTATGCCGCAGCGACTTCGGTCATGCTCTAACACATGCTCCTGACATGCTATCGACATGCTATCGAGGGTCTGATACAATGCCGCAGAGAATTGAAGGACTATTGGAACAGTTCAAGGACAAAGAGGTTCCATTCGGCGCCCTTCAGGATAAGATTGCATGACCTACATTGAATTTTTGAAAAAGTACTGGAAATATCTAGCAATGATGGCCCTCCTTTTGATTGGCCTGTTTGTGGGTCGCTATTCGGCTCCAAAGCCTTCTGTTCAGATTCAAGAGAAGGTGGTCACCCAGGTGCAGAAGGTGGTCGACGAGCAGATGGTGCAAGCTGAAGTAGACAAACGTGTGGCAGAGTTTCAGAAGAACTTCAAGACCCATACCGTCACCGTCGTTGTCACCAAGCCTAACGGTACGAAGCTCCAGAAGACTACTACTGATGTTCAAGACATAGAAAAGTCGAAGACTCAGGAACAGAAAGTTGTAACGCAGGTAGTCACCAAGACTGAATATGTCGATCGAATCGTCGAAAAGCAGGTCGACGTGAAGGTTGAAAGTCCACGTCCTGATTGGCTTCTTGGAGTCCAGGTAGGCGGTAATGTAAGCGGAATCACTTCACTTCCTGACCTTCACGTAGCTGCCGAAGTTGATCGCCGCATTTTCGGCCCGTTTTACCTTGGACTCAGTGCTGGTCCTATGCTAAGACTCCCAGGTGGGTCTCCTCGTAGTGTCGAGGTCGACCTTAACCTGAAGGCGACTTGGTAATGAACTGGGAAGGCGATAAGCAGCTAGTTAGGGGATCACACGACGGTATTAACCTCGCCATCGGTGAACCGGTTGTACTTCGCAACGCGATGAAGCAGTACTACCCGCGCCATTATCCTCCTGACTTGTCCTATCCAGACATCAAGCCATCTGAAGAGCTTCTAGCCGAATTAGAAAAGCTTCATCCCGGTAAGAAGATTGTCATCGCTCTAGGGGCCAAGCACGCCCTTCATGCTGCTGTCTACGCCCTCAAGCAGAAAGACCCCAAGATTGACAACATGAGCATGGACGTACCATACTGGCCGACCTATCCGACGATCGCTAGCCTTCATGGATTGCGCTTCAATAAGCCCAAGAAGTTCTGGGATCATAGCATTAAAGTAATCACTTCTCCAAACAATCCAGATGGCAAACTGTCGCTTCGATTTCTGGTCAAGAACTTCACACAGCCCGTTGACATTTGGGATGCTGCCTATGCACATAGGGCGTACGGATGGCCCTCGGATCTTCCAGTACCCGCTAAGATTTCAGTATGGAGTGCTGGAAAGATGCTCGGAGCGCCCGGTGTCCGTCTAGGTTGGCTTGTAACTGAAGACCAATTCTTGGCTGATCATGCTAGCCGGTATGTAGAAATGACTACCAGTGGCGTACCTACCATCAGTCAATACCATGTTGCGGCTACTCTTCGTAACACCCATCTAATTCGAGACCAAATCTTCGAGAAAGTTCATTCCCAACATATTGACAACGCGAATGAAATTGTTTGGCTCGCTGGTCGTGGCAGTTACTGTCAAAAAACCGTTGGCATGTTTCAATGGATCGGAGTCGTTTCTCTTGAGAAATTTGCTAAGGCCCTAAAGGACTCCAAGGTTATGATGGTCAATGGCACTGCGTTTGGTGGCCCTCCAAATTTCTATCGGATCTCGACCGGTCAATCCAACGACATCATCAAGCAAGCAGTGCAAAATTTCAACGAGGCATACGCAGGGAGTTTTTAATGGCAACACGTGCAGAATTCGAAGAAGCAGTCCAAGATGTTTTTGCTGAATACTTACCACCGAAGGTAGTAACTAAACCAGTTAGACAAGAGATCGTCCAGGAGGTCGTCACCGAGCTTATTGAGCGCGGCCTGATTGAGGTCGACGAAGAAGAATTCGAAGACGATGACATTCCAGAAGACTTGGTGTTCTAATGAACAAAACGCTCAAGCAAGTTCGCATCAACGACTCCGAAAGCCGCTTTGTCGTTCGGATCGAGGATGAACCTTCGACCCCCAAGACAATGGGAGCAAGGATGCGACAGTACGAGCTATTGAAGACTTTGACATCAACCCCAGGATTGATGGATTGTGGCAATCTCCCTTTCCAATCCATGAAGATGTGGCACGACGGAGAAAAGTGGATCATCGAGATGGATGCAACAGGAGCGTAAGATGCCTAAGTATCGCAGTACGCAGCACCGGGAACAAAAGGAAGAAAAGAAGCGCAACAAGCTACTTGCCGAAACCAAGCGCGAGAATCATCAGCTGAAGCGTCAGATATCGCGCCTCCAGAAGGCCATCCAGAAAATACTGGATAAAACTGAGGTTGCAGAAGATCTTGAGGGCTTCCCTAAGCGTCCAGACCCACTGGAATGCCCAGATTGTAAGCAGACTTCGGTCAGCGTCATTCGACTTCCGTTCGGAAATATGTTAGTATGCAAGGAATGCGGGTACAGAGGTAAAGCCTAATGGAAGTTACAACCACATTCTGCGACAAGTGCAATCCTGGCCAGGATCCCAATAAAACCTTTGAAGTCCCCGAAGATTGGGTCAAGACTCTGGGGATGAAGCTTCAGCCCGGCGAGAAGGTGGTCTTGGCGATTCGTGGAGTCTTCCCTGGAACTTTCGCTGAGGCAGCCGAGCACGATGCTTGGGAAGTAAGAGACTACGGCCACATCTGCTCGGTCTGCGCTACTGAGGAAAAGATTCTAGATTCAGAGGGCGAGGTGCTGGTCGGAACCGGAGCGCTGGAAGGAGCTATCGATGGTAAAAAGGATTAGCATTCTATTGCTGATTCTCTTTAGCTGTCGACCTTCGAAGCTTGGGCCCGATGTCTATTGTGGACAGGCCTGTTCCCCAGATCCAAACATCACCGTCGAGAACCTAGAACGTGGCGCCTGTAAGCCCGGCTGGTTCGATTGCGAAGCAAGCGCCTGTATTGGCGCTGTTTTGCCGACCACCGAGACTTGTGGCAACCAGGATTTAGACTGTGACGGCGTAGTTGGGAACGCAGCTCCTCGTGCGTGCCGTGATCAGTGCGGTTTTCAATCTTGGCAGGACTGCGACGGAGACAGCCATTGGGAAGTCTGTCAAACACACCCGGAGGAGTTCAATCAGCCCGAAGTCTGTAACGGCAGGGATGATAATTGCAATGGGTTGATCGACGAGAATATCCCAGCTCAGCCTTGCTATCCAGGGAATCCACAAGATTTGGAACACCCCAACACCGCTTGTCGGTATGGTACGCAGTTTTGCGAAGACGGCGGCTATGGTGATTGCGAAGGTGCTGTGACTCCAACGCCCGAAATTTGTGATGGTATTGACAACAACTGTAATGGCATCATCGATGAAGGATGCGATCTTGTCGCCACGCTAACATGGGATCTCTATAACGAAGATCTCGACCTACATCTAGGTATCCCGCTTGACAACGGTGGTTCCTATACCAGCTGGTTCACCGATTGGACGCACGATTGCTACTATGCGAATTGCACCAGCGGGTCCAATCCAACCTGGGATGATGGCGGCTTCAATGATCCGCACCTGAACCATGATGACATTTATGACACCGGTCCTGAAATTACCCAGATTGTACAACCCGTGAATACCCATCCATACTATGTGGCTGTTCACTGGTACGACCTGCCTGGATCCACCGACCTGCCTACCGGCACTCTCACCATCACTTGCGGTGGAACCGTAGTCTTTACGGGTACTCACCTCTTCACCAACATCAAAGAAGTGTGGTATGCTGGTGAGATTGATGCCGATTCGGGCGAAGACGGCGGGCTCAGCTGTAAGTACCTTCCAATCAATCTGATCGGCAGTAGTCCTGGAACTCCATGAATTCCTTCAAAGAAACTGGCTTGATGTTGTTGTCAGTAGCGATTATGGCTTTTTTGGGATACCTATGCTATTGGGTTCTCGTTTGGTGGCACATCCGATGATTCTACATGTAATGAGTGACCTACATTTCGAGTTCATGGCACCCGGTCAAAAGCAGGCGTGGTGGGCAGAGCTTGATCGACAGATTGTGACTGACAAGCCCCGAGCTGTCGTGCTCGCCGGAGACATCGGAAGTCTCAAGACCGAAGCTACGATGATAGACGTCTTACAAAAATTCTGTAATCGCTACCATTGGGTGTTTTATACTCCGGGAAACCACGAGTACTTTTATCGAAGCATTGTTGGCGCCAACATCTTCTTGAAGTCAGGCATCAAGATCCCCAACCTGAATGTTCTTCTACCTGGAGATCGCATTCCCTTTGAAGGGCTGACTTTCACTGGCGGTACTCTCTGGTATCCAGATTGCGGTGACAAATACGCCAAGAAATCATTCATCGACTATCGTCTGATCCACGATGCTGAAACTCAGATTGACATTCAGCATAAAGCCTTTTTGGCAACAAGCCCAGGCGACATCGTGGTCTCCCACCATTTCCCAACCGATGAATCTATCGCTGCCAAATGGAAAGACAGCTCTGGGAATATTTTCTTTTGTGCGTATATCAAAGACAAGCTCCTTGAATGGCAGAAAGCCGGAACTCTTCCCAGGCTTTGGATCCACGGGCATACGCATGATCCTTTTGACTATCAGTCTGTTTTTGGGTTCCGCGTATATTGCAATCCTGGGGGCTACCCCAACGAAGGTGCGAACCCCAACTTCTGGAACCGCATCAAGGTAGAAATTTGATGGACACAAACAAGTCTCGCGTAGAGTATCTGCGTCGCCATGGCTCTTCACAATGAAATTAACCGCAGGACAAGAAGCTGCGATTCAAGCAGTGAGGGATCTTAAGAAAACACATCCCGAAGGCGGCGGTGTTGGTGTCATAAGCGGCTATGCTGGTACTGGTAAGACCACCCTCATAAAGATTCTTGGAGATGAATGGGACGATCAATTCGTTCTTACGCCTACTGGCAAAGCGGCCGTTAGAGTCCGAGAGGCTACGGGATTAAAAGCTAAAACCATCCACAGATGGCAATATGAGCCCGAGGAAGACGAAGAGACTGGAGACGTCACCTTCAAGCATCGTGAGATAGGCACCGTTGAGATCCCCAGTAGTGGCGTTCTGATTATCGACGAAGCCTCCATGGTCGGTTTCGATGTCTTCAGCGACCTATACAGCTACGCCAAGCGCCTCCAGCTCAACATCGTGCTGATCGGCGATGGCTTTCAGCTTCCTCCGGTAGAGCCAGAGGTCATCAAGCAGAAATTCAGCGTCTTCAGTCCCGATTTTCCAGCCAACTTCAAGGTACAACTCACTGAGGTCTTGCGTCAGGCGCTCGACAGTCCGATCATTCGCGTTAGTATGAAGGTTCGTACCGAGAACTTTGCTGAAGATGCCCTAGGAGAACTGGAGACGGTCGTACCGAGCCAACTTTATCCCGAGGCGTTGACAGTCTGGGAGAACGAGGGTGCCACCATCAGCCATCGCAACATTACTCGCCACCAAATCAATAACGGGATCCGCAAGATAAAGGGCTTTCCTGATGTTCCTCAGCTCCACGAACCTCTCCTGGTAACCAAGAACAACTATGCGCTGGATGTCTACAACGGCGAAATCATGCCGATGTTGCTCAAGCCCTTCAAGCTCAATCGATTGCCCTATCCTGTTACGGATCGCTATCGCAACGCAAGCACGTTCATCGACTACTACATTACCGAGATCATGACACCATGGGGTAAAAAGAATGTCCTGATCGCCGACAAGGAGGCTTTTGGTACCATGGGTGACGTGAGCGTCTATGCGAGCAAGAAGGCCGCTCGTAAGTTGATTGATACGTGGTATGGTCATCCCGACAAGGAAGACACTGACGGTAAGCGCCCAGTCTACCTGAATGCCAATCTCGGATACGCTCTTACGGCCCACAAGAGCCAGGGATCTGAATTTGGAAACGTCCTAGTGGTCATGGAACCTACAATCAGACTGAATTCTTTAGAGGGCAGAAGATGGTGCTATACGGCAATAACTCGAAGCAAAAAAAAGCTTAAGATCTGTTGGCTGTAGGACTCAAATTTTCCTTGCGAGCAGCCGTTCGAAGTCTATGGCAGCAAGCACAAACTAAGTCACACTTGGCGATTTCCTCTTTGATCAGATCCAGTTTGAGTGCTCCAGAAACCATTTGTGCTACGTTTCTGGATTTGTGACCTCTAACATGATCGAAATCCATTGCTACCGGAGGCCATTGAACTCCGCAATCCATACAAGGTTTAGCTTTCTGCTGATCTACATATTTTTTCCCTTCTAGCCTTCTTTGGACGTCTCGTTCTCGTTTTAGCGAACGTTTCTTCTGGTTGTAGTTTTTCCTGTAAGCAATTAGGATGTCGGCTGTGTATCGATTTTTATTGTCTCTACAATCCCAACAGGTACCGCGAGGACGCATAGTTCCATCTCGGCCTTTAAAAGTGGAAAAACGATCAATGGGTTTAAGTTGTCCACATTTTTTGCAAGTTTTTTGGTCCATATGTAGTTGAGATTACTACACTAGTACCCATCTGTATAGACCCACTTGACAGGTAATCTACCGACATGATACTTTCCCGATATATGAACTCCCTGATGCGACTTGCCGCCTATACCACTCCGGAAGTTCTTTGGGCGATTCGCACCTGTTTGCATGTCGCCTGTCACGTTTTTAACATTCCCCATCCGGAGATCATGTAATGAGCGACCATCACGATAAGCAAGTTAAGCTCTACATGGTTGGCGGCGCCGTGCGCGACGAGCTGCTGGGCAAGAGGTCCAAGGATATCGACTATGCTGTCGAGGCCGATTCCTACACCCACATGCTGGAGTGGGTACAGGCCAACGGCAAGGTGTTTCTGGAGTCTCCTCAGCACTTCACCATTCGAGCCCATCTGAAGGGTCACCAACCAGCTGATTTCGTTCTGTGTCGCAAGGAATACGGCTACACGGACGGTCGGCACCCCGACAAGGTCGAGGCTGGTACTCTTCTGGACGATCTGGCACGCCGTGACTTCACCGTCAATGCTATTGCCAAGGACTCGAATGGAAACTTCATCGACCCCCACAACGGCATGGCCGATCTGAAGGCCATGGTTCTACGCTGCGTCGGGAATCCTCTGGACCGCTTTACTGAGGATGCGCTGCGGGTGATGCGTGCGATGCGTTTCTCTCTGACTAAGGGATTCCGCATCCATTCAGAGACCAAGCTGGCTATGTGGGATCTTCATGTCCTGGAGAATCTGAAGACCAAGATCTCCGTCGAAAGGAAGCAAGAAGAGCTGACTCGATGCTTGGCCCATGACACGATCGGTACTTTGGACTTTCTACACAACATGGGCATCGAGTTTCAACAAGCCATCTTTACGGGTAAGCTGTGGCTGAAGCCCACTCTGGAGGATCGATGAGCGACGACGCGCCAAAACCGTACACAGAAGAAGAGTTGTTGCTCGCCACCGTGCGCGCCCTTGCGGCCGAGCGCGCAGCCAGGAAGCGGGCCGAGCGGGAGCTGAAGGTCGCGCTGCGAAACGAGCACGACCTCGCCGCACGCAATGAGGAACTGATCGACGAGCGTGAGAAGGCCGAGCGGGAGCGCGAGTTTCGGGCGCGGGTGGTGGCATGGCTGCGCGATCCGTCTGTGATAACGGCGGGCCTCGCGTGGGCAGCAGACAAACTCGAACAGGAGAAGGCGCCGTGAGTGACAGATGCCGCCATCGAAGCCGCGCGCAAGGTGCTCGAACAGGAGAAGGCGCCGTGATTTCCACCATCGCCAAGCGGCTGCATCTTCCTGCCGTCGAAGACGCGAAGGCCGCCTCGCGCATTCTCAAGGAGGGCTCGAACAGCAAGGAAGATAACCATGGGTGAACCGCTCAAAATCTTGATCTGGCCCCACCCAATGCTCAAAGAGGTCAGTAAACAAGTTGATGACAAACCTGATCAGGATTTTCTGAATGAGCTATACGCTACCATGAAGAAGGCTGGTGGAATTGGGCTATCCGCCATTCAAGTCGGAATTCCTTTACGGATTGTCATCGTAGACGTTGGTATTGGTCGCGAAGTATATGTCAATCCAGTAATTACAGAATTTATCGGCAAGAAAGTTCCAATGAACGAAGGGTGCCTGAGTGTACCCGGTCAATTCGAAACGATTTACAGGTATCCAGAGGTTGTGGTAAAATACCAACTCGACACGATGGAATCTGGATTGTGTCACGCCACTGGGCTTCGAGCACAATGTTTACAGCACGAGCTAGAACACCTTGACGGGAAAATTTTCGTAGAACACCTTAAACCAGCGGATCGATCTCGCATCATGGGTACGATCCTCAAACTCAAAAAGTCAGGTAAAATCAAATGATCCTCCTTCCCCTCCTTGCTGTCCTGTTTACTGGGACGCCTACCACCCCGACCACGACCACCACTAAGTCTTCTGTGGTCCTTAAGGCCGCCAAGAACGATCCTAAGGCCAAGCAACATCTCACCAGGGACCAGTGGCGTGCCAAGTTCATTCAGTCGCTTGATACCAATCCTCTCTTCCAGAAGATGGAAGAGAAAGACGGTTTGAAGATTAACAACGTCTTCTTTAGTCTTTCTACTGACAAGGATGACAATGAAGATACGATCATTGTCAACGTTGGCAATGACGACGGACAGATGGCCGTCATCTACGCGCGCGAGGGTGACACCGATTGGCATAAGATTGGCCCGTTCTTCATCGGCATCGACATGATGATGCACCTGGAGAAGGTGGAAATTTCTGTGCCAGATGCGGGTGTTGACAATACGAAGAAGTAAGCGTATAGTCTACATCATGATCAACTTCCTCAAGCGGTGCAATGGAGTCAACTATCAGGCGCCTTTTCTCTCGGAAGAGACGAAGAAGGCGCTTCTGGCTGTCCTCCCCTATGCCCGTGAGAGATTCCGCGTCTTCATGACCCAAAACTCACTCCAGGGCGATAGCCGCTACTACACCGGGGTTCGATTCAACGACAACAACGACGTTTTCATGCGGGTCGAATCAGCTTTCCCAACTGAATCTGAAGTACTCCATGCGCCGATGGATTGGGCTCTTGACGCACTGCGCGACTGCGCTGGCGCCGATCACTGGTACGAGTTCGAGAAGGATTGGGGATACGACGACGACTACAGCGATGAGTAATTAGCTCAGCGGCTCGTCGTTGGGGTTGTAGATGAACTGATCCATCTGATCAAGCGTTCCGCCGTTATACGCCGAAACGTCGCTATACCCGTAGTTCGGATAGATGCCAATGGTGTCGTTAGGAGTCGAACCGACGCCACCACCGTGTGGATCCAAATCAAATCGGACCAAAACGTGTGTGGAATCGACTATCTGGGCGATCGTCACCAATCGACTAGTCTGACCGGTATTGCTAATCCACGCCTTGGCATTCTTGTAAAGGCCAACAGTCGAAGCCATGGTTAGTTGGCCGCCACTAGTAGCACCAGTAATGGTAAGGTGTAGAGCTGAGATTAGACGTCCTGCCATGGTTTTCTCCTTCCAATAAGATTACACGCCCCAAGAAGCTCGGTGCAGCCAATTTTTCAAGAAGATCCCGAGACTTGGACGGGCCTTGACAAGGTTAGTGTAGTAGTCTGTCATTTCCTGGGCGAACGCGGTTACCCAAGCCTTTGGATCGCAAGCGTTAATAGCAGCGACCGTGGCGGGTCCCAAAATTCCATCTTCAGCGATATTCTGGCCACAGGCGTTGGCGGCTTTCTGGGCCATTAAATGGGCTCTATTGGGCCCACAGTTGACGGAACAGTCAAAGAGCTTGGTAGCTGCTGTCTGATCCGAAATAGCGCCATATTCCCATTTGTTCCAAAATAGATTCTGGTAGATCATCTTGGCTGCATCTACGGACATGGCTTTCATCCAACCAGGATCTCTTCCTGGCGGTAATCCAAGTTGCTCATTGGTGATGCCTTCGCGTTCGATAATGAGGGTGCTGATACCATAATTGGTCTCGCCACCAGGATCCGCAGCAACAGAACACCAGCCACCCTCATGCGCTAGTATGACACCGATTGCATCTTCAAAATCAGCCATTTTATGCCTGCATTCCCATTACGGAGATATAGAAGGTTTCACCACCGAAAGCGGCAGCGCCAGTAAATGGATCATTTGCAGAAGGGTCAATGTAGCCAGGATATGTAGGCCACAAACCACTGATGGTACCAATTGCTGTGCTAGTTGCAGATCCAGAGCTAGAACTTAATGCTAAGCCACCCGCGAAACTGAGTGCCGTTATAGGCATAACCGTCAAATAGCCCGCAGCCGCCAAAGATCCCCCAGCATTGGAGTCTGCAATCACCACAGCCTTGGCATTGCTAGTGGCTTCAGTAACGATATCGCCACCAGCAAAGGCAGTTGTGCCTCTAGAGGTATACGCTAGATGAAGTTCCATGCTTGTCTTGAAGCCGATCGTGACAAATCCTACGTGCTTACTAATGACGTATGGTACGAGCAGATTTCCGAAGCGGATCCCACCAATACCGGTGTATGTCGGACGACCCATCGAAAGCTCGACTTCATAGTTTGTATCTGCCATGTTGGCAGCGAAAGATACATCGATGGCTCCCAAATGCACCGTGCAACTAAGTATTCCAACACCATCTATGATCGTATAAGTATTGGATTGTAGAGAGACATTTGCCCACATCTTATTGATGTTTTTGGATGTGATCAAATTCTTGATATTGGCACTGGTGCTTGGAGCGCCAGAAGCGATGTTGAGGTATCCGTCAATTTCAGCAAGGACATTACTATTGATGCTGCTGAAATCTTGAACCAGAATGCCAAGTGCCCCACTTGATGTGCGAGCAACCGCTACGATAGCGTGACCGCTCACGCCTCCAGCCGTAGAGCCACCTGTTACGGAAAGACCTACTCCGCCGTTGCCAGTACCGCCAGTGGCGTTGCCGCCAAAGAGCAACAAACCAGTACCGGCCGAAACACCAGTAGCTGTATTGCCGCCAGAAATTTCGGCTCCCAAGCCTCCGTTCCCGCTCGTAGCAGCTCCACCAGTTGAGATAAGACCAATGCCGCCACTCCCTGAACTAGCAGGGATACCGCCTATGGCAACGGCACCGGTACCGCCGTTTACGGCCGTACCTGAACCTGCACCGGCCGCGCCGCTGAAGTATCCGCCGATACCTTGATTGGCAGTTCCAGACGCAGTACCACCTTGACCGACAACACCATAGCCGCCAATGCTCGTACCAGAACCATTACCCCCTAATCCGTTAACGCCTGTACCGCCACCTCCGGTGTTGCCGCTATCATTACCCCCTAAACCGATCAATCCAGTACCAGCTACCGTAGAGTTTGCAGAGGTGTTTCCGCCGATTGCAGAAATGGCATAGTAGCCAGCCCCTGCAACGTTAGTAGTAATTCCGTTAACCAGTACGCTTCCGTTTACACCAATAGTCACTACAACCGGAGCCAAACTATTGGCTGGAGTCTGATTCAGTTCTACTTCTCCCAGACTCGTAGCGGTAGCTGGCTGGAATGTAGTGCCTACAGCATAACGCCAACCGCGCGTAAAGATGTCATTGCCTTTGCGCCAAGCTAGAATCCAGCGACTACCGGGTACAGCTCCGGGGCCAAGGGTTGTCAAGGTAGCGGATTGAACGATTAGACCGACAGCGTTCTTGGTGCGATCCAGGTCGACGTAGATACATTGTCCATCAGCCAAAGGCGAAAGGCTACCGTCCTGGACATCGTTGTACCATCCGGTACTGTTGTCAAAGACAAACCGAATGTTCTGCCACGAAATTGTCTGGGTACCAAGATTCCAGCTGAAGTACTCGCCGTTACTGAATGGCGAGTCGTGAGTAATCATGTTGACGTTGCGATCCGCTGTGGCCGAATACCAATATTCGCCACCACCAATTTCTTGGATGCGAGTCATCGCAGCATCAAACCAATCTTTCTGGCTCAAAATGGCTTTGTCGCCACCACTGAAGAGGGTATTGCTCAGGGTTGAGTAATTCTCGAAGCGACCATCTGGGAATGGATAGGCGTTTTGACGGTTTGGAGCATCGCCACCAGAACCCAAACGGAACATCATTGGACGTGCGTCCTGAACGGCCGTCATTTGGCTGCTGGAATTCAGGGTGACGATAGCAAGAGGAACAAGATTTGGCTGACCAGCGAATGGGATGGTGCTGATGACAAATTGGTAGTCAAGCGTCCTTGCTAGTGGAACAGACTTGGGTGTCTCTACGAGCGTATTGGCATCAAGGAACTGAACGAGATCGGTCGTGGATGCATCGGCTGTTCTGGTGAAGTCAATACCTACGTAATTGACCGCTGAAGGGGTCCAGCTGCCTGTTACACGAGAGTTCGTGGCCGGGTTAAGGATTTCCACGGCTCGATCGGCCGGAACCCATAGAATGCTTCCTGCTTCAGTCGCGTTGACATTATAGAGAATGCCGTTAGCTGTTGATACCTGAAGACCTGTCGCAGGAGAACTAGTGGCAATATTAGCCATCGAAAAGCCACGAACTACCAAGGCTTTGCTGCCCGCCATTGCGCGGCCGACAAGAGAGTCGAAGTCGCCTGCGACTCCAAGCTCAATAGAACGAAGATGTGGCAAATCCACTCTTTGTTGTGACAGCCAATTTTCTTGTCTAATGATAGCCATTGGGGAATACTCCTAAGATTACTCGGAATGCAAACGTTTATAGGTACGATCAGCACGGCAATTTGCGCAAACCAAATCGCATTTCTTAATCTCTGCTACAATTTCTTCAAAGGGCTTGAAATCATGAACCATTGTGGCGACATTATCGAATTTGTCATCACCAATATGATCAAATTGCATTTGCCAGGGTTGATAAGTCTTACCGCAATCCACACAAGGTCCGCGCTTAAGATTGTGATATTTCTTCGTCCACTCTGCCGCCTTTTTGTTTCGCCATTTCTTTTTGCTTGCTTTAGCACGAGGATCTATATAAATTTTATGTTTGTTTTTCTGATACCAATCGTGCTGATACTGAGATTTGCACTTAGCACACTTCCATTTTCCTTCAAATTCTTGACCACACTTGCAAATTTTCATCTATCAAACCTCGATAGATCAAAGATTACGCCTGGGCTGGGCGAAGTTCATTGGACCAGTCGATGGCTTCGAATTCCACGGATCCGGTGACAACCCCTTTCTCGGGGAAACTCCAGGATTGACGCGTAACTGCACAGTATTTTGCTTCGAAAATGAGGGTATCACTGACTCGTTCAATGAGTTGAACGCTAAAGTAACGCTCGCGTGGGAGGTCTTCGAAACGAACCGTCAAGGCAGCTCCTTCTGCACCTGCGTCTCCTACAGTACGTTGAAGTGTCATGCTCCCCGTAACCCTGGTAATAGTGGGAATCAACTCGTATGGCTCAAGCGTGTCGACAGCGTACTGCGGCTTCTTGCCGGTAGAACTTTCAAATCTAAAGTCCTTGACGCGCCCGAAAGGCTTACCATTAATGTAACAAATGACACCTGCTGTGACTATCGAACGTGCTCTCATAGGCCCTCCTCGTCAAGGTTATCTCCACCGAACATTCTGACCACATCTGACAGTTTGGATGCGTTTTCGGTGGGATAGCCTTCTGCTCCAAGTCCGCGATCTCCTGGATAGACCACGTCGATTGACAAAGTGATGCCAGTCGCAGCAGCACCAGCGAGGAAGTTTTGGGCAGCGATACGACCAATAGTAGAGCCGGTGATGTAGAAGTTGGCCGAGTCCAAAGGAATGGCAGGTACAAACGGATTCCTTCCCTGTAGAAGGGTTACAGTAGAGCCAACCGTGAAGTCATGTTCGGCTACATAACTAAAATCAACGATGAGCATGTTTGTTCCAAACTTGCCTAGATAACGGATGGGGCTGCTCTGTGTTGACATTCCGAAGTCAATGACTAAATATCCTTCGGCGTTAGGGAACGCACTGTTGTCTGCTACCGTCAAGGTGCCTACTTGTTGGCCGGTCAGAATAGCTGTTTGAAGAGTAGTAGCTGTGCTGAGAACAGAAAGTCCGAGTTTTGGATCAAAGATGTATGGACCAGGGTCAGTAGAGGGCTGTGTTGCTACTGCGCCGATACGGATCGCTGCATTGGGATTCTGATTGATATCAACTACGCCTGTTGTAGGTGTAGAGCCAATGTCAGTACCAGTATCAACGTACGAGATAGTTGTAGGTGTTACAGCCGTGAGGGTTTTGATACCCATCGGCACATTGGTATTGATGTTGACATATACAGACTGGCCGACAGAGAGCCCGGCAGTCGTATTTAATGTCAACGTCGCCACGTTAGAGCTACGCACAAAATTGCTAATCTGATAGGTGTAGTTCGTGTATAGGTCGTTGTATGTCCAATTGGTAGTGTCGAAAACTTGTCCGCCTTGATAACCTGCGTCTCCAAAATTGGTCGAGAAGAATGGATAGCTCGGAGTCGAGATGGTGATAGATCCAGTGGTAGATGATACGACTGAATGGAGCCCGTTTAGACCACCACCTACAAACTGTGTGGCACCTGGAGTCAAAAGCGTAGCATTAGGATACGGTACAAGGCTTCCATTCACTCCACCTGTAATCAGTACGACATCGCTGCCTGCATGGATTCCATAGGTGGTGGAAAGATATTGATCCGATGTATTTTGGATCGGAAGAACTTTCCAGGTCTTATTTGTACAATCGAACGCCTCAACCCTAAAAGGAATAGAATTAGTGTAAACACCAATTTGGGAATAGTCAATTGATTGTGCGGTGTTACGAGGATTTGTGACTATAATCTGATTGCTAGTTGGCAAATAAACTGAACATGCATCAACATATAGCTGTGAAGGTGCTTCAGTTGCATACCAACGATTGGTATTTGGATCCCAATACTCTGCCGACATTGTTACGCCAGACAGATTGGGCCAAGTCGTGACTTCATCCTGATGTTGTGGTGGGAGTTCTGTCGTGAGATCGCGGCCATATCCTCCGTAGACCAAAACTTTCCCATCTGGTAGCAGATGCATGTTATGCAGGGCTCTACCGAACTGCATTTTGGGTCCTTCTGTCCAGGTATTAGTACCGGGAGTATAGAAAGCGGTTCTATCTGTTGCTACGCCCTCAACGTTTTCGATATCCCACAAGAAACCAACCCAACCTGAGGTAGTGTAGTAGTCGTTAAGGATATCGGAATCTAAAAGAGCGACGTTGCTGATACGAGCTTCATCAAGAATAGCTCGCGATCCACCATTCACAACAGGTGAGGTTTTAGGATCTGCACAGATAAACCATTGTGCATTAGTACCGCCTGCACAATTCGTTTGGTTTGTCCAGGTGTCCATTACGACGCCATTGAGAAACCAAGAAACGTCATAGTTAGTTCCATTGAACTTCTTTCTGACAGCAATGAATGTTCCTACATATTGCCATCCAGCCAAAGTGGTAGTAGCCGTGGCAGTGACATTCACACCAGCACCATATTGCCACTTCCAATAAATGGCACCTCCGGCAAGACCTACTTCAAAAAGTAGATTGTCTGCAAGGACGCCGGTTGGTCCTCCATACGCGAATAGTACGCCGTCTGTTCCGGATCCAGCGGGAAGCCAGAATTCGATAGTCCATTCGCCTGTTAGCAGGGAAATAGCGGTAGGATCATTCAGGTAGCCATTTTCATCTGCCCATGAACCAGAGACAGTGAAGTCACGTGCCGAATTAACCTTTCCATCAATGATAGTAGGGCTACCATGCACAGCCAGCGGCCAACTACCAACTAAATCGTTGACAAAAGTAGGATTGCTGGAGTCATCCATTGTCCAGTACGCTAGACAGGTATTTGGCGTAGCCATTGTTTGGCCGAGCGTGCGTCCGCCAGTCACAAAGATTCGACCATCAGAGAGAGCAACCGCTTTGTGCTGGTATCTGGGAATGGACATCGAAGCACCAGCTGACCATACGCCAGTTGACGGATCGAAAATTTCGGTAGTATTCGTGGCCGTGCCCATGTTAAAGGCGCCACCAATCACGATGACTTTGTTGTTGTTCATCGTCACCTGTTGATGGCCCGTACGCTTCATAGACATTGCGGCTACATTGGTCCAGGTATTGGTAGATGGAGAATAAATCTCTGGCGAATTCTTAGCGGTGATAACGTTGAATACTATCCCGCTTCCTGTTGATGACTGACCACCCGTCACCAATACGCGCCCATCAGCAAGCAGGGACTGTGCGTGTTCCAGGCGTGCCGTATTCATATCTGCCGTCGCGATCCACTGATACGAAAATCTCGATGCTCCATCGGCTTCACTGCCGTCATTGACCGTGGTAGTGGTTGATGCAAGACGGAATCTATTAGCTTTCGCGGATTCACCGGCAGTGACACCACCAGAGAACGAGAGTCCTCCGGTAATCAGAATGTCATCGTTCTGCAACGCCACCATTCTGCTGAAATGCTTATTTGCAGACGGGGGAGTCTGGGTAGATGTCCAACAAGTGCCATAACTGGCGTTTGCTGTAGCTACAGCAGGGTATGTTCCAGGTACGCCGGGGCTAGTCCATGGGCGACTAAGCGCAGGCCTAAAGCCCTCTAGGAAGATTTGAGAATTGGCGGCGAGCGGTGAACCAAGGCTCTCGCTGAGATTGAGCGTAACCGTTCCGTCAGTGTCACGGATGTAGCTCTCCACTGCCAATGTGGTTGCGTTATCTCGACCATATGCAGCGATTCTGGGTCCTCTACTGACAGCCTGGGTAGTTGCAGGAATTTGAATATCGACTTGACCGGGCTGAACCTGGGCAACCACCACAGTTCTGGATCCATTAAGGATTGTTTGTTTCTGAGGGTTGAAGAAGCGATAGTCGTCATTTCCTATTTGAAGAGTAGAACCAACGAATCCCAAATCGACATCGAGATCAAACGATTGCGTGAGTGATGTGCCGCTCCACGAATAATCAACAGCCGTAATGGAGTACGAACCCGAAGCTACGTTGATGTTGGGGCCAATTACTACATAGTCCCCCGCCTGAATTGACGAGATATCGATTAGCGGCTGGCCGACTGTAGTAAGCGAGATTCTGGTAACGCCCTGAGAAGGGTTGCTATATGACCAGTTGTAACCAAGTCCAGAAGTGACCGTACCACTGTAGACCTCTTTGTAGAGCGGGAAACGAACGAAGGGCTGTGCTGTTCCACCAGTAATGCGTACGAAAGACTTAAGGCCCAGGCTGCCGCTATAGATGCGAACTCGCTTGCCACCAGTAATTGGATTGACAACAGCCGCTGCATAGCCGAAGGTACCAGCATCGGCCATGGCTTTGGTTAGTATGGACGCGACTTCGAGTGCGGTAGCGGCTTCGATTTGAGTGAATTGTTCAGCCGAGAAGGTCGTAGATAGGTCCGTATCTTCGTCGAGTTCCCAGGTCAGCGTAGATCCATCTTTAAGGGCAAATGGCTCCTCAAGCGAGGTCTCTGCCCAGGCTCGCAATGCATCCTGGCCATAGAAGATAGCCAGGATTTCACGGAGAGCTTCGTGGGTCAGTTTGTTGCTGTTAAGGGCGATCAGGAGCTGGCGGTAGAGGTCATCGCTCAGTCCGACATCGGGTGGTCGAACAATACCGCGATTGGAGCCAAGACGGTCAAGATAAGCGCCGCTGGCGGAAATCTCAAAGAGCTGATCAAATGCAAGCTCGGCATTGGTCCAGTTTGCATCGTCTCCACTAGCTAGCCCCGCGATGAGAGCATTCCAGTTGTCACCAGCCATTCCTTGACTGAGGTGCTTACGAATGATTTTTTCTGCATCATCATTGCTAGCGCCAGCCGCCAATGAGGTGGCATTGGCGCTAACCGTGACCAAGAAGGTCATGCTGGTAGGCGGAATCAGGCCAACGGCCCCGGGGGTTTGAATATTCGTTACAGTGAGTATCCACGTTCCAGCAGCAAGTGGAGAACTGAATGCGATGGCTACAGATTGCGAATCCGTAGCTACCGATGAAACACTCGAAATGGCAGCAGAACCAGGACCCGTAAGAGCATAGTTAGCCGGATTCAACGCATCATTAGCGCCAAGTGGACTTACCTGAAGTGGAACTGTTGTAAAACGCACAAGCAAGGAAGATCCGTTAGTCTGTGGAGTAACAGACTGAAGCGAAATTCCAATACCTGTGAACGTAGTAGTTGCTGGCATTTTAAATCAGATTCCCCTTGAGATCATGAATGTTGCTAACGATGAGGGTGTACACTACTCCAGCGGTTTGCTGGCTTGTGTGGAGACGATAGGAGCTATCACTTAGCTTATCCACGGAGTACACCTGCAACCCATTGTTGATGCTGTAATTAGCAGCAACCAAAGCTTCGGTGTCCACTACCGCCTCACTAAAGATTACGTCCACTTTGTATGCATCGTTCTCTGGGAAGGCGATTAGGATAGTCGGTGCAATACCGGTTCCGGTGAAGTTGGCAACGAAAGATCCAGATAACGCTATGTAGCTAACGCCTGAAATTCCGCTGATGCCAGCTGGCATTGTCACCTGATAGCTAGCCCCCTGGGTTTGCTCGGTAACGCCCAAGACGATGTCGTTCCCCGATGTCGTGACACTCGTGACTGTCACCGGTACACCACTTCCCGTGATGATCCAATTGGCAGGTACAGCGGCGTCTCCAGAAATGTAAGGAGGCAACGAATAGGTCAGATGTATTGTAGACGCACCGCCAGTAGGACTGACATAGGTCATCGTTGGCACGGAAAACGTCGTGTTTAGAAGCGGGATAGGAGAGTTACTGTTGAAGTTTCCGTTCAAATCGGAAATGGTATCGGCAGTAATTGAAAGTGTGTATGTACCAGCTACGAAAGCGCCGGTATAGGTACACGTGATGAACGTATCTGTGCTGTTCCAAGTAACTCCTGTCACCGTAATTGTTGATGGACCACTGACAGAATAGTCAGAAGCACTAGTCGATGCGCGAGTAACTAGCTCACCTAGAGTTACTATAAATTGATTGGAAGACGTGACGACAGCATCAAGACTCAGCTTGTTAACGGCACCTAGCAGGTACATTCCTGAAAGGTTAGGCTGAATCTGCGCAAGCGGAACAAAGTAAGGACCCTGATCCCCATAGAGCGCGATATTGGAGACGTCTGTCACGGCTTATCTCTTAGGTCAAAAGGTTCACGCCGGGGAAAGGACACACTACGTCACCAACTACTACGTGTGTTTGTGCGGCAGCGCTAGGGTAGCTTCCACCAATCGGCGCATTCGCCACATGGTAGTGATCCGGCCACTGGCCTCGATACGCGGCACTTCCCGTGAACGTGTAGATATGGATCGGGACAGCCATGTAGTTCGATGTACCTGCGTCGAGCCCCGTTGAGTTGAGGACGTTACCGCCGAAGTTATTTCCAGCGCTGAGTCCGCCGTTGGCGCCCGTAGCGTTATTGAAGGTGCGGCCGACCGCCGTGTTGTTGCTCGTCAGATTTCCAGCAGCGAAGCAACCGCGCGTGGCACTGGCCGAGTCCAACATCCAAAAAGTGTTGTAGTGGTCGGCCGACGCAGCGTTGGTCGTCTGCACCATCTCGATCGCTTGGTTGAAGTATCCAGACCCGCCGCGCGAGGTGTAGAAGGCCCATGTGCCATCACCCGGGCAGCAAAAATGCGCATAATTAGTAGCACTTGTCACCGTGTCAGCGATCCACGGAGAGTTGATGTTCGTACCGTTGCTATAAGTCTTCGCCGTATACTCGTACGTACTGGTCGGCCCAGCCGTAGTCGTGCCACCAGAGAACGGAGCGTCAGCGGTGCGTGAGCCAGTGATGCGGATAGACGTGAAGGCAGAGGAGTTGGCATCAATCACGATGTCGCGGCCAATCGTCGTGTTACGCAACCATATCCACGAATGTGCTGACCCACTATTCGCCCAGACGACCTTCGTGTAGTCGGTCCAGAGGTCAGTACCATCTGTCTTCACTTGCGTAGAATCGCAGCAGCCCATGATGGTCCAAAGACTGTTGGGATTGCGGGTGCCATATGACGAGCCACCTACAACAGCGTTACCAACGAGAAATTGCTTCAGCAGGAAGGCGTTCGATGAAGCAATGTGCCCTACGGTATCTGTAGCTGGAGCAGTAGCGTTTCCGTATGCGTAGTATGTTTTGCTAAGTGCAGGAAGAGACATGATTACTCCACGAGACTGACCTGGATGTCTTGTTCAACGTCCAAGACCAAGGCCTTTTCAAAGGGTTGAATTGGGATTAGATCGTTGCCGCTTCCATAGACAGGAGCGAGTACCGTGATACCCACGACTCCATTGATGCCCTGGGCTGCGGTAATTAGTTTGCTGATAGCGATAGATTCACCTACGCCAGCTTGATTGATGACAGAAGCAACGGCCGATCGTACCTTGGCTCGAATGTCTTGGGTATCTACGCCAGTAGCGGCACGGACAGCAAACGAGACCTGAATCCTGCGAATAATTGGCCCACTAATATTGATATTAGCTCCAGCAGCGGCAATTCCAGGATAGCTTGAGCTGTCGCTCTCGTCGCCATAGACAACCTTGTTAGCTTCAGCAATTAGGCCTGCGTTGTGAACATAGGCATCGACACCTGGATTGATAGACTGTACGGCTCCCGTTGTCTGGTCGATACCAAACTGGAGTTTGTCTAGAGCCCTGATAATCGTGCCATATGCAGCACCCACATTCTGGTAGCCGCCCTTAGTCGTGAATTTGATGTCAACAAGCGAGCTTCCATTAGGGGCGATACCACTGATCTGCTTAGTGAGGCGTGAAGGGCTCGATTCATAGACCTGGATCAATCCGGCGTTGATTCCAAGAGCTGCTACAGGACCCGCCGCTACGGGGACTTGACCTGTCAAGCTTTTGACAAGAATTCGGTATTGATTGGTAAGGTCTGGTGCAAGAACGGTCCACGTACCAACGTTGGCGCTACCCCACAATGGAGTGTTTATAATCAGCGTATCGTTGTAGATAGCGCTGTTGTAGTCAAAGAACATCGTAACCGCACTCGAAATCTCTTCTACTCCGTTTGGGTTTTCGATCCAGAAAGTATCTACTCCGTTGGTTCGCACTACACGGAAGACACCCGTATTGAGGGTATTCATCGTTCCGGTGAAATTGGTAAGGTATACCCAGTCACCTTCGGCTACATTGGCGAAATTGGTATACGGACTGGCGCCCGTCCAAACATAAGCCATGTAGTTTCCTTGACGTTCAATCTGCCAGTTTGCCGATGCAATGTCTTCTGTGGATCCACCATCAGCACTCCACTTCCAAAGCTTCGTACCCGTTACTACGATTGCGCCCGTGGCGTCGATACTAGTCAACGCAGTCGCACTGGTGATGATCGCCTTTGGAGCAACCACAGCATTCTCTAGGCGCACCCACGCATTTCCTCTCAGTCCATCAGCTTCAGAAGCAAGGACGGAAACCACGGAGGTATCAGCCGCCACAACTGCGCTACCAACAATGGGTACCGCTACGTTGTTGGCATTGCCGCCGCTGACATTGATGTCACCTTGGCTTCCAACTGTGATGGTGGTGATTTGCGGCTTCTGGCCGTCTTGGGCAATAGCAATTTCGGTTGCCTCAAACAATCCGCCGATAGCAGCGCTGTTGAGATAGTTGACGATGTTTGCGACGGTGGTCGGAACAAGACGAACATCTTCATCAATCCAATCTGAATTCGTCGATAGAGATCCATCCGTAGCATTCTTGAATGTGAAATTGACCTGGGTCGAAGGCGATCCTGGCATCGTGTTAGAGAGTACGTAGTTGATGCCGTCAACGAGGTTGTACCAAGGATAGGTATTTCCAATACCGCCATTGCCAGGAGCTTCATAGCTTGCAGCAAGGATGGTGCTCGAAGGAGTTCCGTAGATGTATCCAGAGATTGGCGTATTGGCAGATCCGCTAACGTCGGTATTGATGTTCGTAAGCGTGTTACTTGAATCCAATGGATACCACGAGACATTGGCAGTGTTTCCAATGTAGTACCACGAAAGCGTGGTTGTAGGAGTTCCCGCATTAGGTGATTGGCCCGTAAAGCTGTCACTTCCGAGCGTTAAGGTCTTGATTGTTTGAAATACTGGAGGCGCTCCAACAATCATCGAAAGGGAGGGGGTCATCGTGAAGATGTCGCCTACGACCACTGTACTTCCATTGAGCGTGACTTCTCCAAGTGTATCCTGACTTACACGCCCAGGCGTAGCTGTAGCGCCTTGCGTTGTGGCAACGTCTACGAAACTGATGCTAGATGCTGTACGGGCAGTGATAGTGTATGGTCCCGACGAGAAGTTGACATTGGTACTCTGGAACCAGATGATGTTACCAACGGCCCAACCATGGTCTGTAGCCGGCGAAGGAAGCGTGAGAGTTAGGGTAGTGAGACCATACATTGTACCGTTAGTGGTAGCAGAGGCAGAACCAGCTGTAATGGTTTCGCCATTGACAAAGGAACCGACTGGGCCTGTTAGAATAAGCACGCCAGTACCGGTTCCTCCTGGGGTGTCGCTAACTACTGTCGCAGTAGCTCCGGAAGTGCCACCCGTGACGACGCCGCTAAACACATTTGCGTTACCGCCCGTGTAGTTCAGCTGAATGACACGCTGGCCACTCGAAACTGCTAGGTACATTACATACAGGTAGGTATAAAGATTGTTGACGTCCGGTCCTGAAGTAGCGATGGCGCCGATTGCTGATGTGTTGTGAATTCCAACACCGGTACGTGCTGCGCCGGATCTAAGACTGATGCCAATGTCAACGTAATCATCAAGACGTGTATTGACAGTCACCACTGATGTGGCCTGACTTGCAACTGTCGGGTAAGTGTATTGGACACGAGCATAGTTGCCTTCGGGGCCATGACGATAGTATCGCCACATAATGCCGTTGGCCTTGCCGCGTGCTTTCATATGGACGGCAAAGTCTGACCAATCGAAGTTGGTACCAAAAGCTTCAGCCAAGCTAACACCACCATTGTCTGCGTCATGGAAGTCGTTAGTCGAACCATACGTGGTGCTGCCTGGGGTTACGCGACGATACATATTCATCACATAACGCTTGCTGATTTCATCGCCATCAACCACTACCGCAATCTGATCTCGGGCAGTGATTCCATATGAAGACGATACGTAGAAGCGGTCTTGCGGTAGCCATTGTTCTAGTGCCGGGGTACGTAATGTCAGCACAGTACCGGACTGTGAAGCGATACCGGAAATGTGGTTCTTGTTGCTATACTTAGTACCGCTAGTATCATCAAGAGCCTTGAGTCCGACGAGAATACCGCTGCTGCTCGGAGCAGTACCGGATCCATAGTTGATGACTGTTGAGCTAGTGACCGAAAATACCGTGTAGTTATTGAATCCAGGAGTTCCAGTCTGAGGATGGCTTGCGACGATACTTGCAAGGTGGCTAATACCGCTAGCCACAGCTCCGGTTAGGGGGAAGCCAAGGAGAACGCCTTCGTCATTGGCTGCTACGACCGCAATGTCGCCTCCAGTAAAGCTATTGGTGCGCAGAAGAACCTGCTGGGTTTGATAGACTTCGGCGGTTGCTCCATCAAGCTGTGGCTGCATTGCCGTCACAAGACTGAGGGCTGTATAGTTATTGGCTGTAGTGATGAATACACGCTGTGGTTCTACTAAGGTACGAACGACCTTCATTCCGCCCGTCAAGAGATTGAAGGCAGCCTGAGTAGTGGACCACGAAGATGGACGTTCAACTTCAATCCAGGTACCGCCAGCATCTACTGCCGCGATACGGTATGCTCCACGGTTAGCAATGTTAAATGCAAGGTCTGTCGCAATAACCCAGTCACCTTCTAGAGCGTTACCAAAGAGATTGGCGGCTGCGTTACTGTTGTAACGTACGCGTTTTCCCCAGGTAGGAGAAGTGGGATTGGTTACAGTTAATGATGTACCTATGCCAGCTCCGATATTGACAATCTGAGCATTTCCATCAACTACCACCCAAAGTTCTGCGCCATTCTGGCCAGCAACGCTGGTGGCAACAGAAGCAATATTATGGGTAGTGAAAGCTGGGGTTACCACGAAACCACGAGTATTGAGACTTCCAGCGGTTAGGCGATCTTCAGCTATGAGTGGTGTCTCTAGCTTAATTTGACCAAGGTTGCGATCCAGACTATAGTCCTTGTTGCGGCCTTGGGCAGTCATTGTGCTAAACATCGCACCTTGCATGGAACCGCCAGTGATGGCAATCGCTGCTCGCGAACTTCGCCCACTGTTGCTAGTAAAGTCGAGAGATCCGCCATCAACCGTCACGGTGACGCCTGGAATCTTATAGTTCAAAACCTGAGCCCAAGACGCCAAAGAATTAGTAGCAGCTACCTTGACGTAGGAGGTTCCGGCGTTGATAAAGTCGACATCGTTGATGGTGATTGTCAATGGAATACCATCAACCGAAATGTTCAGAGTCGCGCCCGTGGCGATAGAAGACCACTGACTTTGTGGCTTGGTAGTAAGAAGGGCCAGCTCGCCATCCTTTTCAAGGAGAACATCATTCTTGTAGAGCCAAAGGGTCTTGGCGGGATTGGTATTGAAGCCAAGAAGGTCGTTGGCATCAATCAGACCGGCATCTGCTGCAACTACCTGGAGATCCTCGTTCGAGTCAGCCTTGGCGAAGATGAGAACATTATTGCCGTTGTTGGTGGCGCTTGCCGACCAGCTGATTGCGGGGTCGCTGTTGATAGATGCTGCCACTTCAAATGCGCTAGCATTGGTGATTTCAGAGAAGTCGGAAGCGGGGAACTGATGTGTGCTTCTAACACCGCTAACTTCAACCGCAAGTTGACAGTTATCCGAAAGCACAAAAGGAGCCGAAAGTGCGCTGACAATGGATGCTTTTTGAACCGGTCGACCGTTAGCCAGCTGTAAATACTGCTCGCCACCCAAGGCATCGTCTACTATGATTTCAAAGGCGATTCCTTCAGAGATAGGCTCGTATCCTGTACCGTCGTCGATGTAGAGAGTGACGGGCTCGTCTTCGCGTGTGACAATGCTCGCGCTTAGGACGCGCTTATTCTCGTCGAGGGCAGTGATGCCAATAACGCCAGTCTGAATGGCAAGGTCTGTTCCCTTGCTGCGCGAATTGCGAGCAGAGCGGATACGTTCACGGTAGGACTGATCATCCTCAGTATCAAGACCGTTGGCGAATGGAGCTGGGTTATTGACGGCAGCGGTAGTAAACGGAGGAGAGACAAATGTGGTAACGCTGTTAGCAATTACGTTGCCGATAGACCCAGGAACACGTGCAACAGATGGAATGTTCTGAACTAGTGTTTCACCATCGGGGATAGTAGCGCCATAAAGGGTCGAGAACTGCACAGCAGTACCAGCATTGCCTTGTGGCGTTGCCATTAGAGTACCAGCAGGAATGTTTCGATTGCCGCCTTGTGCAAGTACAACTCCTTCTCCTAGATTGTGGAATTTGGTGGTTCCAGTTCCAAGAGTCAGTGCCCAATAGCTACCGACATTGGTAGTGGCAGTGTAAGGAATGGGTCCTTCGTAATTGGTAGTGCCACGACCGACGTAGATGTTGCCGCTAGTCGGGAAAAGGCTAGCATCATCTACATTCAAGGTCATGGTACCTACGATTGGAGAGCCAAGGCCCTGATAGATGAGCGTTGAAATCTTAGTGAAGGCAGTATCGCTAATGTCAACGGCTCCTGAGGCGGCTGTCTGACCGAGGCGAGGAACCTGTTCATCGGCACCGATGCGATCCAACGCCAAGCCCGATGCACGATCTAGACTCAAGGAATTGAGAAGGTTGAAAATGTCTTGCGAGCTACGAAGGTCGGATTGGGCAGCGGCTTCTAGAATCGAAAGCGCAGGCGAGCCAACTCGCAGACTCGGAAGGCCGAGGCGCGAAAGAAGAGCGTCAACCATCTCTCCGAGGATCTGAGAGTAGCTTCGTGGAGTTGGGATATCAGCCATTTTCTTTTCCGAACTTCTTCAGGTACTCGTATGCTCGCAATAGATTTTCCTTCTTAGGGAACATTCCGATACCTGGGTTGCATCGATCACAAAGTAGTCCTCTAATTTGGCCGGTTTCGTGATCATGATCCACGGCTAAATCTCGACCAGAATCTGGTCTCTGTTGACAAATCGCGCACAAACGATTTTGTGCGTGTTCCATCCAAGCAAACTCCTCTAAGGAAATTCCGTATTTTCTAAGTGAGCTTTCTGCGATGCTCCATTTGCATAGAACACACGGACGCTTAACGTTCCTGTGGTTAGGACAGTCTCCCGCGTTCTTACGGATCATTTTTTGTTTGGCGTTATGGACGCTACAGGCTTGACAATAGATCGACTTCGATGAGCCCCTAGACTTACCGCATCTAGGGCATCGCTTTGATTGAACACAAGTCTGATACCATTTGTCTGCCATGGGATTGATATCCTTCAGGAACTACTTGTCAGGATGGAATGTAGATTACCCCGGCCAATTATTGTTTGGCTTGGACTTCTACTGGGATGTACATCGTGCCGCCAGCAATGCCGACTACGATTTTCATATACACAGCATTCGTGTCTTTTCGGACACTTGCGGATTGGACACCAGTAAATCCTGGGTCATCCTTGAACATCTGATCCGCGCTGTTTAGAAGATCGTTTGCTGAAATGTCAGCGGTACTCGTTCCCGGCTTGATGCCAATACCATAGTCGGGGTGATGCATTAAGCTGCCACGAGGTGTAGCGAGCGCCAAGCGTACCTTCTGGATTAAGTTCGTCAAACCTACGGCCAAACGACTATCACCATCGGGTGTGATGACAAGGTCGCCAGACTGGGTAAGCAATAAGTCTACCCCACCCGTACGTACGAGTGGATCGAAATAGTCGACGCCAGGAATGCTCTTGACTCTGAAGTCTTCTTCAGGAGGTTCAATGTCGGATGGGATGTAAATCTGCATCTGGCTATTAACTGTGTTCGGTAGGAAACCCTGGACAATCGAAGCGCCGACTGTGGTGAACTTAACGAGATCCGAATCTCCATCGAGAGTCACAACAAATTGGCCTGAACCGGTCTGAACGACTCTTTGAACACGACGAGACTCGCGACGAACGTTCGAGCTGGAAAGCCACAGTAACTGGCCAACGAAAATGTTGCTGGCATCGCTGATGACAATATCGTTTCCAGATCCATTCACAAGAAGTGGAAGCTGGAATCCTGTTTCATCGACGTAAGGTGCCTGGAGACCATTGAGGGTGGCGATTTCATGCCAGCGCAATGGGTCTCCCAAGTAGCGATCTGCCAATTGTTCAAGCGTATATCCGTATGGGAATGGAACGGCGAACTTGCTCTTGGGTACACGGAATGCGATGCCAGAGCGAGTAGCTAGACCGGCTACATATTCAATGTCATCAATGACGTCTTGGTTGATGGTCGTCGAAGCAGCTAGGGTGTCATAGGTCTGCGCGAGCTGACTCAGTGAGTGAATGGTATCCCACTCATCATCAGTAGGAGTTCGAGTCGTGGTGCGTGTAGGAAGTCCATAGAGTTTGGTGTAGGTACTGTTCCCTGCTCCTACGAAATCGCTGAAGTCGGCCAGGACGGTTAGAGTCTGATCTCGGAATTTCTCGAAGTCCTCGCGGCGATAGTTGCGTACGCGTGTGCGCTCGTCTTCGATTTTCTTGATAGTAGCGGGACGTAGATTAAGGTCAGAGATACGAATGGTGTTGAAAAAGCTAAAGTTATCAAGAGGATTGGCAGCAATCTTGTTGGCGCGATCCGCGTTCTTCGCATTTTGTGTTCCACCGAACAAACCAGCTTGCTTGCTGGCTGGGTCTTGGCCAGCTCCAGTATCAGCCTTGCCGCTGCTGATAGCAAGGTCTCGGAAGGCTTCTTGAATATCGCTCACTGTCTGTTCATAGGTCTGCGGCACACGACTGAATGAGCGGCTAAGCTGGTCGATTCCCTGTCCTTGAGTTACCAGCTCTAGAATTCCTTCGCGGAAGTCCTGCATGATGTTGGAAGGCATGTCGGTAGCCACAAGCGAGGTGCCAATCATGTCTTTGACAAAGAGACCAGTCTCTCTAAGAGGAGTAAAGAGAATGTTCTGGATGTCAGCACGAACACCCTGAAGAGTATTGCGTACTCCTTCAAGGATTTTGCGTCCTGTATCGATGGCATTCGCAATCTGCGCAAGTTTATTGATGTCTCGAATACCTACGGAGTTGTTGTAGGGTTGCGTTTGATTGTCATCAAGTGTAATGCGTCGCCAAGCTCGAAGTTGGAGCGTATACATATACTCCATTGGAGACGCAGCGCTGCGTCTGCGGCTAAACAGAACGGGACTGACAATGTAGACTTCCTGTTCCTTCCAAATGGCGAAGGCGAGTCGTAGGTTTCGACCCTCGTTCGTCTTCTTCTGAGTGATGTAGGACTCCAGGAATCGTTGCAAGAGCATGAATTGATAGAATCCGGTCGAGTTGCCTAGATCTCCATCAAAGTCTGTCTCAGGAATGACGTTCGGAGGAGTCACGCCATCAAATCCAAGGACGTTCCCGGCTTGATTGAAAGAGTTGGTGATAGTATTGACGCCACTGAATGTACCAGCAAAGATGGTCGTTGCTTGAGAAAGAATTCCTGGCTTAACAACCGTGCCTCGAAGCGGCAGAAGTCCTGTCGTTCCTGATAGCGTAATTGTCCTAAGGGGAGCGCCGTTATGCTCTTCAATCACACCTCCCATAGTGACTGTTGTTTCAATCGCGAAGGGCATATCGATATTCAGTTCTTGGGGAGGAATAGGAAGAGTGAAGCGTGCCTTTATGTTGGCATTGCTATAGCTTCCATTAACGCGTTCTAGAATAAGCAGCTGGTAAGGATAAACCTTATCCCAACGATTCTTAAGCTCACTAGAATATGCGACATCCCAGAATGGATCGGTCGGAACGGAGGTAGACGACTGGAAAGTGCCACCAGCACCAAACGGATCCTTATTTTCGTTAGCCGCTAGCGTAGCAGGTCCAAAGAACCTGACCTTGTCATCAGTAATAGCCATATGTCAAAAGATTACCCCATCAGTGTGAGGGATGAGAAGTCGTTGGAATCCATGGTGATAACACCCGTTCCAGAGCTTCTTACTGCATAGAAGGTGATGGTTACTGTACCGGCTGGAATGGTAAGCAACCAGTTGCCAGACATGGACCTGTGCGAGTTGGCTTCGTTGAAATAGAATGGCATCGATGTAGTAGGAGTGCCATTTACGTCAAGGAAGTAACTGACGCCAGTGCTCGCCACTGTAGAGTAGGCTGACCAGGATACGGTTGCCATTACTTGTCTGGGGGCCTGGAGAATCTGGTCCTGTGGAATGCTGAACTTGTTGAGTGTAACGTTGGATCCGCTGATTGAGTGGCCGAAACCAACATTCTCATCGTGCCATCCTATTGGCATCACCTGACGAACAATGGGAAGTGCGGCCACACGAAGTCCATCGGCTACCTTCTTTTCAAGGATTGAACCAGAAGGCACCAGCGTATCCCAGTTCTTGACTGGCATCGGCAAATCAGTAATGTAGGGCGTATCACCCGTGCCGTCACCATCAACATCTACGGCCACGCCACGAGAGCTAATCGAAATGCCGTCTGCTTTGATTTGATCGAGCATTGTCTGCTCGGCTACGCTGATTGGAAATGTTGCCATAAATTAGTCGTTGGTGTTCACGGTACTTAGGTAGGTGGCGGATCCAGCTTCGAAGGCGCGGATTGCTGCCATTCCTTGAGCAATCTGAGGACCCATTTGAATAATTGCCTGCGATGCGGCCGAGAAGCCAGGAAGAGCTAAGATGCCGCCATAGACTGGTGTTGCGTTCAAACCAGAGGCTACCTGCATTGAGACTCCGGCCGTAGCATGAAGGGTAGCTAGAACAGTGAAAACGTTTGCCAGAGTCTGATTAAGAGTCTGTTGGGCATTACGGTAATTTGTTCCCATCATCCAGGCTTGAGTAGCTGCACCTACCTTAACGCCAGCAGACTTAATGACAACGTTACCGCTCGCATTGACATTTACAGCGCCTCCAGAAGTAGATATGGTGACATCGTCGCCAGCCTGTACGTTCACCTTGCCGTTGATGTTGACATTCCACTCCTGATCCGCCTTGAAGTTGAGCTTCTTGTTCTGGTGGTCGAGCTGTAGATATTGAGCCTGACTAGGGGTTGAGACGGTCAATGTTCCTTGCTTGTCAATGGTAACTTGCGTTCCTTCGGCATCTGTCACTGCTCCGTCTACTAGCGTGCCGTCTTGTTTGGTAGCACCACGGAATTTTAGGGTGAGCTGACCATCTTTGTCGATGGTTGCCTGGATTCCGTTGAATTCAAAGAAGAGATTGTGGCCACTTGAAGATTCTTCAGTCCGCGTGCCGGTCGGGTCTTCTACGCCGCCAAGGATGATGGCTTTCTGTTGATCGCCAGCGAGACATAGAACGAGTACCTTGCTACCGGTTCCAACTGCCGCATCTTTAGAAGAATTGTCGGCTCGGAATGTTGCATGGAAGCGATCCGCAATACCTCCGAAGAGTGTACTGATAGTTGCTCCGCGATAGGTACTGGAAGTATAAATACCGTTGCCGTCTCGATACTGTACCTCGATTTCATACTCTACGGTCTTCTTGCCGTAGCTGAGAGGATCGTCATGGTAGATGATTTTCTTCACTTCACCGAGGCGCAGCGTGTAGTCAGTAAGCGTGGTTCCACCATCATTCGACCCACCTCCACGCTGGCGAATGCTTAGATAGCTTGGGATAACTGTATTGTCATCTAGAATCATGCTCATGCAGAGGTACCATTAGAACCATCGTCGGTGGGTTCATAATCACCGGCTGGCGTCGTAGCCGACGAAGGCTCGCTGGGCTGATTTGGACTGAAGGAATACTCCGAAGCTGGATGTGCATCAAAGCGAGTGAGGTCTTCTTGTGTAGAACCAGTGAAGAGAGACAAGTCTCCATATTCAGGCTCCTGATCTGCCTTTACGCCATGACTAAGGGCCAGTGATGTATGGAAAAACTTCTTGCCATCTCCTGTCATTTGGAAGTTGTGGGAAACTGCCTCAATATGAAGTACGTGACCATCGAATTCAATGTTGTCTCCTGGACAAATTGGAGATTGGATTCCCTTCGTAGTCATGGTACCTGTCAGCATTAGGTGTTGGCCCATGATGATGTCACTGATAATGTACATCCAATCACCCGCCTTGCGATTAAGAGTATCTGTCGGTGCGCAGTTGACTGATTGCATGTATGGACGAAGACCAGAACGGCTGATGTCAATTTCATCTGAAACGGGAGGATCTCGAACGATGTAACTGGTTCTATCCTGCGATTGAAGGCCGGTTTCGCCGTATACATGAACAAAATTGAAACGCAACGCATCGCTACGTCCCAGGTCTACCGATTGAATGAGGATGGGATGAATTCGCCAACGGGGAAGTTCCATGAATCTGGTAAGTGCTAGCTGATGAGGAGCAGTAGATTCTGTGTCTGATTCTCCAGAAGTAGTACTTCGTTCGGTATCGCTATCGTCTGCGGTGGCCACTTTGATAAACTTGGGACGATAGAGATCGCTGATCAGGCCCGAGCTAAAGGGTAACTGACGAGTAACTACTGTAGGCAGCACGTCTCCTGCCGGATTCACTCGCAAACAGGTATACATCTCATTGATGGTGGGATTTAGGTACTGTTGCATGATGGACCAAACAGTCCTTTGGCCAGTAAATTGTGGCGGACTGGGCAGGAACACTCCCAATAACGGATCCTTTGTTTCGCGCCTACGAAGACGTGAACCATCTGGTACCCCATCTGGCGTGAAGATGTCGGCTACAGATCTTCCATTAGCTCCCTCTTTCCCATTCTGGAGATCAACAATGATGCTTGCTTGGAGAGATGCGCTGCTGAGTTGATACTTTTGAATGCCTTGCAACACTTCACAAATATCATTCCATCCTACTTGATTGTTGGGTTTGGATCCCTGCGAAATACCAAGCGCGTTTGCTACGGGTGCTGGAATGATGAATGAGTTGGCCGTAATGCCGGTCTGGTTATTTGGCATGCCTTGAATATCAGCATTAGCTCCAGAGTTTGATGGAATACCTTTACCGTAGAATGCATCGAGAAGAGAGGGGAGTATCTTGTTAATGCTGATTCCCTGGCCATTAGAAGCGATAAGATTGTCAATGTCAGCGCCTGTCTGCTTGAGCCACTGAGTCACAATGTTGGGATTGGTTGCTGCTAGATATGGTTCAAAATAGAGCTGTGCATCAAACTCTGTGAATCCGGCTGCATTCACCTGATAGGACGAATGGCGAACACCGCTAGGTTGTTGCTGAATGTTCTTCCTGACGGAAGTTATCTTCCCAATGAATTTCAACCCATCATAAAACTTATTACATGCTTTATTGTTCTTGATCCTGTCAATGAGACTGGTCAAGGAATCTTTGTTGTTGACGATCCAACACATCACCCAGTCTCCAGGAAACATTTCGGTCAGATAGTTCATTCCGGGCAGAAGTGTGGCAGATAGTTGGCTAATGTGGTTAGACTTAGTGAATTGTACTTGCAAATTCTGAATGTCATCGCACACGATAAGGGTGAGTTCTCGTAGCTGAACAGAGGCGTTCGTGGCATCACTTCCGGTCGCAAAACTAGCCCCCTGCGCACGACTGAAAGTCACTGGGTATCGATAGCGATATACAGCCATGATGGCATACGGAGAAGTCGTCAGACTGTCTGGGGTAAACTGATCGCCACCACCAGAGTCCTGTGGAAACTCTCCGAAATCGTATAGCACATCATAGTATCGAGCCATGGATTACTTCCAATCGGGATGCGATTTGGTACGCTGGCCGATATAGCCATTGTTTCGCAGACGAGATTCTGCGGCAGCAGCTGCTTCAGCCTTAACCGTACTAGACCTAGGTCCAGCTGGCTGGCCAGTACGGATTTGCTTGACGGTATCATTTACCGTATCGGCGAGGTCATGCAAAGCATTTGTAAAAGCTTCCGCAGTCTCATCAAGATTCGAAGCCCATTTCTTTTGGATTTCGATTTCTGTGCCCATCTGCTTGAATGTTTCTTTTGCCTGAGAGAACATTTCGGCCATGGTCTGTCCATCTTTGATCATTTGATCTGCTTCGGCACCGAGCCTACTCTTTTCGACTTCACCAAGGGCACCATATGGTACTTTCCCGGATCGCAACTTTGTATTGCCAACACCAGCAAGAAGCCCAATGGCACCCAAACCCGCTTCTTCGCCTTGGCCTGTTTCTCTTCCCAGGAACGCACCCATTGCTTCACGCGTGGAGGCATCGCTAGTTCTTAAGAACGCACTAAGGCTCTTTCCGCTACGACGGAACGAACGAATTGCGTGAGCCATGGGAGTATTTTCGCCCTGATCTACATATCTTTCGAAAACACTTCCGGCCATGTTTTGGAGTTGCTGGCGAGCCATGCCAGAAGTGATACCCATGGCTTTACCAGTAATAGTAATATTGCCTTGGGCAGCATCCATCAGTTGCTTAAAGGACATTCCATTGCCAAGATAGTCTTGTCCGTATGTACCAAGACCACGACCGAGGCCGATGGCACTTACAAGATTGCGTCCTCGCTGATAGGGGTCAAAACCCTGTGCCATCATGTCACCTGCGCCCATTCCGAGTTGGATTCGAGCAGCAAGATTCATGTCGTTGACGCCGCCAGTAAAATCAAATCCGCCACCCTGAATGGCTCTCATGAGGCCGATTCCACTGGTAGTTCCACGAGGATCAAATCCAAAAGCTGTTTGGCCAATTTCCATTCCAGCTGCGGTGTTAGATGTAGCTCCCAGGGCAGTCAAGGCAAGATTGGCATTACCACCACGAGCGGCGGCGGCTCGAATGGCTCCCCATTGTCCCCATCCCATGGCACCTGCACCCATCATTTCACCAGCATACGCACCGCCTAAACCAAGCTGGCGGCTTTGCTGAACAGCACCGGCTAGCTGTTCCATCGAGTATCCTTGACGATGCAATCCAGCTTCTTGCATCAAATAGGTATCTTGAGCTGTAGTGCCGAGACCCATTCCGCCAAAGCCGGGGACTAGACCGAGACCTGTCATTTTTGGGCCTATCTTGCGATTAAGACCGGCGCCTAAAATACGGCCAGTACTGACACGTGCTCCAAACTCAGAATTGAATCGCTCAAGAGCAAGACGCTTGTTTATAAAGTCGCCGCTACGTTCATACTGTTCTACTTTCTTTTGATAATTCGCATACATCGCGGCTTCAGGATCTGTCAAATCTTCAGTTCCGCTAGCGCCGCCTTTCATAGCAATAAGATTTTTGGCAGCAGACAGACCGGCGCCGCTTATGGTAGTAGCCTTAGCAAGAAAGCCAGTTTCGGCATCCAAGTCACCACGACGCTCAGCGGCTTGACGCATGTCCTGGCGAGCGATCATACGCGTAATGTCGCCGCTACGTAGACGTGAAATTTCACCGGCTACCAAGTCACCTCGGCGCGCTTCGGCTTGAGAGTACATTCTAGTTCCAGCCATTGCTTCGTGCATGGCTGCCATGATTCCGCCCACAATTATTCCACCCATGGCAGCGACACCAGTGGCTGAGGTAGGACCGATTCCCTTAATGGCGCCTCCGAAGAATTGAGCTTTGCCGCCTGGGGCATTGGCAGGAGAATACATCCACTGACTAAACCTGCTGCGGCCCTGCGGACCTTCTGGTCCTGGTATTTCTGGCATCAACTCGGGCTGAGGACCCAGCATACCTTGAAGAGTTCCAAGTTGGCCACGAGCTGCTTGGAGACGACCAGCAACCTGGACCATCTTGTTCTGTACGGCCATGGCAGTCGTACCTTTGCCACCAAGATTGTTATAGGTAGCGCCAAGACGATCCAATGCTTGCTGGAGTCCACGAACTTCACGGAGCTGATCATTGACAGATCTCTTAAGAGCATCTGTTAGGCCTTTTAGGCTTGTCGTACCGGCTGAAGCCAATGACTTAAAGGCATCGGCATTAGCTGCGACTACCTGCGTGATGGGATTCAAGCCTGACTTGCCAGCGGCCTGAGTGACAGTAGCAGCGGCGGTTCCGGGGCGACCAACATTCGCGCCACCAAGAAGTCCGAACCCACCTCCTTGGGCAGGTTGCATGGCCTTAGCGAACTTCTGCATTTCGCTAGTAAGGTCTTGGATTGCTTTTTTGACGCGTTGGAACGATGATTCATCCAAAATGAACTGGAATTTCAGCTCTTTACCTGCACTCATTGATTATGTCTCTTGAGGTAGTCGATGATTTTATGGAGTATTTCTACGCTCTCATCTGTCATTCCGATAGCAGTGTTACATCGACCACAAAGCAACTGACGGACCTTACCGGTGGTATGGTTATGATCCACACTTAAACGCTTACGGCCTTTTGTCGGTGGTTTCCCACAAATGGCACATAGTCCATTCTGGTCGGTTTCCATTTTCTGGTACTGCTCTAAAGTCAAGCCATATTGTTTAAGGTTTCTTCGAACAATCAGATCTGGATTTCTTTGAGCGTAGGCCTTGACTTGGGCCTTAACATTTTCTTTGTTGGCTTGGTAGTATTCTCGTCTTTTAGCGCGTTGATTTTCTCTATCGGCAGCATATCTGGCTGCCTCTTTAGCGGGGTCCTTGTTGGCTTGATACCATTCCGCTTTGCGTTGTTTCAGAGCTTCGCCATGACGCTCTCGATAGCGACGATTAGCTTCGCGGTTGTATTCCTTGGACATGCGCGACATAATTCAAAGATTACCCGTTCTTAGGCTTTTTGGACGGCGGCCCGAAGCTGCCCTCCAAGAGGGCGTCTGGATCTACATTGTCATCAATGAAGGTGATCTCCATATCTTGTGGGAGTTCCTTCATGTCCTTCAATTTTGGTAGCGTAGCTTCAGGTTCAACACGTGGCTTCAGGTCTTCTTTGGCTTGTGCCTTAGACTTCTCTACCTTTTCAGCTGCCTTAGCATATTCAAAGGCATCGGCATCATCAGCATCCTCCTGTTCTTTGCGAATTCGGAGGGCCTCTTCTGTCAACAGTAGACGGTCAATCTCTTCGAGCCGTTCATGTTCAGATAGTTCGGCATATTTAACCTCATAATAGTGCCGAAGAACATCCTCTAAAGGAAGTGTCTCTACAACGTGTAAAGGAGTGACAAACTCCTTGGAGTACCAACGGAAAATATCACGCAGAAGGTAGTCGAGATCCTCTTTGAGGACCGATTGCATCGCTAATGCTTTGAGGTCGTTGATCCAGGACATTCATTACTTGTTTTTATTGGAGTCATTTATGGTCGTAGTAAAGGACCAACCACTCGCACATTCATTACAGCCCGATCCCAGAACCTTACCGTGTGGGCAGGTGTAGTCTAAGTCTACTTGTGTAAATGGCGTATAGGTTGTTGACGTGGTGGCAACCTCTGTCTTGGGAGGGCACATAAGGCACATCATCGTCGAAGGGGAATATACGCGTTGACAAACGGGACATTGCCAGCCTTGCTGGACCCATTGGTAGTTGTAGCCGTACATTACTTAGGCTCCTTAGATTCAAGGATTTCCTTCTTGAGATCTCCACGAGCCTCATCTGCATCCTTCTTTATCTTGGCTTGATAGTCACTCTCAACCTTTGTAAGGGCTTCGAGCACGCGTAGAACCACCTCATCGTCTTCGAAGTCAAGTCCGTTGGAGTTCTCCTTCCACCAACTAGGAGCGTCAATTAGATGGACCTGAATCTTGGCTAGCGCTGTTGCCAATCCGTAAGCCTCTTGACTTGCTTCGGAGGATTTGGTACCAAGAAGGCTTCGGCGGATTTCGTCCATCTGAAGACGATCGCGATGACTCAGGCGTAGTTTGATTTTGAATTTTCCTCGGAGAGTATCTCCGTCAGATGTGGGAATGGAAACGGTAAATTCTTCGGTTTTCTGCATGGATACCTCAAGTTGGAATTGGACACCGGGGCTAAGTGCTCCGATCGATGTCCTCGTGGTACAGATTACCTTGCTTGACAAAAGGTCGGCATTGAGCCTAAGAAAGGTACCATGGAAAAACTCAAAGAAAGCTTGTTTTTGCATGATCTACGAAAGTTTTCTCGTGGGGCATCTAAAATCGAAACAGTCATTCGAGTTGGACATAGCTGGGATATGGCCGAATGGATCAAGTGTGGGGAGATCAAGCTTTGGCGGCCCGATAGGCCTGAAAATCCTTGGATCTTATCTTCGTACTTTCTAAATGTAACCGACTGGGAGCATGATAGTGCCCACATCTTTTCGTTTCCAATCGTAGGAGTGTCACTTCTGAGTGTTTCCTACGGATACACAACGATTACAGGTTATATCGCTGGTGATCAGAAAAGTCTGGAAGACTTTCGAGTCCCCGATCGAGATTTCCGTGTGCCACTAGAAAATTGCAAGTATTGTAAGGGCGAAGAAGCCCATAAGGTTGCCAAAGACAGCAATTTTTATCTACCTAAGGCGAATGAGCCGCTATACGAACTTCTTCGTGGATTGCCCATCGAAATTACCTCAGGTATTCGGAAAAAGGCTTGACACAGACCCAGGATGCTATAATCTAACGCAACAATTTGCTGACATAAGTCAGATGGAGGAGTAAGATGAACAAGAACGTTTTCAAGAACCCCGGTCGTACTTTAGATGCCACCACCGCTGTCAACGAGGCTGGAGGTGTCGCTTACCAGACCACTGACGAACACGCCCTCGCACAATACGTGCTGACTGGCTGCCTCAACAACACCTTCTACGCCGATGCTGAAACCCAGCTCGACATGACTCTGAAGTTGATCTCCAAGTGCAGCCCCGAATTCGTCGCCAAGCTGGCCGTGTATGCTCGTGAATTCGGCTACATGAAGGACATGCCCGCTCTCCTGGTCGCATCGTTGACCGTCGAGCGCGAAGGCAATGCCGGTCTTGTGTACTTCAAGAAGGCTTTTCCCCGCGTGATTGACAACGTCAAGATGCTCCGCAACTTCGTTCAAGTTGTTCGCTCGGGCAAGGTCGGCCGCAAGAGCTTCGGCACTGCGGTCAAGAAGGCAATTCAGCGCATGCTGAATGGCCTGGGTCCTTCCAAGCTGTTTGCTCAGTCGATCGGAAACGATCCGTCACTGGCCGATGTCATCAAGATGGTTCACCCCAAGGCGACTACGCCTGCGATGAACAACATGTTCGCCTACCTGCTCGATAAGGAGTATGATGTCAATCTGCTCCCCGCTCAGGTCGCCGCCTTCGAGAAGTTCAAGAAGGACCCAGCCGGTGCGCCTCCTGAGATCAACTTCCAGTTCCTTTCGAACGTCAAGATGTCCGCTGATCAGTGGGCTGTTCTTGCCGAGTCGATGGGCTGGCAGACTCTCCGCATGAATCTCAACACGCTGAAGCGCAATGGCGTGTTCAATTTGGACGGCGGAACTCAGGTCAAGAAGATCGCTGATCTGTTGAAGGATCGCGAGTCAATCGTCAAGTCCAAGGTGTTTCCGTACCAGCTTCTGACTGCGTACATGAATGCTGCCGACTTGCCCGCCAAGATCACTGGCGCTCTTCAGGACGCTTTGGAAATCTCTACGGAGAATGTTCCCGAGCTGCCCGGCAAGGTGGTTGTTGCTGTTGACATTTCGGGTTCTATGAGGGCTCCCGTTACGGGTTATCGCGGCGGCGGTACGACGGCAGTACGTTGCGTTGATGTCGCCTCTCTCATGGCTGCCTCGGTCGTTCGCAAGAACGAAGACGCCACCGTGTTGCCATTCCACACGCAAGTTGTGCCAATCAAACTCGAAGCTCGCGATTCAGTGATGACAAACGCAAACAAGCTCCTAGAGCTTCCTGGTGGCGGCACTGACTGTGCGGCTGCTCTTCGTCACCTGAATGAAACCAAGGCAAAGGCCGACGCTGTCATTTTCGTGTCGGACAATGAGTCCTGGGTTTCTTTCGCTCGTTCGGCCTACGCTTCTCATTACATTGGAGGTACTGACATGGCCGCAGAATGGGCAGCCTTCAAGAAGCGCAACCCAGGCGCAAAGCTGGTCTGCATCGACATTCAGCCGGGCGCTACAGTTCAGGTGCCCGACAAGATGGCCGACGTGCTGAATGTCGGCGGCTTCAACGACCGCGTGTTTGACATCGTTTCTCTGTTCCTCAAGGGACAGCTGAATGGTCAACACTGGGTTGACTTGATCAACAAGGTCGAGCTATAATCGGTTTGTAGCGGTGTCACCCGCGCCCCGTGGGGTTCCTCGATTCCTCCTGGCCCCCACGGGGTGTTTTTCCTCGAATGAGTTTCAAGCCATCGGTGTCCTCCTTTAATAAGGCTTGCTACTGTGCGACTCGGTAGTCGGGGATTATGTTAACCATCGGATCTGCTTGGGGTTTGTTGTTGGTGGCATTTGCCATAGTGATTTATACAACAATTCTGATCAAGGTAATCCAGCGAGATCGCCGTCAAATCATCGGTTGGATGGTCGAATATCCGGGAGTCGTTGCCTCGGCCTATCAAGATCTATTATCCGGGCGCATAACCATTGAAGAATTTAGGAACATTAAGTTTCCCCCTCCTAAGCGAACGCCGATTTACGCTTCCAAAAAATGAATGCTCTAACCCCTAAAATCATCAGGATGCTCACTGATACGGCCAAAGCCCCTCGGATGTATGCTACTTCAGTGGAAGCCTTGCTGATGAGAGTAAGCACTCTTCTTGAAGTCAGTGGAGTCCAATTCAGCGTAGTGGAGTTCTATTGCAAGCACGGCGGCGCTGAAGGTAGTACTTACTTGCTAGAAAAACCAGCAGATATGTCGTTCGATGACTGGGCCAGACAAGTAATTGACGAAGCGATTAAGATGATTGAAGCAGACGTGAAGTAGGCTGTTGACATTATTTTTGGGGAGTGTATACTTGTACCATACTCGCAGTTACCGAGGATGGACATGGCGAACAAGAAGCTCTACAAGTTTGTTGAATCCAACCTGACCGACTGCCCGATTCTGGACTACAACCGGCTGTACGTGTACGCCTTCGTTCAGGACATGAATGACCGTGACTTCGTGCGTCAACCCAACGGGAATGTCACCTCCCGTCGTTGCCACTGGGTTTACGCCCGGAAAGAGGCGAACATGCCCGAGGGCGCTCTCGCCGTGGTCTACTTCACCACCAACAACGCCCGGATCGGGTACCTCTACGACGCCTCTTTCGCGTTGCCCATCAAGATCGACATGGATGCATTCATGAATGATGCCAACGAGCGGCTCGGCAAGCTCGTGAAGCTGGGCTACCTCGAAAAGCTCTTCAATGATACCGTGCTGTGCCTCGATACGCATACCGACCGCTGCGGCTGGAGCTACGAGGATGTCGACGCCCAGGGCACCACCTCGCCCAGCCGGGAAGCTGTGACTGAGGCTAAGCTCCTGGGTATCAAGTATGGCATGACCTGTGAATGGGAGCCCTGCGAGAAGGGTCTGGGTGGTTTCTACTTCAGGACCGTGCTGGGTGGCTGAAAATATTGTTCGACCCCTGTTGACATTCCAAAAGGACGGCTGTATACTCTTTCCATACTCGCAGTACGAAAGGCAAGACAATGAACACCCCCGCTGAGCAGACCGCCCCCGTGATTCCGAGCCGCACCCCGTTCAACTTTGACGCGTGGCTCCCCTCCGAGGGCCTGGGTCGCTGGATGCAGGCCCGCGATACCATGCTGTCGACTTTCGCCCGCTGGGAGGCCCAGATCGACCGCGAGCAGCTCCAGGACGTCCTGGTGCGCCTCCCGACCACTGGCCTGTTCCCGACCGATGGTGCCGTGGCGGTCGACCGTCGCGATCCTTCGGCTCCCGCCTACGCGATCACCCCGCACGCGGTTTCGCAGCTGGTGAACGTGGCAATGCAGAAGGTCGCCCACCCCAGCTACATGTCGCACAACCTCGCGTGGTACGCTCCCCGCACCCGGTCGATGATGTACGCCGAGATTCGCGACCGCTCCGTGCGCGGCAACGAGCCGGTGGTCTTCCGCACCTACGTCTCCCTGGAGAAGAACGTTCGGACCATTCGCGCCGTCGTGACTCCGCGTCACGGCCTGACCGCCTTCGATGACCGCAACATGATGAACGTCCTCAAGTCCTCGCTCCCCGAGAACAGCAACGCTTCGGTGACTCGCGCGGCCACTCAGACCAACGGCCATGTGATCCTCCCGACCGCGACCCCGACCGGCTGCGGCGTCGTTCGCTCGGTGGTGTACTTCCGCAACTCCGAGGTCGGCGCCGCTTCGCTGAGCTTCTGGGGCGGTGCGTACCTCTCGGTGACCGACACCGTGGTGGACTTCTCGGCTGGCCAGATCTCGCACGAGCTGGACGTCACCGTCGAGGATGACCGCACCGCGACTCGCCGACGCCACACGGCCCCGGCCCGGTTCGGCACCGAGGAGAAGACCAAGATCGCGGCTGACCGCATGAAGTCGGACATCGCGAAGGTCACTGAGGCCGCGAAGGAGCTGCCCGCGCTCTGGGATGCCTCGCTGAAGCGCTTCCCCGAGGGCATGACCGAGGAGACCTTCAACAAGGTTGACCCCCAGACCCGGTTCGCGATTCTTCTGGACGCCATCGAGGAGCAGGGGTTCGGTTTCGAGGGCGACGACCGCGCGAAGCTCCAGGGGGTTCTGGAGTCCGAGGAGCGCCTGGGTCGCATCCCCCAGGGCAGCGCGGCTCACGTGGCGGCTGCCTACGCGGTTCTGGGCCGCGAGACCACGGTGGCCGAGGCCCGCCGCTACCAGCAGCTGGCCGGTCGCTGGATTTCGGAGGGCTGGAAGTAAGCGGTACCGAAAAACCAGAAGGGATGCGCCGTCGCCTACCTCGTCACCCGCAACGCCAAGAACCCCCGATTCCATTCCAGTTTTCACGATTTCGACGGGGCGAGGCATCACCATCAAGGTGACCGACGAAGAGAGCGCCTTCGAGGCTGAAGGCACGGGCCCGAAGTTCGAAGACGCCCTCGACACCCTGTTTGCCGAGGTCAACATCTGAAGTCTTGCACAAAACTTCTTCGGATGGTACATTAGTTGCCATCCGAAGAAGTTCAACCCTTCCAAAAAGGAAAAACCATGATGATCGTTCGACACAACAAGTCCCAGGCGCCTGCTCCTTTCGACGTGCCTCTGACTTCCCAGAGCGTAGACGGGGTGACCATTACTCCTGTCATCGCCCAGTACCTTCTCGACAACCACAACGCGCACAATCGGCCGGTGAAGGCAACCCGAGTCGATCAGTACGCAATGGAACTCCAGCTCGGTAAGTGGAAGTACAACGGCGAGCGGATTCTTTTCGACAAGAAAGGAAACCTGCTCAGTGGGCAGCATCGTCTTCTCGCGATCATCAAGTCCGGCATCTCCATGACGGTGGACCTGAAGTTCGGCATCGATCCTGACGTTCGCGACACGATCGATACAGGAGCGGCCCGTAGCACGGCCGACGTTCTGCGGCTCGTAACGGGCGATCCCGATTCGGCTTTCCAGGTCAAGGCGTTGAACGGAATCAAGAAGATCCTCAATCACCGTCGCACCGGTACGAGTGCGGTGCTCGCTGGCATGATGAGGCACGATTTCGAGCGAGGACTCAAGGTCGCCATGGCATTCAAGGGTCGTGGTGGGCTTGGTCGTGGCCCCGTAGCGGGGGCGATCACCCTGGCTGCCGAGGCTTTCCCCCAAAAGGTCAAGAACTTCGTGGAGGACATCCGAGCGGGCCGTGCGACGACCCATGCTGGTCAGAAGCTCATGGCGTACGTCATGGGCAACTTCAACCAGTCGCGCGACAAGGAGGACGAGGTGGCTTCGAAGGTGCTCTATGCCATCCACGCCCACCTGACTGGCAACTCCGACTTCGAGTACCTCAAGACCACCAAGCACGACGAGATCGTGGACTTCTTCCTGACCGCGATCAACCACACCCTCGACACCCTGAAGACGATTCGTCCCACTGCATAAAGTGGGGTGTTGACTTTCTCTGGAGGTTCGGTAGTATGTCATCATGCAAGCCCGATTCGACGTGGTGACAATAGATGGCGGTTACAGCGTCTACTACCGAAACCTCCAGACGGGTGAGGGTATGGATTGCGGTACCCACGAAGGAGAGTGGTCCGATCTCCTGGTGTGGATGGTCGAGGAAAGTAACGGTGCTGAAACCGTGATTTTCCTTGACAAGAAGTATTTCTGTATGGTCTACGAGAGGAATTATGAAGGTACGTCAACTGTCACTCACTCTGGAACAGCTGAAGTCGCTTAAAGACTTGGTTATTATCGAACTCGGCGTCCATTTCGCCCGCAATTTCCGCAAGGTTATCGAGGAGAATCCTACCAAGACCCAAGCGCTTCCCAGGCTCGTCGCTGGAGCAGTCACGGCATACAAAGACTGCGCTGCCGTGCTCGATGCTGTCAATGTTTGGGCCATTCAGATGGCCGCTCGCCCTAAGTCCAGAGTGCTGATGTCAGTAGATCTCTACGATCTGCTTGCCGACATTGTTCAGAACCGACCCTGGGATGCCATTCCGACTATCGATACCAATAACGACCTAGAGGCCCAGGCTCGTGACAAGTTGGTCGCTGCCATTCCTGCGCTGGCCGCTGCTTTCAAGGGAGCCGAGCTGGTCGACTTCGATTTTAACAATCCTTTCACCGCCCCGAAGAAAACACCTCCACCTCTGCTAAACTAACCGCCATGACCGATCAGCCCCCAAAGAGGAAGACCATTTCAGTTTACACCGATGGCTCCTCGACGGGGGCAGCCCTTGGTCCAATCGGCATGGGCTGGTTAGTAACTGACTGGGAAGATATCATCACAGCCGGTAGCGAAGGTGGCCCAGTTGGCACTAACAACATCGCGGAGCTACAGGCTGCGATCTCGGGTCTACGAGCAGTCATCGACCGAAAGTTGCACATCGGCAACGACGTGGAACTGGTGAGCGATAGCCAGTACACTCTGAATCTGGCCGATTGTACGTACAAGGCAAATGCCAACAAGGACATTGTCAAGATCCTCCAGAAGCTATTCGCTGAAGCTGGCGCCGTAAAGCGCTGGGTGCGAGGTCACTCCGGAGACATCTTCAATGACAAGGTCGATGAACTAGCCAAAGCAGGAAGGGATCGCTATGCTCCGGTCGAGTCGCGCAAGCGTCGAAGGACTCGTAAGCGCGACGAGCGGCGGCGTAAGCGAGCTATTGTCAAGGCCTACAAGGAACGTGTGTATGGCACCCGGAATGTACTCGGGAGGATCCTGTAATGGCCGATCCAATTTGGGTGGATACCGAAGATTGCCTACCGCCCCATAGGGTTGCTCGGCCAGAGCAAGTCATCGATCTGGCCGAGCAGTTTGCTCGCTTCGGATGGGATACAACCAAACCTGCTCTGGTGGGATATTTCTCGGCATTTGTCCACATCAGTGGCCCGAGATCACTCTTTTCGCCTAAAGCGACATGGGACATTACCAAACCCATTCAACTTCTGACAGGCTCGCACCGCTACGCAGCAGCTGTAATGGCGAAAATCAAGATTCCAGTTGTATTATTGTTGGAGGATGTGGTAAGGAATGCGTGGGGTGACCTTCAGGAATGGGATTACCTCATGAAGATGGGAGATACTCAGTATGTTGGACCTTAGCGTTCTACCTAAAGAGGCTTATGTAACTCGCGCGGGAAGCTACGGTTACGGCCTGAATACTCCCGAAAGCGACGAAGACTTTCGTGGATTCTTTTTCCCCAAACACGCACATGTGCTTGGATTCTTGAGTGGTCCGGAGACCATCCAAAAGATGGAAGGTGGCCTGGATTTCACTCTTTGGGAAGTGCGCAAGACATTCAGTCTCGCTGCCCAAGCCAATCCCAATGTACTGGAAGTTTTGTTCACCGAAGCTTCCGATCACATCTACGTGACCCCTCTTGCCAAGGAGATTCTGAAGGAACGCAACCTTTTCCTTTCTCGGAAGATCGCCAAGACCTACCTTGGCTATGCCTCCAGCAACTACAAGCGAGTCATCACTGGCCCGAGTGAATTCGACTACGATGGCAAGGATGCCATGCACATGGTTCGTCTACTTCACACTGGATACAACGCCCTACTGACCGGCAAGCTTCAGGTCAAGCAGAATGAAGAGCAGCGCCAGGATCTGTTGTCAATCAAGGCTCGCAAGGTTCCCTGGGAAACGCTCGACAAGACTTTCAAGTATTACCGTACTCTGATGGAGAAGGCCGAAAAGGACAGTCCCCTCCCCGTCCACCCAAACATGGAAGCTCTTAACGAGCTGATGATCCGTGTGATGACAAAATGGCTGGAGGAAAAATGACAATCGAGCAAATCGCCGTTCTTGGCGCCGTCCAATGGTTCAAGACCTACTATCAAGGAATGCCTAACAAGGCCGCCCTGGTCGAACGTGCTTCCGTGCTCTGGCCTATTCATGGCGATGAAAAGAGCGTCAAGAGGGTCTATGGCGAAGCTGTGGACTCGTGCTATCATGCTGGGTATCTCATCCGAAGTCTGGATGGCTATTTCCTAAGTAATGCTGGCAACTATCTTCTCTTCATCAGCGGGCGTCGCCTCGAATCGCTCGTTCAACTCATCCGGTAAGTGAATGAAACTATTCAAAGACTTTTGTGGATATGACCATAACAAGTGGTGGGAGCTTCTTCCGTTAACGGCTCGTTCAATACCTTTGGCAGCAGATGTCATTGCGGCAATGATGTCATTACGAGCTACTGGCGCAAAGATCGGCCTCGTACAGAAAAAGACATGGAATTGTTCTTGGAAGATTAAGCCCAAGGAAATTCTTGATAACATACTCGGCAAGCTAACGGATCTCGGCCAGAATCCAAACTTCATTACGCGATTCGATGTTGAGTATCTTGAAGAATACCACGAAGACACCAGTATCTTCTTCTTTACTGGCGGCGCGTTCTTTTGCCGATTTGAAAGAGAGAAACCCGAAGAAGGGGGAACCGAAGAAACGAAGTACGGCTCATTCACGTTAATCAGTTTCGACGAAGGTCTATTCGAAACTCTATCGAAAGATATTGCTGCACAAGTAGATCCAGAGCCTCCAGCTGGCACTATCTACATGATGTGCTCTACTCCGAAAGGGATTGAGTTTCTGCCTGTTGGAACCGGTGGCCATAAACTAGAGCGCGGTAACTATACAGAAAACGAGCTAGTCCTCTATGACAGAATTAAGGAAGATCTCGTTGCCAAAAATCCCAAGGGACGTCTACACATTCTTGCTGGCGTTCCTGGGTCAGGCAAGACGTTCGCGCTTCGTGGCCTACTTGCAGAGACTCGGGGCGTTGGATTCGTACTCACTCCAGCGGCCGAGATCGCTGTCCTTGCCAATCCAACCTCCCTCAGTGCTCTAACGTCTCTTCGTGAAGATCTAGGCAAGATGCCAATCGTTCTTCTTATCGAAGATGCCGATAGATGCCTCGTCAATCGAGCCGATGGAGATCTTTCTGCGATTAGTTCGATTCTGAATCTGGGTGATGGCATCATGGGTGCTGTTCTCGATATTCGAATTGTAGCCACTACTAATGCCAAGCTCGATAATCTGGACAAGGCGATCACCCGGCCTGGACGTCTCTCGACCGAGATCACTTTCGAAGCTCTTGCCGTTGAAAAGGCAAACGAAGTCTTTCAGCGCCTTACTGGCACGCCCGGAACCTTCACCGCGCCGACCATTCTGGCCGAAATCTACACCAAGGCCTATGATGCCGGTTGGAAGCCACCTGTTCTACAAGAGAAGAGGCCAATGGGGTTCGCAACCAATCCTATCGACGACGTAATCCGCGACCTAGCCAGGACCCGATGATTCGATTGTACTTAGTGGATAAGAGCCACGCCATCTGTCAGGAATCCAAAAAGCGACGAGAGAATATTCCCGTTGCGGCATATCGAACGCTATGTCGTTGGGGGATGGGTCCTTCTGATCACGCCATTATTGCTCAGGAGAACGGCAAAATCGTCGGCTTCTTTCGATTCGACTTAATACGTGGCCGTCTTTACGCTTACGGTACCTGGGTTGACAAAAAGTATCGCGGCAAGAAGCTAGGAACAAAGATGTGGATCCGTGTTCTTCGAGAAAAGCTTCCTCATTTAGTCACGGTCACCGCGATTAGCCGTGGTGGTGCTGGATTAGTGAATTCGCTCAGAAGGAAGTATCACAATATCCACTGGAAATTTTTCGATTATTCGAAGTGAACATTCTTGCCAGCTCGAAGGTCTTTGGCCACATCTTGAACGCTCTTGACTGTGCCATCAACAGCTCCAATTTCATCGGCCTTCTTCCAATTTAACCACCACTGTCGCGAGCCTTGAATGTGCGAGGCGAGTTCGGTCTTGGAGATCTTCAGTTTTGAAGACTCATGTTCCAGCAGAGCATCTGCTGAAGCATTGGCAAAGTCCGCCTTGTTGTTATAGTAGTCTGGATATTCAGGTTCGTTTGGATGAACCTGGAATGCAGGATTGTGGATCATCAATACACTGCGCTTAGTCATGTAACGCTGATCACAGCTCTGAAGAATGAAGAATGCCATCGAATCGGCTTCTCCATCTACTACACAGACAATATTGGCAGGTGACATTTCGATCATCTTGGAAATGGTGTATCCAGCTTCGACATCGCCACCTGGGCTGCTGATGTCAATAATCAAATAATCCACATCTTTTGCCTGGACCTCATCTACGAGCTGGGCAAAGATTCTAACTGCCTCTGGGCCAATGTCGCCCTCGAAGTACACAGTAGCTACGAGTGGTTTGTCATCAGCATCTCGTTTAGGTTCTACGAGTGAAGGAGTTGGACCGGGATCAGTTGGTTCAGTACTTTGTACTGAAAACGGAGGCAGAACTGGTATTGCTGGATCATTAGGCGTTACGGAAGCCATGGTGCTTGAACAGCCCATGATAACTAGGAGCAGGAACGGAATAAGGCGCATAGAGGCTAGATTATCGGGCTAGTAATCTGATTTGGTTTGGTGTAATCTACTTCATATGCTTCCTGCATGGATCATCGATGAGTTGATTCGCCGCGAAAAAGAGCGCCAAGAACGCGAGCGTCTGAAGCCACAGCCTCAATTGCCGCTTCCAGAGTCTATGGTAAAATGAGAGGATGTTCCCTCTTCCACCACAAGAAGATCCATCCTGGCTACAACTGAAAGCTTACGAAAGTGCCAAGGACTCCATCTTGGTAGATCAGTTCCTAAGTCTGAATGGTGGCCTTAGAATTGAGCTAGATACACGCCAATCAAACCTAATTTTCAAGCGAAGGCTGTCTGAGGTCATGAATCCGGCAACGACTCGCCGCGAAATTGGCTATCTAGGACTAGTTTCGACTTGGTGGATTTCAAACGGCGGCATGTTCATTATAGCTGAAACTGATGGTCCAAACTATACTACTGATCATCTATTCGAAGACATCGAAAGAGAACTCACAGAACAAGAACTTTTTCCAAATCTGAATAGAATGACACAGCCGCTTCAACGCATTGAATATACGTACATCAGTTATCCCGTAGCCACCAGTCTCAATAATTATCCAACTCAATTCTTCATTGGAACTAAGGGCTATCATCAGCACCTCATTGAGTTTCTGGAAATTCCCTTCAACACCATTACCGAGACATATCCAAGCCTAAAGAAGGCTACTGGCGAAGAGCTAGAAGCTATAGGCCATGAATTTGTCGGCTTAACCAGAACAATCAACGAGAACGATGATGACTTTAGGGCTCGACTTTTGGCCCGTGTTCAGGGGGTCGGTCAGATCGGTCAGCAGTCTTAGAAGAAACCCATTGGGCACTGACATGCCCGGCGAAGAATGCCGTGGCTAGACCGACAAGACCTGTAACAAAAGTACCGTACAGCGCGCTCACTGCTGGAAGGTACTGAGCCAACAGGATCACCACGAACATCAATATGCTAGACCAAGCAAAGACGAGTGTCTTCTCGATCTTCTTTGGAAAGTTCATTAGTGGTGGACAATGAGCCTTTCAAGACCCAAAGAAATAGCGGCGCCGATTATGGTTATGATGATTCCAGAAACAAGGCTGCTGCGCCATTCTAGCTTCTTCTTCTGGATCTCAGAAATCTGAGCGAACCCCTTCTCGACGGTCGCCTGGGTCACGTCATGCTTGACGCTGATCTCTTTGACATCAACTGCCAAAGCCTGAACGGTACTTTCTACGCGCTGCAATCGACCTTCGTGACTATCGATAAGTTCGTATGTAGACTCATTGAGCTTAGGTGCCATGTCAAGTAAGATTACTTACCTAACTTGATGACATTCCGTTCATAAACGTATTCTGGCGATAGTAGGTCTACTCCCAAGAGACGTGTGGCACCGGCAATGGCCCTAGGATCGCCAGAACAGGCCAATACGACGTGATATTCAACACCTGGAGCCTCAGGTAGGGGTCTGATGCCTACCAGCTCCATAAGCGCGTGTGGGGTATTCCTAATGTAGCCGATCATGCGACCTTTTCCCTTTTGGTTATGGCATCGATAAAGCCTTGGACGTCAGTCCAACTGGCTGTGTCAAAATGTTCAGCGTGTTTCCTGACATTAAGTGGATCAGCTACCACTACTTCTCCAGAATTGGTAGCCAAGAATTGGAGATCGGTGACCTTTAGATTCGCCTTCTTAAGGCTATCGCGAATTTTTTGAAGAGACGAGAGATGAACCTCTTTAAGCTGATCTACTCGCCACATCCCCTTGAACGAAAAATCATACCGCTTGCAGACGAGGCCGATGGTGATCTTTCCCTTATGGCGTATGCGCCTCTCTTGATACTTGATGACAGGTACTCCTGCTTTGCGCAAAGTCTGTAGATACGGACGCTCTCTTTTAGAAAGCATACGAGTATGGGATGAATCGTGTTCATTCCAGCGATTTAGCAACACAGCCTTGCCGCTCTTCTCGCCCCCCAAAGCGTAACAGATTTTGTAGCAGCCAGTGCCGAGGATTTCACCTGTTCTTAGGAGCCTTGCCTTTCCCATTTTTCTTTTTCCTTACCAAGTTTTTGATTCTTTTGGTGATTCTCCGGATATCATCCCTATAAAAACCGCTGTCGTATTGATGGCCTATCGAAAGCGGATCAGCAATCACAACATCATCGGTACCTCTAGCGAGAAATTGGAGGTCGTTGACGATTACCTTGTTCTTTTCGAGCGTACGATAGATCCTCAAAAGTTCCTTGAAATGGCCACGCTTAAGCTTCTTCGGGAATGCGCCGCCATCATACCACCAGTATTCGTATTTGGGCGCGACAATAGCCCACACCTTACTGTGACGAATCGGTTCGCCGGGTTCACCTTTGAGGATCACCCGCCTAATTTTGCCCTCCAAAACAGGAAGACCCAGTTTTGCGAGCTTCTTCAGACCAGCCAATTCGCGAGCAAGATACTTACACCCTCCGAAGGCATTTTGGGCAGAACCACCACCTGCCTGAACGAGCGCCACGTAATCGGGAGCCTGCACAATGTCATAGCAGTCCTTATAGGCGCCGCCACCAAGTGGCTCCCCTACTAATACATATGGTTTTGACATAATTTAACGGGGGATCTCCTGATCGGGATAAAGAAATTTGAATTGCTGTTCGGCGCGGTGGACGCGCGCGTCCCAATTCCTGGGGGCCTCGTTGTCGCTCGGAGGAACGGTGACATCAGATGGATCATTGACCACTACCTTGTCCTTTCCCACGAGGAATTGAAGGTCTAGGACAATCAGATTGCTCTTGGCGAGGCAGCGCAAGGTCTTCAGAAACGATGCCCACTGCTTAAGAGTGAGCGCGTGGACCCCGCCAAGGTCGTGAAGGGACGCCTTCATTTTGGACATGATCAGTGCCCACTGTTCCCTGTTCTCGTGCGGATTGTAAACGCGCATGATTCGCGCCTTCATAGTAGGCACGCCAGCGTGACGCAACATGCTCAGTCGCCTGTGTTCCCCCTTCAAAAATTCGAATTGCTGTTTGTCAGATAGGCGAGCGTGATAACCACCAATGACCAAGGCCACCTGCTTAGGGAAACCTTCGATCTCGTGAGCCCTCTTATAGGCACCATTGTTCAAAAATTTGCCGAGCACTTTCATGCCACCAGTTTCTAGCAGAATCGTGGTATTCGGTCAAGATGGTAATAAAAAGGGCTACATGGTCTCCCATGTAGCCCAATGAGGGTAAAAGTTAATTACAGAATGTTACGGAAGTGTAGCAGCGTCAGGAGCTTCAGTATTAGTCGTGCTTTCGTCGTCAACAAGTAGACCCATGAACGTAACGGTGACTTCTTCGAGCGCGCGGGCAGAGAGGGTGGTGCTGTAGCCTGTTGGGCGAACGTGGTGAATGCGGGCGATATCAAGACCGGGGTTAAGACGGTCGCTAATCGACAATTCGATGTATTCGTGTGTCAGAAGGTCCACCAGATTCGGAACCTTGGCGATGACATGAGGACCAGAGTTGACTACACGGAAACCAGAGGCAGTAACCGTCACAGGCTCTTGTGCAGTGTAAACGAGTTCATCGGGCGAGAAGCGTCCGAGAATGTTCACTGGCTGAACATCATAGGTTAGACCCCATGATACGTTGTTGAAAATACCGACGAGCTGGGGCTTGCCGCTGTTGGGATCGGCGATGAACACCTTAGCTCTGGCGCCATGCATAGTGCGTGCGGGCATATGATATTACTCCACTTTTTCCGAATTACGTTCGACGTAACTCAGTAGTTTCCGGATCGTGTCTGGCGATTCTTTCAGCAATCCAAGTGCTGTATTGCAATTGGAGCACAAAAGTTGCCTGACCTGTCCAGTCACGTGGTTATGATCCACATGAAGGCCGACCTTCCCGTACTGATTTAGGAGTGCTCCGGGCGCTTCACAGACGGCACATTTACCGTCTTGCTTTTCGAACATCTCCTTGTACTGTTCGAAAGTAATTCCATACTTTCGCTTCAATAGATTACCGCGAATCCGATCCTTGTTGTCATTACGCCAAGCTTTCTGATCTGCCTTGGCCTTTTCAAGGTTCTTAAGGTGATAGGCCTTCTTACGAATAGCAGCTTCATCTTTATGCGCACAATACCAAGCGCGCGACCTTGCCTTGATCTCTTCCTTGTGCGTTTCGTAGTAAGTCTTAGTACTCATTCAAACCTTATGCGGCTTGCACAACCGGAGCTACCAAAAAATCTATTGCAATAAAATCAATAGCCGTTGCGAGCTTGATTTCGACCGACACCAACATGGCGTTACCGATGATCTTAATGCTCGGATTCTTGAAGCCCTTGGGGGCATCATCGGAGGGGGCGATTAGCTTCAAACGAAGCATGTCGGCCATGATGCTTTCAAGGAACGCTTGAGCAACGGGACGGCTAATGTCAGCTACCGATTGACCAGCGAAAGCGGTTTCCATTCGCTGAGCGGTTGTTAGAGACACGGTGTCGGCCGCATAAACAGCCTGAACGCTGTTGAAGACGAAGTTGTTGTCGCGTCCGTAAGTAGTCTGATCGCTAGCCCAGATGTAACCACCAGTCAGAGCACGCTTGGCGGGCATGAGGCCCGATTCGAGTGCATCTTCGAGCTGGCTGTCGTTACGGTCATCGAAGTCACCGGCACGCGAGAGGATTCCGCTCGTGTTGATTCCCTTGAACTCGATGTTCTTGTAGAATCCAGCTGCCTGCATCGATGCGGCCAGTACAGCTCCCATCCATGCCTGGAACTGAGTAATGGATCCGTCTCCACCAACCTGCTTGAAGTCCTGGAAAGTCATCGAGCAGCGCCAAGAGGCAATGTTTGCAGCGGTGTTCTTGCTGGTAGTGAAGTCCGAGTCAATCGACAGGAAGGCCTGACGATTACGACGACGCTTGAATGTCGAGAGCTTAAGCACATGGCTAAGCGACGACGCGTGCGTCGCAGCTACGGTATAGGTTGACGAACTATCAGTCAAACCGTCTGCAATGTCTAGAGTAGCGTCTCGCGAAATGAGAGGCACAAGGAAGTTGCCCTGTACAGCTTCAAGAGCGAGAAGCGCGTTCGAAATCTGAGTATCAGAAGTTCCGCCACGACCACCACCCGTCAACAGAGCTGGAGCCGACATGACATCGGGTAGGCCAAGAGCGGGTTGGGCTGCGGGATTACCAATCTGCACTAGAACACTGTTCTGCGAAACCGCAGTGTAGAATTCGTAGGCATTGGCCTTGATACGACCATTCTGGGCACCCCAATCCGAGCAGATACCGGCTGCCACGACCTGATCCAAAGCGGAAGGAGGTAGGAAGCCAAGAGCCACCGTACCAACCGAAGCTGTATAGCCGGTCTGGGTGTTAATGTAAGTGACCATGTCCGAAACGGTGGCGTAATCAGCCAACGTCAGAGATAGATTGCCGCCCGTACCGCCAGTGACGGTTGTAGTAAGGGTGGTCGGCGTGATGGTGACAGTAGCAGTCGTACCAGTGTACGAAAGCTTGAGAACGATGTCGCCACCAGCAGTGATAGACTCAGTGACCGAATCCGAAGAGCGGCTGGTGTTGAGTGTTACTTCGCGTTCAGCAGCGCTAACCAGAAGCTGGGGAGCGCCGGTCTTGCTGATGTAGGTAGCAGGCGTAGTAGTTCCAAGCTCGTAGAACATGCGCGATAGAAGGTCAGTTCCACCAGCCTCTTCCGAGATTTCAAGAGACTTACCGACGCCACTGATTGACGTAGCGGCAGTGAGTGAAATTGTCACCGGGCTCCAAGCCTGTGCATCAGTTACAGCTGCGATTGAAACGGCCGAAACGTTAGCGGGGTTGGTAACTACACCAGGGACAGCAGCACCGCTACCGGCATCGCTGAGCTTGACGGCAGTCAAGGTAGCAGAAGTTACGGCAGTGATGACATAAGCTCCGACGTTAACATTGCTGCCACCGGCAATTACAGATCCGGTAGGAATGATGAGAGTATCGCCAACAACCGGGAGAACCGTCCAGTTGACAGAACGAGTCAGCAGAATGGTCTGGAGATTGGTTCCAGGAGGATCAGCCTGAACCGCTAGGGTCCCAGAGACTGAAATGATACCGCGATTCACGCCGCCGCTAGCAGCGAGACCTGTAAGGGCACCGACAGCAGTGACAAAAGCGGAAGGCGATTCGTTGGCGTTGAAGAGCTGTGAATCCGCAGTACCACCATTTACACGCCAGCTGGACTGAACGCTTCCGGCGTTAGGAATGTAGGTGAAAGCGCCCGTTGAAGGAACAACTTCTGCTTGAGCTTGAACGGTCTGGTAAAGAATCTGGTTGCCAAGCTTTCCATAGCTTAGGTCAGCGATTACGGAGTATGTACCACCACCAACCTTAGGAAGGGTTCCGCTGGCCTTAGTGGAGACATTAGTCTTTACTAGAATGGCACGGTTGAACGAACCGACGATATCAGGATCATTTGCGGCAGCGACAGCAGAGCGCATAGCGTCTACTAACGGACCAGACTTGTACTTCGTGATGACATCAGCGAGCTGATCAGGACCGAAAGCGTTCTCTTCGAGATCGGCTTCTAGTGTATAATCAGGGCCTGCGTCGGCTTCACCAACGAGCATGAGTACGCCAGTAGTCGAGAGCCCAGAGGGGTTCGATACGACCTTGTACTTTGCATAAGCGCCTGGGATGATTAGCGTTCCGGCGTCTGTAACTAAGCTCTTAGCCATTTGTGTCCTCGAATCGAGAGATTACTTCTTCCCGGGCACTGTAGCTCCAGTTGCCGGGGCGGTTTTGATTGATGTTGTCATTGCAGAAGGACGACTTGCTGATGTCTTTTCTGCGCCTGGACCACCTGGAGCTGTTGGCAGTCCTTGTCCGTACTGTTTGACGCCTGCGGCAACAGCAGCTGGCTTCAGTTTTGGCATCGGAGCTAGAGGTTTGGCGATTTGCGATCCCATAGCACCAGGAGTAGTTGGGGCCTGAGCAGCGTGTCCTGGACCTGCACCCATAGCAGGGATTGCAGGCTTGGGAGCGGCCATTGGCATAGCAGCAGGTTTCGACATCGCGTTTCCTGCGGCATGCATTCCGCCATGGAGACGTCCAAAGATGCCCGGCTTACCCATAGGCTTGGTCTCGGTCATCGAGTCTTTCTTCATGGGAAGCTCTGATCGCATAGAATATCCAGTCGAATCTGGAGCTGCCATTTCGGACATCGGCCCTGCGTCTGCGATAGCGTCCTTGTTCACTCGAAGCGATCCACCGGCAAGGTCTCGCTTGAAGGGGGAATTGGGGCTAAGATTGCGAATGGTATTTTTCATCTTGCCATGTTCGGCATGAGCTTTCTTGTCGGCTTCTGCACGCTTGGCTGCCTGTTCCTTCTCGTATCGCTCGCGATAGACGGATTCTTTATCAGCAGCCTTTTCGATAGGATCAGAATTTACGGCACCCTTTTCCTCTTTCATCATACCCATCTTAGGGGCAGCCATCGGCTTGCTGGTTGGAACGGCCGTAGCCATGTTCTTTCCGGAAGGCGGCTTAGCCATTGGAGGTTCTGCTTTATGGGCAGCCTTTCCGGCATGAGCAGCTCGACTCATTTCTGCTTGACCATACTTCTTGCGGCCAATTGCAGCGGCTACAGCAGCGGGATCAGAAACCCCAGGCTTATGAGCAAGCTTGTTCTTCAACTTGTCAAAACCAATGTGTTCCTTTGCCATTGGCACTTCGTCTTTCTTGGTCTTCTTGTGCTCAGGAAGCTTTCCGCCCTGATCTGCATCCGAGAATTCCTTACCTACAGACTTCGGGATACCAAGAGTGCTGTGTCCCGAAGCGGCGGCAAACATCGCGCGTCGCTGTGCTTCAGATACGGGAGGCTTGCTAAGGAATTCAGCCTTCTGAGTGTTAAGCTTCTCGGGTTCCTGTGGAAGCTTTGAGTCGGGCTGCATTTCAGTAGCTGAACGCTTGGGAGCCCCCATCTTCTTGGCGGCGTCGTTAGTGTTGGTCTTAGCAGGGCCACCTTGAGCAGCTGCCTTACGAATGGCCTTGGGCCCCTTGGTAATGATTCCACCAGAACCCGGGTCACTCTCGGTGCCTTCATTGTACTGCTTCTCTTTGGCATCATGAGCGAGCTTGCTACCGTCGCGCTTGCCGGTATCAATAAGCTTGCCCTTTTCGTCCGAGACCATGGCTTTCATGAATCCGCTTGGAGCAACATCCTTCATCAGGCTGCACTTACACATGGACTTCATCATTCCGCACTTAGCGCAGATGGCACCCTTCTTCTCGGCCTTCTTCTCGGCCTTCTTGGCGTCTTTGGTATCAAAGCTGAACGAACGACTGACGGATCCACCATCATCATCAGAAGCACTGACGGAAACAGAAACTTCTGTCTTGTCGGTCATCTTGTCCGAAGGAACATCCTCAATACCACCACTAGCAGTGGTGCCTTCGTCATGCTTGTGGGGAGGCACGAGTGCCTTCTTTAGCTCACGAGCACGGAGCATCTTTAGCTCTGCTTCGAACTTCTGGATCTTCTCGGCCTCGACCTTCTTCCAAGCGGCCAAAAGCTCTTCGACTGTATAGGTTTTCTCGGACATGTTTACATTCCCATCTCGTTGAAAGATTATGGTTTCTTCGGCTTGGGGCCGTAGCCCATAGCTCTAGCGTTAATTTTTGCGTGAATGTCTTTAAGAGAACGGTAACCGAAGTAGCCGGATCCTTCTTCGCCGGTACCGATGCGCATGACCTTGCCATTCTGAATTCCAGCAAGACCCTGATCCATTAACTCAGTACGCATAGCCGCCCGTACCGCGCCGCGTTGAAAATCCGGCACCTTGCTTTTAGCGTGAGGAATGGTTTTGGGGTCATAACCATGAGAACGGGCCGTAATTCTGGTACCATATGGATCGCTCATTTGGGGCGGAATACCAGCTCGACGACCAAGGTCGTGTCCCATTTTAGTGGCCATCCCCTCGTCAATTTTCTGGCTAGGTGAAATGGGCATGTCTACTTCACCGATGTCCTTTTGGTGTTGCTCGATGGATCTTCCGTACGGAGCGGTAAGCGCATGGCCAGCTTCGTGTAATGCTGGCGGTACCGAATTAATGGCGTGTTTAGATTCTGCTACACTGACTGTACGTCCTTCTTTATTTACCCAATGAGGGGCTTCTCTGATACTCTGAAAGTTCAGAGCTTCAGGATCGCGAACGTTGATGCCAATCTTTGGTAGGAAGGCTTTCGTGCGGGCTATACGTTGTTCTTCTGTAGTGTAAGCAAGATGCTCGCGTACATTCTTGGAGCGCTTTTCAAGAGGAAAAGCCTTTGCCAGTAATTCTTCGCGCTTTTCGTGCTTAGCGATAGCAGCGGGCTTGAGTGTCTGGTGACGATGCTGAAGGCCCATGTTTTGGGCTTCATCGCGTAGCACATCCATGGCATGGCTCAATGGAACCTTATGCTCATGTGGTGTGAATCCTTCGCCAGAAGGTTCAGTGAACTTGCCAGTAACAGCACGATGTACGGCATCGTGCATCACAGTATTCAGTTCTTTGTGGAATACGTTATCTGGAATATGGATACCAAGCTGCTCTCCCAGTTCACGCTGCTTGTGTGCAGCCAACCATTCCCAGTGAACGGCTCGCATAGCTTCATTGAGATTGCGATGGATACCAAGCTTGCCCATTCGACGCCCTTCGCCGTAGATTTTGTTCAGCTCAGGATATGTCAATGCATGGGCGAGTTCGTGAATCTGTCGCCAACCCTTGGTGTATTCTTCATGTTTGAAGTCGCCACCAGAGCCAGGAGTCGGATCGTAAATCATCAGATGGCCCGTGTTGTAGTTCTTGTTCACAAGGTCGGGCTTGCCATACTTACCACCGGCATAGTAAGTTTTGTAGCCATGCTGCTTCACAAGATTTTCAATCTCAGGAAGCTTGCCGTGGTATGGATAATGAGTCAGATCGGATGGAGCCGAAGGATTGACTGAACCATAAGGAGCTGCGAACTTTGCGTATGTCGAAACTCCTACTGGCGCATTCTGGTCTTCTAGATGCTGTTCATCGGCCTTGATCAACTTTAGCTTTCGTGCGCGAGCAAGCGCATCTTCGCGATCCCAATCGGGCAAATTGTCATCGTGCCAGGGGTAAGCATTAGGATGAGGCAGGGCGGAATGTGCCCCAATGCTTTGCCAATAGGTTTCAGTTCCTTCTAGTGGTTCGGCAGTTGAATTCAGGAGATCCGCGTTACCGTATCTTTCAGAGGTGGAACGCATTTCTGGATTTGGAGGTGTGGCCAACTCATTCATACGCTCAAGTTCTTGGTCGTTGATAGATATGGCTGGCATATAATGTCGCTTATCGCCCGAGATAGCAGTATTACGAAGCGAGAGCCCACCACCACCAAAGGGTGCTCTATGAGCATTGATTCCAAAATCCTTGGAATGGACGGGGCGTGGGGAAGCTATAACCTTGCCCCTTTCTTCTGCGAGATCTCCAATTACTCGATGTGTTTCTTGGTTCGCCTTAGATTCCTTCTCAGTAGGCCAAGCCTTAGCGAGGCCTGACTGAACAGGTTCACCTTCCGGCTCTTTGTTCCAATCAAAGTTCACACGGAAATAGCCATGGCCTGGAAGATGGGTATAGTAGTCATCAGGTGGATTGGCAAAGAACTCAATCGGCTCTCCCGTCAAAGCGGTGCCACGTTCCTTTCCTTCGTGGGGTCCGTTAGTGTAGACGAGTTTGTGCTGACCGCCCTGGCTGTGAACTACGCTGTCCTGGCCAAACATCTTGCCAAGGTGGCGCATCTGTTGGCGACTTGGATTGTAAATGATGACAGAACGTTCAGGCTGTTCGTATTTGCCATGGGTCTCTTCAAACTTCAATCCCATACCTTTCAGCGCACGCACGAGATTCTCGTGAGTTGCAGGAACTATGGGTTTATGCATGGGCTTTTCGCCCGACATTGCTCCCCAGTTACCACCAGCAAAGATATGGTGTTGACGAAGATGATCCGGAATCGGCATAGGAAAAAGATTACACGTTACCTACGCTTATTGGGATCGATCATATCTTGGTCGCCAATCCAAAGAAGGTCGTCAACATCGCCGCCGACCTTTACATCGGCATCCTGGCCAGAAACCTTGATTTCATACGGAATGACAGCGTCGGTCTTGATGCTGACATTCTTCGGCCAGTACTGACGGACGTAGCCGCTGACATTAATGTATCGGCTATAGACGTTTTCCGTCTCGAAGGCAGGATTGCGTTCAAAATCGGTGCTAGAAACGGTGGATCGCTCAAATCCACGAGCCTCAAGAAGAACTTGCTTGTAGCGGAGAAGAGCAAACAAAACGATGCTGTGAAGCCACGTGCAGTACACAGGCTCTGCGCCTACATGTACGCCCACAGTGTAGACTTCGCGGAACGAGCTAGACTCAACCGAAACTTTGTAGTTGGGGCGCGAAGACTTGAAGGTACAATCTCGGAGATCCGGAACTGAATCAGCTGCGATGCTGAACGTCAAGCTGTCAGTAGTATCCAAGATTTCATAGGCTTGGCCGCGTTTGTCGACAATGAACATTCCGGGAGCAAGATAGAAGTCAACCGGTGCTGTCTGGAGTGTCACGACACCGGTAGAAGGTACGTACGAAGCTGGGGTGAATGGGGCGCAGAGTGGTGGCCACACGGTGTCGTTGTCTTCAATAGGCTCGCTGTCAACGTCACCGAGGGTCGATTCGTTGGTTGCTTCGGTCGATTCCTTAAGTGTGATGGAAATGGCTGGTGCCTTAAGTTCATCCATGAGAGGAGTTACCATAACGGCGATATCTGTCTTAAGGAACCATTCCTTGGCTGCCTGTACAGACTTCTCGCCGTACTCCTTCCAGGTGATTGGATCCTGCGGCAAAGAAGCGAAGACGTAATCCAGGGTCCATGGATTGGCACGCATATCAGCAAGAGCTACCTTGATGGCGCTTGCAATGACAACGTCGGACTGATGGATTCCATAGATTCTGGTAAGTGTATTAGGCAATGGAAGCTCCAGCGACTTGAGGAACAAGGCGCGTTGAATATGCTCAGCGAACCTTGCCTGGAAGATTACCTGGTTGAGGTTTCCAAGCGTTTCAAAGACTTCGCCCTGAACAGCCATCTTCTGGCGTTGTGTGAAATCTGGGATTTCAGGCAGCCAGTCGAGTTTGGTCTGTGTAGCTGTTGCTATGTTGACAAACGCGAACCAACCGTCCCAACGCGGATCCTGGAAGATTCGATCTGGATAGCTTGGGTACCACGAACCCAACGGAACAAGAGGAGCCTGAGTATGGATGACACCTACTGAAGCACGAAGAGCTGCCGACATGCTCAACGGAGTTGGCATTTCATCGGGGAATTTCGGTGCCCATTCTAGCTTCGGTACATAGTCAACGTTGACAAACGTGGGTCCTGTCGAAACAAGGTCGATGCCCTGTTTTCTAGGAACCATGTCTGGGTATTCAGACAGCCATCCTAGCTTCGGTACATAGTCGACATTGACTAGAACTGAAGCAAGGTTTGAGGCGATAGTCTTTTGTCCATAGACGAATGCTGGATAGTCAGGATACCAGGATCCAAGCGGTGCATATCCGCTAGACGCAGTAACATTGACAAACGCGCTCCAACCCTCATTGACGAGTGAATGGCGGGCTCGGGCAAAGTCTGGATACTCAGGAGCCCAAGAGAGAATAGGCGCGAAACCTTGGGCAACATCAATAAACGCGTTCCACGTGTGCGGAGGAGGCGTCTTGCGGAAGATGGAGGCGGGATATTCCGGGAACCAATCTGTCGGTTCGTACTCTAGATTGGTCCAGAACAAACCACCAGTGTTGACTGGACGTCGAGCTGCCCAAACAAAGTCTGGATAGTCCGGATACCACAACTCGGCAACGGTTTGTGGAGCAACGAAAATCCACTCAAACTCTCCGACAGCGACCGGTTTGCGTGGTCCACGAGCTGCGAAGTCTGGATATTCAGGCAGCCAGTCCGTAATCGGTTCGTGCTCTTGGATGACCAGAGCAAACCATCCCTTCTCGACCGAAGGCTGGCGCGTACGCGCAAAGTCTGGATAGTCAGGAAGCCATGTCGGTAGCGGTCCAAAGTCAAGCAAAGACTGGAAGCTTCCGCCAGTGTTGACTGGACGCCGAGCTGCCCAAACAAAATCTGGATAGTCAGGAAGCCATGTCGGTAACGGTCCATAATCCAACAACTGATGGAACGAGCCACCAACGTTTACTGGACGTTTGGCTGAGCGTCCTGGGAAGTCTGGATAGTCAGGAAGCCATCTTGGAATTGGTCCATAATCCAACAACTGATGGAACGAGCCACCAACGTTTACTGGACGTTTGGCTGAAAGTCCTGGGAAGTCTGGATAGTCAGGAAGCCATGTCGGTAACGGTCCATAATCCAACAACTGATGGAACGAGCCACCAACGTTTACTGGACGTTTGGCTGAGCGTCCTGGGAAGTCTGGATAGTCAGGATACCACTTAGGAGTGGGTCCAAAATCTAAGAGTGTTTCGAACAGGAAACTAGCGCTTGCTCTGGTTCTATGGGATGCACGTACAGGATCCGGCAGTTGTTCCCACGGGAATCCCGTTGAAGGATCAAACGGGGCCGCACCTGGAATGTAAATCGTTTCATACGTTTCCGTAGTGGGGCGTCGATAGATAGCACGAATGACTTCCGTTTGAGGTTCCCACGGGAACCCTGTTGAAGGATCAAACGGAGCAACGGCAGGAACATAGATTGGCTCTGCAATACTAGAGAGCAGCTGCCTTCTCTGTGTTGGAACCACAGAAAAATCTGTAGGTTGAACTTTCCATGGAAACAGCTGGGGATCGAAAGGACCGGGGAGCAAGAAGGGTCCTTCTTCGTCTACCCAGGTTCCTGAACCTCTAGCAACCAGTGTATTGCCATTGCCACTCCAATCCGTAAGCTTGGTGGCTGAATGGTCTAGCTTGTACCACGCGTAAACATTCGGTGTATAGATAGGACTGATTGAAGTTGCTTCGCTGGAAGCCTGCCCAGAACTTAGGGCAGTAGTCCACAACTTCAGACCAGTGATACGGCCGTTTAATGGCTCGGTGAAGTTGTCTGTCGCAACTGTCCAGTCAGTCGGTGTCCAGCCAGTCGCCAAGCTGCTCAGCGAGGTATGAGTCAGAGTGGTGTTTATCTTGCCGACATATGCGTCACCATTGCCACTAGTATTCACGCTGATGACAGCGAAATACCACGTGTTGGCCGAAACTGCGCCGAGGTCGATGTCAACAGCTGGACTGCTGCTGCATACAAGATGGCCAGGCAAATCTGTGCCGTTGACTTCAAGGTTGATCCAGTTAGTTGGAGTGCCTCCACTGTTGTCTTGGAGCATCCAAATGCTTTCGTCTGAGCCAGACGGCAACGACGGCATCCAGAAGAACACAGCAACAGTGAAGTTAGTAGGGCCAATTCCCGGGACTGTCGTGTTCTCTAGGCCCGAGTTATCATTGCCATTGAATCGAACGGCAGTACCGAATTGCGGAGGCGGAACAAATGCTCCATAGACTAGAGCTATGCTGCGCGCAGCCGAACGATGCGGAAATGCTTCCGATTGCTGATAAGGGAAACCCGTTGAAGGATCAAACGGTGGTGATGGTGTACCTTCTAGAAGTAGCTTACTTGAGCCATCTTCTAGTAGGATGTGACTTGTACCGTCTTCTAGTAGGAAACTGTCGGCCATGAAGCCCTCCTACCTATTAGAAGTCGGTCTCGACGTACATACCCATCAGGTGCGGGTCGACAGCCGCTGCTGTGCCACCGTTGTTGGCCCAAAGCATGGGAAGCAGACCGGCAGTAATTGCTGGCAGTTGAGTGCTGCTGTATGTATAGTCAACTGGACCGCCAACACCGTTAAGAATTTCGCACGAGATGCCTACCGAGCTGCTGTTCGGGGCGGCGAAGATGCGTACCTCGACGACTTGGGCTGTGCTTGGAAGACCGAGACCTGTCGATGACAATGCTGCGGAGGTACCAACGGTGATGAACTGGAGGTTGGTATCGGCGGACGACTTGCATACGCCAATCGCACCAACGGTCCAGGCGCTCGGATCAGCGGTGGTGCTCGGGTTGGTGGTGCTGCCGTACATGCCGCAGAACATACGCCAGTTGGTGGGTTGGGCCGCAATACCAAAACGGCAGCAGAAGTAGAATCCGCCGAGCCCTGCCGCGTTGCCGCGCCAGAAGTTCAGAACGTTAATCTTCATACCACCGGAAGAAGAAGCAGTTGTCGAAGAGATGTAGGAAATTCTCTTCATCGATGTGAGCAGGTTCGTGTTCGCCCAGTTAGCGGTCGTAGCAGTACCAATAGCAGTTGGGGCGGGGAAACCCATCGCAGTAACCGTAGTGCTGTTACCTGCGGGTCTCAACCAACAACAAGAATTGACATCAACTCCAGCTTGAAACGGATAATCAAGCCCACTCGGACCAATCTGTGCCGCACGCGCCTTACCGGCTCGTACTCGGGAGAAGATTTTGGCACCAGCCGAGGGCACGGCGGGAGTAGTTGTAGTCCAGACAGGAGGTGGGCGCTCAAAGACCGCTTGAGATACGTCGGCTACGGTGATACGCTTATCAGTACCAGATGCCGCCATTGTCGTGTCAGAGACATCAACAATGACAAGGTCATCGGTATCTGCTGTGGATCCGGCTCCAGTCAATTGCGTTAAGCCGGTGATTTTCGTATCTGCCATGAAGGGTTATCCTTATTCGATTGAACGAAGGAACCGTTCATGCGATTCGATCGCCTCTAGCTTTTTCTCAAAAGGCGTGCAGCCTTTCCCCGCGCAAGCGTCGCACGTATACTTCATGCACATTCGGCAAAACCCACCAACCATGGGGGCGGGCGCCGGATAGACGCGAACGACAATGTTACAGTGACAACAGGTGATTGTATCAAACTCAACTGTTGGCGCGTTCGGATCAGTGATAATTGCGTATCCTTGAACCTTACGCATATGACCTTCTTACTGCTCTTCGTACTGGACCGAGCAAGTAACACTGACGAGACCGCCAGCGGTAGGAGTCTCCCACTTGACACCGTTCGAGGCGGTAGCAGGAATCACGAGTTCACCACCCGGGGCAGCGACCCAACGGAAGGTGGCACGCTGGTTCAAAGGAACCGACATGAGGACAGTCGAACCGGTGGGGTCAACTGTGTGAGCCTGACCAGCAACGATAGTCGAAGCCAAAGTATCTGCCGAATCGAGAGCTAGCGGTGTAGGGTTAGTACCGGCAGTACCAGCGGTTGTGCAGCGCTGTACCTGCCAGAGGAATGCATTGTCAGCAGGGGTTGCTTCCGAGCCGAGGAAAAAGTCATAGACCTTTGCGCGACGCATGTTCGAGGCAGCCGCAGTCAGAGATCCGACAGCGAGTGTGGTAGAAGCGGTGCGCTGCAAGGTGACGCCAAATTTAGCCATGGTTTAAATCTCCAGACGGTTAACCGTCAACGAGGCTTAGATTACATCGGGATTTGGTATACTTGACGGTATGGAACTCACAGAAGACCAAGTCCAATTCATGGCTAATGTCCTGTACAGAGTACGTACGGATCCAGCAATCAAGATGCAATATGGCCGTATGAAGCGGCTAGAAATCAAGGCCGCACTAGATAGAGGCGAGAATGTCAGCAACTATCGAACCGATTGGATTTACGATGTCCGCTCTAAGATGATAGATTTATTGGAAGAAGAGGCAAAACGCTTCAACGAGACCTATCCGCATGACAGGATTAGCGGCGCCGACCTGATGGACGTAGTTGCCAATCTCATAGACCTACTCAATCGAGCTAGCGTCAAGTACGCCAAGAAAGACCACTCAGAGGGTCTGTCCTAACTTGTTGAGAATGGCAGGAACGATTTGGGTCTCCCATTGGTCTAGAGCCCAGCGTTCAGCTTCATCAAAGAACCTTTTGGCAACAATGCCTGGATGAACCCATTTTCCCGAACCCTTCTGTTTCGAAGAGACCAAACGGAACGTAGCGATGCTTCGGTGAACCTTACCGCCGACCATTTTCTGGCTGATCCTCACACCTTGAAGGAAAGGAATGCCTGTATTGCCTTGACGTACAGCTCCAATTGGCCCGTGACCCATTCCTGGGCCTTCCTGAGTCTTGATTGGCTGCTTGAGAATGTCAAAGGAATGTAGCTTCCCCAACTTGGGCTTTCCGTCTTTGTCTGTCTCAATGCCAGCATACGGAATGTTGCGCTTCTGAAGCTCGGCACGGAGAGTTGTTGTCAAATCGGTCGCTGCTTGCGTCTGTTGGGTAGGTCCCTTTTTATGTTCAAAGGGCACGGCGAGGTAACGAGAGCCATCCTTGGCGGTCTTGGCCTTAGATGATGCCAAAAGGTCATCAATCATTTCGTGCTCTTGCATGCCTTCTTCAAGCCACATGACACTCTCGTCGAGCGAAATGATCCACGTGTTATTGCCAACATCCTCAAACTTCATCGCCTTGATGTACTTTTCGCGCGTACTGTGTAATGACTTCTGCACATTCTCTTTGATATGAGCGTCCGCCTGTTTGGCTAGAGCCCTGCCAGCCTCTTGAAGAGCACGTTCAATCTTGGGCTTCAACTCTTCGTTAAGATCCAAGATTTTAGCCAAATCGACGTTCAGAAAAATCACTTTCCACCAGAAGGATTGCGAGAAGAAACGGGAGTGCCATCAGGAGCCATTACAAGACCTGCGCGAACGGAGCGCCATTTGGTCCTGCCTGTGGCTGGATCCAATATCTTGATTTGTCCACTGTCACGCGAGCCATTGGCTGCTGCGTCCTTCTGAGAACCAGGAGGTAGAACGACGTTGTGGCGGCCGGTCTTACCGGCTTCGAGAGCGGCCTTGCCAAGAAGCCCCTGCTTCCTAGCTCGATCGCGCATTGCCGCTAAGGAAGTAGGGCCATAAGCGTTGGGACGCTCGTAGCCATGCTCTACTGGCATCGATTGCTTTTCAGCAGTAGTCATACCGTATTCGGCCGCTCTACCTAGTTCTGGGTAATCAATGGAATTGACATCGTAGGCTCGGCCTCCAATGTCCGTTAGTGGGATTTGATTGTTTTGTCGTTCAGCCGAATTGCGATTGGCAACATCATGAATTCTGTAGTTTAGAGCGTATTGCTTGGCCTTCGAGCCCGCGCCACCAGCAGCGGTTGGCCCTACATTGGTGTCGCAATCCTGGCACAGCGTATCGTGCGGCCCCATCTCGTAGGCCGTTCCGCACATTTTGCATCGACCATTTGGAGTTCCTAAGTTACCGGGATCTGGGATTCCAGCCAAAGCTTGCCTTTTAGCAGCGGCAGCCTTCTGCTTAAGTACATTCCCGACACCCTTGTGCTGCTTAAGCATACCCCCGGCTTCTCCCATCGCATCGATAGCAATTCGATCACTAGGAGGATAGTCTCCAGGGAAAGCCTTTTGAAATTCAGACTTAGAGACAGTTTCCGATCCGGATTCAGGCTCCTGTGCTTCAGGTTCAGCAGGATTCTCTCCGAACAGTTCTTTAGCCATGGCGACCATGGTCTGAAGCATGCCGACCATGGACTTGTATAGCTCCGGGTCTTTTTCGGATAGCTTCTCAAGCTCTACGCCGCGAGTCTTCCAGACTTTGAGGATCTTAAGGATTTGTGCCTTAATATCCTTTTGTCCTTCTGCTTTGTCATTAGCACTCTGGGCAGCATCGGCTTCAGCTGTGTCCTTTTGCCCCTGTGCATCTGCGGAGCTTGACAAAAAGTCCTTTAATTGATCCATGTCTGGACCAGACGCTTCGGGAGGTGGTGGAGTCGTGTCAATCAAATTCTGAAGAGCTTCATTCTCGCTATGCTCGCTTCCTTCAGCTACAGGCGCAGCTGGCGCTGCGGCAGGAGCCATCGAAGGCCCAGTCATTCCGCCACCAGCGGCTGGGGAATTAAGTGCAGGCTTGTCGGCCTTGGAGAGCTTACCTTCATCGTCTCGACTATCCTCTTCCATGAAGAGCTGGATCCGGTCTCCACCTTCACTCTGAGCACGCTGGAGTGCGATTTCAGATTCACTGAGCTTTGGAGCTACACCCACACTGACGGTCGACTTAGTCGCCTTAGAGTAACGTTCTCTCAGTTCTACGAGATCCGCAAGATGGTCGGCGCCAATCTTGATACAGCCCTCTGTCCCCGACATGGATACAACAGTTCCATCATGAGAAAGAGCCCAACTCTTCCACAATTCGTTGCCATTGTCAATAGCCTGCATGATGCGCTGAACGTTCTCGATTTCGTCAGTTCTCTTTGCATCTTCAAGAATTCGGTCGATCTGGTCAGCCGACCACGAGATGTAAACCCAAATGGCATTCATTCTGTTTTCTCCAAAGCGGGGCTCGCATTTAGGTATCTCAAAGCAGACTCTAGGAGTCGCGGATCTTCCTTCAGATGCCCTATGGCTAAATTACACGAATTACAAAGAATCCCTCGAACCATACCCGTCATGTGATCATGATCTACTGGAAAGGATCTGGCCTCAATAGAGTTTTTGGTTGCCTTACAGACCGCGCAACAACGCCCTTGTTTTTCCCAAATTTCTTGGTATTGTTCCGGAGTTAAACGATAATTCGTCATGGTACTTGTAAGATTACACGCAGAACGGTGTTGACATTAAAACTTGCCGGTGCTATAAAGGGGATATGGTGTACCAAGAACATTGCTGGCCGCTGTGGCCTCAAAACCTTCAAAACCTGACAAGGCTTTACGATAGGGCGCTCACGCAGGATATCTTCAGGAAATGTCTGTGTGGCTGGGATGTCCGCGAAACCATCGAACCCGCTTTTGATCCAAAAATAAGAGTCGCGCGGCAGACCGACCGTTACTCCTGTCAGCGTTGCGCTGTCGCCCTGGATCACTTGCTTGAGACTGGAGCCCTAGAAGTATCCGAGCCAGATATCACTCCTTTCGCTCTGCCAATCACTCCTTTCGCTCTGCCACAGTTACTTTGGCGTTGGCGTTCAGAGGCGGACATGTTTGCTTGGTTCTCTCGTGGCAGCTGTTGACATTCAGTTAAACATATGATAGGATGTTAATCATGAAAACCTCTAACTCCGTTGAATTTGGGATGCTGGTGACCGACAAGATCTTCCAGAAGCGGAAGAATCCGAACGGCGTGGAAGCCCACCTTGGCCGCAGCGAGATTGCCGCTCTCCTGGCCATGGCCTTTGAGGAGGGTAAGCTGGCTTTGGAACGTGAGCAGCGCGCCGAGCTGGGAGAGTTTTTCGAGAAGACGGTGGCTTGACACCGTTTTCAGTCCGTAGTATGTGGAGAAGCTATGTCGAAACACACCAAGACCGATGAAGAGAGGCGCCTGGAAAGTAAAAAAAAGAAGGTGACCCGAAACCTGCGGGATCAAGAAAGCAAAGAGTTCTGGACGGGCGTAAAGGAGGACGCCTCGGCCGTTCGTGAGCTGCCAGACTGGAAGCGAGCCGGGGTGAGCAGCAAACGAACGCTGACGCTTGAGTCCACACCTAGGACGGATACCCCACAGGTACTGGCGCGTATGCTCTTCTCCAAAGATGGGAAGGTAAATGCCTACACGATGCTGATGACAATGGCCGAATACAAGGCCCTGGAATTCGTTCTCAAGATGGATGGACGGCTGATCCATTTGGAGAAGGAAGCTTTTGTCCCCCACGATGAGCAGAACTAGGAAGCCGCATGGCGCGTGTAGCGAGATTCAAGATCTTTGGAGCAAGCAAGTTCCACCACAAGAACGAGGTCACGGTCGAGATCGATCGTGATACTGGCTTCATCCAGGTTCGGCCCAAGCACTTCAAGAAGGCCTACGAGGCGCGACTACAGGACGTGGCCGATTACGTGATCTGGATGAGCATCAAGGCCGCCCTGATCGAGAAAAAGAAGAACAAGAAGAAGGCATGATATGGCATTCAATATAGGCGATCGAGTTCAGCTAAGCCAAGACTTGCCTGGACACGGGAACAAGCCCCGCGCCGGATGGACAGGTGAAGTTACAGCGGTTTACTCCGATGCCGTTTGGGTACGATGGGATCAGAGCACGAACCGTTCTTCTTCTGTCCTTAAACAAGTCTGTGCTAAGTGCGGAGGAGTTGATTGTCGTCAGTATCTTCATATTATGCAGACACGGGTCAATTACCCCGTGCCTCAGACTTCGCCCCCCATTCCCCTTAACGCCTTTAACATTCCCTTTAAGGTTGGGGATCGTGTTGAGCTGACTCAGGATTGTCTAGAACACAATTCTCAACCAACCAAGGGGCTGAAAGGAACGGTCTCTTGTGTAGGTGGTGATTTCATAGTGGTGACATGGGATCGCTCTACTCCTCCAAACAGGCCAAGTGGTTTCAGTCTGAATTGCGCTCGTTGCCATGGTAACTGCATTACCTATCTGAAAGCTATTGACACCAAACCCACTTCTGCTCCTGTCAAAAACTACCTGTGCTGTTGTGGCGGCCACCAGATCGGCTTTCAAGACTTCTCGAACGTCGGTCACTCTGAATGGTGCGATGCACACTTCAGCAAGGTCAAAAAGACTGGTTGACAAAAGCTTTCAAGTATGAAGGAATGGAATCATGAACCTCAATCTCACCCAAGACGAACGCGACCTACTGATTGATGCATTGGAAGTCTACAGGGATTTCCTAGTCGATCTCGCAGAAGACGCAGAAGACGATGAAACCGCTCCAGATTTCTCTGCTCTTGACAATCGTGCCAAGACGCTCATAATGAGACTTGAGGTAGCACACCAAATTACAGAAGTTTCGACCCCCCTGCGAGAAGCTCTTAAGGGGCTGGCCGAAAAGGAAGATGACCAAAATGAGACTGAAGAAGGAAGAAGTAAGCAATCGTGAGAATTTTCTCGTCGAACTGGTAAAGCAAGATCCTACGGTGACTATTCGTGCCGCGCAGGAGAAAATCAAGGAGAAGTTCGGCCGCCAGATGCGACCCCATCGAATCCTTGAAATCAAGGATGCAGTGAAGGATGCCGTGAAAGCAGGAACTCCCGTCGTACTTCCAACCAAGAAGACCGCAAGAAAGGTAGCTACAAGTGAGCAAGAAGCAGAAGCAGCAGGACAAGCAGCAGGTGCCGTCACGGCAGTGCCCGGACAGCAAGAAGCAGTATAACGACATCACGTTCTCGGAGCGAATGACCGGGACCTTCTTTTGTGGAGAGTGCTGCACGGCTCTCCGTTTGCCTGAAGACAAGTCCACGGTAGTCGTTCCAGAGCATGACATTCCGCCAGAGCTGATCGCCCGGCGAAAGAGGGAAGAACAATGACAAAGCAAGAACTGAATGAAACGATTAATAATCACGCGACCAACCAGCAAATCTGCAAAGTGGCGGCGCGCGATCTTGTTGGTCTCGCCAAGAAATTCGATGGCAAGGACAACGTCCTGGCTGGCAAGCTCAACAAGATCGCCAAGGCCTACGAGGAGATCGCTGAGACTCACGGCGAAATCGTCGCCCATCTGAAGGTCCGTAGTGAAGGATAAGATGGAAAAGTCGATTGAAGAGCAGCTGGGCGAACTTTTAGGATACCTAATCCTGTTGTTCGGCCAGCCTGCTATATTCAAGATAGTGTGGAATTATCTCGGAGCAAGTGGCTTCACGATCATGCCACACATTGGATACTGGCAAGCCTTCGCTGCTGTGATACTATTGGGATTCTTGAAGAGCGGCCACAAGACCTGAGAGTGATCCCAACAATTGAAAGCTTTGGAGAACAGTCGATGCAATATCCACTTGTAATTTTAGCAGGAAAGGCAGGATCAGGAAAGGATACAGTAGCTTCAATTCTCCAGAAAGAATTCAACGGTGTTGTCATCGCTCAAGCTGATCCTCTTAAGCGCTTCGCGATGCAGCTCTTCGGCTTTACAGAAGAACAGCTCTGGGGACCCAGCGAGATGCGAAACAAGCCGGTCTCTCTTGATCCTAAACTCTTCGGTTACGATTGGCATGACTTGCATCGTAACTTTCACATTCTTTCTAAGGGAATGACCGTCAGCAACTGGCTAAATGAACTGGGATTTAAATTTGGCCATAGTCAACGCGGCTATGTTTATGGCAAGCTTAATGACTGGCTCGGTATGGTAGCCGACCACGATAGTCTGGCCCGTGAGACCACCCCAAGATACATTCTCCAAACTCTCGGTACTGAGTTTGGCCGATCGATCAAGCCCACCATCTGGGCTGATCACGCGCGAGACCTAGCCGTAAAGATTCTATCTGAAGGTGGCACATACGACAAAATCAAGGGTCACATTCCTGGCCCAGAACGCCCAGCCGTTGCGATTATCAGCGATGGGCGTTTCCGTAATGAGATTCTTTCGGTTAAGGCGCTCGGTGGTGCTCCCATTCTTGTTGTCAATCCAGAAGAACGGGCAGCGAGCTTCAGCGCTCACGTAAGTGAACAGGACCAAGACTCTATTCCTGATTGGTGGTTCAGCTGTAAGATAATCAACGACAAGAGAGCAGACCTTGACAAACTGCATCGGGTCGTACTAGAAGTAGGAAACTACTTAGGAATGTGGAGACCCACTTCCTTTGGACACGGAGGTAGATGATGTCTGACCCATTCGAGAGAAACCGCCAGGATGGTCCTCCGCTACCTACCAATTTGCCTGCCGCCCTGAAAGAGATTCAGGCCCTTAGGGCAGTCTTGTTCAAGACGAATGATCAGCTTATGAAGGCTGTTCTACGTCATTTGGCAGAGACTCAACGAGCCAACCAACTCCAAGCTGCTCTCGATTTGTTGCGTCTGCCAATCACTAAGGAGCCATGAGCGACCTTAAAACTCGCGATCAATTCCGAGAAGGGGTCTTCGAGCGCGACAATCATCAGTGCGTCATTTGCAAGGCGCCAGCGGTTGATGCTCACCACATTATCGAGCGCCGCCTATGGCCCGATGAGGGCTATTATCTGGACAACGGTGCTAGTTTGTGCGGCCTTCATCATATGGAAGCTGAACAGACCAAGCTCTCGGTTGAGCAGATCAGAGAGGCCGCTGGAATTCGAAAGGCGATCCTGCCTCCGCACCTCTACAACGATCAGATCTATGACAAATGGGGGAATCCTGTTCTTCCCAATGGCACCAGATTGCGTGGTGATCTCTTCTTTGATCAGTCCGTTCAAAAGATTCTCGGAGACGGTGGTGCTCTCACTCTCTTTACCACGCACGTCAAGTATCCTCGTACATATCATCTACCTTGGAGTCCTGGGCTCACCAAAGACGATCGAATGATGACAAATCCCGATCCATTCAAGGGCCGAGAAGTGATCGCTACCATCAAGATGGATGGCGAGAATACCACCATGTACAAGGACTTCATCCATGCCCGCTCGCTGACTCACGAGCCTCACCCCAGCCGCAACTGGGTTAAATCTCTGCACGGTCGAATCTCTTACGAGATTCCCGAAGGCTGGCGTATCTGTGGCGAAAACCTTTATGCCAAACACAGTATCCACTATCTCAATCTCGATGACTGGTTCCAGGTCTTCTCCATCTGGAACGAGAAGAACGAAATTCTGTCGTGGGATGAGACCGTAGAATGGTGTGCGTTGCTGGGGCTGCAAATGGTTCCCACGCTCTATCGCGGACCCGGAGATCGCTCCAAAATCGAAAACCTGTACATTCCGGAATACCAAGGAGATCCATGTGAAGGGTATGTAGTTAGAAGTGCGTCGTCGTTTCCCTATAGACAATTCAAAGAGTCCGTGGGAAAATACGTTCGTAAGGGTCACGTGACCACCCACGCTCATTGGATGCGTGAGGTAATGGTAGCAAATCAACTCAAGAGAGAACAAAAATGAGCAATCCCAAAGACGTAGTACAAGAAGTAGATGCCAGCAATTTCAGGGGTGAATCCGGTAAGCATATGCAGGAGCTTGCCACCGATTTGGTCGACGCCATTAGCACGTGGTGCTACAAGCATCGATTCCACCCGGCCGAACCCCAGGTTCACAACAACATCAAGAGCCTACTGCAAGGACTCGTGAACACGATGCCTGAACCGACCGAGTTCGAAAGGATGCGCGGAGGCGACAAGCCCGAGTCCGAGGACGAGGTCGATCCTATTACCCTCAAGAACTGAAGAAGTTCGCCCTAGTAGCTCCAATTGGCCAGAGCAGCCGGAGTAATGACCCGGAAGGTTGAGAGTCCGAATCTCTCCTAGGGTATGGTATAATCGTGCTATGAAGGAATGGTATGATTGGGTTAGTGGTGATTGTACAGATTGCGGCGAAAATACGTACAACTGTACTTGTAGCAATCTATGCGTAATCCCCGGTGGCAGCAATCTCATGGTCTGCACACATCGAGGTGGCCATCACAAGTTTTGTAACGGTGTGATCTACGCAAAGGGGCTTTGGCAAACTTTGCCTCCTTGGATGAGTCCTCCAAAGCAGAGCGACATGTGTGCTGAGTGTGGTTGTCCCTGGTCGAAGCATTCAATAACGTCGAATACCTGCACGAACTGTCGCAAATGCAAGGTCTATTCAGATGTCACGCTGACACATTCGGGCAGTAGCCGGGGAGTACCCGGAGCAGCGGTACATAACATTATTACATTCGATCCGTTCGCAGATCTCCATGAAGCAGAGGAAAAGGAGGGATCTGTCGATTTCGGAGTTTGTGAATGTGGAGCTGCGGCATGCGGCATTCAGCCATTCGCCACAGGCCATTCAAACTGGTGTCCGGTACGCAGCAAATAACAAAACCGCCCGGCTCATTGTTTTTGAGCCAAGGCGGTTTGAAATTAGCCACTCCAAGAAGCAGATTAGAACTGCTGGGTCGGGTAAGTGGGCGCTACAAACGCACGAAGAACAATGTAGAGATCGCCAACAACAGCAGCGACTCCAAGAGTTCCAGCAGTCGAAATCACCAGCTTCTGAGCGTTACCGGCTGAAGCGGGGATGTGGACGACAAGGTCTCCAACAGCGAGAGCACCAAAGTCAATAGTCTGGCTGACATTGGTAGCAACGATTACGGCGGGGAGGCACCAGGGATTCTGGCTGCTCTGCGCAAGAGCGTTGTTTAGAGCGTTAGCGACTTCGTTACCCGCATCCGACTTGGTGAGGGCGATGCTAAGACGGGTGTTTGTATCAGAGGAAATAGTGGCCATCGATGGTCTCCTTCAATGTCACCTAGATTACATCAGGCCCAAAGGATCCATCATTTGGCTAGCTTGTACTTCGACATCAACTTCTTAAGCTGAGGGGTTCTAAGCTGGGAGGCGATGCCAATAGCCATCAACTGACCATTCCACGGGGCATCCGGCTCACGTACTGCCTTATAGGTATAGCCCAATGCCTGTAGCTGAACCTCAAGGCTCAGTAATTCCTGCTCATTATTTGCGTGGAGGGCTACAACGTGCGTACCAGGAGGTTCATTTTCGCTGGCGTGAATCGACTGGGCGAGCTGGACTCCAAACGGGATATCTGCTCTCACCAGGACATAGTGGTATAACGGTTCAAACGGTCTGAGTTGAGCCGCAATGTTCGCTGCAATGTTCCATAGTTTTCTCCTAATGCTCATACGAAGGGTGTCCACACAGTAGTCCCTTTCGGTTCCTTGTCAAGGAAGAAAGAGTCTCCACGGTGGGCCTTGAACTTCGCGAACGGCTTTTTGTCATCACCTTCGGCCAGCGATCGAATCTCTTCAGGGACTTCGTCCATGGGGTCATGACCGAGGGCTTCCATGTGCATAGCGAAGGCGATACCGTGCTTGCGTGCCTCGCCCATATCACCAGCAGCCTGAGCGGCCTTCATTCCCCTTAAATGATGCGCCGCCCCATCTCGATGATGCGATTTACGATAATCATCGTAGGCACGAGCTTCGGCTTCCTTCCTAGGAAGACCATGCTCAAACTCAAATAGAGCCGCATTGTGCTCAAGGTCATCAGCATGAGAAGGGTGGACAATCTTTCGTCCAAGCCAGTATAGATCCTTACCCATGTATCACCTCTTGAATACTTTCGAAAGCGCCCGTACAGATTCATGATCGACCGACCCATTGAATTCTAGCACCCATCCATCTTTATAGGTTGTGACACGAATCGACTTTGATAGGTCAGCAAAGCAGATGCAGGGCTTAAATCTGCCGTCGTTGAAAAGCTGCTTGCCACACTTATCACAGGTATGCTCTGCCTCGGATTTCTCTACTTTCAGAGCTGGAACCTTCGAGGGCCTAGGAAGCTTGGGCTTACTCATCTTCGGCTGCTTCTGGGGTGCGGTCGCAGCTATTGGCCCACCTTGCGGTAGAGGCTTAGCAGTCTGGCCGGGCAGCTCGATCTTCGCCATGGACTTGATAAGGCTCTGCGCCTGTACCAGCACATCGATGGACTTGCCGAACTTCATCAAGGTTTTGTCATTTACTTCGGGGCTTACGCCTTCAATACCAACAGCTACACCAATCGCAGCGGCTACGTATTCCGGACTGGCTCCTTGAAAGTCAATAGGAATGTCACGGACCATGACCATCCCATCAAAGCCAGCCTCAGACTTGGCGAATTTTAGGTAACTGTTGTCCATACCTGGAATAGCACCTTCAAACGAAGAACGAGACATCACCCAGGATAATGCCGAGCGGGGTACCAGGAGGCGATCCAGGTCGGAAACGCGTTCGGTGGCCTTCTTTAAGACCTTAGCGCCATCGCTACCAAGAACGCCTACAAGAAACTGGAAAGAGACATCGTTCATGGTGGTTAGATTACTTAGGGCCAAAGCCGCCATCAGCGGGCCCAGGCATGAGCCTGAAGCTGTCAGAGCTTGTCGTTCCAGGACTTCCAGGCTCATCGGCCTGTTTTGTCAACGGGACATATTCGCGATGCAACATGACCTGCTGGGGAGCACGCTTAAGAGAGCGGTCACCATAGGCATTAGTTTCCTGGGTAACGCGGATCTCATGAATGATTTGGCCAACATACCAAAACGGACGATAAAGATAGCGCACGCTGCATACAGAGCCACGCGTAGAATCGCCAGAGTTCTGAATGTTGATTCCAGCAATGTCAGTAGGGTCCGTGCCATCTGGCGCCAGAGCCGTTGTCAATCCTGGGCCTACGGTCATCTGCTCAGAGGGTTGACGTCCAATCCACTTAAGCTGATTGCTAAACATGACAAAATCGGCGCCCTCAGTATAGCTGATCCCCTGAGAATCCATGAGAGCTTGAACCTTAATCGGAGGATACTTGAGGCGGTCGATGCCAGACTCATGATGAAGAAAGAGCTGCCACGTCGGCACCACAATCGATTCTTCATGTAGGTAGAAGCGGTCGAACGGAGCTACGAAAATTTCCTGTTTGTCATCAGCTGGACAATCCTCAGCCTGATCATAATAGCGAGGAAATGAAACCTGAACAGTGCTCCCATCCCAATAGCCAAGGTCAGAAGGATTCTTGTGCTTGCTGTTGCCAACAAAAAGCGCGGTAATGACACCAACTTTCTTGTATATGAAACCATTAGTGCAACCTGCATGGTCCTCATGTGGACGTCGATTGTCATCGAGTGCAGTCATTCCAACCGGACAGCGCATGGCCTGATAGTGAACAAGCTTCACGCCCTGACTACGAAGCATCGCATCAAATGCGTCGTTGTCAAAACTGATCCGCTCCTGCGGAATCGTTGTGAGGATATCTTCTACCGGCTGGCGAGCCATCGGTTACTCCTGCTTCTTCATTTCTTCCTGAAGTTGACGCATGTGTTCGGTCAGAGCTTCGTATTCGGGCAGGAGGTGCTTGAAGTCATCGTAATCGTAGTGGTCGCTCTTGCTTAGCTCGGTGAACACTACATCAGGCTCGAACTTCTGTGCCAGGAAGCGGGCGACAGAACGGTGAGGACCGGATCCAAGCAGTCGGCCGCCAGAATCCGTAATGAGGTGCAAGCCGCCCTTAGTTTTGACGTGCCAAACGTCTTTACCTTTTGCGGTACCGATCTTCTTTTTGAGTTCAATCTGCGCTGCTGGAATATTCGTCATACCCCAAAGATTACGGGGCTTGACGTTGTCATTTCCAGATGATAGGATAGTATCATGATCTTGAATTATGAAGCTGCCCGTCGTGAATATGCCCGTCTCCAGCGACTCGCATATGGACTTGATGGCATTAACCCCAAGACTTTCAATCAGTTGTGCCGAGAGGAGCTGGAAAGCTTCCAGGTTAGTCCGGCTCCCGCCAACTGGATCATGGCCGCAATCAACGTGTTGTGTCAAATTGAACGGAACGAGGAGCGATGATCCAGCTCTTTTGCAAGAAATGCCGACGAGTGACCAACCACTGGTTGGTTTTGGTCTTCTCATGGTACGAAAGAAAATGCGCCTGCTGCGGTACTAACAACTGAATCAATCAAGGAACCAAATGAAGAAAAGCAAAACACCAGTCGAAGTTCTCAAAGAAGCCAAGAAGATCGTAACCAAGGGGTGGTGCCAGGGCCACTACGCTGTTGATAAGAAGGGTGGGATAGTGAGCGAGTACAGCAGGGCTGTTTCCAAATGCTGCGCAACAGGTGCGATCTTCCGTGCGGCTGGCATGCAGCATAGTACCGTTGCCTTCTCCTTCCTGGAGAAAGTAATTCCCCATCGGGCGGGTGAATCCAGCTCCATTCCAACCTGGAACGATAACAAGCGACGCACCAAGAAGCAGGTTCTGAAGGCATTCGACAGGGCGATCAAGGCCGCCGAGAAGGCCGAGAAGACCTCTACCCAGGTGATTTAAGCCATGCATCTCAACATCAATCTGAACCTGAAGTGGATCGGCACGATCTTCGTGATCGCGCTGGGGCTCGCAATGGGTCCGCTGTTCGTGCTGTTCTGTCGAGCAGTTAGCTTCGTCGGTGGAGTCGCTTGGAGTGGTGACGGCGCGGTGCTCGCGGTCGGGATCGGCGTGGTAGTTGGCGTCGTTAGCGCATTTGTCGGTGGTGCCCTCTGGTACGACGCCAACGAGAGATAATTACTTGATCCAGAACTCGTTGATTACACGCGACGCGCTCTTGGCTTGAGCCACAGCATTCTTGAGTGCTTTTAGGCGCTCAACGCTTGGTTCTGGGTTGATGCCAAAACGGTGAAGACGGGCAGCAAGCTCCTCTTCAGAGAGCTTGACGATCCAATCTCGTAGTTCGAAATCCTTTGTTTCGTGAAGAACGGGCATCGTATCGAGCTTTTGCTTCTCGCTAAGCTTCATGAAGCCCTTCTGTGGACCCCAGGCGCGCAGATAGTAGGGCACAAAGGCGCTCTTGTCCTGGCCAGGATCAAATGAAGAACCAGCAAATGCCGACCCATGGTCAATGAGAGCGATCTTGTGATTTTCATCGGCTGGCGATACCATCATGTTCATACCATGGCGATCTCCATTGCCGAGTACATAATCGAGCACGGCCCATTTGTGAACAATACCTCTGTCTAGATAGTCACGTAGTGCCTTCTGTGGAACGGTTGGATCCACCATGCGAGTCTTGTGAAGATTCGACCAATCCAAAGGCAACATGTCAATAACCGCCATTTCCTTGCCATCGATGATTAGAAGCGTAGCCCTAGGGACAGTACGATTGAAACCCCAAGAACGAGCCACAGACGAGAATGCAGCCTCGCGACGGGATTGATTGGCCTTTTCCTCGCGCGCTCCACGGATTGGCGAAATCTTGCCGGATCCAGGCTTGATTAGAAGCAGGCGACCGTCTGAATCCTTTGCTAGCAACGTGCCCTTACTGTGTTTACCGCCGAGCTTTACGGGTTTGACTTCTCCGTGCTGGAATGACCAGCGGACTTCTTTAGCGACAGGCTCATCTTCTGGTAGAAGTGCCTGAATGTCTTTGGCGTCTACTTTTGCCTCAGACTTATTCAGCTCAGCTAAATCCATAATGGCATCAAAAGCTTTGCGTTCTTCTTTTGATGTCAAACCGGCTGCCGCAAGAACGGCTTCCTTCATGTCATCGTCCTGCTCAATAAGATGGCGTCGTACGATGCTTGGATCCAACTCCTTGCCTGTTAGGAACTTGACCGCCTGTAACAAAACAGGCAGCTTCATGTCCATTCCGACATGGTCTGCAACTTTTGGATCATCAACGTCTTGGCTTTTCTTGAGCTTCTCAACCCAATCACCGATGACCTGTTCGTCTTTCTTGACCTGCACGCCCACTTCCTCTGGACGTAGAGCCTCAGCTCTAGCACGTAGCATATGCCAAGCCTTACGTGCCTTCTGCACGCTCGCGCGCATGGCGTTAATGTTCTGGCTGATACGCATATTGACATGAACTTGGCGTCGATGGTCTGGATCCATCAGGTAGTTGTGGAGATATGCAATAGCCTCTTCCGGTCGCTGGATTGGATCCTGAGCAGACTTGGGCTTATGTGCGTCCAGAAGATTGAAGACATGCTGGCGATGCTCATGGTCAAGACCGGCAAGCGTGTTGGCGATGATGCGATAACCAGCCTCGCGGCCGAAACGCTGCTTAAGCTTGGCAAAGAGAATGTGCTGTGCTTCGTGGCTTTCACCAGCATGCTCGGCCTGTGGATTATGGCCCGAGGTGTGGCTATAGAGATAACCCTGGCCCGGCTTCATCGGCTGAGTACGCTTAGCGTTGTAGACAGTAGTTCCACGAATATTGTCATCAGGACGGTGGTCAATAATCATCGGCATGGAATAGGCTCGGCCTTCACCGAGCTGCGGATATGTCAACACGCCAATGTTCTTGATGAGGCCCTGGGCTGCCTGTTCTCTGGCTCCGTCTGGGGTCTCAGGATCCTCGATTAAGGCGTTCCGCTGGGCTTCAGAGAGCGCTGGATGCTTGGCTGCGGTTCCCCTAAGGTCTGGATCGGCTAAAGCGTGCTCAAGCTCTTCTGGGCGCAAATCAGGACGTTGAAGAATCTGCTCTGCTAGCCATTTGTCATCACCACGCAAGACTTCCTTAATCAGTTCTGGCGTGAGACTGGGATGTTTGGCTGCGGCAAGGCGAACATCTGGATCTTCATCCATGAGTGCCATTCGAAGATGATAAGGCTCGACAATCTTCGACTTGAGAGCAAGCTTGCGCTCAATCGGATCATCTACCTGTAGTAACTGCTCAATTCCGTCTTCCATCCCTAACTAGATTAGGGTTATTTCAGGGCGTATTCGTATTCGCCGTACGCACCATCATTCGGGCCAATCTCTGGTCCGTACTTGTGGGCATTGTAGGCGAGACCGTGTTCCTTGGCGATTGATTCGTGGACACGATGGGCCATGGAGCTGTGAACTTCACCGGCAATGGTGTGGGTCTTTAAGAAGTGCTGGCCGTGCTTGAAAGTAGCGAGATACAAGGCCTTGCCTAGTCCACGACCTTGATGGGCTGGATCTAACTTGGCCACTGATGGGTAAAGTAACCGTCCGGCTGTATTGCTTCTAAGGTGACCAATGTTCTGCCAGTTAGTCCAATCGGCCGCCTGTTCTTTGCTCATTCCTGGTGGTCTATGGAAAATCTTGGCTTCGAGGTGATGGCCATTACGATAGCTATTGGGAGCTTGAGCGAGGATGATTTTGTACTTCTTTTTGAGAACAGGAGATCCCAATAGATGGCTGTAATCGTAGTACTGAGAATCGACCCCAAAATCCATTGGCTTACCGGGCTTTAGGTCGCTGATCGCTTTCATCAAGTCCTCACCTTTCTGTAGACCTGCCTGAGACGCAAGATGGCGGTACTTTTGGACATACAAGTCGCTGTCAATTTGTTCTGGAGATGCGCCCATAGCGGCAGTATGGCCATGCCTCCATGCATAGGCGGCCTTGGCGGCAGACCCATGGAGGTGCTTCATCCGGGCGAAGTGTGTTGATGCCAATAGATTGTAGAAGCGGGGGATAGTCTTCATCGCCTTCATGAATTCAGCAGGATCCTTGAGGTTCGGATAGAGCTTCTGAAGGGTTTGATTCTTATTGTACTCTTCATGGGCTGTCACTGGCTTCATGCCAACGGCACCGTAAGCGGTGTAATACTCGCCCTTTGGGTTGGGAGCGTGATTGATGTTCTTGCCAAAGCTCGATTCCAGATGAGCGATTGGAATTAGGTCTGAATCTAGTCCATCAGGAGTCCAGGCAGCTACTTGTTGTTGCTGGACCTTTGGTTCTGGCTGCTTCATCACATCGGTGTGAATAGGCGATGCCAAAAGACCAGCTGCGAGCATAGCTCCAGGAACACCCTTCTTCAGGGTTGGATCGTTCTTCTGGGCGCGTCGAACGTTGATTCGATTGATCAATTCCTTGGCTAGTTTCGACGGTTCTTTGGTCAGGAATCCGCAACCACGACCTTTATCGTAGAGAACTGGTGTCTTAAACTGACCAGCTGTCAAATCTAGAATCTTGCCGGTGTCCTTGTGCTTCAGGTACCAGTGCGTGTCGTTTTCGTGCCGAATTGTCTGGGGTACCCAGCCACTATCGGGGCCTCCCAACATGTGCCAGAGAGCCTCTGAAGCGACGTAGCAGTGTCCTGCGAGTGGGTTCTCGTGACCCTTATACTTGGGCTTTCGTAAATCATCAGTCAGCGAGCCAACAATATGCTCGGCCAGACCCTTGAAGGGTTCTTCGGCCTTCTTCATCTTCGGAGGATCAATCAACTCGTACGCGAGCATTTCGGGAACCTGGGCATTCAAGGCAGCCTGGGCACGATGATTGCCATCCACGACATGCCAGCCGATGCCATTACGCTTAACGACAGCAGGAGGCAGTTTGTCGCCGCCACGAATCATGCGAGAGTAGAGATTCAAGCGATCCTTATTGCCAGCGAAATTGGTTCCAGAAAGAGCTGGAGTAACCGGAATCTTCACGAGCTTAAGACGCTCTTTGTCGCCACCAGCGAATACGTCAACAAGGCGCTTGTGGTATTCCTTATCCCAATCTTTACGCGCAGGCGTGCCACTCTTAGGAATCTTCAGACCATCCTTGGATCGCCATTCTGGCTGAGACTTAGCTAGGCTTTCGGACTTGATGGTATAGGAGTACTTTCCGTAAGCATCATTGAATGGACCGCGAAAAGGCTCCTCTTCAAACTCTGGATCCCAATTGGGTTTGGGGTCATAGCCTTCAAACCCGTGCTTCTGAGATAGCTTCTTGTGGGCTTCGTGAGCTAGCGTGCTGTGAAGGCCGCCTACAACCCTGGTAGTGCCGTAATTATGAAGCGCATGTGCCATCAGGGCTTCATACATTTTACGGCCAATTCCTTGGCCTCGATGTTCAGGATGAACTTCCGAATAAGTAAAATTCAGATCGGGAATACCATGAATTCCGTTCGCAAGGAGGGTACCTTCTACATTCGACTGTTCCGAGTAATTTTCAGGATCATGTTGAATGTTCGCTACCAATACATGAGGATGATGCCATTTGTCCGAAAAGGGAATTTCGTGAATTGTCAAGCCAGGATGGATATGGGAATAGTCAAAGATGCGGTCGGATCCAATTTTTGGTCCTGGTCGAATGTCCTTGATGGCCATCTTGTTCAGGTCTTGAACGGCCATTCCAAGGAGACGCAGCGTGACATTCCTCTCCTGTGGTACGAATTGCTCTTCCTCAGAAGGAAGTTCCTCGAACCAGTGATAGCCACACGCTTCCTTATCTGGATCCTTGGAAAGGTCGATTTCGGGAGCTTTCTCTGGCTCATACTTAAACGAATAGACGTGGAGCTTGGTACCGGGCACGTTCTCGCTGCCCAAGAACTCTAGCTCTTTGGGCTCAGCGTCGATGCCGGTCTCTTCTTTCAGTTCACGGACAGCAGCGTCGAGAGGTTCCTCGCCTTCCTCAAACTTGCCGCCAGGAAGGCAGAGCTTCTTGGAATCATCACGCAAAAGCCATAGCAACCTGCCGCCGTGGATAACGGCGACACTAGCGACCTTTCGCTTGTCCTTTGTTGCTGACATTCACTGTACCTCACTTACAAACGACGGGGTCAATGAATAGGCCGTCTGCACCACATGAAGCCTCTAGTCCTACCTTTCGGCAGTTGACCACTGATTCCTTCAGACACTGCTTGATGCGATTGCACTGGCCCATGATGCAGGCACGCAGCTCGCCTTCGGCCTGACGACGCATGATTGCGTGAGGCGTAGGCTGCCAGCTGGCGCAGGCACCGAAGAAGAGGCAAACTGTAATGATGAAGAATTCTTTAAACATGGCACCTTACAAGGACGAGGTGTAGATCTTGCGGCCATATAGCGCCTTGATACGATTTGTCAAGCGCTTTTTCTTGTTCTCCAAGTCTTCAATTCGCACCTGGAAAATCTGGGGTCCTGGCTGTGAGACACTCTGTGACATGCCATCTAGACCCATGCTGTGGGATGAAATGCGATAGGTAGCCGCTAGCATACTCAGGATTTCCTGAGCTGCGATAGTGCCGATCAGCTCGTTGACAATACGAGGTACCATTCCATCAGGATAGCCGCTCGTGTAGTCAATCTGCCAGTATGCAGGAATCCAGGCTCGGTTACCGAGAATCGCCAAGAAGAAGGCGCCTCCAGTTGAACCGGCAGGAATGTAACCACCCTGAATGAAGGCGGCTGTCATGGGGATGATATTAATCTGCCCACGGATGATGTTTCCCATTTCAACCCAGTCCAAAGGAAGAATGTAAACGTCTTGCTGATTGGCAGGAGTTACCGAAATCTTAGTAATGCTAGTGACAGGACGGTGAAAGACCTGGAAGTAACCGTAGGAGTCATAGAGATGCCTGTCAAACGGATACTTTTCGGATCTCTTGACGGGGCTGATGTCAATCTTGCATTCAACCTCGGCCTGCTGTACAGCTCCATCAATGATGTCTTTGACCATTTCTGGAGTCATCACGGCGTTCTTGCCGGTGATTGGATCCTTCATGTAGCTAACCATGGGAATGCCGAAGAGGTGTCGGGAGACAATCTCGTCGAATCCGATGATGGGCTCTAGACGCTGAAGCTCGGCGTCTACTGCGTTTTCGGGATATACGCCAGGGGCATTTAAGCCTTTGCTGTTAGAGTAATCAGATGCCATTAGGTCACGTTCTCCTGGGGCCAAATCTTGATCGAGCACTTGGCTAGACCGCGAGTGACCACGCCACCTTCAGTCAGAGTGAGACGCATCTGAGGTGTTCCACGAATGACATCGGTGCTCATGATGGAAAGAGACCAAATGCTTCCGTCGCCAGTAAAGGGCTGTACAGCAAAACGAGTTAGCTGTTTGGCTTGGTCAATGTTCTCTAGAGTGACTGAGAGAGTAGCACCGGATGCAGGAACGTAACGACGTCCAGGCGGATTGAAGCCTTGGTCTGGCTTATCCACCGACATATCAACGAGTTGGAAGTAGATGGTAAGCTGATCGCCTTCAGTCCAACTGAGCTGCGTATCTGGTTCCCATACGTTGACGTTCGCAACGTCTTTAAGCATTCGAGCTGATAGTAACATACCAGCAAGATTACAGGTTCAGCTTATCCACGAGCCCTATTGGTATAAGTCACTTCGAAAGATGCCTTTGTAACAGCTCCGTCCTTATCGTAATGCTCTAGGACTTGGAAGAAACGTTTTTCGTGGCAATCTGGACACTCGTGCTCATATTCACCAGGATCATAGTGATTCAACGTCCTGATATCGGGCGGCAAATGGTCTTTGTGACGACATAGCGGTGGAAATGGCTTGACTAGTTTGAATGGCATTATTCGATCTCCTTGGATATAGCGGTCAAGAGTTTTTCGTATGCTAGGTTGTAATGGTGTTCCACCACTTCGAGCCGATCAAGAAAGTCTTGCGAGACAGCACCGGGTGATTTCATATCTCCGGATTCCCAGAAGTCACGAAGCTCATTTTGAGCTTCAATGACATCGTCGACCAGTTCCTTTATCAGCTCCATTTTTGACAACGGGGCATTCTTGGTAACTACTTTCACTTCTTTGTACTCGCTCGTTCCTTTCGAAGATAATGATCTGCGGCCCAATGCATAACCGCACCCAGAGCAAAAACAGACGCAAAGAACAACCAGTATCCAACCCATCTATGAAGCTCCGGGATCTTCGTGCATATATAGGACAGGCTAACGTCCAGCCAACATCCTACCACACACGCCCAGAACGAGAATGTTCGGAAAATCGGACGCTGGTACCAGGGTAGATTACTCATTCCTTGCTCAGCTTCTTGGCGAGATCGCGATATATTTCCGCTGTGGCATCACACGGTTTCTTGGCTTTTGCCTTGCCCATAGATTCCTCACCACTCTCCAATTGCCAGCATATTTTTGTCATCACAATCGGATCGCAACTCGATGTGAGTGATTTTGCCAATCTGAGGCATTAGCTTGGCGGCATCGGGAGAACCCGCACGCGAGACCTGAATCCAGTTCTCTAGGGAAACATGGGGAAGCGTCCAGACCTTCGCCCCGTTTTCGACATCTAGGCGGGTAGGAATCGAATACTCGACAGCAAACTCGCCCCAAATCACACCTCGTCGATTGAATCCAGTAGTGCTATCAGATTCATCGTGTAAGCAGCAGAATCCTACTAGCTTGCCATCAAGTTTGACAGGCACAGGGTTCTCAAAGCGAAAATCGGTCAACTCGAATTGCTCGCCGCGATTCAGCAAAACACAAGAGACGAATCGCCACAACTTATCTTCCATTGGTTACTCCTTAGGAGGCTCGAAGACCTGGGTTCCACCAAGCACAGGATCCAGTGGAGTCTTGAGGGCCGCATCGACCTGGGCCTTCAAAATCGGATCCTTGGAGAACAGCTCGACAAGGTCGTTGAGGTTAGGAACCTTAGGGTCCTTGAAGAGTGCCAAGACCTGATCGGCGGTAAGGGGCTGAGACTTCGCAGAAGCCACGCTCACCACCGTATTGCGAGCTACATCAGGCAGGCGGATATAGGTCTGAACGGTCTCCGGGTCCTTTTGGCCAACCTGGAAGCCCCCAGCTCGTAGCCAGCCGACAATCTGCTGGGCAATGAGAGCACGCGCAGCAGCATCCTCACCTGAAACGTTGATTTGAACTTGTGTTACCTTTTCGTCTTTCATTAGAATTCTCCATATGGATCAACTTTGTCTTTAACGGCATCGAGTATTGCTGGAGAAGCTTAATCTTCATTTCATCAAGGAACTCGGCCATGGTGTTTTCGTCAGCCATTTATGCCTCAGCAGCCGGTTGATTCGGCTTCTCTAGCTCTATATCAGTCAGGCCGAGAGCAATCAAGTTGTAAACGAGAGTGAACATCGAATGGGCGAACAGTTTGTCATCATGCACTTGTTCCTTGAATGCTCCCCTATAGTACTCTGGTGTAGGAACATTCAGGAGTGCCATCGTTCTGTCGACGTTATGGTGCTTGATAAGGAACTCGTAGGCCATTGTCAACACGCACATATAGTACTGAGCTTCGGTGAGTGCATTGTTTGCCTTCATGTCGTCGAGCGTCTTCAGAAAGCTCTCCAGTACTTCTGGATCGACAATGACTTTAGGGGGCGTTTCCATTACCGCTCACCAATCAGGCCTTTCGAGCGACGAAGCGCATCACAATGCAGGCAGTAGCAGCCGTAAATGGCCTCGGTGGGTACCGGATGCTCGTATTTTTTGGGATGATCATGCCACTCCATAACACGTTTGTTGTATGCTTTATTCAACTTTTTGAATTCCCTCTCGATGTCAGTCAGCCTTTTGAATTCCGCAATGGAAATAACTTTATCGTAGAATGGATCATACACGTGCTTTGTCTTACGGACTACCTTGTAATGCTCAGGATCGTATGTGGCCGAACTTAACGGCCGATCGCACTCAACACATACGTTATTGGCCTTCCTTTGCGCTCGGGCTCTCGCGACCAAGCGCCATTCGTGCAGTTTGTCATCGACCATCACGAAGAGGAATAACAATCCACCAATGACCACCACAGGAAGCCAGAAGGCGCTCAGAATGGCAGCAACAATCAGAAGGCCGAGCCAGCCGACAGGAGTAGCGGGAAAGCCACCAACTCCTGTCGCCTTGTCGTAAATCGTCAGTACGACGCCTACTAAGAATGCAATGATCGCGACGCAGACATAAAGGTTATAAAGGTTAAATAGTAGGTGTAGATTCATCGTGTGTTTCTTCTAAGGTATTGAGCCGCCTTTTCTAGAAGCTCGGGATTATCCTGAAATTTTCCTAATCCTAAATTACACCAAGTACAAAGCAGCCCTCGTACTTCTTGGGTACTGTGATCATGGTCTACCATCAAGTGATTCTTCCATCGACCTCTTGGTGGGCCACCACAAATGGCACAGAGTCCCTGCTGTTTTTGAACCATCGCATCGTACTGTTCCTGTGTCAAGCCCTTTCGTTCTAGAATGATGCGGCGAGCGTTTTGGTTGTACCACTGAGCGTCAGTTTTCTTTTTTCTTTCATGGTTCTCGGGATCTTGATGCCACTTTTCTAAATAGACCTTTTGGCGTGCTCGATACTCGGGATCTTGACGCCTCTTGGCCATGTATCGGCGTTGCGCTTCTGTAGTTTTGTAGACCCTACCGTTTGAATTCTTTGAATTCACTGATGTTTTCCCCTGGAATGAGCTTACGGAAACTCACCCATCTATAAAGATTGCTTCGGTAATGTTCTGATTCTTCTTGATCTCTTGGTACTTTCGCTTGATGTTCCGTGGGACTGGCGTGCTTAATCTCGCCACCCATGAGGCGATTGAACAGCTCTAGGTCTTCATTGACGCTCGCCTTGGTGCCGTCATGCTTCAAGTAGGATACGCGCGCACATCGGGCAGCACTTATCTTACATAGCAGCTCCCAGTCGATAAATTCGTGGGCATCTAAGGTGCGAGCCTGTTCATCGAGACTGACAAAAGGCAGATGCCATTCTCCTGGCTTCAGGATACGCGGCACAGACTTGCTGTGAACTTCAAAGGCAGCGTTCGCTAGAGCCTGCATTTCGGGTTGAGCATTCTTGTCACGACGCAGGGCATAGAAGTTGGCCCAGTCAGTAGCTGTCACCACAACTTCGATGTGCATCCAGGGCTCAAGAATACGATTGGCGATCTGTTTGTGGAGACCAATTTCCATCAACTTCTTGACATGCTCGACTGCGTGATCACGAGCTTTAAGCCATTCTGCTTGCGCTTCCATTCTAGGCCCTGGAAGCTTGGGCGATAGCGACATGAACTTTTCACCCTTATAGCCTTCAGGTACCGGAATGTACATCGCAAGCTCTTCAGCAGCCTGCATGCCCGGCTGGTTTTTACCCCAGAACACGGGCATGGCAGGATCGGCCATTACCGCCGCAATCATCTTCTCGACAGGAATAGCACGCGAGCTTGAAGCATTTCGGCTGAACATTCTGTGAGTCATAACCTCACTATGAATAAACCTTGGATATCGCCAAATCATTGTAGTTAGACGAATACCGCCCTCATAAATCGAATCCGCTATTACTCTTGCTGTAATCACTCTGCCTCCAAATTGAGGCGAGCAAAAACTCCAAAAAGCTCTTTAGCTGCTACATCATAAGCTCTAGCTGCCTCAAGTTCAGTATCAAAAGATCCCAAATACTTGCTTTTTTTGTTGAAGCCTATTTGGGCGGTCCATTTGCGATTTTGCTTGTGAAACCTTACACCTTTAAATTTTGAAGATCCGCGAGTCTTGCGCTGATTTGCGTTGTTCTGAGATCTGGAACACTGCCTCAAATTGGCGCGCTGATTATCGAGCTTGTTGCCATTAACGTGATCGGTTTCAACGTTCTTACCCACCACTAAGTGGTGCATTAGAACATAAGCCTGCTTCTTGCGCCCACCGCCGACATAAGCGGTCGCATAACCTTGGCTATGTAGATTCCAAGAATAACCAGAAACCTTCTCAAAGTCTCCGTCATCCACGATGGCTATACGGTTGGGCGTTACGGCTACCTTCTTCATTCTTCGTCTTCCTGGTTGCGATCCCGAATCCAGCGAAACAGCAGAATGGGCCAAAGAATTGGCATCAAGCCCATGAAGAATGCGGCGATCCTACCGTCTCCTGATGGATCATCGGCCGTATAGCCATAGACCCACCACCCGCCGAGCCAGACCAACGAGAAAACTAGGTACAAAACAACGATCTTGGCGATAAGCATTAGCTACCTATGATGATTTTGAGAGTGCGATCAACTTTCTCGTAAAACTCATCGAGATCTTCCATCACGCGATCAGGAATCTGTGTCTGGCCGGTCGTCTGATCAACCTGAGTCAAAAGAGGCGAGAGGTGCTTCAACTCTGCGGCCTTGAGCCTCTCTACATAAGCCAGGAGTTGGTTGAGGTGCTTTTCTGCCTTATCTGTCGGCATGAGTGTCAACTTACTAATGGCGAGAAACTGAAACTGGAAAGGTAGCTTGTCGTATAGCGCACGCAGATGCTCGTGAACAATCTTGCTGCGGAATGACTCCACAGCGGCCTTCATCTTGGCATACTCATCATATTCTTCACTCACGCGAATAGCCCTCGGAAGAGTGCGACTTGCCCTTTGAAAAAGGCCTTAACCTTGCCCCAGAACGTACGGGCTTCACGCACGGGTTCAGTGATTCTAAAGGCGGTCAAAACCTTACCGTCTTCAGCTTCGACAACGAAGGTACCGGTAACGCCCCTACCTACTCCAAGAGTACCAAGAACAGCAAGATTGAGTACGGGTTCACGGTGGTAGTTCCCTTCATTGACCTGATCGATAGTCCATTGAGCATCAGCTCCGAATAGATTGGCATCGCGTACAGCAGCAGCATTGCTGGCAGCGAGCTTTTCCATCACACGTTCATTATCCTTCTTTCGCTCCTCAGGAGTTACCGAAAAATGGTCATCAAGCGCCTTCTTTCGACGTTCCTCTAGCTCTTCAGTGGTGTAACCAACGTAGCCCTTAACTAGACGAGTAGCGATCACCTTTTGGGCTTCGAGTCGCAGATCGGGATGAATCACTTGTGAGTAGAGGCGACGAGTCTTGTCGTCAGGAATCTGATTCAGAATTGCTTGTACTTCAGGATGTAGTTCAACTGTTTCCATTATTTTCCTACCGTCTGCGTTGACAAAAAGTGCAGAACGCGTTGCAGTATACCAGATAGCGGCCCAAAAACGCACGCCAGAAGAAGCCAGAACGGGAAGTACTTGAGATTGATCATTCCAGCTGGTGACCACTTCGATTTGTCATATTCCCAGGGAATCACACCACCACCAGTTCCACCAAACCATTTCTGTAACCAGTGCGTGCTGGTCTTGATAGTCCATGCCGATAGGGCTTCTGCACCGTACCAAAGAGGCACCAGGATCAATGCAATGACGAGATATCGGCCCCAACCCATTCCCAGGAGAGCAGGATCAAGCGTATCCCAAACGAGTTCAGAAAGAATAGCCACGCCACCATATGGGAGTATCATCCACAGATAGGTAACACCAGTGAGCTTCCAGTGGCGTCGAAGTAGCGAGCTAATCGAGGTGAACCAGACTTCAATGAGGAGACCGATACAACCGTACAGCAGCCACTTCTGAAACCACATGCGTCACCCAAAGATTAGCTTGCTCTCTTTGTTTTCCTTGGCTTCGAAAATGACATCAAGCTGATACATTAGCTCTTCGCCATTGTCACCGTCGCCGCGATCTTTCCAGTCGACGACCTTGCGGATCTTCTCGAAAAGAGCAACGGACTTTGGATGATGATCTGTACCGCTTTCCCAGCGCTTGTTAGCGCTGATTACTGTCTTGAGCTTCTTCTTGGTCTTTTTCATTTCTTCGTGGCCCGCTCTTTGAGATATTGTACCACATCAGGATGTGAGCGATCCCAGGCAGCTAGTTCGGCCATCGCAGCATCAAAAGTCGTGTAGAGAAACTCCTTCACGCACATGCTAAGCAGCCGCTTACGTTCGGCAAGAGCAGTCTGGAGATCGGGCGGGAGGATTTCAGTGGCCATTCTTCTTCCTCTTCTTGAAGAGCTTCTGGATCCTGGGATCGTGATTGTATCCATCCTGAAGCGGCTTGTAATCCTCTAGCGGATCCCAGCCCCAGAAGTGCTTGAGGGTTACGTCAGTGATATAGGGGAAACCGGCGATATGATCGAGGCTTTCGATAGTCTCATTATGTACTTCAGCCAAGAAGAGATCTTCGGTAGGCTTAATACCTCTATGTTCGATTTCCCTTAGAATACGATGCTTTCTCGTCTTTACCAGTAGATCGCTCTTGGCGCCACGATACATTCCTGAGATCAGAGTCGTACAGCTAATCTGTTCTAGGATAATCATGCCATCATAGCCGGTAAGACTTGGAAAGTGCTTGCGAAAATACTTCCAGCCCTTAAGTGCGTTATCCATGTTTCCTCATCACTCCCATAAGAGTAGCCAACAAAATCGTACGCTCGACGGAGGTAACGGGCATCTGCTCGACGTAGTCCTTGGCCTCCCTGAACATACCGGCGCTATACAGCTCCTTGAACTTGGGATCGAATGTATCCTTCAGCTCCTTGCAAGCAGCTTCGAATTCTGCCAACGCTGTGACATATCGATTGCAGGCGTGCCTTTCTTCTTGAGTCATGTGAATCCTTAACGAACGACTACCTTAGAAATCTCGTCGCCACGTGCCTGTTTCTCTTGTCTATCTTTGACTTCCTGCATTTCTTGCAAGACACGGTACAGACAAATGAGGCCGCATGTCAACAGTCCTTCGACATCCTGGAGTTGTTGACCCCAGCCAGAGTAGCTATGTTTCATGTCAGAACATTGTCCGCGAGCCTCGTCGAGTAGTGCGCGAATCTTCTCGATGGCATTAACAGGGCCCTCAGAAAGGTCGGTTTTGAAAAGTGGGTGGAATCTCTGGAACAAGTCTTCGTTTGACCAGTGCTCAGACTGATCCTTCCGAAACTCCAAAGAAGAGCAGATCTCACAGCGCCCATCAACCCTGTAAGTCTTCGGATTCTTGACGCCGTACTTCACACCATGCGGGCACGTATTGCCCATGTTCATCCAGGCCATCTTTCACCACAAATATCACACATTACTTCCGGTTTGTCATCAGGATCGGAGCCGTACAGAGCACGAGTTTTTAGTGCCGAAGTCTTGTTGTCATAAAGGTGATCGCAGCCAGTCGTGCTGCCGTTAATCTCGGCTTGAAGCGTATGCTCTTCACGACGCAGCTCTTCCACCTTGGCATATTCAGCCGCATTCTCTTTACGATACTTTTCGATTTCCTCGACCTCAAGTACGCGAGCTACCTCACGCAGCGACTCACCGGCATTAGCAGCTTTACCCATGCCTTCCCACAGTTTTTTGGATAGCGCCATGCGCTCTGTGCGCATCGTTTCAATGCGCTTGCGTCTCTCCATGATTTCAGTCTTGTTCAGTTTCATCGTGCCTCAGAATGTAAACTTCTTGTGCTTCTTCGGGTCAAAATCCTTAGCAGGAATCGAGCATGTTGTCAAACGGCCGCCAGAATCGATCTCAATCAAAACGATGTCATTCCTGACAATGCGCCTGATGTATGGCTTGTGAGAATGGGGATCAACCTCCGTGGCTGTAGTCTTGGCCAATGCTCCAATACTGTTGGAACTCAAACTACGAATTCTAGGAGTACGCTCCGTTGGATGGAATTCAAACACCACAAAGACGGTTCCCGGTTCCCATCCATATCCCCAACCATCATAAAGAATCTCAAACTCGTCTCCGATCTGAATGTTCTTGTACTCTTCTTCTGTCAAACAGCCGTTCATTGTTCTTCTCCTCGTATCGTGAGGGGATCGAACCCTCCTAGAGCTTTCGCTCACCGCTTAACAGGCGGGCGCAATCACCAGACATGCCAACGATACGACAACAGTTTACTTTAGTTGCTCAGACCTTTCTGGACAACCTGTGGCAACGTAAAATCCCAGACGTTGCCATCGGGCATCTCGACTGTGACGATACCATCAGCAACCATCGACTTTCCGCCAAGTTGAAGAACCCTGGCCAGGATTTCGGCCTGGAGATTGATGACTATGGGGCGCTTCTTCATATTTTCTTCTCCCTCTTTGTCGCTCTGACAAGGTAACGTACTTGTTCTATAGGTCGGTAGACGTATCTGGTCACTACTTCCAGGTGGGCGATCTCATCCTTTCTGTCTTGTAAGAGCTTGTTGGCCAAACGCAACGCCTCTTCGGCGCTATGAGCTTCACCTTCGTGAATGACCAGTACGCAGATGGCGTCAGACGGGTCCACAGGTTCTCCTACAGCTTGTGAACGAACAGCCAGAAAACCACGTAGAGCCATCCGAGCAGGGTATGGAGAATACACCACAGAACCGAGTGGTTGGTCGTCCACGAAAGGATGGCAGCGATGACAGAACCGATGCCAAGACCGCCAGAACTCACTTCAATCGACTTGGTTTGATTGTCCATGACGATACCGTATCACGTAACGAGGTTGATGTCAAATCGAGTTCGAAAGATCTCGTATATCTGAGTGGAAACATCGGTCATTTGGAATGAATCCTAGAGAGAATGTAAGGGCCAATTACAGCAAGGTGGATCCAACCGACCGCGAACGCGACTGCGGCCTCTCGGCTAGGTCCCCACAGCAATTCCATTGCGATAGGGATGCCCCACCAAAGGACGAACAGCAAGACGATAATAACTACCAAAGGTTTGGCTTGATCGTTTGTCATAGGATCTTCATCTGTGTAGCCAGATACCACACACTACCTTCATGAGCTGGCCGATAGAACTTCTTTACGCCCTTCAGAGCTACTTTCTTCCACACTCGACCCTTAGTTGTCAAATGGGGAGCGTGCGGCCTAGTGGTGGCATGCCAGCCAGGACGAAAGGCGAATCCAGGAGTTCTGTACGGACGTGCCTTGAGCCACTTACCGACAGCCAGGGCCACCTTCTTGTTGATGAACAAGCTGGTAAGCGTGCCGTCCTTCTTGACCCTGAAGAGCTTGTAGCCGTAGATCATCCTACTTTCTCCATATCCTGCCAATCAAAGCAACTACACTAGCGGTAAACCCATTGACAATCGTGAGAATAGCGAAGAGGATCAGAGCGTTTAAAAAGATTGTCATCGTCTAAGGTCTTTGAGTACAAACCAAATTTCGCGGGATACAAGGTGAACTGTCCACAGGGGCCAGAGAAATCCAAGTACGATCACCACGAACCAGAAGAACGGCTCTCCGACATCTCCACCATTGGCAATGCCAGACAAGATAAAGCAAATCATCCATGCCACTGACAATACCAAGTAGAAGATCTCAATGAAATGGATCATATCCGCACCCAGATGATCTCTACAGAGTCATCAAAATAGGTGATCGCACCAGTCGAATCGACAGCACGAACAAGCTCTTTGGAGATAGGATGCACGCCGCTGCGTTGATAGAGCCTACGGACAGGATGCTCGTCATTGACAAGTACGAAATGCCGTTCGTCTCCTAGCTCTTTGAGAATCATTTCGAGTTCCTATTGACCTGGGATTCTAGCATGATTCTTATCGCTGGCAAATCGGCTTCGGTAGCCAACTTGACTACACGTTCATGAGTGTAGTTCTCATTCCAACGATGGGCGGGCATGATGACATTCCCACGCGGGCGCGCGTTAAGCCAGGGTGTTACGTAGTCTGGCCAGTCGTCGACCAGCACGCGGCCATACACGAGGTTCTTCTCGTCGGCCAGGATGATCTTGTGTGGACCAGTAATGTATTTTTGAACCCAGAGAACCTTCTGGGCCCAGGCATCGGCGTTATGCTTAGGACCACGCGAGCAGATGACAATACGAAAGCCAACCTTACGAGCTAGCTCCAGTACCTTGAAACCAAGCGGAAGCGGCTGAAGATTGAACCACCAGTTAGGTTGCTTCTTAATCAGGCTCTTGCGTGCCTTGAGCCAAGGAGGATCATTCCTGTCGTCTTGGTTGGCAATCTCCTGGACCTTAAGATTCTCGAACGGACTGGTAATGCTCTGTAGGTCACGAGCAAGGGCACCGTCAAAATCAGCTAGTGTGCCGTCTAGGTCGAATAGGGCTACTGGCTTTGACATTAGTACCACTCCCGATCCATACAACCGCAATAGGCTAGCGCCTCAGACATGTACTCGACCCGATCAGACGGATTGTTGGGTCTAGGCGTAAAGCGTCTCTGCCGATAGCTCTGATCCTTACCACACATCGGACACTCTCCAATTACGTGTACATACCAATACTTGGGTTGCTTCTTACTTTTCATTTGCAAAGGACCATGGTATAAAACCTTCCTTAGGGTCTAAGTACCACGTCCAACGGCCACAGTCAAGGCAGCCGACATAACGCCAGCGCATGATCAGCTCGTCAGAGCCACAGCACCCGCAAGTGATGCCAATTCGCTTCAACTTCTCTTTGATTGTCTCGTTCTCGTCCATACACGTCTCCCGTAAAGGTAGGTTAGTGTATGGAGATTGCGATCAGCGCTTAAAGAACAACACCCCGCCTTAAGGAGCTTCGGACCGACCTCTTCTTTCTTGGCCGGTGGGGGCGACATTGAAGTTCATCCCTCGTCGTCTTCCACGCGAGGTCTCGGGCTGATTCGCTCGCGCGCAATCGCGCGTTCGGTGCGGCCCAACAAGCTCGACGGAATACTCGACGCAACCTGGCGGTGTCGTCGTTCGAAGGTGCGCATTCGATGACATATTGCGCACACTATATCACACTTTGCAAGCTCGGCTTCAATGGCTTCGCGGCTATAACCGCCGCCTACTAGAGCAGAGATCTCCAGATGCTTCTCTCCGCGCACGCGATCCAAGTCCATAGCGTATGGATGAAACTGCTGACCGCAATCTGCGCAGGGGTGTGTCGCTTTGTATTCTGCAATCCACTCTCGGCGTTCTTGACGATACCTATTGCCATTTCGATAGGACTTCTCGCGATATTTCCCTTTGTTCTTTTGATAGTGCTCGCGCGTGACGGCATTGTGGCATGGCTTACACCACGTATGTCTGCGTCCATTCCCTGCTAAATGAAACTGATCTTCGGGTTTCTCCGATCCGCACTTGGAACATGTTTTCATGCTCAACAAGATTACAGTTCGAAACTCCGAGAGTTGGATTCGAACCAACACTCTCTCCGTTAACAGCGGAGTGTCCTACCAATTGGACGACCTCGGAATACACCAAATACAATTCCCCAGAAGGCCGGGCAACGCCCTTAACTAATGACAACCAACTGAGGAGCAGGCCGTGAAGGAATTGAACCCTCTCTGTGGAGTTTTGGAGGCTCCCGTGCTACCGTAACACTTACGGCCTATAATACCCAGTCAACGTATCTGATCGCTACTGACTGGGGCTATCTTCATTACTCTGCGATCAGCAGTTTTTCATGAAGATCCTTGCACTTCAGAGCGGGTAGAGAATTTTGAAATCTCGACTACGGGTTGGAAGCCCGTCGCGTTTCCTCTACGCCATACCCGCCAATCTCGCCTTGGTTCTGATTCTATGACAGCAAGCACAAACCAATTCGCACTTCTTAACTTCTTCTTCGATCGCTGTTCGGCTTCCAAACCGAACCATACTAGCTATATCCTTTACTTTCGTTCCAGACACATGATCGAAGTCCATCGCTTCTGGAGGCCATTTCTTACCGCAATCGACGCACGGAAAATCTTTCAAAGAATCTATAAATGCCCTCAAATCTTCTCTTTGTTGAAGTGCAGCCGAGACGTACTTGGCCTTATTCTTTTTGTAATGTTCTCTATGATAAGCAGAACAGCACTTCTTGCACCAATCACGAGCTTTACCGTTCTTTTTGTGAAAAGCATCTACCGGTTGCGTAGTTAGACACTTAGAACAGACTTTCGACTCCATCAGCGCGGCCTGTGGGGCACGATCCCACTTAGTCAACGTTGGCAACGTTGTGCATAACCATTCTGCCAAGGACGCATTTAAACTGGGGCCGGGAAACTCCCTTAACTAATGACAACCCCAGGTACTTCAAATGCGCGAGCAGGGATTTGAACCCGCGACCTTGAGGTTATGAGCCTCACGAGCTACCAGACTGCTCCACCGCGCAACAATAAGATTACCACATCCTACTTACATGTCAAGCCCCGAACGATGTAGGATACGTTCGATTTACAGGTGTCGTACTTTTCAACAAGCTGGTTATAAGTCATACCATTCACGCGATCTGTCCGGAGCTGGGCGACTTGTTCATCAGAAAGCTTTCTAGCAGCTCGACGCGATGCTTCAGTACGTTTCACTGGATCTTTATCCATCTCGTTCTGTGAGTGCGATCCAATAGCCACGTTGTTTTCGGAGTTATCTATCTTGTTACCATTCAGATGACGGACCTCAATTCCGGGCCTAAACAACTCATCCTTGAATTTCTGGTAGGCTGCCAAGCGATGAACCAAAATTCCACAACATTTCCCGTCTGAAAACTTGATCGTGAATCGCAAGTAACCATCTTTGTCAGCATGGGCGACTATTAATTGCCCTCGAAGGCCGATGGGTTTGCCTGTCGGATCAACTCTGTAGCCCTTTTCATAGGCTTCTACAAGACGTTCCTTTGCGTTCACTTCACCCAGTCCTTAAAAGCGGCCTCGGGCATCGCACCAGAAACTCGCTTGACCTCTTTGTCATCATCGCCGAGTACCACGAACGTAGGCACTTGGCGGATCGTATACTTCTGAGCTAGCTCGGTCTCATTGTCAACGTCGACCAGCTGGAATGTCATCTTGTCCTTCAGCTCCGAGGTACTGACAGCTTCCCAGGTCTTCTTGAAGGCCTTGCAGGGCCCACACCACTTCGCAGTAAAATATAGTACTTTCATTGCTTACTCCGGTAGAATAGTTTACGATCGGCGTGAGCGTAGAAGCCCACGTATCCCATCATCTTACGCCAGTACCATGTGCTATACCAGCCAAAATGGTGTCGGCCAACGTCATAGGTAGTTGTCAACCAGTAAGTTTCTTTTGGGCACGTTGATAGGTACGGTCAGCGTGACAATTAGCACACACCAATTCGCATTTGGCGATCTCGGCTTCGATCGCTTTCATGGAAGCAGTCTTGATTAAATTCGAAACCGAATCGCATTTGTCATCACCCAGGTGGTCGAATTGCATTTGCCACGGCTGGAAAGTTCCTCCGCAATCTACGCATGGGGAACGCTTCAAATCGTCAACAAATTTCTTGCGCTTCTCTCTTGACTTACGAGCAGAGGCCATATACTTGGCCTTGTTCTTTAGGTAATAGGGACTACGATCCATATCACCAAAGATTACAATTCCGGTGGAGGGATTTGCACCCACACGTTATTAGCACACAGGTTTGAGCTGTGCGTGTCTACTAGTTCCACCACACCGGCATACTGCTTACTTCAACAAAGCTTTAGGGAGCTTGAGATTGAACTTATGTGCAATGACGCGAAGCTGGCTCTTCATTTCGACAGGATCGCTAGACTCATCGGCATCATGAGCAGCCTGAAGCGCACACAAAAGTCCTATTTGTTCCTTGGTTAGGCGTCCGAATAGCTTTTGTCGATCCTTCTTCGTGTGCAATAGGCTTTGAATAGTCCGCCCTTCCATCCAAATGCGATACTTCTTGTTGGGGATCAGGTGGCCGATCGCGCACTTGAGCCAACCAGGACCACGGTAGCGACAATGATGACCCACCATCGACTGCTTGAAATTCTGCTTGGCGAGCCCGTTCACGGCTTTCTCGAAAATTTTGTTCTTTTCCATTGTCATCACTCCTCGATCAGAGCCTTGGGCATCTTGACCTTCAGTCGTTTAGCAAGCCACCTAAACGCATCCTTCATGTCCACAGGACATAAGCAGGTATCATGAAGAAATTGAAGTTGATGCAGGAATTCCACCTGCCTCTTGGTGAAGCCCAATCCCTCAAACACCGATTGGAGGGCGAGAACATTCTTACCCTCAAACTCGGGTTTGTAGATCTCGTCGGGAATCAGGAAACCAGCAGCACATTTGCGGCCTTCCACGCCACGATAGGAGCACGTCGGTAAACCGAATACTGACGGTTTCACTGACTGTCGAAAACCCTGTTTTGCGAGGCCCTCTACCACCTTCTTGAAGATCTCTTCCTGTCGCATTGTTACTTCTCCTTTTTGTTCAGTTCCTTGATTTCCTTCTCGACAAGCCCCATAACCTGTCGGTTATGTTCTTGAATTTGCTCGTAAGAAGGACCACCATCATTGCAAGGCATTACAGCACCTCCTGTTCATGAATGCTATGTAGGACGCCGTTTGAGAAAAGGGCGGTGCAGCAAAGGCCGCGAAAGTTATGGACGATCCAGTGAATGGGTTTGTCGTGTTTCGTTTCAACGCTCGCCTTGGCCTTCTCTAGGTCGGAGTAGACGCCATCGATAGCAGTGGTGTGTTCACCGATTGACATCAACACGACATAGACGGTCATCACTCATCAACCTCTTCGGCGTTCTTCACGGGGATCAGCTTACTGGTGTTCTTGAGGCGGACTCGGCTGTTCGAAAGCACCTTCCACTCACCATCAGTGAAAAGGTAGTCGTACTCGCCGCAAATGTCATCACCGATCTTCTTCAGATATTCCCCGAGGTTCTGGTAAAAACGCGGCTTCACGTCTTCGAAATCTTCGCCGTCGTCGGTGTAGTACTTGGGCTTGCCCTCGGAACTGTTGGTCCCACTCAAGTCGCCCTTCTTGATCAGCTCTTCGGCCGCCTTGAGGCTGTTGAAGTGTGCCACCAAGTCCTTGCCTACACCACTCAGGTAGCCATCAAAGTGGCAATAGACAGCGCTAATGGTTCCGTCCTCGTGCTCAACTGCAATACTTGCGTGCGTGCTCATTTCTCGATCTCCTTGATGTGGTTCTTTTGTAGGTGAAATTCTAGTAGCTCCCCACTACTCACAACTTTCACGATGCGTGGGCCATTCGCCCAATTAGCTTTTCCTTCGGTGAAACGCTCGACCGCAGCACGTGCCGAGGCGGCGCGATATGGTCCTTCCCACGCGAAATCACCCATTTGATAATTATACCGCAGCACCAGATACTCACGCTCGGTCGGCACGTTCCAGCTCCTTATTGGAGCGGCCCCAGTTTTCGGGCCACCTAGTGAGGTGGAGGTTGCGGGCATCGTCGTTGACAATCTCGCCCCGGCTATAGCGGCGGGCCTGCGCGCTTTCCGACCTCAACAAAGGCAGCTCAGTGTACTTCCCAGTGGTCGGGTTGTAGGACTTGTACACATCCATGTACTTGGGGCTGTAGGTACTCGGCACCGGGTGGAACGGCTGGCCAGGAGTCAGCAGCGGCTGGCACTTCTTGCAGGCCATGTTGCCGCAATTCTGCGGGTGAACGCGCGTACGGACGATCGCGAGCCCCGAAATGGCAGCCTTGCGATACTGATTGCGGCCACCAAAAGCGGCGTGTGACATTCCTGCCGTTCGGTGTGCCTCCGCACGTTCCTTCTTCTCGGCACGCCGGGCGGCCATCTTCTCCTTGCGTGCTTCCTCACGAGCCTTGATTTGACCACTAGAACGCTTTGACATTGTCTTCTACCTTTCGGGGTTTGGGTCTACCACAGGTACAGGTTGATTGTCAACAGTTTTCTCTTCTTCGATGGTTACCGGTATCAAAATCTTCAAAGGCTTAGGCTCTTTAGCCAAAAGCTCTGCGTCTTTAGCAGTCAAATCTCGGACATTAGCATCTCGACCAAAGGGGGAAGGCTCAGGATACATGACCTTCTCCAGCTCGGAGAGGATGTACTGGCCAAAAGGAGTGTTGAAATAGGCGTCGTTGAAGCTAGTGCCGCCATTCCAGGCCCGCATTACGGTCTGGGCGATCTTCTTCAGCTCTGCGTAGCGCTTGGGGTCCATGACAGCGAGCATGCCAGGAGGCATTCCGGTTGTCAAACCAGGAGGCATTCCGGTTGTCAAATCTTCTTGGTCGCCACCCAGGCGCGAAACGAGTCATTGTCATTGTGGAATTGGTCGTAGCGCTCCTTGCAGACCGCGCACTTGCCGTTAGGCTCGGTGGCGATTACCACGTGGAGGCCCGAGTGGTTGGGTAGCTCTTCACACGCCGTGACGTGGAGCATTCTGCCGATCCCATCGCTATTGACGAAGGCGATTACCTTGCCGTTCTCGATCGTTACCCCTTCTTCTTCGTGAAAGGCCGGATTCCTCAGACACATCGTCAGATGGGGAGAAGTCATGGTACCTTATACAGTACAAGCTCAATCGGGTTTTGTCAACCCGGCTTCCTCTTCCATATCATGTGCCACTAGGTGGTCCTCTGGGCTCACATTGCCGATCGGCACGCGGAACCAAATACGTTCAGAATTAGCCGTATAGGCAGGTATCTTCGCATTCATCTGGTTGAGGAATGCCTGTCGTCTTTCGTGCCATTCGGCACGCCGCTTGGAGTTCGCTTCCCTCAGGCGATGTGCCGAGTCAGACTCAGGAACACTGCCGAGGCTTGGGTAGTGAGTGCGAACTGGTTCTATGATAACTGGCGCAGGATTAGCGGCTACCCAGGCGGCAAACTCTTGCCTCCAGGCTGCCCGTTCGGCTTGTACACGGTCAAGATCTTCTTTGGCCTCTTTGGGTGTCAAGAAGCCTCTAGGATTGGATCTCGGCAGATCCGATTCAGTAGTGATCCAAATGAATGGAAACAGCATGAGACGAGTGTCAGGGTTGCACTGACCTCAAGTAGTTTTGCAGACCACTGCCCTCACTGGAGGGAACTCGTCTATAAGCGGAGCTAGGACGACTCGAACATCAAACGATTGCTCGTTTTACCACGTTTCCAGCGTGGTGGGAACCCCTCTTCCTCAGCTAGCTCCATACACAGGGCGTTTATATAAAGAGACCTCGATCGTCCGATCGACATCTGGTAGCCCTACACCATGATATAGCCAAGCAGTCAATTCTGCTCGCCATTTTACCCGGCTGCCGGACCCTTCCGGGCCACCGGTCTTTGGACACCGTTCCAGTTAAGGAGATTCAGTCTCTGGCATTTATCAGTCGCCACCCAGGGGATCGAACCCTGCCTTGGTCTCCAGTCCGGAGAAAGAGCTGTATAAATGCTCCCTGCGCACCCTGCGCTGATGGCGTTTACATAAAGCGGAGCGAATACGAGTTGCACGCGCCCCATAAAGAGGACCATCGGTTTCGAGCCGAGTACAGGAACTATCCCTGTCTTTCACTCCAAGCGGAAGGAATAGGATCTGCCCCCGACCACTTACGTGGCACCCGAGGTTCAAGCTCGGTATGGCATCTAGCGCCATCTTTCCTTCCAAAATGCGGAGAGCAGAGTACTCGAAACTCGCACCCTTGCGAGTGCAATCAGCTTAGCAGGCTGTTCTGGATCCTCTCCAGTTTACTCTCCAGAGTTACTTGTACTTCCTTGTTACTACTTCAGTTTTCAATTCGAAATTCATCTTGTCGCAACAGGTCTTTGTCAGATCCTGAACCCAACCAAAATTAGGGCCGCCATACTGGTATTCGCCATAAGCTGACTGGTATTCGCCATAAGCTGTATCTGACCATCTCCCTTGTTGACTTTAAGTTGCACATTAACACTCTTGCCGTGCTTGGTCTTAAAGTTCGCGATCTGTCTCACGCCATTAGAATCTACTTTCATTCTTGGCCCTCCAGTGCCATGGGCCGCATCCGTTAAAGCCTGATTGGCACAGTCCGCAACACAAATCCAAATCAGGTTCTCTGTCAGCTGGACAGACAGCAGTGAAGTGTCTTACCCAACCAAACCAGCAATGTCCTCTTGCATGAAATGTCAATTGGTCTTCCTCCATGCCTTGATTATACCTCGATTATACCTCAAAGCCCCACCTGACGGAATCGAACCGACCTCTCTCTGCGTGACAGGCAGCTGAACGCACCAGCATTCTTAGATGGGATGTATGCAAGGTGGGATTCGAACCCACAATCCGGGGATTTTAAGGCCCCTGTGTTTACCGTTTCACCACTCGCACATACGCTAGGGTTTCGAAGATCGTATCCTCAGGAGTGCCCCGCATTCCCATTCATGAAGTGAAGGCTACATGGAATCGAACCTGTCTCGGTGGGGTAAAAGCCCACTGCAATCACCAGATTTGCTAAGCCTCCAAACTAACTTTACGACGATACTCCAGAACTGCCTTGACGGCAACCTTCATTTCGTCCACCGTCCAAAAATTGTTACGAATCTTGTTGCAAATCCCACAACACGGAATCACATTGTCTTTAGAATATCCCTTTGAGCAATCGATACGATCCAAATTGACACCATATCCCTCAGTCTTCCCCATCTCGTTGTTGCAGTAGTGACACGGACGACTACTGATCTCGACCCATTCCTCAAACGTCAAATTCCAATCTATTCTTCTGTGTGCAGCGGATCGTTTGGCATGCTGAAAACGAGGCAATGGCCGCTTTTGTTGTTCTCTTCGGTTTCGAAGAACTTCCGGATTTTTTGCCTTTTCTTTCCACCACTTACGGCCATAACACCTCTTGCACAGCCCTGTCGTGGAGTATCTAGCAATCTCATTCGTACAAGTTTCACACTTCATAAAAGTAGTAGGCCATAAGCGGGGTTCTGTTCCTCTTGCGAGGGACGATCATTCGTCTAGGAGATATGTTACCACATCCCTCAAGCACTCAACCTGGGATTATGGCCAGACGGACCATCCCGTTTCGAGCTTGCTCCCGATAGTCTGCCCGTTTCACCCGAACTAAATCGGTTCGTCACTGTTGCAGGTTGCGTAACATTACTGCCACCCGGCCGTTAACCGGTATCGTGTCTTACGGAGCCCCGACTTTCCTCTAGACATACAGTCCTAGCGATCGTCGCACCTACTTCATACCGATGGCGAGATTCGAACTCGCAACCTCTGCGTTCTGAGCGCAGCGCCTCGTACCTTTGGGCTACATCGGCAAATAACTGCTATTCAATTGTCAAAGACTACTACAGGGTGATCACTGGGATTTGAACCCAGCCGAACAGGGTCACAGCCTGTCATGCTACGCCTTGCGGCTCCACTACATCATGACCACCATATGTTGCCCTCCACTACCCGCCTCGGGAGGGCGTTGTCCTATCCCAACACTCCGATAGGACTGCCTTGTGGAGCCTGTCGGTTACGATCCGACCTTCTCGGCTTTTCAGACCAGTGCAATCACCAGATTTGCTAAAGCTCCAATATTCAATTTTTAGTGTCCTAGGTGGGATTCGAACCCACAAGCGTCCGATTCTCAATCGTACAGGTATACCAGTTCCCTTCACTTGGACATGTGCGGCATGAAGGACTTGCACCTCCGTAGGCCCAAAGGCCAATGCGTTTACAGCGCATCGCAATTGCTGCTCTGCCAATGCCGCTTATTCAATTTTCAATGGATCGGCACCACGGGTGCCTAGGCCGTATGCCGATCCTCGCTTACGCGAGATCAAGGCAATAAAAACTATCCAGGCTCGAAAAGCCCGTCGTCGAACTGAAACTATGTGATTTCAAAGTCAACATGATTGTTCCTACTATATGACTCCCCAGGTGGGTTGTCAAGCAGCGGCTGTTGGACTTGCACCAACTTAAGGCAGCTTCAGAGGCTGCTGCATAACTATTCTGCCAAGCCGCTGATCGTTAGATTACCACAGCCGCGAACGATGTCAAGGAGCCTCGCCTTGATGCCTAAGACAGGCTCCCCGGCAGTCGTGGATAGCTCCGCTAGCATCGAGGCAGCGTTCCTGCTTCCAATCCACACAGGGCCCGGGAGCCACAAGTGCTGCGCCGATCGCGAAAACGATCACGACGAACAAGAAGACGATTCCCATAAAAGAGAATCCACCAGCTGCGTAATCGAGAAAGTCATCACTGAGCGCCATTTTCTCAAGCCAGCTTGCATATGCGCGTACCGGATTCTTCATTTCTTCTCTCCATGATGGTCGATCGGCTTGAAGGTCTTCTTGTCCATGTGAGCACGTACCTCATCGAAGCTGATCGGCTTGTAGTGACAAGGATCAACCCCAACATCCATTGACAACAGGTTCGGATCGTCGGGCAGAGTACCGTGGGAATGGCCGTAGAGCTGGTAAGAGCCAAAATGACTCTTGTTCCAGACTCGCATCGAGTAATGACAAAGGACGATCCTCTGGTCCTGGACCTTGATCTCGGACATGTCTCTGGCCCAAACGAAGTGACTCAGAAGACTCTTGTCCTTGAAAAATACGTGGTCGTGGTTGCCGAAGATCAGGTGCTTGTTTCCATTCAGCCGAGAAAGAACAGAATTCGTGAAAGCAGCATCCCCAAAACTAAAGTCACCCAGAATGTAAACATTATCACCAGAGTGGACCAGATAGTTGTAATTGGCGATCAGGCGCTCGTTCATTTCTTCGATAGAAGCAAAAGGGCGATTGCAAAGCTTCAGAATGTTCTTGTGCCCGTAATGCGGGTCACTGGTAAACCAAGTAGTCATAGTGTCATTATAGCAGCTCTTAGAGCGGGTGTCCACAATGTTCACAGTGCGCAGTCAAGGTCTTGCAGGAATCTCGCATGCAACGCTCGTGTTTGTCACAAGCTCTAAGGAGAACGTACTGGGCTGTCGAGCGAGAAGAAGTCGTATCGACCTCTTTGGCTTCCCTACGGAGAGCGCGCTTAGTGAAACCGGTGACCAGTAGCCAGTCAATGAATACCAAGCCAGCCAGCAATAGAGGGGTAAGAAAGTATGCTCGGCCTTGAGTCGCACCCAACCAGCACATGCCGATCATGCAACCAAGAAGGAAACCAGGAGCGTGTTTCTTGTACGTAGCCCAAAGTGTCGTATCATTTTCATTCGTCTTCATCTTTGAAGCACCCTTCTTTGATTGCTTTTTGTGTTGCTTCGTTCTTCAGTGCGACTAGACCACAACGCCAGCAGTATTGCAACCAACTGGCTCGCTTAGGTCGAAACCATCGATGTGGGATCTTACTGCTAACGCCTTTCTTCATCGCCTCGTCGCCTTCGCCAAAAACCGAGCTTAGTAACCTTAAACATCCATCATTGTCTTCAGAGACTTCATTTACGCCAGTCCAGGAGTGAAGTCAATCGCCTCGGAGGCCTGAGCGATGGTGAAGTTGCCGTTGGGATACAGAACCTTCATCAAGCGGACGGCATTGCGAATCTGACGACCGTTGATGGTCGAGTACTTTTCGGCCAGGAGGGTCGGCAGCGTGTCTTCCACTTCGAGCTTGTTCTGCTTGAACATCGTGGTCCAGACACTCTTGCGGGCGTGTAGGTCCAGGTTCGGATACTCCAGGCGCAGAGTGATTCGACTCTGGAAGGCGAGATCGATTGCGTCACCACGGTTCGTGGTCATGAACAGCAAGCCACGGTAGTAGTCCATGAGACGCAGGAAGATGCCGACCACAGCATTGTGCTGGAGATTGTCACCACGCTTGTGGAGGAAGATGTCCGCTTCGTCGAAGAGGAGTACGGCGTTCCACTTCTGCACACGTTCGAAAATCTTCGTGAGGTTGTCCTCCAACTCGTTGATGTCGGTACCGATTTCACCGATCTCCATCACGTAGAGGGGGCGCTTGGTGAACTCAGCGAACACCTCGGCAGTCAGGGTCTTGCCGACGCCTGGGCCACCGTTGGCCAAGATGATCATGCCGCCATGGCGGTTGGAGAGAACGTCACCGCCGAGCACGTTATTGCTCGATTCGAACACCTTGCGAATCACGCTGTTGATGTTGTCTGGAAGAGTCAGGCGGTCAATGGCCGTCTGATCATAGTCGTACATCTTCAGGTCGTCGACATCGGTCCACACGTAGCGCTTCAGCTGGAGACTGAAGACACGGACGAAAGGCATTTGGGCGACCGTAGCTTCCTGCTGAATGGTGTAGCGGGTCTTCTCGCGAGTGGAGTTCTCCAATTCTGACTCGACGACGCCCTTAGTAGGCGCTTCAGGAGAACCAGTGAGAACCATACGCGGAGAACCGAAGATGCTGACGCCCACGCTGGGGCCCGTAAAGAGAACCTGTGTACCCTTGTGGGTTCGGAAGGCAGCCGCACGCTCCAGGCGCTTGTGGTAATCAGCGATCGTTTCCTTCGTGATCGTACGTAGATTGTTTTCCGTGAAGATCTGACGAAGAGTCTTTGGACAAGGGACGCCATCTTCCGTGAAGGTGGAGGTACCAACGCTGAAGTAGCGGTAGTCCGAGAATCCAGAATCGATGACCAACTCACCATTGCAGAAGTTAATCGGTCCCATCATGGTATCGAAGGTGTCGAAAGACATCGCCAACGGATACCAGTGACCGAGGAAATTCACCTCTGCATTGAATCCTTCGATTTCAGGAAGAGTGAGAAGTGCCTCAGCGAATTCGCTCGGATTCACGAGCAGTTTGTCGAGCTGAACCTCTTCGAAAATGCCCAGAAACTTGCGAATGACGATACGACTTCGCGGAGCAACAGACTTGTCCTTGGCAATGAGCACCGTGATTCGGCGGTCAAGCTTGTCGAGATCTATCTGAATGCCCTGTTGGTCACTGTAACGAGTACCGTCGATGTAGTCCTCACGAACGCCGTTATACGGCCAATAGTGGCCAACGGGAGTACGAATCGGCTTCCCGTTCTTGTCGGTGCCGCCATCTTCAAACACTCGCGTATCGGGAGCAGGCTTGAGGCCAGACTCCGTGATCGCGTTCTTCAGTTGTCCAATTGTCAAAACTACAGTTGCCATTTTCTTTTCTCCTAAGGTTATTGTTAAAAACTGGTGAATTCAAAATCTCGACCACTTTGGCCATCGATAGGTCCATATCATGGTCTCGCGCTCGCGCGCAATGGTAGGTGCAGCACTTCTTCGCGATGATCTACTGCTGCCAAAGCGTTCAGGACTTCGTCCAGAACCTTAGCGTTCTTACTCTTGGAATCTACCAGTTCCCAGAGCGCTAACTGCAAAGCGTCGTACATCTTCTTTTCGAGCTTTGTCATCGTCATGATTGACGAGACCATATTGTGAATCCGTGTAGTATGTCAAGTGCTCGACTTCACTTTCTTCATGACCCACTCAAAAAAGTTCATCAGCCCCAGCCAAATGAATGCGATACAAAAAATGGCAGGAGCGAGGAGCGCGAGCGCGATCAGAACAGGAATCACTGTTTCATGCCTCGATTGAGATCCACGAACTTCTGATGCTCTTTGATTCGTTCGCTAGCTTCAATGATCACATCACTGAGGGCTTCTTGGCGTTGAAGATTGTTCTCGAACGAGGCATTAATCTTCTGCTGATCTTCCTGTACTTCTCGAACGGATTGTTCCATCTTCTGGAGCTTGCACATTTCGCCTTGAGAAACTCGAAGCTTCGCGGTGTCATAAATTGACACGACAGCCATCACGGCAGCGAACAGCCAACCAGTCCACCAAAGCTTGCGGGTAGTCTGAAGACGATCATACTCATCGCCAGAAACAATTCGATCAGCCTTCATCGGCCACCATCATATTCGTCGTGACGGGAATACTCGTAGTAGCCACCACGGCCATCATTCACCCAGCGGCGACCCACACCAGGAGCTTCGTACTCGATGCGATTGGCTCGTTCATTCTCTTCGCGACGGCGATCAGCTTCTTGCCGACGTGTCTCATTGCGTTGCTTCTCTAGCGCCTCAGCCTTACCTTCATGCCACTTATCCAGCTTGGCGGCGTACTCACGGAGCTGCTTCTTGGTGGCCTTGGGGCCGGGCTTCTCTGGCTTCTTGAGTTCCCACTGCATCTGAAGGCCGATGGGTTTGTGGAAGATGTTGCGTTTGAACAGGTTCATCAGTAGTCCGCTCCATATTTCTTCATAACTGTGTAACGCACTTCTGGATCGAATTCTTCCAGCAAGGTCTTGCGATCCTTGTGAAGTTCTATCAACTTATTCCCGGCCGACACGATCTTTTTCAGTTGTCCAATAAGCTGGAGCATGCTGGAGGAAGTAGTCCTTGACTTTTTTGGCGAAGTCTTTACTCCACGCTTCTTCGACTTTTTCTTGGTACCCTTCATTTGGAATCTCCCCGAATCCTTCGGTATTGTATCTGCCGACCCAAAGGATCGGAGGATCAGCGTACACCTGAACCTTGTCATTAATGATGAATGCAGTAACGTATGTACGACCTTCTGAGTCGTGTTTGACATCAAATCGATCAGCGAATTTGGTAGCTGTCGGGCTGCAAAATTTTACTGTTCCATCAGGATCCTGAAACGCTTTCAGGTCCGGGAAAGTCTCTTTTGCAATTTCCACGACATCAGCCTCCAGTGACCAACACTCCTTCAGTTTCATCAAATACTGCTCTAGGTCGAGGTACATTGGGCCTCCAAGTACCTAGATTACCTAGTCTTCAAACTAGCTCGACGGTCGCCCCCGCCTTCCTGAAGGCTTCCTTGATTTTGACAGCATCGCGCCGAATCATGTGGTCCTTGACGACGACCGGCTCTTTCCCGACCTTGCGAATCATCTGAATGGCATCAGGCAATGACATTGGAGTGACTGCCCGAACGACCTTGACCACCTCGTAGAGTTCCTTGCCCTCAGTCGGCAAGGAGATCAATATCACCTTCACCTCGGTCTCGTCGGGAAGAGGGTCTGCGGCTGTTCCACCAGAGAACACAGGAGAGAAAAGAAATCCCGGTTCTTGCGGCATGCACTGATGTAGGTCCCTGGCAACTTCCATGAATGCCTCCATCATACCAGCTGAATACAGCGGGCTGACAGCTGGGTCCTTGGGCATCCAATTCTCGTAGCGGTCAATCAGCTTCGAAACGTAGCTACGCAGATGTTGAAGTTCCTCGTCGGTAGACATGTTTCATTCCTTTTCTTTCGGACAGTATAGCTCAGAAAGGGACTGATTGGAAGGAGTATCCAGGCCGAACGTAGTACGCAGGAAGGTAACCCACTTCCTTAGTGTGCTCATTCCCTGCTTTGGACTACATGCGGAATCCTTCTCGATCTCCACCTCTAGGAAGCGTTTTCGATCAGAGCCATCAGGACGATACACGGTGTAGACGGCCACACAGACCTTGATGCCATTTCCGGATTCAAGCTGCCAGATTTTGTACTCCTTCTTGATCTGGTACCAAGGCTCAACGTCCAACATGGACATGAAAGCCTCGAAGTCGCCTCGTTCAGCGCGCAGCGGAATGTCAATCTCTGCTCGGTTGAAGAGGCTTTTCTTTGTCTTGCGTTCCTTCACAGTGAGAAGAAACTGATTGGCTTGGAAACCATCAGACTCGGCCTTGCCATTTGCACCAGCGACACGGACGGTCGAACCACCATGCTCGTGGTAATCGATCTGCTTAGTAATGACATCAGAACGGTAGCGGAAGACCTTCTTGCCGATCCTATAGAACGAATCGACACCGGCCATATCGAGGTAGCGAGACACCTTATAGGTTTCGCCATCCACGACTAGTTCCTTTAGCTTTTCGTCGATGTTGATGATCATATCGTTGTGTTTGTCGAAATGATCAGTGACATCGAACTTTGCTTCTACCTCGGAGTGCTTATCCATTCTTCTCCTCTGCGCGTAGTCTTGCTACATACCCTCTAATATCACGAGAGAGGTTTCTTGGCAATTCTTGCGCGAAAACCTTCAGGCCGATTATACGATGAGGATCTAATGGAAACGCGAAGTCATTTAGGAAAAGAATCCCATCTGGGTGTCGATCTAACCACCAGGTCCGATACCAAAGTACACCATTCTCATCGATGTATTCAAAAACAGCATAGTGCGGACTATTCAGGATGTCCTCGATCTGTTTATCCGTTGGGATCATGAGGTTCTTGTCCTAATTCTTTGATTTGCCGTTCCACGGACTTCTCTAGGAACTCGACCTGTTTGATCACTTCGGCAAACGCAGCCGTGACCTCAGCAGCCCATCCATGTTCTTTAGCGTGATACTTTACCAGCTCACGCAATCGCTGGCTTGCTGTTTTGGTGCGCATCAAAAACTCGGGTGCCCTCAGCAATCGCCTCACGTAGGCGATTCCACATAGACTCTAGGAGATTCGGGGTGTAAAGGGCGGCGGTGAAGTCTGCCATCTCCTTACGATACATCTTGAACATCCGAATGTTCTTGGACTGGATCGAATGTTCGACGTTTGCAATGCGATCCGCCAACTTAATGGCAACAGCATTATCATTCGCCTTGATCTTTCCGTAAGTCTTAGCCTTGCGTTCCTTACGGTTAACACCTTCTTCATCAGTCACACACCAGACGAGCATACCAACATCGACACCAAACAGCTCATCAAGGACAGATCGCGGTACTTTGCAATCCTCCATGATGTCATGCAGATAGGCAGCTGCCAGGATACTGCGATCAGTGACATCGAAGTCCATGAGGACATTCACTACGTCCTGAAGGTGAGTCACATAGGCCTTGCCGTCATAGAGCTGATTTGCGTCGGTGTGAATAGCGTTCGCAAAGTACATCGCCACTTGCATCTTATCGTTTAGTTTCATGGCTTACTCTATGCACGGCAAGGTCTAAATGTCAAGCTTAGACCTTCTTCTCGTCGCTGTCGTCTTCATCAGCGAAGGCAGGAGCCTCGTCGGTCTTGCCGGAAGTCAGAGCAGGAGCCAAGAACTTTTGGAAGGTCTCGGTGGTGTTCTTCGTGGTCTTCTCTTCAGTGCTGTCGGTCGAGCAGGTCGAGCAGGTCGCATTGTGGTACTTCTTCACCAGCACGTCGAAGTCACCGATGCCAAGCTCGACAGCATCAAGAGCGTCGTAGAACTTCTCAAGTGCGTCGCTAACGGCTGCGCCCTCAGGCTTACGGCGATCGGCGTGATCCTTGAAAACCTGAGTCAAGGTAGTCGCATGCTCGGCCAGCTGCTTGGTCTGCTCAGCGATGCGAACAAAAAGCTTCTTGGTCTCTTCGTTCACGGTGTCCAGATCAAACTTGATCTCAGGCATCAACTTCGCGATTGCAGCAACGCGCGCGGCCTTGCTTCCGCTCTTAGTTGGAGCCGGAACGCCCGACTGCAACATACTCAACAAATCTTCCAAATTCATTCCCATTTTTCGTATTCCTTTTAGTTCCACTTCGTTTTGTCATCAGGTACATCTACTACATCATCATTATTCGAAATATGCAATTTTTCCTTCAGCTTTTCAAGGGCTGATGCCATTGCATTGCGGAGAGCGTCAAGGGCTACTGCCTTGAGTTCAGTCTGCAACGTATTGAAGTCTCGGACCATCTTGTCCCATTCGCCAATTTCATCTTGAACGCGGGGATCGCTTTCTAGCAGGCCCTTTGAAATGACATCAGCCTTGGTAGACAGCTCAGCGAGCTTGGCTGACATGTCATGAAACACACGAGCCATTTCCTTTCGAGACTCGTTTACTACGCCTTGGATTCTCGTCTTCTCTTCTTCGGTCATACGTCCTTCTCTGCCTTTTTCAGCAGGTGTTCAATGTCATTCACTAGGCCTTGTGCCTTGGGAATGTAGCGTTTAACGCTGTCGACCTCGATCTCCTTAACCTTGGAGAGGGCGGCCTGGAGTTGTGCTGCTAACCTTCGTGCTTCTTTGAAATGCTCATTCATCGGGGGGCTTCATATCAGTTGCAAAAGTCTGCGTCAACAGTTCCGCCATCGGCTGGAGGTAGGCCAAGGTGGCAGACATTCCACTGTTCGAGGTAGATATAGGTGTACATATCATCGACAGAAAGGTAGATACCATCGGGGATCCAATTGGCGTGATACTGGGCCTGGATACAATCAGCGCCGCCATCACATGGTGGAATCGGTGGAAGAGGATCGCACTGTTGAACTGCATGCGACATTTCGTGAAGGAGGCTGCCTGCGTAGGGCGGAACGTCATTCACCTGAATGTCACGCGCCCAGCACTCGGTAAGGCCATAAACAGGTCCATCGGAGGGGTCTACCCATGACTCTTCAGGCATGACAGCTACTTGATACTCGTTTAGAGCTTGACAAGCGTTGTCACGGTTGAAACGTGGATCGTGATCGACCACATCGCGCTGCCAAATATCGAAGGCATCATCTTCAAACTTCTGGAAGTTCTCACAGGTCCACCAGGGCACGCCAGAGTAGCCACCATCACCATCGTTCCTTGCAGGGATTGGGCCAACCAACTGCATGCCGCAACGCGTCTGACATACCACGGGCCTAAGGTCGCAAGCTCCCAACAAAAGGAGTAGAACGAGGTATCTCATGCGAATATGATACCACTTCGCAAAAGAATGTCAATTAGGGCTCGATGACGCGCGAAAGACGCAGGGTGTTCTCGACCTCAGCCTTATTAGGAGCTGCACGAAGATTAGCGAGGCTGAAAGTAGTAGTCCCGTCAATCGAGAAGTCTCCACCGGTATTCGATGACATAGAAAGACCGGTGTTACTGAGGCACTGATTCAAGCCAGCAACTGCACTGGCACCGAGATTCACACCTTTACCTGTACAGTTGGTAATCGTACTAGCACCCAGGTCAATGGTGTTGTGAGATCCCTGTACAGCAATACCATCACCAGAGCAGTTAGTGATTTTAACACCAACGAGATTGATCCTATTGCCAGCACCTTCATTGGCACCGAAACCTGTATGAGCACAAACAATAGCGTTGGTGACATTTGTAATCACGCTTTCGCCAGCATTGAAAGTGTAAATATCCACTACAGCGCCGCCATAGGCTTCAACTCCAATAGGGACATTTCGAATGATCAGACCCGAATACGCAGACAAGCCGCCCCCCTGAAGAGAGATGCCTGTGGAAGATTGATTCTGAATGACACCAGTAAAGCTAATACCTACCGCGCCATTATACTGAGTAGCAGCGATTCCATTGGCACCGCCGTTCAAAATAACACGCTGAAAACTCAGGGTATTATACGGACTTAGAAGGATTGCTCCACCACCAGATCCAGAGAGTTCCAGGTAGGAATCATTGGCCGCGAGCTTTGCGCCGCCAGATCCAGTCAAGAAAGCATAGGAATTAGACCCGACACCAAAATAGCACGACTGGAAAAGCACGTTACCGCCAGTTCCGATACGGTGACCAGTATAGAATCCAGTGCCCTGATTGAAGGCCATATTTGAGAAACGAACACCGTTCGAACTAGATGTAGTCGAAGTACTGAAGCTAGAGAATGACGAGCCGTTGATAGAGAAGATATGATCCCAACCAGGAGTACCGACGACGATAACGCCTGGGGTTACGATATTGAAGGTCGCGCTTCGAAGATTGTATCCACCACCACCAGTTGCATTAAAAGCAAAATCGATTGTGGTCGCAGTATTGTCAGCAATCGGGAAAACCTTGCCGTTGTTTGAGCCGCTCGTGATTTGAACAAACTTGCCGCGTAGGTCAGAAGCAGTCCATCCAGCACCAGTAACAGAAGCAGTGATTGGAAGGGTTGGCGATCCAAAGCTTGCGTCGAATGTACCGGAAGAGATTCCAGTAGTAGGAGTGACTGGAAGCCAGCTCTGTCCGACAATGTCAATACAGCCCTGAAGACCAGAGAAGATGTAGTTGAGGTCTAGAGTTTCATGGTACGTGCCCGCGTTGACATTAATGATGAATCGATCCAATGGAGCTAGAGGAATCTGATCCAGGGCACGATTGATGGTGGCAAAGGGCTGACTCTGAGAGCCAAGATTGTTGTCGTTGCCATTCACACAGTCTACCCAGTACGTCTCGCTGCCACCAGAATAGATCGACGTGGAATCAGTCAAGCTAACGAGCTGGGAGAGATTGGGAAGACCGCCAACAGTCTGCAACATGCGATTGAAAGCGTCGTCGAGATACTGCTGAATATGTGGGCTTAGTCCTTGGATTCTCATAGACCAAAGATTACACCACAAACAAAAACCCCCAGGAGCTTATCCTCCTGGGGGCACTTCTGCGAGGACCCGCCTCGACGGTTTACTTCTTCTTCTGACCGGCTGCTCGACGAGCCGCCCGCTTCTGTGCGATGACAGCGAACGCAGCCGCCCGAACCTTGTGCTTGATACCATCGCGGTCGTACTTACCTGCACCGCGCTGCTCCTTGCTGAGACCGCGACCGCCCGGAACGATGGGCCGATGAGTCTGATGTCCGCTCATTACCTTGGGCGTTTCAGCCGTGGTCCAGTGCTCCATCATCTTCATTGCCGTCTTGTTGCTCTTGTTGATTCCCATGTGTTTTCTCTGGTTAGGGTTAAAAACCGACTTCGACGAAACGCTCCACTCCGTAGCGAGGCGACTGGCGATGCCGAATCGTGGGATCGTTCAGGAGTTCATCCTTCGTCGGCTCACGGGTCAGATGGGCAGGCGAACGCCGCAGCAAGCTGGCGAGTTCGAATCCCTGGCGAGCACGCTCGACATCGGGCCACCGAATCTGCGCGGCGCGATCAGGGTTGAGCAGTCGCAAGTCCTCCTCATCATCGGGGTTGAGCACTCGCACGATGTTGTCGTACGGGTGATTGTCCTCGAACTCGATCTCGTAGATTCTGCCCTTGTGAATGTACATCGGCTCACCAACGATCGTGGGCTTGTCGTCCACGCACATCATCTTCTTGATTGTCATATTGTTTTACAGCTGGTTAGGGTGGGACTGACTACGGCTTCACGAATTCTCGGTGTCAACGACCTTCAGCTTGCGCTGACGCTTCGGCTTCTTCTCGGGCTGTGGCTGAGTTGCGAGTGGATCAGTACCCTGGCCGGGCAGTGACAGTTCCGCCTGCTGCTTCTCCAGCTGCTTAGTCAGCAGCTTTCCCAGCTCGTGAGCCGAACCGCCACGCGCCAAGACCTTGGCGATCTTCTCTTCGAGCGAGAGGGCCGAGTAGGCTGCCTGACGAGCTTCAGCTTCCTTGCGGCGACGGGCCTTCTCGGCACGAAGGGTGAGGTTGCGTGCGCCCTTCGGTCGGGCAGAATTGGGGGTTCGCTTGGACTTCAGGTAGAACGACGACATTGGACTTGCCTTTCAATACTGCGGGTGGAACTTCAATGTGAGGCTCCGAATCGAACGGAGAGGCAACCGGTTACCCTTTGCATGCTCACGATGAGAGCAGCCCAAACCCAGTGGGACCTCACACACTACTTTACACCAGAGAAACGGCCCGCGCAAGGCGCACGGAAGCCACCATGTCAGCCATCACTGCATCGAGCGGGCGCTCGGACTGCACGGGAGCCACCACCTTCGGGGCCGAGGTCTTGCGTGCCACCGGCTTGGAACCCTTCGCACGGCAGTCGACGCAGTACGACTGGAGGCTGAAGCGCTCCGGCTTGCCAGTCAGCGGGTTGCGGTGGGTCCGCACGCCGAAGAACTGGATCGCACGCTCAGACTTGCAGGCCGGGCAGAGCTTGCGCTTCGGAGCGGCCTTGGCGACCTTGTTGCGCTGCGCCGACACGTACGCGAGCATGCCGTTGTTCATCTTGAATGCCGGGGTATTGGTCTGGGTGTTCATTTTTGTTGCCTTTCGGTACTGCGAGTGTAGAAGAATGATAGCGGATCTCGTTTGTTTTGTCAACTACCAAGAAGCTCGGTAATAGAAATCGGAGTAGTCGCTCGCAAGAGCTTTGGCAAGAATCTTTGCGGTCAACCTGAGATCGAAAAGATAGTCATCATCGTATGCGGTACTTCCGAAGAAGAACCCACTTCGGGTAGGCAACAGCTCCGGGCCACGCGACGGATCCTTACGGACAGCTTCAACAAGAGCAAGGAGCGCTGACAGCTGCTCACGGGTCACCGGATGGGGCTGGCAATCATCCACCCCATCGGCACAGTTGTCCACGAACCAAGCGTGAATCGAATTCGCCTTGCACCAGTAACCAACCTCGACCTCTTGGTCACCCGCCGTTGCCACCAGATACATATCCAAGCCCATGATTAATCTCCTTTCTTGTCAATTAAGAATCACTGCGGGAGGACAAAAATGAAGCGATATCAAACTCAACCTTCAACACCCGTTGTGCATTCTGCACATACCGTACACTTCCATCCAAAGGGGCTTTCGCGCGTAAGGATGTCTGACACGGTACAGATATCACTTCAATGTTCCTCAGGTCTGCTGAATCTGCTGAATGAGCGGTGTACCAAGAAGAGTGTGGTTGGACTTCTGCTCCGGAGGCTTCTGGCCAAGGCAGATATGCGACCTTGGCTCACCAGAATGACCGCAGTGTGGACAGGTGCTCACTGGGGTTCCTTGTAGGTGTTCTGACCGCCAACGACACCAGCGAACGTCAGGCTCTTGTGGTACGCGTCCACGACGTCCTTGGCCTCTTTGAGGCCCATGTTGGTGCGCTCGCGAAGAGCCTTGATGGCGTCGATGAAGAAACCGCCGCAGATCAGGTCACGCTCCTTTTCTGGGTGAGACCCATGCGCTCGCCACCGTCAAGAGCCTTGTTGACATTGTCGATGATCGTGAGAGCATCAATCAGGTTGTGCGCCAAACCGTGCTGCTTCTCCAGGAGCAGGTCGTTGATGGCGGTGATGAGGTCCTGGCGGGCATTCGGAAGCGAGGTGGGCATTGGATTGTTTCCTTAACTGCGAGTATGAAAGAAGAGTATCACGCCTTTTTGGGAATGTCAACATCGGCCAAAGCTTGTTTCACCTTCGCTGCGCAACTCTCGCAGCTAGGTAGCGGCAGCAGATGCTCTTTGCCAGGAGAATTTACAATGTGCTGGATCAACAGATCGCCAGGAGTGGCACGATCTTCGCTACAGGCTCGTAACCCATAGTTTTCGACCTTCGTGTGCCTCCCGAGGATGAGATCGATCGCTGCTCTGGATGCGTGGGCATACTGGCTCATGAATCAATCCACTCCTGCGAGTCCTGCGAGTATGGAAGGAGTATACATGGAGCCTATTGGTTTGTCAACAGGCTCCGGATTCGGGGTTTTGTCAACACGAACCGTCTGGGGCCAGGATCAGCTCTGCGGCAGTAAATATGCATGCCTGAGATCCCCAGGCGCAGAGCACCAATGGTCCCTTGATGCCCTGCGCAAGCTTCTGGATTGTCATCACAGGACTGTCAGGACGACGAGTCATTACCTTGTCGCCAACCTTGAATTCAATCCTCCGCTTCATCCAGCTTCCTTTCAGGGACCGCAGGGGCCAGCACGATAGCCAGCCGTACGAACGTGAATGGTGTTAGCGACCACATCGATCTGGAGATCGTCGTTGCCGGTGTGAGCGCGGATCGCGTAGGAAAGCACCTCCAGACTGCAATCCAGGCGCCAGGAGTCGATGAACTTGTTGATTGGCCCCTTCCAGTCCGTGGGATCAGCCACCAAGTCGAACAAGGACTTGCAGTAGGCCATAGCCGCGACCTCGGCGCCTAGGCCCAGCTTGTTGATTTCCTTGAGGGTCTCCATCGTAACGTGTGCAGCCATGTTTTCTGCCTGCTTTCTGATTGGGAGGGGAAACAGCTCGCCAGCGCTCTGAATCATCGTCATAATGACAATCTAACAAAAGCTCAGAATTTTGTCAACAAGTCCTTAGCGGCCACCACAGTCGTCCAAAGGAACCCCTCGACAAAAACCGCGATAAACAGGCCTACCCAGGCCCAGGCTGCGTTTGTATAAGCGACCCATACCGCGAAGAAGACCGCGCACACAAGAACGCATATAGCCCCAATAAGGCCGTATAGAGCGATCTGTTGGAGTGTGGTCTTATAGTCGGTCATGGGTAGTTCTCTTTCTTCCAGTGCCAGGGCATTTCCTGCTCACCCTTAATCAAGCGCTCGAACATCCGGGTGGTCTTGCTCCAAGTCACACCGTGAATACCACGCTTGTGAGCCACCTCGGGCGGGGCGCGCACAGTAATGATCCGCACGCTGTAGTTTTTGGCATCAGCCAGCAGGTAATAGGGCGAGATTTCCCACGCTGACAGATTGGTATTGTCAACGATGATGTAGGGAATGTTGCCACGAAGAGCGGCCTCGAAGTTCTGGAGGCACATCTTGTGGGCAGAATCAAGTTCCTTCGCATCGAACTTGTACTCGCCATCACGCTCGAAGAATTGATCGGCGGACACGATGACATAGTCTACCCATGCGACAAGAGGGCGACTCAGCTCTTTGCTGCGAGCTTCGATGAGCTTCTTGGCGAAAGTACTCTTGCCAGAACCAGGGATTCCACGAAGGATTTCGACCTTGAAGAGCATGGCTAGAGTCTAACTGAATACGTAGTTTTTGTCAAGGAGTGCCCATATTCGGACTTGCGCCGAACTTTCAAGTTTACAAGGCTTGATGATCGCTACCTATCTTTTACGGGCGAAAGCACGGCTCAATTTTCGAGCGGCCCTAGCTAGACGCCGTGCCGATCTAAGCTAGGCTATATCCCCAGAGAGAATCGAACTCCCGACCATCGCGTTAGGACCGCGTTGCTCTTTTCCACTGAGCTATAGGGACATCAGCACCTCATGAGAGAATCGAACTCCCGACCATACGCTTAGAAGGCGTCAGCTCTGATCCACTGAGCTAATGAGGCAAATTGTGGGAGTATTCCGTACGGTTGCGATCCGCATCGTCACCCACTGTGTTAGGACGGTTCTCAATCGATCTTACGCCTAACTTACATGCTCCCACAAGGAATTGAACCTTGACTTCAGTCTTACCAAGACCGTGGCCTGCCGTTAACCGATAGGAGCAAAAGCTACCGACCTAGGTATTGCGCCCAGTTCCAGGGCTTCAAAGGCCCTTGCATCACTTTAATGCTTGTCGGCAATTTCTTGTCTATGCGTCCTGTCACGATGACAGTTAGCACATTACTACAGTAGCGATACGGAGAATCGAACTCCGGTTCTGAGATTGAAAGTCTCGTGTCCTACCACTAGACGATACCGCCATTATGATGCTCTTCTGCACCAACGAAGTGACCGAATTTTATATCGCGCGCCTCGGGCTAAGAGCGCAGTGTCCAGAGAGGGATTCGAACCCTCACGCTTGCGCAGTGGCTTCTAAGGCCACCGTGTCTGCCGTTCCACCATCCGGACGAGTGTTACTTACAGATCAACCTCATTATCATACGCCGCGATGTCCTGAGGGTCAATGGGGTCCTGTTCCCCGAGATCACAAAAAGGACACTTTCCTTTTTCAGCATCTTCACAGTAAGCAGTGCTGCCAGGGCAGCATTCAGCTATGTAGAATCGCTCGGGGTTAGTAAGACCTGCCAATTCATTGGCGGCGTCCTCCATGGTCGCGTAACCATATTCATAGACGCCATGATCATAAAAAATTGCGTACGTTGCCATTTCAGTACCTCAGTTTTTGGCCTTCTTCCGATCCAGAGCCTTGAGCAGCTCCAAAGTCAGTTGGGCCTGATTGCCCGCAATGTCGACCTTGAGATCCGCCGACAGTGCCTGATTCATCCCCTCGCCCCAATCAAGATTGCGGAGATCGTTTTCCATGGTGTCAATGTAGCATCCAAATCAGCCTTTGTCAATACGCCTACGATGAGTTCTTTCAGCATGGCAATTAGCACAGACCACTTGACACTTAGCGATTTCGGCCTTTAGGGCGTCAATGCTCACTCCACCAAGGTCCGCAACATTAAATTTCTTGTCACCAAGATGATCGAAAGTCATTACATATGGTGGATACTGAACGCCACAATCCTTACACGGAATCTGCTTGGCTACATCCACGATCGCACGAAGTTTAGCTCGTGCTCTCTGTCGAGCTTCTTTCTTGCGTCCTTTAATCCGATCCTTGTTCTTTTGATACCAGTCTCGGTAATACTCCTTGGAAACCTTTGCCATGGTTCCAAGATTACTTGTCAGGGAACTGGGATTCGAACCCAGAATTTACGTATCCAAAACGTAGTGGTTAGCCATTACCGCATTCCCTGCTAGTCTGAGTGGCTGGAATCGAACCAGCTCCCCCACGGATCCCGACCGTGTATGCACCCGTATGCACCTCACCCAGAAAATGCCGACAAGTATTTTGTAAGTCGTTTATTTTTAAGTAAATGTAGACTTACGAGCATTCGGCTAAGAAACTTAACGGAGGGAATCGAACCCCCTAATCCTCGCGTAGCCGGAGAGGCCTGAAAATCCATTCAGCTCGTGTTCCTGATCCTCTTACGGCGATCAGCTCGACAATCTTAGGGACTGTAGTCCTCTACCTTTTGCACGTGGAGCAGTAGAAGCCACTTTACGAACCTACCTTGCCGGTTTCGTGTGTCCGGTTCTATCGGTCGTGCATGTACGCCTAGTTGGAGTCGAACCAACATATCAGACTTATCGGGTCTGTGTCCTAGCCTTTGGACGATAGGCGCTTCATATCGCTACTGGGATTCGCACCCAGGTCTTCAGATTGAGAATCTGACAGCCTTACTCCTAGCCGATAGCGACTCAATTTTGTTTTCGATCTCGCGTTCGAAGTACTCTGTGCTGGAATCGAACCAGCTCCTACGGTGAGTCATACCGTCGTTCTACCACTGAACTAACAGAGCATTTTCTTCCTCATTCAAATCGTCTCTCATATGTCACTATCGCATGGCAATTAGCGCAAAGCAACTGGCACTTCGAAGGCAGTCCCGATAGGGCTCGAACCTACATTTTCATCCAATTACAAGATCCGAGTTCGAAGCTCGGTCTGATACGGGACCAAACACCCGCTACTCTAGCCGTCACATTTCGCGGGCTGCGCCAGTGAGGTTAACGGCCTTCACCAGCGACTGGCGCAATCTTTTTGGATTGATCGCGTTGTACTCCCGCCAGGAATCGCACCTGGATCTCAGCCTTCGCAGGGCTGCGTTCTATCTATTGTACTACGGGAGCAAACTACGCTGGGTTCTTGGCCCCTCCCCAGCAAAGGGTTTTCTAGTTATTTAGTGATCAAGCCGCTAGTGCCAACGGCTCTTTCGTCAGGAGGCTTTAGTACTTCAAGTGGAGAAGGTTGGATTTGCACCAACGACTCCGTGCCTAGGAGGGCTGTTACGGTGTCTTACTTATTCTCCTTGCGGAGGGTTATCCTGTTAGACGACTTCCCCATAGTCGGTGAGGGATTCGAACCCACGACCTTCGCCGTGTAAAGGCGCCGCTCTACCACATGAGCTAACCGACCGTATGAATACTCGACAAAATTTGAAAAGTCAACCCCTTTCGGGACCGATGCTCTACCTTTGAGCTACGCCGCGTAAGATTGCGGCGGGAGTTCTCGACGCTCCAACCCTCGGTGTTAGAATGTAGACCTTTACGGACATTCGAGTAGTTGTTCCAGTTGGATTTGCACCAACTTAAGAGGGATATGAATCCTCTGTCTATCTTCACAGACTCTGGAACAAAAAGGGCTGACAAGATCGATAAAATGTATTCTGGGATAACAATTCCATGTAATTCTACCTGCATTCAGCTTTGTGGAGCACGTCGGAATCGAACCGACCTGAAATTCCAAGGTGCAAGCTTGGCGGCCACCCCATGCAGCCCCGTACCCCATAAGAGACAACATACTTCATTGAAAAACAAACTGCAAGACCGTCTTGCGTTCCAATATCTAGTAGGGAAAGTCGAGGGAGTTGAACCCTACGTCCCCCGTAAGAGTGGAGGATGTATTCTCTACCGCATTCTCTAGTACCCGCTGCTGGATTTGCACCAGCGATCTTCGGCTTGTGATGCCGCTGTTCTGCTACTGAACTAAGCAGGTAAGTGCCCGAGGAGGGTTCGGACCTCCAACCTCCAGTCTAGGACTGGCGCTCTACTTTTGAGCTACCAGGGCATAAAACAAATGGAGACAAGGATTTGAAAGTTTCTTTTTGCCGTATGTAAACCTTCAGGCATTCTCCAGTGGACCAACAGGGAGTCGAACCCTGAACTTTGCACTGCCAGCGCAACGTATTCCCGCTATACTATTAGCCCAAACGATCGTCTCTCCGACCAGTCACGCAAGATCGATGCCTGCGTTAGCTGAGTAATTAAGGTGACCTGACAAAATTGACTAGATGTTTGCTGTGCTACCGTTACACTAAAAGGGCATTGAGTGCCCTGTTCCGGAGTTGAACCGGTCTAGATCTTTAGCAGAGATGTAATCCAATCGAGCATTCAGATCAGTGGAGTTACAGGGATTCGAACCCTGACTGCGCGGTTTAAGAGACCGGGGTGCTAGCCATTACACAATAACTCCATGGTGCTCGCCCGTGGAGTTGAACCACGGTCTACCTGTCTACATATTTGTAATGTAAACCGGCGTGCTGGATCGATACACCAGCGAGCAAAGTGGGTCTGGGGGGAGTTAAACCACCCATAAACGCCTTATCGGCGCTGTCCTAAACGTTAGACGACAGACCCAAAAAACTACGTATTCAGTTGTCAAAGAACCTCGGAACCGTTGTTCTGAGGTGACGAGTATTCTACAACTTCTAGATCTACTGTCAAGTGCTCCTTGGAAGAATTGCACTTCCGAATTGGCTTTACGAGGGCCCTGTCTTGCTAACTAAACGAAGGGAGCGTATTCAATTTTTGATCTGTTGATCAGTCTGGAGACTGGGAATTGCACCCAGAATTTACGCTTCCGACGCGTAGTGGTTACTGTTACCGCATCTCCAGAAAAACAAAACCCACCAGATCTTTCGATCGGATGGGTCCAGGTACCGTTACAGCTAGTATCCTGGACCTTACATACGTACCTCCACCGTGGCCGCAATGGCTTCTGGCTTTTGGACTGTAGGTAGGTGCATCTTCATGGTTCGTAGATTATCACTCATTTCGAGCTTGTCAAGAGTCCATGTATCTGAGGTATCGTTTCCATTCTTCGATACGGTCCTTCATGTACTCCTTGGTAATGATCATGACGAGTCCGTGTTTTGTACGCCAACCGGTAGCTCCACGCCATGTGGGGCTGAATAGCGCTTTCTTGGCTTTGCGACGTTCCTTTTGAGGAATCGACAGTTTGGCTTTGTCCCAAGCATCTCTCTTGCTGGAATAGATGACAACATACGGTTCGTCACCGGCATCGGCGTACATTACTGCGATTTTATTTTTCATCAGCGACCTCCAACAGGATCTCTGCAATCTGCGTCTTGATGGCAGTCTTAGCTCGACCAATGGCATCGAGCCGGGTATGGATTTCGTTTGTCAGCTTGAGTGAGTTCACCAACGGGGCGGCAACAACATGCTCAGGAGCCCAGGTAAGAGCATCCCTGAAGAACGCGTCTTGCTTGTTGAGTAGTTCGAGCTTGGCCTGAAGATCGCTAAGCTCTTCACTCGGAAAGGCCCGATTCCAGTCGATTTTCTTCATATTTAACCAGCGAGCGCGTCCATCTGCGCATCGCAGGCCTCCAGCATGCGTTGTGCAGCCTCGAACTTGGCTCGCATAAAAGCGCAGGCCAACTGGTTCTTGGGGCTGTTCAGATCGGTGTCATCGTACACGTCGTCGGGATCGTTGTTGGAAACGTACTGATCCAGAGCCTCATGAAGAGCGGCGAACTGATTCGAATCGATGGTCTTCAGAAAGTCCTTGATGTCCATGGTGATACCCTATTCCTTTCCGGCTGGAATGTCAACAACTCGATGGAGTGTAGTAATGGTGTGTCGACCAGTGGAACCGCTACTCCAAAGAACAACAACAGTGGGTAGACCATTGTTCCTGGCAATGATTTTGATCACGTTGCCGTTCATACCGCGACCAGCCGTCACGCAATCGCCAATCTTAACCCATTCAGCCTTTGGGGTCGGTTTCACGGTTTCCTCGTAGACAGGAATCTGAGAATGGCGAGCCACTCTTCCTTCTCGTTGTCGCCCTCCTCTTTCTTGGCCTTGGGCTGGGGATGGGTGGGAGCGTTGAAGCCCTTGACCTCGGTGTTCAGAGCAGAAGAAAAGCTGGGGGCCCGCATGCTACCTTCAGCGCTCGATTCTCCCCAACTACCCTCACGCCAGCTACCGTTGTCGGCGCTCATGACGCCTTCACCCAGCCGAAGGAATCGCACAGCCACGCACGTCCAGTAGAATCGACCACGAAGTCGCCCACGGAGAGCGAGCGGCCCATGTAGCCATCAAGCTCCTGCCCAGAGCCATGATTCAGCAGGGCGAATACGTGCTCCAGGTTCTCGGCCTGCACCTGCACGACATCGGTATCGTCGCGACGCGCAACTTCATCGAATTTGAGCTTGCAGAGAAAGTTGCCGTAACGAGGAAGGTAGGCGATGTAAGTTCTCATGGTTTTGATCCTATCAGTTCTCAGAGTCATTGTCAACAGTTCACTTCCAAATTTTCAAGTAGTCGGTGATCTTTGAGTTCTCGGGAGGCTTAGCAGAAAGCATGCCATCGATAGGATCGTAAAACCAACCATCCCGGTAAACCACACAGTGGCCACCGTGAGTACGACCCGTACGTGCCTTACCCCTACGGAACCAAGCAACCCGAACCAGATAGGTCTTGCCGGATTCGAAGGCCGGGGGCGTCTTGGCGGCCCTGTGAAAGATGGGGTAGCGCTCGCCGTCGTCATAGACGATAAAATCGCTGTCAATATTGTAGCCCAACATTTGCATCACGCGCGTGGTCTCGGTCAGATACGTGGTAGAAATCACAGCGCGGGTCTTAGCAGGCTGGGGCTTGCGAAGAATCTCGGCCATACGATAGGCACGGGCCTTGCCGTAGAGCTTGTTGATCTCCTTGATGTTCTTGCCGGTAATCATCGCAACACAGGTTTGACTACAGTTGTTGCGGCGAGTCTGCTTGAAAGGGACTGGGGCGGTCTCGATCATGGATCAACTATACCCGAGGCTAGGGTTAATGTCAACAGGGGCTTGCTAGAAATCGTACGAAGTCTTGCAGCGCTTGAAAGTCTCGGTGGTCATGCCCACCTGCTTCACCATCACGTCGCGACCAGTCACCTGCTCCACAGGCCTTGCGGACATCTCGCGTCACCTGATCAGCGTTTGCATCGGTGTCCACTCCCTGAACATCCACCACCACGTACCAGTACCGGCCGCACCACTTCACGCTCTTGACGCGAGAGTTCGCGACAGCCTTTTTCACTTCGTTACCGCTCTGACGCTTGGTGTCGGTCATGGTGCTAAATGTACACCTACAAATCCGGAATGTCAACACCAAAAAGAAAAGCCCCCGGATCTCTCCAGGGGCTTGAACTTTTTAGGCTACGTTACTGATTAGAACGCGCCGATGAGGTTGTCCAGAAGGACGTTCTTGCGGGGCTGCATTACGGCGAGAGTGCAGAAGCGGAAGTGCGCTTCAGGCAGGCTGAGATCCGTAACAGCGAGCTTCATGCGGCTGTAAGGAGAGAGTTCCTTCATCGCCATAGTGTCACCCTGAACGAGGAATCCAGTGACGAAGCCAGGGAGCTTGTTGCCCAAGTCGACGAACACGGTAGTTGCCGAACCGGAGTTAGCAATACGACCGATGAACTTGGCGCTCGAAGCAGCACCACCAGCCTTGGTGCGGTACACGTTGAAGTAACGCACAGTGCCCGAACCAGGAGGAGTAATGGTCAACTGCACCTGATCTCCGGCGGAAGCGTTCACTACCGAGCTGAACACGGCCGGGCTTTCACCCAGTTCATTCACGGCGGTAGCGGCGTAGTAATACGCACCAGCTCCGAGCGAAGTACCGGCAGGCGAGTTAGCGCCTACAGCCGAAACACAGGCACCGGGACCATTGGAGCGAGGAGCAGCAGGCGAGGTCTTGCCCGAGAGGAAGCGCGAGGCTTCAATCGAAACAGTACCACCAGACACCCACTGGCGCTTCAGTTCAGCAGACGTAGCGTCCTGAGGCGAACCAGCGAGAACGATGCGTTCCTTACCGAACGAAATCTTGTTGTATGCAGACAGAACGAGAGGATCAACCAGGAGGCGATCAGCGTTACCGTGCTGCATGGTGCTCTTGACGTGCGAGTCTTCGATAGCATCCTGGGTCAGAGTCGAACCAACCTGGGTGACGGCAGTCTGAGACGAGCCGTACTCTGCGAACATCAAGTCCTGAGCGTTGCGCTCGCTGTCCGACATACGAATCTGGGCATCCAGACCGAGAATGTTGGGCAGAGCGGGAATTACGCTCATGTTACCGTCGAACACGCCTGCGTTGCTGAAGTCGGCCTTTCCACGGAAAAGGTCGAATTCGATATCAGCCGAGAGCTTGATAGCAGCGTCGCGAGCGGCACGGTCTTCAGCCTTCACACCATCGACGGTCTGAACCATGTTGGCAACTACAGTCACACGACGAACGTGCGAGTAGAAGGCCATGGGGACCACGATACGTACGAACTGGCTGTCTTCTTCCTGTCCAACTGCACCTTCTTGCTGGGCAGAACCACCAAAGATACCGTAGCTCAGCTGACGATCGAACTGAGCAAGAGTGCTCTTGCAAGACTCGACCTTAAGCATCTTCTGGAGCTTGATGTGCGAGTCATCAAAAGTGACCAGCTGCATCACGCCCGAGAGATCCTCGATTTGCAGCGAAGAGCCCTGAACCAGGGTCTGGGGGGCGGCATTGTAAGAGCCTGCTTCGAGTGCCTTAAGCAGAGCCTGTGTAACTTCAGATCCGATCATTGTATTATCTCCTTCAGCAGGAAAGTTTGATTACTTCTTGGGTGAGGCGTTGTACTTCTCAAAGATGGGAGCGAGCTTGTCGGCCTTTACCTTTCCACCGTAAAAGTCGAACATTAGTTCGCGCTCAGCCTTGTTGAGTCGCGGGGCGAGCGAGGTAATGTACTCGCGCGCTTCCGCAGCAGTGAACTCTTTCTTGCCCTGGTCGGGCGCTTCGTGCTTCGAAAGAGCGGCGATTGTGGTGATAGCCTTGCGCTCGGGGCGTTCAAGAACCATCTTCACAGCGCTGGTCAAATTCTGGATGTCTCCGGCTTGGGTCTTAACAAGACTTTCAAGCTCAGCAATCTTAGCGTCGCGAGGATCAACAGCCTTTTCAGACTTCTTGACCATCTGGCCACCCGATGCCTTCTTGTGCGAAGAAATCAGCTCAGCCTTTCCAACGGACGACGAAGAAGAAGACGATTCGCTCATCTCACCCTTATCGACAGTGTCTTCCGAAACAGCCGACTCGCTGGTCTCATGACCACCGATTTCAGCCTTTCCAACGGACGACGAAGAAGATTCACTCCATTCGCCCTTATCGACAGTGTCTTCCGAAACAGCCGACTCGCTGGTCTCATGACCACCGATTTCAGCCTTCATAGCCATCGGAGGAGCGCCCGCCGAGGCAGCATCAGGAGCAACGGCCGAGGCCGAAGCAGCGAGAGCTTCCTTGGCAGCGAGAGCGGCCTTGATGTGCATATCGAGTTCCTCGGGCGCGAGCTGAGAATACTCAGCCTGTAGAGCCTCAGGAGTCAGTGGGGCTGCATCGGCGGCAGGATCCGCACTTGCAGGAGCAGAGGCATCCGATGCAGGAGCAGCAGAAGCATCGCCAGCATCAGGGCCAGGACCAGCGGTAGCAGGGTCCGAAGCGGGAGCAGACGAATCCGACGAGCTAGGATCTACAGGCGCCTTGTCGTCAGACTCTTCGGGAACTGCCTTTGCGAGCAATTCCTGCTTTGAGGTCTGCCATGCGCCTTCGAGCTGTTCTGCCATTTCTGCAATGACACTGCGAAGCTCTTCGTCTTTGAAATTAGTCTTTGCCATGGATAAAATCTCCAGTTGGTAGTTGATGAACCTATTACTGCGAATCCATCAGCTTGTACTTGAGATCCGGGTCGAATGTAGCCTTGAGGTTAGCGGTCGTGATGCCAGCAGTGCTGACAGCAGTGGTGTTCGCAGTCATATACAGCTCGATGCGGTTGCCGCGGTGAGCAAGTTCACCAAGGAGAGCGATGTCGTTAGCGCCCGTAAGAAGCGGGGTGTTAGCGATGGTAGAAGTCTCAAGAACTACTTGGCAAGTCACGGGAGTGAATGCGCGAGGAGTGAGACCGACACCATCAACGCCGAGGGGCTGATAGGTCTTGTACTTGACAATAGCCGACTGGGTACCAGCGGTACCGGCGCCGATCAGGAAGTACGGCTCGCCATCGGTGTCAAACGAAACAGCACCAACGGTAGCAAAGCGCTTCGACAGCGCGTTCTGGGCTTCCTGGGCTTCATTAAGGCTCTTAGCGGACATTTAAGTGTTCTCCTTACGGGAAAAGTGGTTTTGAAAACCTGGACAACAAGTGAGATTACAACGTAATCTATTTCGGATCAGAGGGGCACCATGGCCAAACTATTGATCAACAAACAATTAGATCTAAAACAGTGTTCGAAGTGTAAATATATCCTGAGCTTACGTGACGACTTCTACTTGGGTCGATCTCAATGCAAAGAATGTACACTAGAAAAAATTCGAACAGGGAGACCGCTTGGGCGCCCTTGCTCGATTTCAGACTCCACTGCCAAAAAGGTACGAAGTCGATATGCACAGGGCGAAAGTATTATGAAAATTGCCCGCAAAATCGGGGCAAGCTATGCCACTGTCCACAGAAAACTAACTGCGATGGGTGTTGTGAAACGAGACCCAGGCTACAAGCGATTCCTTGTGAATCAGAATTTCTTTTCACTAATCGATACACCAGAAAAAGCGTACTGGCTCGGTTTTATCGCAACAGACGGAAACGTCTATGGTTCACGTATCCAAATCAACCTGAAGGATCGCGAGCACCTCGAAAAGTTCCGGAAAGCAATCGGATCCTCAGCGCCGATCAAAAGGTACTTCAAGGGTAGATACGAACTGTTCAAAATTTCCTTTCGAAACAAGCAAATGGTCTCAGACCTTGCACGCTACTCAATTACGCCAAATAAAACCTTCACAGTTCAACCTTGGTCTGGACCAGATCACTTAATGCCCCATTACTGGCGCGGATGTGTCGATGGAGATGGGTGGGTTACTGAAAAAGCGGTTGGATTCTGCGGAAATTTTCAGATGGTGTCCAAGTACGCTAATTGGATCAGATCACAGAAGGAAACTAATGCCAAAGTACGGCCACAAGGACGGATTTACGTATTTATGGCAGCTAAAACTAGCAAGTTTCTACAGTATACGGGAAATGACCATATCAGCCTTTCAAGGAAAGCTGCGGCGGCAGCAATTCAGGATGTGCCTGAACATAGCTCGGCGCTTGACCTTTCGGATGAAGCCCAGCCTTCTTTTGGGTCTTTGCCTGAATAAGAGCTTCCTCCGCTGTCTGTGGCGTACGCCCATAGCCAATGCTTGCGCTTAGGCTATGAGTTCCACGAATCGAAGGAATTGCTTCGAGCTTGGCACGAAATGCGCGGGCAAAAGAAGCTGCATGCTCGGTAGATGGAACAAATAGATGTCCTTCATCGCCGCCGATCCTAAAAAGCTTTGCATTTTTACGGCCTACGGACTCATCCGCAGCCTCACGTGCGGCTCGAAACGCAGCAATGATAGCCTGATTACCTGTTTCATGGCCATGAACTTTATTGACATCACCAAAATCGTTCATGTCAATTCGAACGTGGATTCCATTTTTTGGTCTTGACAAAAAATCTTGATACGCCTTTCTGTTTCCGACAGTAGGCACCAGCGTGTCGGTAAATAAACTACGAGATAGCTGTTTGTATGCCTCAGGAGGAACGTGACCTGATTGTACCGCCGAGCGCACATGGCCAAGCGCATTCGCTAGGTCTGGTTCAATCTTTTCCAGGCCTTCGTGTTTTGCTAGTGAGTGTCGTACTTCGGCTTTCCCGGCCTTGACGTTGGACATGATCGCTGTTAGTTCTTCCGGTGAAACTTCGTGTCCATCAAGATAAGCCTTCGAGCCGTGGATTTCAAGAACCTGCGGTCCAGGCATGCCATGTCGATGGTAGTCGTACATTGCGACCTGATCATCTGGGTCTTTGAATTGTTTGCCCATGGCTTCTCGAAGGTCGCCCGGAATCACGCGCGGTTTCTCAGTTGTTGCCAAAAGGTCAGGATGTAGGCCTTGACGTAGGTCTTCTCCATTCACCACCATGCGTCTCTGGCTATGGGTCATTCTGCGGATACGAGCAGCAGCTTCAGCAGGTGGCACCTTCTCTAAATCAATGCCACGAGCTAGACCATGGTCCTCAAGCACGCTTAAGTGTCCATCGCGCAAGAAAAACTTTCCTTTTAGGGTGTGATGGATCTCCCCGTTGGGCTGGGGATGAACTCCGAAACAGTAATAAATGTTTTCATTAGCCATTGTGGCCTTCCAAATATGCGGCAGCGTTACGTAGAGTTTCGGGGGATTCTAGCGCGTAACCAATCATGAGATTGCAGCGCTTACAAAGAAGTTTACGTACCTTGCCAGTGGTGTGATTGTGATCTATTTCAAGAGTTTCAGTAGGCACTTTTCGACAAATTCCGCAACGGCCTTCCTGATCCCTTTTCATTGTCTCATACTGATCGTTGGTGACACCGTACTTGCGTAGACGATGAGCCACTAGGGTGATGTTCAAGTAGCGCTCACGATTTTTCTTGTATCGTTCAGCGTTTTTGGCTTGGATGGCTTTTTTATTCCGCTGATAGTACGCTCTTGAAGTAGCCATCATTCTTTCTCCGGTTCATTGGAGTACTTTGCTTGAATGTCATCAGGCATGTCTGCTAGGGCCTGTGGAATCACCCACGCAGATTCGCGATCAGAATTCGGTCGATGCTTCAAATGTCCCTGAAGTTTTTCAAGTCTCCTTCTAGTTCCTTGTACCAGCTCGTCTGGAACCTCGTAACGGCGCAACATAGATTCTAGCTCATCAGGCTTAAGGGAGTGTGCCCACTGAACTGCGGCAGGATGTAGCTGTGAAGAATCCAAAGGAATCATATTGCTCATCTCGTGGTCTGACCAATACATTGGAGTTGCCGTATGACGAGGAGCGTTGTCAAAAAGAATGTTGTGGTCAATCAGACGAAGAGTGTTGTTTTCTGGATCCACTAGGTAATTCTCATTGCTACGGTCGGAGTTACCCATAATCATGTCCATGAGACCCAGCTTATCTAGTTCACCGGAATCGTTGAGTCTATTGAGTACGCCTTCGTGTGCTGGATCTTCAGGCGCAAACTCTTCTCCAGGCATGTGCTCGATGATGGCATGTTCCTGTCCAGTCTTAGGATGGCGCACTACTCCGACACGAGGCACGTACTTGCCTAGGCCGAAGTATTCACGAGCAAGAGCAGAGTAAACACCTTCCTTGCGGGCTTCGTTAAAGGAACCCTCTTCAGGAGCGGCCTTCACGTAGACACGCTGGCCATTAGGAGTCTTGCTCCAGAAAGAAGTTTCTGCTCGACTACCTTGAAGAGCGGACTCCTTGGGATAACCAAAATTGAAGCCGTGTACAAGGTTCTGTACTTCCGGATGGGTATTGTATTCACCAACACCATGTGTCAGGGCGTTCACCACCAGAGGCTCTTCAAGCGTTTCAGGGTAACGAAGAATACGGTAGTCACCAGCTTCAGCTCGTGGAATCCTGAGCATATCCTGATGGGTATAGCTGTGTAGCTTTTCGGATGGGACTACTGTGAACTCTTTTGGATCAGTGCCCAGAACCGAAAAGCGCTTAGAGCGATCCTTGTGTGGGAACATTTCTCCAGGCGAGACTGTATGGCCACGGAACTTCACCCGCTCAGGCTGGCGCTCTTCATTAGGAGTTGTTGATTCGCGTACAGCCTTTCGAAGGTCGACATCAATCGACTGGAACTTGCGAACCATTTCTTGGCCACGCAAAGCATCGTTGGCCTGGAGACGAGGTACAAGATACTGGTAATAGAGGCCCAATGCGTGGACGGGGCCGTATTGTTCTACCCAGCGGCGATGTTGCATGGCAGTACGCATAGGCAGGTCAGCATCGTAGTTCTCGCTCTTTTGAAGCATCGGAGCTACGGCATCCCAGAAGGGCGCATGGTCAGTACCTGCATTCTGTGCCCAACGGTTAGGAGTTCCAACTGCCGCTTCGTGACCCGGAATGCTAATCCAGTGTGACCAGAAGGCGGGGAAGATTGCTTGATTCTCGCGACCCTTGAAGTATGGACCCATTTCTGGATCCGCAAGTAGATGCTTCACTGCATCATGATTGCGAAGATACCAATCATCGATTCCTTCGAGAACGTCGTGAGCGCCGCCAGTGCCAAGGAGAGCGTGCTTCAGATAGTTCTGCGATTCAGAGTCTGGACTTGAGCCGGGCTGCGAACCTGGAGCATCGGGGCGAGCGCCAAACAGATGGCGAGTAAAGTGTGTATCAGGAACAACCATGTTACCGGCGCCCATCATGCCGAGAAGATAACGAGAAAGCTTAGGAGCGATACCACGAACCTCAGTAAGGCGGCGGGCAACAGGATGGGCATCGCCCTTAGCCTGTCGAATGGCATCAACAATGTCATTGTGATGATCTTTCAAATAACCAGAAAAGTATTCCGCAAATTTATCTGGCTTGTTGAACCCGATGAAGGCGCCGTTCTTTGAGCGGATTTCTTTTTCGAGATCCAAGAAGTGCTGGCGGCTATGCTGAGGAAGACCAGAACGGTTGCGAGCCATCCAATCCTTGTAGACAGCATCCCAATCCTTTGGATTGACGATGCTGGCAAGACCTCGACTCTTAAGGGAGTCGACAAAGTGGCCGTACATGGTTTCCTGCATAGGTACAGGAACACCAGGAGACATCAGAGCGAATGCGACCGCGTGGCTAACGAGACCCGGGTCGATATTGCCGTTTACGAATTTCTGATTCACATTGAACCAGTTATTCATAGCGCGTTTGTGAGCGTCACGTGATTTGGCAACTTCATTGGCGAAGAGTTGGCCCGACCGCGAAGGATCCATTCCATTTGCTCGCATGTGACGAGCAAGATGCGGGTGAACTGCGCTTGGAGTCTGAGCCTGAAAGATACCCTTTGGCGTGAAGAGCTGTCCACTCTTTGGATCGAACGTGGTTTTGGTGACCATCGACTTCGGCACAGCGCGACCCTGAATGGTAAGGCGCGGCTCTTCCTTGGGCTTAGCTGCGATACCAGCTTCACGAGGTGACTTGAGTTTGCCAGCCTTTGCCAATGAGGTGATGACTTCTTCTGCCTTCTTGACACGGAACATGTGACGCTCCACAAGGTCCGAGAAGTGGTCAAGGAATTCGTCGCTGGCATCAGGCATACGGTGCTTGATGAACTTACGGAAAGGTGTAACTTTGTCCCAATCTCGCAGAGCTGCCATGGCAAGAGCCTTACGTGTACGGTCTTCGACCTGAAGAGCAGCCCCGCCACTCAAAGTACCAGGAGCTGCATTGTAACTGCCAGCAGTCATGGCCTTGGTGATTTCCGAACCATAGACGGCTTCACTTCCGCCAAGACGTATGTACATCGGATCAGCTTCAGACTTTTTAGCAATAGTCTGTTTGGCGACTGGTACCATAGCAAGTAGGTCGGGCTTTACTGGGAATTTCTCGTAGCCTTCTGGTGCATTTGGATCCGCAAGGAGGCCGGAAATTGCCATCTTGTTACAAGCACGTACTGTCAGCGCAACCTTGCGTGCAATACATCGAACTAATCGATTGGTCTTGGAATCTTTCTCTAATGTTGATCCTTCGATACTGAAACCCACAATGATAGGCTCGTCATTGGCGTGACTATCACGAATGATGGCCGCAAGAGCTTTTGCTCCTTCATGGCCCGCTCCATCATACAAACGGACAATACCATAGAGAAAAGGCAAGCCAACTTTGTCCCAGAACATCTTCTCCCGTTCGTTGGTACAATCAGATTGCTTGAAAATCTTGCGAGCGAAAATTATCTTGCCGACAATCTCTTCTCCGTTAGAATTGCCATCATGACCTTTGTGCTCGTAATTAGCAAGACCTTTGCCCTCGTCAAAATCCGTGATGTCTAGGCCTTTGATATCCAAGATCTCGCCAGAGCTATCGATATGCTCAGAAGCAAAAACTCCATCCAAAAGCAATCCTGTTGACATTTATTGAACTCCTAACTGATGCACCTTACGTGCCTTACGATCCAGGTACAGTGTCGAAGCACCATAAAGAACTCTAAGTACCGAGATGGGCTTTGCTTTCCCAGAGATGACGATTCGAAAGCAAACAGGATCTCCTCCATCTCTCTTTGGAATGGGATGGATTGTGGGCCTGAATCCTAGTGTTTTTCCAAGAAATTCAACAAACGCTTCCATAGTCTTAAGGTTACCGCAAAGACCAATTCCAACCTCGTTCCTCGAAACCATTATGGAAATGTACCCATCACCGTCAAATACTCCCCGCCAGAAGTGCCTTTGAAGAGGTCTTGGCAGCTCCGGTACCCAGCCATACAACATCTTGTTTGGAACGATACCCCATTTGGCTAGCCGAACAGCCATAGCCTTTCGCTTGATAACAAGACGAATTTGATCCTTAGACTTCCACGCATTGTTAAAGGTAATTCTCTTGAGAGGAGCATCAGAACCGAGAGCACTACGAAGCTTTTCAACATGGAGCCCATCTTCGATCGCCAAAGAAACGGTAAGTTGATTCCGACTAACCCCACCATCCGCCAGTAAAAATCCAAGCCAGTAAGCCTTTTCTTCTGAATCTATTTGCTCGAAAAATTCTTCGTTTAGTGAGTTAACGGGCTTCATCTCACATTAGATTACCTTGCAGTAATAACGCCATTACAGTAAGATGCCCTCATGAAACAGGCACTTTTCCTCGACGACATGAAGGCCCGCGCAGATGCCTTTCGTGCCAGAAACAGCAAGACCTATCAAATCACCGTCGCCACCAACATCGCGACCTTTTTGCGCTACCTGTACAATTACCCGACCGTTTTCGATCTGATCAGCCTCGACCACGACCTGGGTGATGACAATTACGAAGGCAACGGCCAGATGGCCGCCTGGGCGCTTTCCTACATTCCTAAGGATCAGCGGCCCGAGAAGGTGATTATCCATTCCCACAACACCATAGGCGCCGAAGCTATGAGACAAATCCTCGACGACGCTGGATTCAAAAACGTGTCCGTCGAGCGCTTCGACGAAAGCGGCATCTGGTCAAAATACTATCACGAAGAAGGCTATTTCAAGGCCGAATACGACCCCGACAATGACGACCACAATTGACATTCCCCGAAACGCCTGTTAGCCTAAATGTAGTTCAACCCGAAAGGACCATACAATGAAGCCCCACAAGCCCGAGAATGGAATGCAGATTGCCGAATTGCGGTATCTTCGCCAGAAGGTGAAGGACTTGGAGGCAGCCCGTGCGTCTACGACGACCGCCCAGCCTGTCACCGAGACCAAGGTCGATTACAAGATCGACCACAAGGCGATCGGAACGCTTCGCATTACGCTCCTCAAGCTTCTCACTGCGGTCGAGAACTTCACGGGTCCTGAGGTCGTCAAGGTTGGCGATGCGCATGTCACGGTGATCGCCCACAAGCCCACCACCGAGCTTCGTCAGGCAATGGCGGCTGCCCGGGCGCTGATTCAACCCAACGAGAAGGTCAAGGCTTAAACACGCGAATCGAGCACCCCTAAACGGGATCTGCGGTTAACATCGCAGGTAGATTCATTCCCTTTGATGCTTGTATTCGTCCCAGTCAGGTTCTTTGTAAGTTACCATTCCACCAGAATCAAAACCGTAACCACGCATTAGAACCGTAAGAACGCAACGGCAGTGGGGATGGAGACCCGCGATCTTCGGATTCGGGTCTCCTTTTTTATGGTATCCGGATCCTAATTCTGATTGCTTCCAAACACGAGGCGTTGTCCCGTCTGGGAGAAGGTGGAGGCGGGTACATTCATCACAGCGCACATCGTCACGCACGGTTACGAAGAAGACGGTTGGATCTTCTACGCCATCAAGCGCCGACATTCTGCCGATAGCATCATAGATGCTGGTGTTTCGTACTACTGTAGTCTCTGTCTCGACGATACGACGTACATCCTTTTTGACGTCACCCCAAAGCTCTGCGAGCTGGCCTCCTAGAACTGTACGTGCGTCAGTCTTGATTCCTTGAGCGATAGCGTCAGTCAGAAAGCTCTGTACAGAGTGCTGAACTTTGGCTTTGGTCTTTTCCTTCGTCGCGTCGAGATATGAACCTGCGATTCGAAGAAGGCCCTTCATGACATTCTCTTTTGGATCCATGCCTTCGAATTGAGAAGCTTGGCGATAGAGACCGGTCAAGGTATCCTTAGGATTGAGCTTCAAGACAAGCTGTTTGCGGGCATACATCTTGTGAGCGCCAGGGCCCAAAAGACGAGCCTTAGCGCGTTCAAAGAGTAGGTCTACTGCCTTGTCGATCAGCTTAAGGGCTGTCGGGGATAGGCGTACATTCTTCGCCATTACTCCTCCGGCAAATGTCCATCGGCTGCATCTAGAATGTCTTCGGTGGCCTTAGCCACGTCTTCCTCAAAACCCTTCAGTACATTCTTGAGGATGCGGCGTTCATGAGCCAATAGGGCCTTGCGACTAGGAGTGAGCTGCTTCTCGCCTTTACTGAGCTGCCCGTGAAGCTGGTCTACACCCTGAGAAAGGTCGCCCTGTTCCTCTTGACCCTGTTGCTGCTGCATCTGTTGTTGCTGCTGAGCTTGCATCTGTTGTTGCTGTTGCTGTTGCTCCATCTGCTGTTGCTGTTGCATGAGTTGCTGCCAATTGAACCACATCGGGTTGTTAACAAACTGGAAGCGCGGATCCTGCGAAGCACCTTTGATGCCAAAGAAGTGTTCCATGATGTCGCCAACCAGGAAGTACTTGTCGAGAACGGCAGCCCATTGGGGATTGAGCAAGAATTGACCAGCCCAACGCTGACCCACTGGCTTCTTCTCAACCTTCTCCAGTACTTCGTCCATGTTCATGTGAATGGCCATGTCTTGCTGGAGGCGGGTGCTTTCTTTCTCGGCAGTGTCTACGTCAAGACCAACAAACTTGAAGTGGCAGAAATCTGCAAGCTCCGGAGCAATCAACGGCATGATAGTGGCGTTGATGAAGTTCTGGAACTGTGCGATCAACGGACGAATACCGACATCACGGTGAGCTTCGAGCTTGTACTCGTTGTTGGATTCGCTGAGCGCTTGGTTGTTAGTACCGCGCGACAAGTGGGCATATCCAGGAAGTTCTTCAGGCGACATTTGGAATGCGGAAAGAATCACACGAGCATTGGTGTCGCTGAGGTACTGGAATTCCATGTCACGGCTACTGTTGTCGATGGGGTACCAACCCACATCATCATCAGTTCCAATACCAAAGATAGGCATTCTCCAGGCGTTGCCGACGCTATTGATAGAGGCATTGAATTGTTGACGGATAAATCCAGTGATGGATTCATCAATGTCATCAGACTTGATGACAATCATTCCTCGGGCAGCGCGGCCAGACTGGAAATAAAGCTTGTTGTGAACACCGATATTGATGTGCGTAGTGACAGCTGTGATTACCGTATCTAGAGGCGAAACGGGATAACCATCAAGCTCGACATCCGTAGTTGGATAGAAGTTGTGGACTACACATTCCTCGCTCGTAAAGGCCTGTACCGGACGACCATCAATCACCTGGACCCAAGTGTATTCATCAGCAACGTAACGTTCGGGCTGAAGTTTCTTGTTCTTGATCTGCTCCAACATGTGCAAAGCATTTCTACGTACCTGCTCTGCTGCATTCTTGTAAGGAGCAGCGCGATAGATGGTTCCGGCGTCAATAGGCCTAAACGAGTGGAACTTGCGACCACCAGGAGTATCAACATGAATGATTTCTGTGGCAATCCTACCGAACACTACAGCATTGCGTGCCGACATGAAAAGAAAGTGTCCGAAGCCAAGAGCGTCTTCGTCGTTCCAACCCTTAGTCTCACCACACGTAAGGAGACGTGCCTCTACATCGGCAATCTTGTTCTGAAGCTCGCGCTTCTGCTCGGAAGTAAGGTGCTCAGTGTATCCTGGCTCTGGTTCAATCTTGAAGCCGGTGCTGAAGCGATCCGGCTGTGGACGACCAAAGGCTGCAATTTGGTTGCTACGCGTATTGACAACAGCGGCGACAAGGTCGTCTTGAATCGAAACGCGCTTCAAAATTTCGTCAGGCAGTAGACGAAGCTTGCGCTTCCATAGGCCGCCATACGTGTTCTGAGTATAGGGGCTTACCTGGAAGGCAAGGCGTTCAATGCTATCACCAGGACCATTGAGGACGTTGAGGATGGACTTTACAAGCGGGTCACTGTTGCTAACGGCTTCTTGATGGGCTTGAGTATCGGCCTTAGTTAGTGGAGCGCCACCAGAAGAACCAACGAAGAATGGATCCGCAAAAGCAACACTTACACGCCTCTTTTCTCCTTGAGGTGTCGGGCTACTACCGCCAATAACGGAACGAATCACTTCCTGCTGGAAGGGGCTTAGCGCGCCGATGTCAATACGATTCTTCTTCGACATGCTTACTCCGCTGCATGGATGACAATTACATTAGCCAAGGAGACCGAGCGATTCACAATTGTCAAAGACCACGTGGGGCCAATCTTTAGATACACGCCCGGTTGAGTTGGATCGCTAGGATCAAAGGAACCTACGCGTTGCGTCTGGCCGGTATCTCCATTAATCTGAATAGCGACTTCCTGATCGGCCTCGACATAGACCATTTGCTTAGAGTCCGAATAGAAAGCCATCCCGGAAGCACCAGGAGTCACGCCTACATCCAGCGCAAGAGGAGCCGAGCTAACCACCTCGAAGAAAGAATCGGTGACATTGACTACCTCGAAGACCTTCAAGGTTGAGGTATTGAAGCCGGCGTTGATATCGACGCTATCGCCAATCTGAACGCCTGCGGCACTGAATGCCACAAACTGACTATTGGATTCAGGTGTTTGGGTTTCGTTAGCGCCGGAGAAAGCCTGACCTACAGGACGTACAAGGGTGATGTCAGTAGCGCTGGCGACAGAGAGAACTTGCCAGTAACCAGAATTCAACACACTGAATACATTGGCAGAATCACCAGTAGTCGTGTTAGGAATGAAGACCGAGTCGCCGGGGATAACTGATCCAAAAATTCCAGAGGCGGCATGAACACCAAGTGTGGCATTCGTGTTCATGGTCATCGTTATGGCTACTCCGGTGACAGCTAGACTGCGGCTAGTACGGAAGCCAGGAGCGGTACCCGAAACGTAAGTGAAACGATACTGCGAAGCAGATCCATTGATAGGTAGCAACGATACTGTAAAAGCGGTTGTACTATCGATGGTAGTAGTCCTGGTTCCATTAAAGACGGTGAGGCTTGAACCTGGAAGGATTTCGTATGCTTGCGAACGTGGATCGCGGACAGCGATTCCGCTCATGTCACGTGTCCAGTCAACATGGCGCAACCTAGGATTCGAATTGTTGGTCGGATCGCTGAAAGCGAGCAGCTTTACAACTACGTTTAGGATTGCATCCATTTGAAAAATCTCCAGAATCGTAGATTACAGGTCGGAGAAGAACCGACCCTTTTTGATTTGTGCTGGTGGCACTTTACTATCCGTCTGATCATTGCTGTCTGTGCCACCACCACCAACTGCCTGACGAATCATTTGTGTCATCCAATCCTGTTGCTGGCCCGGCTGTTGATTTGACGCTACTTGCTTGACCTTCCCAGATTCATCCACCACAATGGCAGCACCTGTCTGAACCTTCAGAGCACCCTTCGAACCGAAGACATTCATGATACCATATCGAATGGCATCGCATTCGTCGTCCTCGGTCTTGTCTGGAACATCCGTATATAGACCAGCTGCATCCATAGTGAACTTGTACTTTTCCATTCGACTAGCCAGTAGCTCGCAACCTGGATCTTCTTTGATGAGATAGAGACGAATGGCATTCTTACCGCTCCACAGAAGCGTGCGCACGATTTCGATGCCAGCCTTGACCGAATCCTTGCCTTTATCCCATTCCTTCACCTTAAAGCCCTTACGTCGAAAGGTCTTAATGTCAGCAGGATAAGCAGGATCAGGATAGATCATCGGATTGTCATAAACCGTCTTGAGATATTCACATGCCTGGATTTTGTCATCCAGTTCTAGACCGGCTTGTGAGAACACATCGATTACGAAAGCATACTGGCCGTAAACAGCAAAAGTGACGACAGAGAAGTTGTGAGAGAAACCGAAGTCCATACCAACATAGAACTCAGCGCCCTTCAGCTTCATAAGCGCCAAGAGAGCTGCCTTATCTTTTACCTGAGGCATTGGATCGCCTGTGATTAGTTCGGCCATCTGAGCCGTAGAAATCATATGCTTCTCGCGGTTGAAGCGCGGATAGATTAGACCGCTGGTGTCAGGCTTACGGCAAAGATACTCTGTGATGATGAACTCAGGGCTGGGAGCGCCTTGAAACTTAGCGATGCCATCTTCGATGGGCTTAAGCATCGGAGAGGTCGACTTCTGATGGGTAGCCAGACGACCCTTGCAGGCAGCAAACAGACGACATCCACGGCAGCCAGCAAATCCCTCGGTTGGATAGTACTTTTTCTGCTCGGCAGGATTCAGGATGTCATACTCTTCTTTGGTGATGTGTTTCACATCGCCATCATTTATGTAGTATGTCTGACGCGGTAAGTCGGGCTTGTGGCGCTCTGGCTTACATGCTTCTGTAGTGTCGATAATGTTCCAGTGACGCAACTGGAGCTTCGTATGCTCTGCCTCGTCGATTTCACGCTGTACCAAGCCAGTGCGTGACTTTCTAGTAGAGACCATCAACGTGAGAGGAAGCATTCCGTCTCGCGGATCCGGAATATTCTTGGCCTGCTGGTAGGCTTTTACGTTCTGAGGAGCGACGACGTCTACCTCGTCAACAACGAAAAATTCAACGTGCTTAGAGTTGGCGCCCTGCATCGTACAGGCGACAATCTTGATGTAGTTCTCAATGCGAACGTAGTTCTTTTTGTCAGCAAGAGAGAGCGTTCCGTATTCCGTCTTGGTGATACAATAGCCGGTGACCTTATGTTGAAAGCGCACTACGCGGACGTGTTTTTCGGCCTGGGCTGCTACGAATTGTTGGATGATGGGAATGTTGAAGAAGTTCTTCACATACTCCTGTGAAGCAGAAGACTGCTCAAGAGTAGCAGCCATGTGAGCGACATTGCGACGTAGGTGGAGCACGACCATGACTTCAAGCACCGAGGCGCCGAGAGTTTTGAAGCCTCCACGATTGGCGTATGCCATCACACGTGAAAATCCAATTACGTCATTGCGTCGGAGACGATCATACGCCTCCCAAATGTTATCGAGTGGGTTGCTGTTGGATTCGTCGCTGACCGTACAATCTGGGAAATCGATACCAAGATATTCCTTGATCCACGCCCTGAGATGCTCTCGGGTTTCGCACGGCACAAACAGAAGCCTGCGTCGCAGTTTCTCAGTATCAGACAGCATCTCAAGAGCCATTACGACTTTACCTTCACCGAGCTAAGAAGCTTGAACATGTCTTCGGCGGTTTCGGCTGTAACCGGCTTGTCTTCAGAGGAGGCGACCTTTAGCTCGCTCTTGGGGCCATCCTGAGAATCAAGTTCGGCACTAGGAATGACAATTTGATCCTTACCAGTCAGCTTGGTGAAGATTTGAACAAACTCCTTGTAGGTCTTGAAGCTCATATGCTTGAATTCACCAAGTTCTTCTTCGTTGCCTGTCTGAATGAACCTGCGAAACTTATCTCCCACTAGCTTGTGAAAAACAGCCATACCATCACTAGCGAATTGGATCCCCTCCAACGTTGCCTTCTCGGTCTTGACACGAATCAGTTCCATCATGGTCCTGATGTAAACATCACGTTCAGTATCCCAATCGTATTCAACACGTGCTCGTACAATCAGACCAAGAGCGAGGGAGCCGAATTCTGGATTGGTACGAGCGATGTCAACACACCCATAACCCTGAAGGAATAAGCCAAAGAACTTCGCTGCCGTCACTGGCGACAGCGGCGGATACGTCAGTACCTTATCGTAAGCTTCGCGTTCTAAGTCCGATAGCAACGCAAGCTTTTTATCGAGTGACAGCTTTTCCATGCTTAACCACGTTGGTTGATACTTCCCAGTTTGGACCGAGCGTAGCGGTCACCACCTGCTGGAGTTTTTCAAGCTTCTGTTCATATGGAAGTACTCCTTGCTCCTCATAAAGGAAGTTGATCTTCTTCTGATCCGTATCGAGCGTGATAGTGACAGAGCCACCACCAAGCAGCATGCCATTACGCTTCAGAGTATCTAGCTGAGGAGGCGAGACTATGCCAGTCCAAATGGTGAGCTGACGATACATTTCGAAAGCACCGAATTTGGGATCGGATGGATCATTATTGTATCCACGCTTATTCAACACGTTGAAGAGATTGACAAGCGATTCGTTGTATCCAGTCTTTGCATATTTATCAGACATTGATTCTCTCTGCGACCATCTTCTTGAGCTGGTCAATTGAAGTACCGTACTTAGGTACCCAGACATCCACAAACTTAGAAAGAGCCACGGAGATACCCTCCGATTCTCTCACCAAACTGGAACGAGCCACAACCGGAAAGGTGGCGACACGTGCCCCAACCGCCTCCCATTTAGCCTTCTTTGCCTCGACCCATTCGGCGGATCCATGAATGTCTACTCTTAAGATTCCCTTTTCTGGCCTAGTAACTTCAATTGGATCCTCTTCTTTGTCAACAAGATGCCATATTTCACGACACCAGCCACTGGTCGGAAATGGCTTTCGTCCAACTATATTTCCATCATCGTCAAAATCGAAAACCCATAGTGCTCTCGGGGTATTAGCATCACTGGCGATCCTCCATCGAGGTGCTCCGATGTACCAAACCTTACCAACAATCTGAGGAGCGTGGATGTGGCCAGCAATTACGTTGTCGAATTGGACAAGCGCTGGATCCACACCGTCACTAGCGAAAAAGCCATTCTCGTATTTGCTGCCATCGAATGTCTGATGACAAATCAGTGTCTTGCCTTGTTGGCCATCAAGTGCCTTCAAGAAGCTGGATGGATCCGGATACCAAGGTGCAGCGACTACGCCACGCATGATTTCAGATGGACTCTGAATCACGTCAATCGCATAGGACTGTAGAGCGTTAGCCTTTACGCTGTAGTCATGGCTTCTGTCGTGGTTACCCACCAACGCATAGATGTTGATGTTTGGAAAGGCGAGTTTGATGCGATGAAAGGCCTTACGCCAGAACTCCATGACCTCGATACGCACAAGCGCATGGTTGTGGTGGAGGTCGCCCAAAAAGACAACACCTTTGACAGGAACTTTGCCAAGTACGTCTAGAATACAATCGATAAGCCTGTTACAGTCGGGGATTTCTTCAACGGTTACGTGAGGATCTCCCACTAGGAGGAGGGAGTTCATTAGTACTCTACAATCTCGACGATGTTAAGAGGGATGATGATGAACTTCTGACCGTCCATCTCGTAAATCTTTTTGGCGTATGGTTGGGTATAGTACTCGGAAGGCACGTGTACATAACTCCCCGACAATTCGAAGCTGGGGAAAATCACCTTCAGACGAGCTAGCTCGTTCTTTTGAACAATCATTCCGACCTTCACTGTACCGCCTCCCATGGCCGTAGTTTTGACAGCAGTATCGTTAAATGGTTCAACTGCAATCTTTCCCTTTACACACGAATAACTCATATACGTACTCCCTTCAGTCTAAGGAGCTTCTTGTCAAGCAAGCTGAGATTTTCAGAGGCTACTCTCATAGTAGTCAGCGCTTGATGCTCCTCCATCATTGTATCAGGCCGAGTTTCGTGTTCTTCAGGGTACGTATCGATGATGGTCTCGCCATCTGGAT
>Ga0335085_10000243_pt1 | contig 170240 bp, 143 predicted proteins | sample Lox_Sample_45_FD_206712 | JGI IMG/M metagenome (GOLD analysis project Ga0335085, IMG submission 206712) | Soil microbial communities from Loxahatchee National Wildlife Refuge, Florida, United States - Lox_Sample_4.5 | ecosystem: Environmental > Terrestrial > Soil > Wetlands | place: USA... | reverse complement strand
TTACGGTGCGGGTCCACACGAGACCCGTATGACAGAGTGTTCAATAGGTGACGGTGATCGGCACCCCACCGACAACGTCATTCAGGATGTGATGGTAGGCCATCTGGCTGATGGGATAGGCGCGGGCATCGGCGTCATAGCGGACGGCGAGAATCATTTCCTTGCCATCAAGTTTGCTCGCCGACTCCGCTTCAAACTGTGGGGAGTCGATGGGATGGAACATCCATTCAAAGTAGTTTAGGCGGGACATTACGGCAGCCGCAGCGACGAGGACCATAACGACGGAGAGCACTGCCTTGCGCCACTTGCCGACGTTCTGCCAGAGGATGGCAACGAGAATCAGGCAGACGATGGCGGAAAGAAGGGAGATAAAGGGAGCGCGCTGGCGAATTGCCATCGCCCACCACAGGCCGCGCGGGCTTTGATACGCGAACGGGCGAATGATGAACGCCGGAAACATGAAAGAGCCGAATCCGGCGAGCGCGAAGGTTGCAAAGGCAATCCAGATCGTGCGCGATGTTTTCATGAAAGAGAGATGGAACGGGTCGAATCCCCACGACTCGACGGGATTGGATTCTACTTGAACGTTTCGGGTGTAAGGGATAGTCGGAAAGTACTAGAGTTCGGACACGGTGCGAGTGAAAAGAAGATGCCCCGGTCTTTTTCTCCCGTTGAAGGAAGAACAAGACCGGGGCAGGTTTACCTCAACCCGTTTTACTGCGGTGTGAAGCTTTGGTGATAGCTCAAGCTCACTACGTCCTGGAACGACGGTGTGCCAGGAGGCAAATTGCTCGGATCCTGGAACAGGGTGTCGAAGAAGTAGTTACGAGTCGGAGCGCCGTACACTGCATTACAGCACTTGAAGACGCCAGTGTTGTATTGCGAGTAGTACATGCTAATCATAGATCCTGCGTAGTTGACCGTTGTCCCGCCGCGGTCTTCCAGATACCGTAGGAAATTATGCATGCCACCGTCTGTGCCCATGTCCTGCCCGCCCCATGAAGGTTGTGGGAAGGGAACGCTCTTACCGGCAGCAATTGCCATACGGTAGTAGCTGTTATTTGCAGGCCGACTGTAGGTGCAATTCGTACTCGTAGTCGCGCAGTCCGGGTACAGGAAGCTCAGCAGGTCCGTCCAGCCCACCTTCGCAGTCGGGAGGTTGTTGTTCGCGGGGGGATTCGATAGCAGTGTCACTGCATCGGCGATGATGGCTGCGGCCGAGTGCGGAGTGGTTGTCGTGTTCTCGCTAGGCCAGAACGGATCTGCAACGCCGGTGTTGTAGTCTCCCCAGACATATACTGGCTCCTCTGAGGCAACCGTGAAGCCATTACCGTTGTTGGCCTGCGTTCCTCCTGTCGGTGGGACGTAGCTATTGCCGGCGGTGTCCATGCCTCCATCAACCAGGCGGAGAGCGTGGCGAGGTCCGGTGACCATGTTCCACTCAGCAGTGGGAATGTTGTAAGTTGGCGTGAACCCAGTGAGCACATTTCCCGATCTGGCGACGGTCCCTGAATAACACTGAATGGCGTTGCCGGTTACTGAACCGTAGATGTAATAAGGAGCTTTTATGTTGCTGGCGCCAGTTATACCGAATCCGGCACCCAGATTGGTTGTGCCCCAACTCTCCACCTGTCCCAGGTTAACAGCCGCACCCTTGACCGCCGGGTCCTCCGGAGAGTACGGAGTTGTGGCGCCTACGTAGTAGCTCATCGGCTCCAGAGTGCCACTCGGAACACCAACACTGGAACTGCTGTTTATGACGTCATTGATTCCGGACATCCCCGAAAAGCCATTGTAGAAAGTTGTCAGCGGATACTGATCCGGCATCATGCCACGGTGATCGGCGAAATACAGAATGTAGCCGTTGTAGGTTGCCGCGTTGACTAGGTTTCCGCTGCCGCCACTATAGGGCCCGGAGCGCCTCAACCAAAGCCACAGATTGCCTACGTCGAGTTCCACGGCATTCATAATGCCGTTCGGGCTACACATAGTCCCAGGGTCCGAAGTGGGCCGAGCGTCACGAGGCTCGCCTTCACGTGCATCGTAGAAGTTGATTGGGATGAAGTTGTTGGCATTGCCGTAGGCGTTTGCCGCTGTTTTGCTCTGCTGCAGCTGTTGCAGAATCAGGATTGCAGGACTGACGCCATTCTGGCACTGGCCAGCGGGATACGTCGGGAAGTTTTGGCATAATGGTGCCGTCGTCGTCGAGGTGTTGTAGGGATGTGTTGGGGGTTGATTGTAGTTGCGAGTAAATCCAAAGCCCAGCCACTCCTTAGTGACGCCGACCCACTGACCCGCAGAATTCTGATATTCCACTCGTAGCCATACGCCCTTGCATGGGGTGCTGGTGGTGACTTCGCCGTGCAGCGGCCAAGGCGAGGCGCAACCTGTTCCTGTCGGTACCGTGACCCAGTTGTTGGTGGAACTTTTCGCTAGGGCCATAGCGAAGTACATATTCCCACCGCCGGTGACCGAGCTAGCGGCTACCGGCACGTACCCGGATGCGCCACTGGCCAGGTTGGTGAACGGGGTTCCGATCTGAATATCGTTGACACTACTGTCGGTTCGGGTTTCGCCAGGGTACAAATCAGCTTGCGTGTCCGCCAGGAGAATACGGATGGAAGCTTCGTTGTACAGACGCGAATTGGCAAGCAGCGTCGAGTCGCCTGGCGTTGGTTTGCGGATGATGTCGATCGCACCTACCTTCGAGGTATTCACGAACGGCAACTGCAGTTTGGTGGCGCCAGTGAGGCCGTTCTCGATGAATCCGGCGAAAGTGACTTTCGAGATGCCTGTCCAGTTGGGATTCGTCGCGCCGGCAATTCCGGGAAATCCTCCAGTCCAGCTGCCAGCCGTAAGTTGCAAGCAGTTTGCAGCCGGGCCTGTACTAGGCGCATTGGGGCAGCCGCTGGAGGCGTTCGGAACGTAGACCGTGCCGGTGTAACCAGAAGATGTCTGGTGACCGTTCTCCAATTGGTCCATGACGACCTGTCCTACTGCCGCCAGCTTGTCAGTAAACGTGAGCTTCGCGCCGGAAGCCAGGAACAGGCTTCCATTTGTGTGGACACGTCCGCCGAAGTTGAAGTTCGGACCAGCAAAGTAGTCGCAGTCGCCATCGCAGAAGACGCCGAACTCAAAAGCCGGAAGCAGTGCGACCTCGACCGTACGAGTAAGGGTTACGGATGCGCCTGAAGTGGCGGGAGTGTCGGTTGAGACCTCTCCGGTGCCGGCGATGCGGGTTGCAGTGACCTGCAGAGTGAACGGAATCAGTGTGGCGACCATGCCCTGGTCCGGTCCAGCGCCGACGATATCCCACGATCCGCAGGGATTGCCATTCGGGCAGGCGGTCCCGTTGGGCTGGGTTGCGGGCCATGTGATCATGGGCGTGCCTGTGGGACTGGCGTAACTGATGTTGGAAATGGCCGACCCTGAAATGTTATTTGCAAGGTTCGAACTGGTCTGCCACAAAGCATTGATGGCGGTGGCATTGGGGTTTTGCGAACTCTGGTACAGCTGAGAGAGCTGCGACGTCAGGTTCTCGATCTGCGCCTCGGACGCGTAATACGCCATGTTGCCTTCGAGGTCGTTGCCGCCCATGCGGGCTTCATTGGTCACCATGAAGAGCAGTCCGACTGCCATGCCTGATAGCAGGACGGTGATCAGCAGGGCTGCGATCAGAGTGAAGCCTCTGGAGTCTCGATAATTCATGTGCATGGTTCTCCCTTCCATTGCGTCGCGTCTCATTGGCACACCGTGCTACTCGCGCTATAGGAATTGCAGAAGCTCATGTCTCGAGTAGAGACCGAAGTTGCCAGGTACATGCTTTGCGACCGATTACCATAAGTTGTCAAACTACTGCCCATAATCCAGATATTGACTTTTTGGATCAGGCTGGGGGATTCGCCGGCTCCGATCGGATTCTGCTGGTTGGCGACGACGGTGCCAGTCACCGTGTCGATTACGTCATAGGTGAATTGCAAGTTGATGATGCCGTCAGCGACCGGAACGGCATTCAATCCGTTCACCTGGCGCATCAGTCTCGGTTGCTGAACCGTTCCGCCTGCAGCGGGCACTTGCAGGAAATAGCTCACAACCTGAAGACGGCAAACGTTGGTCTGCGCGTTTGCCACGCCAGACGCTCCTGCAACCGAGGCCAGGTTGTTCGAGCCGCTCGAGAAATTGAAGTTCAGAGCGTCACCGGTATTGAAGGTGATGCTTGTGTTGTTCGGGATACCAGTAATTTCCGCGACCACTGCAGCGGTTTGCACCAAGCTGTTTCCATTCACGTTGCCGGCGGCGCCATTGCTCGGAACCGAGACCTGAAACATCAGCAGATCGCCGACCTGGAGGCCGCCAGGCGCAAGAATGTTGTTCGGAGTGACCCCGCCGTTAACTACCGCAACACTCGCAGTGGTCGAACTCGGGAACGTAAACTTGAAGTTCGAGAGAGGGAAGTTATAGTCGCAGTACGCGGTTGTGAGGCTGCTGTTGATTTGACCTGGCGCCGCGGGAATCACAGCGCCATTCTGAACGCCAACCCCAAAACCAGGTTCGATGGCGTACATGTAATTCGGTGTCCCGCCACCGCTGTTCGGATAAGTGTCGCCGGTGATATAGCAGGTGCCGGTCTGATTACAAGCAAATTTAGAGAGCCCCGCGGTTCCTAGTTGCAGACCCCCAGAGGGAAGTCCTGCCCCCGCCAAGCTGATGTCTTTTGTCATCAGTTCGATCGCGGCACGCACGTTCTGTTGCGTCTCGGCGCGTTGGGTTACCCGAATCGTCGCGTCCATTCCAGTTTTAAAGAGGCTCATCATCATGAGAATGACAGTGAGTCCGATGGAGGAGGCGACTAACAACTCCAACAATGTGAAACCGCGTTGCGATTTGGACATTCGCATAATCAAAGCCCTTATCCGTCCTCAGTGATATCTCGAGATCAATCCGTTTGCCGTGAATGAGCGAGCGGGCATACCGTCTTTCGTGTACCAGACGGTAATGGAAATTGCCTTCATGTCCTGGTTCGTGGTGCCGTTCGGCAGCTTGACTGGCGTCACCGTTATGGTTCGCTTGAAGTTGGCAAGGCTGAGCGTCTTGTCGTCTGCGGTGCCCAGAATTCCGTCGTTGCCGGGGAGCATCATGCATTCGGCACCGTTCGGGCAGACTACGCCAAACTGGGTTGTGCAGTTCACATCGTCTTGCGTATTAACTAAACCGTCGGGCCCAGCACATTTCAGGGTCTGGGCGCCGCTTAAGAAAATGCCGCCATCCGCGACATTGGCAACCGAGGCGAACGGAATCTGCTGGCTGTTGCGCGCGGTGTAGATGCTCTCCATCGCTTCGAGCGCCTTCTGGCGGGCAATCAGATCTTCCTCCGCCGACTGCGTTGCCGCTACCGCGGTAGCGAAGGAAGCAATCACTGCCAGGATGCCGACCGACATCACGACGATCGCGATCATGACTTCGATCAGACTGAAGCCGTCTTCGATTTTTTTCTCAACCGTGGATGGAAATGCGTTCTTCTTCATTGTTGTACCCACATGGTCGTGCCTGAAACTTTATAGAGGTGCCATCCGCGGACGCGGCCGGTCGCTCCCCAAACGCTGATCGAGCGTGCAGTGTAGATCGTGGGATCCGCCTGCCTTGTGAGATAGACCACGCCGCTGTTGTAATTTCCAAGATTGTCTTTTGACGAACCGTCAGGCATGAAACAGACATAGTTCAAACTGCCCGCGCCGAGACCCTGACCAAAATCGATGGCACTGACGCCGGCCCCGAAGCCGTCCGGTGCGTTCGTCGGAAATCCGGCTTTGACCGAGAAGGTGACGTCGCTCGGAATACTGTAGGTCGCCACCTGTTGTACTGCCGGAAGAATGCCACCCACCGCCGGTGGCTGATAAGTCACTTGAATCGTTCCGGCCGGAAAGCCAGCGGGATTGAAATTTACGAAGTACTGATGGCTCTGTGTAATCGCAAGGTGGCGAGTGTTCCGCAAAACGGCCAACGTCGTTTCATACGCGAGGTCGACATGATTCTTGAAAAAGGACGGCATCAGCGTGATGAAGGTGACGCTGGCGATCGTTACGCTAATCGCCAGTGTGATCATGAGTTCAAGAAGCGAAAACCCGCGCTGTTTCATCGAAGTCATAAGATCTTTCGAGGAGAAAACTGCCAATTCTGAAGACAACCTTCTCCCGCTGAGAAACGCCTACAAGGGGGCGGAACGCATCCACTTCAAAAAAGAGAGCGAGACGCGGTTCTCATCGCGTCATGGTTCATCGTAGGAAGGGGTTGGGGCTGCGTCAAAGCACGAGCGGTCAATAGAAGCGCACTGACCTTTTGGCGGTCTTTCTGGTTACTCATGTCACTTAAGAAAATGCAAGGATTAGCATCATCGGAAAACCCGGCTATGCGGGTGTCGCATGACTCCGGTAACTTGTTCCCGAAACCGATGGAACCTACGATTGGAAGCACGTATGACTTTATCCGCTCTAGTCGTTTGCACCGATGAGCCAGCTATTGCGGTCTTGTCACAGGTGTTGGAAGAACTCAAGATCCATGTGGAAGTCTGTGAAGATTTCACACGCGCGGGTATTCGGATCGCTCAGCAGAGATACGATGTGGTCATCGTTGATGGGCGGTCGGCGAACGAAGTTCTGACATTGTTGCGAGAGACGCGTGTTTCGCGGTTGAATGACTCGACTCTAGCCGTAGCCGTTGTTCCTTCTCAGGAAAGCATCCGTGAGTTGTTTTCGCTAGGCGTCAATTTCGTTCTGTATAAGCCTGTGGCCTACGAAAGAGCCTTGAGTAGCCTGCGCGCGGCGCGTGCCGTGATGCGTAAGGAAAAGCGCAAGAACGCCCGCGCGGCCGTGCACACGCACGCAACGGTTGATTACGCGAACGTGGAGCAGGATAAAGCCACATTGATCGATCTCGCGCAGGACGGAATGTCGGTCTTGTTTGGCAAAAAGCTTCCGCCTACCAGTAAGGTTTATTTCCAATTCAAGCTGCCCGGGCAGACGGCGAGCGTTCGCCTCTCGGGACAACTGGTTTGGCAGGATTGGAATGGTCGAGGTGGCGTGCAGTTCCTGGATGTTCCGAAAACTTCGCGGCGATTGCTGGAAGAGTTTCTGGGAGCGAGCATTCCGAAGCAGAAATCCCCGGAGTTTTCCGATGTTACCGTGGAAGTCGAAGATTTATTCCAGCCTGCGAGTATGGCTATTGCTGAACAGACCCATGGGAAACTTTACATCGCAAGTCTGGCAAAAGAGACGAGCACCACAATGGCTATCGCTCCTGGGGGAGAAGTTGAGGGTAGCAATCGCCGGGCGCAGGCGCGCTATAGCTGCCGCCTCGGAGCAGAGGTGTATCGGACAGGAACTTCGGTCCCAAATCATTGCCGCCTTAGCGACTTGAGCTTTGGGGGATGCTACCTGGAAGTTCCATCGCCGTTTCCGCAAGGCTCATCCGTCGAAATTGTGGTCCGCACCCATGAATTGAAGTTACATCTCCGCGGTACCGTACAGGCATCTCATGCAGGCTATGGCATGGGGGTGGCATTTGAGCTGAAGACGAAAGAGGAACAATTGAATGTGAAGAAGTTGACGGATTTCGTCGCTGCCACTCAACCTAGCAGCAACTAACTCTTCGGTTTGCCCACATCTGCAGTTGCTTTTCGGAAGTAATCCAGCGAGAGCTTCAGCCCTGACTCGAGATCAACCTTTGGTTCCCATCCCAATAGCTGACGAGCTTTTGTGATGTCAGGACGCCTTTGCTTCGGATCATCCTGCGGAAGAGGCTCATAGCGAATTTGACTCTTCGAGCCCGTGACTGTCAATACCATTTCAGCGCATTGCAGTATCGTGAACTCGTTCGGATTGCCAATGTTGACCGGCAGATGCTCGTCAGACCTTGAAAGCCGTAAGAACCCGTCAATTTCATCGGCCACATAGCAGAAACTGCGCGTTTGCTTGCCATTACCGTATATGGTCAAGTCTTCGCCGCGGAGAGCTTGTTTCATGAAGTTCGGGACAACCCGCCCGTCATTGATCTGCATGCGTGGACCGTACGTGTTGAAGATTCGAACGATGCGCGTGTCCACATTGTGGTAACGCCGATAAGCCACGGTGATGGCTTCGGTGAAACGCTTGGCCTCGTCGTAAACGGATCGCGGGCCGATAGGATTTACGTGGCCCCAGTAGGTCTCTTTTTGCGGATGCTCAAGCGGATCGCCGTAGCATTCCGATGTCGACGACACAAAGTATTTTGCTCCGTACTTGTGCGCGAGTTCAAGCGCATTGAACGTTCCGAGAGAACCAACCTGCAGCGTTGCGATTCCATGCCTGTGATAATCCTCGGGACTGGCAGGACTGGCGAAGTGAAAGATGTAGTCGACCTTCCCGACGTCAAAGGGCTGGCAAATATCTTTTTGAACGAACTCGAATCGAGAATCATTCGCGAGGTGAGCCAAATTCGATAGGCGACCAGTGAGCAGGTTGTCGACGACAACCACATTCCAGCCTTCACCAAGGAGGGCATCGCAGAGATGCGAGCCCAGAAATCCTGCTCCTCCAGTTATCAGAGCACGCCCATGGCTCATGCTTTCTTGCCATTCCTTAGCACGCCCGCGGGTACTCCGTCGGGGTGAGATGCGGATCGGCCTACGCTGTAATAAGTGAAACCTTGAGAGCCCATCAGTTCGGGATCATAGAGATTTCGGCCATCGATCACGATGGGATATTTGAGCTCCTGGCGAAGGCGATTGAGCTCCAGGTTCGCAAACTCCTCCCATTCCGTGAGGATTAGTAGCGCGTCCGCTTTGTGGGCGGCTTCGTAGGCAGAATTTGCATAAGCGATTGTGTCGCCTAGCACTTCGCGGGAGCGCTCCATTGCTGCCGGATCATAAGCCACAATCTGGCTCCCTTCGCGCAACAGAGCCTGAACAATGGAGAGGGCGGGCGACTCCCGAATGTCGTCGGTACCACCTTTGAAAGCCAGGCCAAGAACGGCGAGGCGTTTGCCTCGTATGGTCCAAAGGGCGTGATGAACCTTGCGAAGGAAGCGCTGGCGTTGGTCCTCATTGATGCGGACCACTGCATCCAGCAGGGTGAAATCGTACCCATGTTCGCGAGCCACAGCGCGAAAAGCCATTACATCTTTGGGGAAGCACGAGCCGCCATAACCGATTCCGGGATTCAGGAAGCGCGGACCAATTCGCGTATCGGTCCCAATGCCGTGCACGACTTGATTGACATTTGCTCCGACAGATTCGCATACGGAGGCGACGGCATTGATGAAGGAAATTTTCATCGCCAGGAATGCATTCGACGCGTGCTTAATGAGTTCAGCACTTTTGGTGCTGGTGACTATCAGGGGCGGAGGAATGAGAGCGCGATCGGGTCGTGGGATAGCTTCTACCTTCGCGTAGTAGCTCCCATCAGTGAGAGGGGCGTAGATCTTGCGCAAGATATCAGCGGCTCGTTCGTTGTCGCAGCCAATCACAATTCGATCCGGGAAAAGGAAGTCGGTGACGGCAGTACCTTCCCGCAGAAACTCCGGATTCGAGGCTACATCGAACGAGTCCGGATCAGCACCGTTGCGCAAGATGATCTTGCGCACCCAGTCGCTCGTATATACGGGAACCGTGCTCTTCTCGACGACGACTTTGTAATCGTCAATCCCCCCTGAGATTTCGCGTGCAACTGACTCCACGTAGGATAGGTCGGCTTCTCCACTCTCTGTCGGAGGCGTTCCAACCGCCACGAAAATTGCGGAACTGCGCCGCACGGCATCGGCTAAATCGTCGGAAAACTGCAAACGGGTCCCGCGATGCCGATTGAGGAGTTCGGGCAAAAACTTCTCATGAATCGGTACCTCCCCATTCCGTAAAGCGGCGAGCTTTTGTTGGTCATTGTCGACAAGAATGACGTCATGGCCCAGGTCTGCGAAGCAAGCTCCCGCAACCAGTCCTACGTAGCCAGAACCTACAACGGCGATTCGCATCAATGCGTTCCTCTCAGAGGTTCGATGACAGCGGCTTCTCAAACTACCAAATCAAACCGCATGCCCAACGACATCAGGAATTGTATTTTGCCGGAGCGCTCTCTGGCACGGAAAAACAACAGCAAACTGCAACTTCCTGTTCGAAATGGGAATTACGAGCGCGCGACGTGAGCACACAGATACGGCAGAAACTCTCGGGACGTCTCCAGCTTTTCTTTGATATTGACATCCTGGGGAATTCGCGCCAGACTCCGCTCGTCGCTAACGGCGCCCTTTGAAGAAATGGAAATGTAAGAGGGTTCCGTAAGGGGAGTCTATCATCGCTCAAGGGTTCGGCCAGGTATGACTCAAGATCCCCGGTCGCGGGCGTATCCCGCTGGCGCGGTGTCGCTCAGACAGCAGCAGCAAGAGCCATCCAGAGAATCGCAATGCAGCCGGGCCATGCACCCTGGTATCAAGGAAATCTTACGTACTCTCGCAGCCCATGGTGCTGGGGCAGGATCCGCAGAACTCGCTTTTGACCTGGTGCTTCACGAGGTTGCGGAGGAGGCTCGAGAGGCAAGTCAATCTAGCGGGGCCGCGATCGCATGGATGCGAGACGGTGAGATGGTTTGCCGCGCCACTACCGGTGAAAACGCTCCGAATCTCGGCGTCAGATTGGACATACGTTCAGGTCTGGCGGGCGCGTGTGCCGATACCGGGCAGATTCAGAATTGCCGGGACACGAACATTGATCCTCGTGTGGACCAGGAAGCCTGCCGCCAACTTGGAGTGCGTTCGATGCTGGTGGCGCCGATTTCGGTGGCTTCCGAGACTCTTGGAATCTTGCAACTGTATTCACCGAAGCCAAATGCGTTTGGCGACACTGAGATTCGCGCTTTGCAGCCGTTTATCCAATGCTCCATCGACGCATGGATGGAGGCGCAAGCAGGAGATCCGGGTTCGCCTGACGATCAGCCTTCATCGTACTTACCTGGTTTTGATATTTCTGAGAAACGATTCGAGCATATTCGCGAGACTGAAGCCGAAGCGACTTTCGCGGGTCACCAAGCAGCACGAAGAGGAACCAAGGAGTTTACGAACTCGATACTTCTGATTGCCGTCTTGGCGGTTGCGATCACCCTCGGTTTGACCCTCGGGTGGAGGTGGGGAAAGCAGCAAGTCTTAGGCACGGCGAGACAGCGCCTGGTTCCCAACCATCCAATTGTTGTTGCCACGGCGTCGGAGTCTCCGTCGCGAACTCCGACTAGCTCCGGCTCTGCTGCTTCAGACAAATCCTACGCGACAGTGCCGAGTGCCACTGCCGCCACCCCGAGTAGTGCCATTCCCGATGACCTAGTGATCTCACAAGATGGAAAAATTATCTATCGTTCTTTCGACCGACCATCGAACGGCGCAGCATACCGTCCGCGAATGCGGCAGGAAACGCGGCTGCTTCGACGCGTCGACCCGGAGTATCCACCTGCTGCGCTAGCTCGGCACGTACAAGGGCCGGTCGTTCTCGACGTGAAAGTACTTCCTGATGGGAACGTCTCAGATGTGGTGGTGCGCTCCGGCGATCCACTCCTCACAGAATCGGCGGTTAAAGCTGTACGGCAGTGGCGTTTTCAGTTAACTGACGGAGCCATCGCTGAGCGTCAGATACGGGTGACGATCAAGTTTACCTTGCCAGTCAGCGAATGATATCGATTCAATCAGGATAGCTTTCGTCGAATCGACTAAGAGGTGATCGGCTGGATCTTTCCACGGGGCGCGTTCGTGGTGCGACTGGGGACCGAAATTGGCTGAGCGCGACGCCGTGACGCGGGAGCACTGTTGGACCGTTGCTGATTCGCGTTGCGGACAGCGTACAGTAGCACCTCAACGCGACTGGAAACACCCAGCTTGTCGAAAATCCTCGACAGATAATTCTTTACCGTGTGTTCGGTGAGTTTCAGGCGTTGAGCAATTTCGCGATTGGTAAGTCCCTCTGCGACGCAGCGCACAACGTCAGTTTCGCGAGCCGAGAGCAAACCCGCAGTGAGCGTGAGAGAACTTGGAAGTGCGGGCTGCGCCAGGGCCTCCAGTACAGCCTGCAATTCACTTCTGCTGGCCCAAACTTCACCCTTTGCAACGCACTGAATGCACTTTGAGAGCAGATGAAAGGGTTCGGTTCTGCAAAACACCCCTTGAGCTCCAGCCCGAAAGGCCGAGATGATCGCATTCGGTTCAGAAAAATCCAGAAGCAGAACGACGCGAGTGTCGGGCGATTCCACCCGGATATTTCGAATCAGCTCGGCCGAGGAATCCTTGGGCTGCTCCAGTTGGGCGCTGATGACAGCAACCGCAGGCTTTTCCCGCCGCACCAGGCTGAGGAGGGCGGCCACATCGGAGGGACACTCGATCATGTGGAATTGCCCATTACGCCCGAGGGCATCAACCAACAACTGCGTTGTCATGGCTGTACTGTCAGCAGCCAAGACGCGAAGTTTTGCCTCACTCGGAACAGTGGTCAAATGAGTCATTCCCAAGCCCTTCCCCAGATTAGACTAAGCCGAACCTCGAAAGACACTTCTTCCCCAGCTAGTGAAGCCTATGGGAAATTAGACTCTAGGTAAATGGCACTATCGGGTAGTAACAAAACGAGCGCCCAGAGCGTCATACAGGCCTTTCATGGGGACTTTAGTCTCTATCTCTTGCATGACTTTATACCACTTGCACGGTTTTGCGACGTACTGTAGTTTCGTCATCAAGATTAACGCCTGCCAATGCAGGTGCTCAAATTGCTCAGCCAAATCCCCCCAATTTTGAGGACTCGGTAAGCCGTTTCACAAGTGTCGGTTCTAGTGCAGCCACGGGAACGTGGGGACTCGTGTTTAGGTTCGATTGCAGTCGCAAATGTGACTGAGAGGGCGGAGCTGTGAATACCACAACGCAAATTACCGTTCCTGGATCGTTGCCGATTACGGCGATCGATACCTCAGGGGCACATTGGTATGCAGTCCGCACTCGTTCGCGGCATGAAAAGTTAGCGGCTCGCGAGCTGGACGCGCAAGGGATCAACGTATTTCTTCCCCTTATTAATTCGGTGCGGCAATGGAGCGACCGCCGCACTAAGGTCGAACTTCCGTTGTTTCCTGGGTACGCTTTTGTCCGAGTTTCTTATCTGACGCCCGAAAGGGTGCGGGTGTTGCGCGCGACTGGCGTAGTCAATTTTGTCGGCCAGAACCCTGCCGCGACGTGGATCCCGGACGAGCAAATCGAGTCGATCCGAACGATTCTTCTGCGCGGAGTTCAGGTAAAGGACCACCCGTTCCTGAATGTTGGCCAGCGCGTGCGCGTAAAGAGCGGTTCCCTCAGCGGCGTGGAAGGTATTCTGGTTGGGGTCAAGGGTTCGCACACACTTGTGATATCGGTCCAGCCCATTCAACGTTCTCTTTGTATCAGCCTGGACGACTATGAAGTCGAAAAGGTCGAAGATCAAAGCACGGCAGCAGATCATACGGGGGTTCGATGAAGGTCGCGGATAAGAGTACTGAAATCCGCGTTTCAGGTTCTTCTATGGCAACTATTCGCAGCAGTGCGACACGCGTTATCGAGACAGAGGATAAGCAATTGGAGCGGCCAGCCGAAGTCTCAGAGATCGGGCTCACATACATTCCAGCGGATGAGAATTCGACATTGCGCGGGATTCTAGAGGAGACCGAGAGTCAGGTGATTCTTTGTGCTCTTCAGTACACTGGCTGGAATCGGAAGCGGGCGGCAGCCTTGTTGAAGATCAGTTACCGTGGGCTTCTATACAAGATCCGCCGGCATAGTATTACGCCACCGGCGCAAATGGCAGGGGACTAGCTGGGTTCTGAGTCACTGGTCGTGAAAGACTGAAATCTGTTGAGAAGGTGCAATCCTTATGAAAATGCAAAAAAGAATGGGAATATTGGCGGTGCTGTTGATGGCGGCAGGATCAGCACTTGGGCAGGATCAAATCCTCACAGAAGGCGCCAGAACCACTGAAACAAACACCGCCGGCAACAGCACGGCACCTCCGACCGATAAGGACTTTCACTCGAGATACCCTCGGTACAAAGTTGAGCCGGGAGATTCGATGGACGTCTCGTTTGAGTTGAACCCGGAGTTCAATCAGACCGTGTCGGTGCAGCCTGACGGATTCATCAGCTTGCGCGGAGTGGGCGACGTCGAAGTGGCGGATCAGACCCTTCCTCAACTGACCGAGACGATAAAGACAGCGTACAGCAAAATTCTGAACGCACCAATGGTTAGTGTCGTTCTCAAAGATTTCCAGAAGCCGTTCTTCATCGCGGACGGCCAGGTCGGACATCCCGGGAAGTACGACCTCCGCGGCGACGTCTCGTTGACTGAGGCGATTGCGATGGCCGGGGGCTTCCTGGATACAGCAAAACACTCGAAAGTGCTGCTCTATCGACGGGGTGAAAAAGGTTGGTATGCCGCTGAGGTATTCGATATCAAGAAGATGGAGAAGATGGGAAATTTGAAAGAGGACCCCCAGTTGCACGCGGGAGACATGCTGTTTGTCCCCAAGAATGCGTTCTCGAAGTACAAGGCATTTATCCCAGGTACAAGCTTCGGTGCGTTCGTTCCATTGGAATTACCGTAGGAGAGCGAGGACAACATTCATGACGACGCAAAATAATTTAGCAAAAGACGCACAGGGCGCCTATTCGTTCTCCACGCGAGATCTCATTGCCATCGGCTTCCGGCACAAGCGTGCCGTAGTCATGACCTTTTGGGGTCTGCTCGCGGGCACCGTTCTCGCTACCATCTTGATGCCGGCGGACTACCAGGCGTCCACGAAGTTCCTGGTCGAGCGCTCTCGTATCGATCCAGTGGTTAGTGCTGGGCATGAAGCGGGCACTATCAAGACAGATGTCAGCGAAGAAGAGATGAACTCCGAAGTGGAGATCCTCAAAAGCGACGATGTGATGCGGCAGGTAGTTGTTGCCGTGGGATTGCATAGGCGTCACTCGGTCCTGAGCTTCCTCGATTTCGACAACCTTCTTGGCTACGTCGGCTTCAAGCAGACTGACGACGAAAAGATCGCAAAAGCGGCGCGTCGGCTCTCGAACCGGTTGACGATTACATTAGTCAAGAAGAGCAATCTCATTAATGTTACGTATTCGTCATCGGACCCAAAGTTGGCGGCAAAGATCCTGCAGGCCCTGGATGACGCATATCTCGCGAAAGACACGGCTGTCCACCATCCTCAGGGACAATTCCAGTTCTTTGACCAGCAGGCGCAGGCGTATCAGAAGAATCTGGCAGACGCGGAAGGCCAGTTAAAGGATTTCTCCGACCAACAGGGTGGAGTTGCACCACAGTTGGCGCGGGATATTACTTTGCAGAAGCTGAACGAATTCGCCGCAAACCTGCAACAGACCTACACGGAAATCAGGTCCAATGAGCAACGGATCGATGCTCTGCAGAAGCAGGCCGGACTTACTCCTGAGCGTTTGACCACCCAGGCCAGCGCGACCGACGATGCGCAGGTGTTGCAAGGGATGAAGAACACATTGATGTCCCTGGAACTCAAGCGCACTGAAATGCTTACCAAGTACCAGCCGACTTATCCGCTGGTGCAAGAAGTGGATAAGCAAATCGCTGACACGAAACAGTCGATCGCGAGCGAAGAGGCGAAGCCGTTGAAGGCCGAAACCACTGACCGCAACCCGACGTATGCCTGGATCAACGAGGAACTGGCCAAAGCCAAGTCAGACGAAGCTGGACTGCAAGCGCGTGCAGCCTCTTTGAAGGCGGTAGTCGAGCAATATCAAAACACGGCTCGGACCCTTGAGCAGAAGGGAATCCAGCAGCAGGATCTGCTCCGTCAGGTCAAAACGGATGAAGAGAATTACCTCCTCTACCAGCGTAAGCGTGAGGAAGCCCGCATGACCGATGCTCTCGATACGAAGCGCATCGTAAACGTCGCGATCGCGGAAGAGCCGGTTGTACCGGCGCTTCAGACCAACACCCGCTGGCTGGTGCTGTTTGCCGGCCTGCTCTTATCCCTTATCGGTCCGGTTGGCGTCGCATTCGTTCTCGAATACACCAACACTTCGTTCCGCACACCGTCCGAGGTCTTTGCGGAACTGAATATTCCGGTACTCGCTGCGGTTCCTCACGAGGTGTTTGCCTTCTCGCCAAATGGGGACGGCAACTATAACGGCAACGGGAACGGACATGGAGTTCGTACCGAACCAGTTTTCGCGAGTAGCGAACCTTTAAATAACTGAAAGTAGGTAAGACTCGATGTTTCTCAATTTCTACGGTCTTCGGGAACAACCGTTCGGCGTCACGCCGGACCCCCGTTTCCTGTACCTGAGTCCGACCCATCGTGAGGCACTGGCATCGATGTACTACGGCATCGATGCTGAACGTGGATTCGTTGCGCTGATCGCTAAACCGGGCATGGGGAAAACGAACCTTCTGTTCCAGTTACTGCAGCAGTTCCGGGCCAAGGCACGTACCGCCTTTGTCTTCCAAACCCAATGCACGTCGCGCGAGTTCATGCGGTTTCTCTTGCTCGAATTAGGCTGCGAGGTGGACGCCAACATGGACCTTGTATCCATGCATGAGATGTTCAATCGCTGCCTTTTGCAGGAAGCACATGCCGGCCGGCGTTTCATTGTCGTCGTAGACGAAGCGCAAAATCTTGAACCTTCCGTGCTCGAGACGATTCGCCTGCTGTCAGACTTTGAGACGCCGCAGGCAAAGTTGCTGCAGATCATCCTGTCGGGGCAACCAGAGTTGGCCGACAAGTTGTCCCGTCCATCACTGCGCCAACTGCGGCAGCGCGTCTCACTGCTCAGCACTTTAAGGCCATTACCTGCCGACGAGGTGGTGCACTACATCAATCACCGATTGCGGGCTGCTGGGCGTGACGACAATTCGCTTTTTACGGCGGCGGCAGTGAAACTGATTGCCGAGATGAGCGAGGGAATTCCTCGAAATATCAACAACATCTGTTTCAATGCACTTTCTCTTGGCTGCGCGCTCAAACAGACGACTATCGATGTCGATGCTATACGTCAGGTGGCGGCAGACTTCGATCTGGGCGTCATGCTTTCGGACCCGGGGCTTACAGGACTGGATTCAGTGCACAGCGCAGTTTCGGAGGCGCAGGCGTCCCTGGCACGAACTAATGTGGCAGCAGGAAAGAGCCTGCATGGAGAGCTTTTGAATTCTGAAGATGCATTGGCTTACATCCAGGAATTCATTCGGAAGTTCAAGAAAGATCAGTATTTGTCGAACTAGGTCGACGCGGTAGCTGCAGATCTTACAAGCTGGGCCCTGGAGGAAGCTGTGAGTAGAAATTTCGAATTACTGTCTGAGGCTGGTCGGCTTCACGAACTGGTGCAAAACCAGATGGAACCAACCCAAGCGCAGCAGGGTACGATGGAGGCGCCGTTCTCAGTAGGTCGGGTTCTGGGTGACACGCTTTCGGCAGTACCCCCGATTGAAGAAAATGTTCCTGCCGCTGTTCCTCTCGAAACGAATCCTGCCGCAAAACAAGAGATCGTAAAGCTTGTGCAAAAGCTATTCTTGAGTCCTCAAGGTGTCCGGCGTGTCGTTTTCTCGGGCACTGAGCCCGGATGTGGCTGCAGTTGGATGCTGGCGCGCGTCGCCGAAGAACTCGCCTCTCAAGGGCGCGGCACCGTGTGCGTCGTGGACTGCAACCTGCGCTCGCCCGGACTACATGAGCAGTTCGGTATGCAGAATCATCATGGCTTGTCGGATGCTCTTTCGGGTCCCGGCCCGATCCGTGAGTATGTTCACCGATGGTCGAACAACCTGTGGATGGTGAGTTGCGGTGGTTCTCCGGAAAGTGGCGTCGGCATGTTGGGCTCAGAGAGAATGCGCGCCCGGATGGCGGAACTGCGCATGACGTTCGATTTCGTGCTGGTTGATGCGGCCCCGCTGGGCAAGTGCAACGACGCCATTGTTCTGGCTGCCCTCAATGATGGTGTGGTGCTGGTTCTGAAGGCGAATGCCTCGCGCCGCGAAACTGCCCGCAATGCTTTGTACGAATTGCAAACTGCGAATGTTAACGTGCTCGGAGCTGTTTTAAACCAGCGCACATTCCCGATTCCCCAGTCTCTGTACAAAAAGCTGTAAGCCGAGTCTCGATCGAAGGCTGGCTCCTTTCTTTGCGGTGCCAGCCACCTCAAATTCAACTGCCACCGTCAAGAGACACTGCCTGGTCCATAGCTCCCTCCCTCGCCCTGATCCATTGCTAAAGAGGTCGATCTAATGAGTAAGTTCCGACGCGAAATCTTTGTCTATTCCTTCCAGCTGGTAGACGTAGTTTTGCTGGTGACCTCATTTACCGCTGCCACACTCCCGGTATTGTTTACCGACGGATTGCAATCGTTTGCGGCCTTTCTAGCCTTGAAAATCAAGCTGCAGAACTTCATTGCCTTCACGGTTCTCGTTTGGTTGTGGCGTCTGGTTTTTGCGGTTCTCGGGCTTTACGGCTCCAAGCGTCATGCCAGCCGACGGGCGGAAGCCAGAGACGTCCTGAAAGCGACCACGATCTGCACGATTATCCTGATCTCGTTCTCGCTGATCTTGAGCTTCCACATGGTCGACGCGAAATTCGTGGAAATCTTCTGGGTGACCAGCACGATTCTGATCACCGGCACCCGGTTGACGGTTCGCACCTGGCTTCGTCGCATACGGGCCCGCGGACAGAATTTCCGGAACATGTTGATTATCGGCAGCAATGCTCGGGCAATTGAATTCGCGAAAAGTGTGCCCTACCGGCCCGAGTGGGGATGCCATATCCTCGGCTTCGCCGACGACGAATGGGCTGGAGTCGAGGAGTTGCACGCTGCTGGCTTCCAGCGAGTTTGTGATTTTGCTGGGCTACCCGGATTTCTGCGCCACAACGTCGTTGACGAGGTTGTTATTGCGCTGCCGGTGCGCTCATTCCACGAGCATGCCAGCAAGATCGTGGAAATGTGTGAGGAGCAGGGGATTATCGTTCGTCTGCTATCGGGCCTTTTCGATTTGAAGACGCCACGACCCCAGGAAATGGATGACGCTCCGGTCATCACTCATTACGCCGGACCGGCGAGTGGCTGGCCAGTCATCATCAAGCGCATGCTCGACATCGTTCTGTCAGGGACGATGCTCATTATCCTGGCCCCGGCGATGTTGCTGACCGCAATCGCAATCAAGTTGACCTCACGTGGGCCCATCTTGTTCGTTCAGAAACGCGTCGGACTCAACAAACGCGTTTTCAACATCTACAAGTTCCGGACCATGGTGGCGGATGCCGAAAAAAAACTGGCACAAATCGAGCACCTCAACGAAGTTTCGGGACCCGTCTTCAAAATCAAGAGCGATCCCCGGATTACACCTCTCGGCAAATTTCTTCGCAAGACCAGCATCGACGAATTGCCCCAGCTGCTGAATGTTCTCAAAGGCGACATGAGCCTCGTTGGTCCGCGTCCACTGCAGTTGCGTGACTACGAATTGTTTACCGAAGCCGGTCCCGATTGGCAGCGTTGCCGCTTCAGCGTGCGTCCTGGCATCACCTGCTTGTGGCAGGTCAATGGTAGAAGTTCGATTCAATTCGAGCAATGGATGGAACTGGACCAGCAATATGTACGCAAGTGGTCCTTGTGGCTTGATATGCAGATTCTCATGAAGACGATCCCTGCGGTTTTGAAAGGATCTGGGGCTGCATGAAGTTTTTGTCTGTATCGGTGCCGACCAATCGGGAAGAGGCTATCTTGAGTACGGAAAGCTGTACATCAGCACCTGAAGGGATCAACGCAGTTGAGATTGATCGCGAAGGTGCGGAGTACTGGGTGGCATCGCTGCGGGAAGCACCGGCGTTGGAGCTGCCGACGGATCGGCCGCGGCCAGCAGTTCTGGGTTCTTCAATGGGTTTGGTCGCGTCCGCTCTAAAGGACCCGCTGCGCACCGCTCTTCGTCGATTAAATTCCGAAGAGAACGTTGATGTCGTAACCTCGGTTCTGGCAGCGTTCGCAGTTTTGCTTTACCGGTATACCGCGCAAGAGCGCTTTGCCATTGGCGTTTCCTTACAAGCTGGACAATCCCTCCCAATCGCAGTGGACTTCTCTGGAAGGCCATCCTTTCGTGCGCTGCTCCGGCGTTTAGACTCTTCGATCGGCAACGTAATCCATGCCGGTGCGATACCAACCTCTCTGGCCTCGAAACTTGAAGCGGATTCGAGCCGACATCCGATCTTTCAAGTAGCCCTCTTGGCGTTTAGCGCCCCGTCGCCTTCTTCGCCTTCCTCTGGCACTCCTGGGCTCGATCTCTGCTTTGGCTGGCACGACGACTCCTTCCAGCTTCAGTACAACCAGGAACTCTTCGACGAAGGAACTGCGACTCGAATGCTGGGCCATATTGCTCAGTTGCTGGCTTCAGTTGTCGAGAATCCTGATCAGACGGCTGCCGAGCTTCCGATGCTCACGGATCGTGAGTTGCGAGAGTTGCTAATCGAACGGAACCAGACCGCTCGCGAGTTTCCGAAGCGATGCCTACACGAACACGTTGAGATGGTCGCCGCGACCCGACCGAACGATATCGCTGTCGTTTACGAAGGGGAGCAACTAACGTACGGTGAGTTGAACGTACGGGCGAATCAGTTGGCGCATTACCTCGGCAAACGAGGCGTTGATCGAAATATACGAGTCGGGATTTGTCTGCCGCGGTCTTTGGATTTCGCTGTTGCGCTGATTGGAGTGCTAAAGGCTGGTGGAACCTGCGTTCCGCTCGACCCAAAATATCCAGCTGAACGCTTGAGCTTCATGCTGGAGAACGTGGAAGCGACGCTAGTTCTGACCGAGCGCGGCTTGTTGAAGGCCAGCGTTCCGCCGGGGACAGAAGTAATCGTCATTTCGGAACAGCAACAAAGGCTTGACACCGAGGTGCGTACCAATCCGACGGTAGGTTCGATAGCCGGTGACATCGCGTACGTGATCTACACGTCGGGTTCGACCGGGCGTCCACGTGGCGTGTTGTTGCCACATGCCGGCTTAGTGAATTACACATTCGCGGCGGCGGAGCAGTTCGAACTGCGTCCGGGTGATCGAACTCTGCAGTTCTGTTCGATCAGTTTCGATGCGGCACTCGAAGAAATTTACTCAACCTGGGCGGCTGGCGCGACGCTGGTTTTTCGCAATGATGATATTTCGCTCGAGCCCGGAGAGTTCCTTCGTTGGGTTGGTCAGCAGCGCATCACAGTGATGGACCTGCCGACGGCGTACTGGCATGAGTGGGTTTACGCGATGCCTGCGCTGGAGGAGAAAGTCCCGGCAAGCGTTCGGCTGGTGATTGTTGGTGGCGAAAAGGCTTCGTCAGACGCCTTCTCGACTTGGTACCGGTTCGCCGGCAAGAACGTGCGGTGGGTGAATACCTACGGACCAGCCGAGGCCAGCGTTGTAGCTACGTCCTATGAACCGAAATTGCAGCTGGGCGAGAAGCCACCCGCGGCGCTTCCGATCGGACGTCCGGTTGCCAATGCCCGGGTATATCTGCTCGATCCGGACTTGACTCCTGTTCCAGTTGGCGTGCCAGGAGAGTTACACATCGGAGGAGTGGGCGTCGCGCAGGGCTATCTGAATCATCCGCAGCTGACGGCGCAGAAATTTATCCGCGACATCTTCAGTGACGATCCTACGGCCCGGATGTACAAAACTGGGGATCTGGCGCGCTATTTGCCGAATGGTGAAATCGAATTTGTCGGTCGTCGCGACAATCAGGTCAAGATCCGCGGCTTCCGGGTAGAGCCCGGCGAAATTGAATCCGTGCTGGCGAAGCATCCTGGAGTAACGGATGCAGCCATTGTTCTGCGCCAGGATTCGACTGGAAATAAGCGGCTCGTCGGTTACGTGGTGCGGACGCATGAGCGTGTGACGGAGAGCGAGTTGCGCTCGCAGGTCCAAGGGCAGTTGCCGGAGTACATGGTGCCGTCCGAGTTCGTGTTTTTGAAGGCGATGCCGTTAACGCCGAACGGAAAGATCGACCGGCGGACGCTCGCGACACTGGCCTCAGAGGATCAGGCATCATCAAGCGAAATCGTCAACGATCCTCTGCAAAAACAATTGCGTCAGATTTGGGAAGAATTGCTGGGCCGCAGGGGAATCGGCGTCCGCGATAATTTCTTTGAACTGGGCGGTCACTCCCTGCTCGCTGCACGTCTGATGCACCGCCTCACGGAAATTCATGGCAAATCGCTTCCTTTGGCGGTTTTGCTTGAAGCTCCTACCATCGAGAAGCTGGCGGCTGTGCTACGCGGAGACATTTCGAAGCACTGGTCGTCCCTGGTGGCCATTCAGTCTGAAGGTTCGAAGCCGCCCTTCTTCTGCGTACACGGGGTGGGTGGAAACGTTGTTGGTTTCCAGGAACTTGCAAAGCGGATGAAACCCGATTTTCCGTTTTACGGCTTGCAGTCACAAGGTCTCGATGGAACCAGTAAGCTCTATACAACGATTGAAAGTATGGCGGAGCATTACCTCCGGGAGATTCGCCGCGTACAACCACACGGGCCGTACCACGTCGGCGGATTCTCGATGGGCGGCCTCGTCGCCTACGAAATCGCGCACCAACTTGTCACGGCGGGCGAAGAAGTCGGGCTGGTAGTGCTTTTCGACACTTACGCCAGTCATCCCAAGTCGGTGAACGAGTCGTTGAAGGATCTCCTGCTACATCCGACATGGACGCATGTCAAGAAACTGCCTTCGGAAGTGCGCAAGAAGGTTCGCCGCACATGGAATGCGATCCGCCTGCCGGAATATCTGAAGAAGGTCGGACGGGCTAACGCTCAAGCGGCAGAGCAATACGTGATTAGTCCATACGAGGGCAAAGCGATTTTGCTGCGTGCTGGCGACACATGGCGAGTCGCAGATGATCCTTATGCGGCGTGGTCTCAGTATGTGAAAAATTTGGAGACTATCCATATTCGTGGCACGCATATGGAGATTCTGCGTGAGCCGAACGTCAGCTCGCTGGCGGAAAAACTGAAGGCTTGTATTCACGGCGCGACCGAAAAAGCTGAAGAGTCCGCAGTGATTGCATAGAAAAGATTAGGAATGAGCACAGCAACTCTAAACGAATTAGAAAGCGGCTCCTTCTTCAGCCGACTCGTCCGGTGGATCAGCAAGGGCGGCTTGGCGATCCTGGATCAAGGGCTGATTTCCGGATCGAATTTTCTGGTCAGCATTCTGCTGGCCCGCTGGCTCATGCCTGACCAGTACGGAGCGTACGCGGTCGCATTTGGCATTTACTTGATGCTGACGTTGGTCTACCAATCGCTGGTGCTGGAGCCGATGGGGGTTTTCAGCGGCACGACGTTCGGCCAGAACCTGCGCGGCTATGTGCGGACACTGGTTTCGATCCACGTCGCTCTCGCGGGGACAATTTTTTCTGCGCTATTGATCTCGTGGGCCATCTCGCATCGCCTCAGCTCCGGAAGTGAAGTGACTGGGGCCTTGGCCGGAATTGCCTTTGCTTCTCCATGCTTGATGTTGTTCGCCTTGGCACGGCGCTGCTTCTACATTGAGCTCTCGCCGGCACCCGCGGCTGCCGGAGCGTTCATCTATTCATCAGTCGTGCTTGCCGGCCTATACGTTGTGTATCACCGTTCGTTGCTTTCGCCGTTCACGGCATTCCTGCTGCTTGGTTCGGGCGCGCTGATCACGGGCATCGTCCTGATGATCGGCGCTGGTGTGAAGCTGAGCGGCACTGGTCCTGCGCCCGCGGTGGGTGAAACTTGGGGGCGCCACTGGCGCTATGGACGGTGGGCGTTAGCGGGAACGATTGCGGGATGGCTACCCTCGTACATCTACTTTCCGCTCCTGAGCAGCTTCACCAGCATGGCTGCTTCCGGTCAGTTGAAAGCTCTGATGAATTTGACCTTGCCCTTTGAGCAAATGAAGGGTGCATTGGTGATGTTGGCGTTGCCATATGCCGCCCGGGTTGCTGGACAAGGCGGCAAGGCTGGAGCGCGCATTCTCGGTACCAGACTCACGTGGGCGTCGGCAGCCGGAGCCATTATGTACTGGGCGGTCATCATTCCGCTGTATAAGCCGATCTTTCATCTTCTTTACTCCAACCGCTATCTGGACGTTGCGTATCTGCTGCCTGCACTCGCGCTGGGACAAGTCTTCTGGAGTGCTACCTTTGGACCCTCTTTGGCCTTGCGCGCTATGGAATCGCCGGCTTCTGTATTCGCGGCTTTGGGAATCGCAACTGTTGCATCCCTCTTGGTTGGCGTACCTGCCACTTGGTTGTTTGGACTGAAGGGGGCAATTTGGGGCAGCAATGCAGCTGACGTTTTTTCCTTTGTCGCCCTCTGGTGGGCACTCAAGCGGAAATTATCGGCAGCCGATGATGCTCCGCTTGCGTCAAGGTGGTTTGGAGCTAAGTCTCCAGTGAACTCAGTACCAGTCGAAGTTTCCGAAGAAGCTTAGTTGCGCATGAAACTTCGTCGGAACCGAAGACCGAAAGGATTTATAGAAAGCGCTACTTGGAAACCAGTTAAGCCCCGGAATTGAGGAGAGTAAATGACCGAACAGAATAACGGCGATAAGAGCTCTAATAGCGCAACCAAACAGAAGAAGCCAACTTCTGCCTATAAGAAATTCCGCCGGAAATTTGCCGGCACAGTATTACGCACACCTCTCATTTGGTGGCGTCATCGGGGCTTGGAACCCTCTGACATGATTTTCGCGGCGTATCCGAAGTCGGGTACGACCTGGGCACGTTTTGTCCTTTTTGAAATGCTTTCTGGCATGCCTTCCGGATTCAGAGCGACGAATCAGCAGATGCCGGGAATGGGGCTACACAAGCATGCTCTTCGGTTGCTTCCCAATGGTGGACGCCTGATTGCTACTCATGAATATTACCGGGATGCCTACAAGCGCACGATTTACATGGTGCGTGATGCACGCGACGTTTTGCTATCAGAGTTTGCATTCCTTAGCGCCTTGGAGTACTACACAAAGGATCTCGACCATTTTGTGAAGACGTTCCTCTTTACCCGTGTAAGTGCCTATGGCCCGTGGCACAAGAATGTCGCTTCTTATTTGGATTCTCCCATCGCCAAGAACGGGAACATGTTGCTGGTGCGTTATGAGGATCTGAGAAAGGATCCCGTTCCCCTGTTCGCTCAAATGGCAGATTTTCTCGGTGTGAAAATAAACGAAGATAAGATCAAGCAGGCGGTCGCGAATAATTCTATTCAGAAGATGCGTGACAAGGAAGACAAGGAACCGGTTCGAGCATCAATCGGTGGCCGTTTCGTTCGCGACGGCAAGGTTCGCGGCTGGGTTTCAAAACTCGCGCCGGCACAGCTTCAGCTAATCGAAGAGCATGCAGGCAGCACCTTGTTGAGGCTTGGGTATCCGCTTTCCTCTCAATTGGTTACGGAGGAATCCCCGATTGCCGAAACGACCGTCAACGCGTGACGCTCGCCTGATAGTATTGCGTATACATTCCGTTGGTCTGGGGTACTTCTAGACAGGTCTATCAACTTATGGCAGATAGAGGAAAAGCTTGGATGAACGGGACTGGAATGACGATCCAGTCTGGGCAAGGAGCAATTCCTAGCCCGGCTTCGTCCAGATCGAATCTCGTTCGGACACTGCTCATCTCCGGTGGGATTGCCCTGTTTGCTTACCTTTATCTCCATATGTTGCCCGATGACTTCATGTGGGAAGGACTGAGAGTGATGTCAGTCACTCTCGTCGTTTTGGCCTCCTTCTACTTTCCCGTGGGACGCCCGAAGCCTGGGCTGGTGATCTGGTTCATCATGTTGACTACGGATTGCCTGTTCTTCCACGAAGGAGACGGGAACGCCGGCGCGAACGCCATGGCGGGAGTCTTCCCGACTGAGGTTTACGGCGAGAGCCTGTCCTGGGTTATTTGTTTCCTTGCAGTGCTGTTGTGCACGACTCGTATTCCCAAATTCTTTAGCCATGTGTTCAAGGGAAATTACCGCTGGATGACGCTGTTTGCGTTGCTATGTGTGATCTCGTGCGCTTACTCGCCGAAACCCGCTTTTTCTTTGGTGTGGGCTTTCAAAATTGTTCTGATCGCCCTACTGCTGCAAGTATGCTGGTATCAGATCGATAGCATGCAGGATATCCTGAGCTTCCTGAAGGTGACTTTTTTCGGCTATGCCATCGTCGCGTTCCAGCCGGTAATCGTATCTGCGATGCGTGGTGAGATGTTCGACGAAGAAGGTCGAATGAGTATCATCGTGAACCCCGATGCACTCTCAGCCGATGCAGCCACCGTGTTTCTGCTTGCCCTAACTTTATTCTCCCGTGTGAAAGACGAAGGTCTGCGAATGTCAGCTATCGTCTTTGGATTCTCCGGATTTGTGGTCATGGTTCTTGCAGGTGGTAAGGCCGGCATCCTGAGCGGATTGATCGCTGGTGCCCTCTATTTTTTGATTCGCAAAGGTGTCGGTTCGACCCTGGGATATGTCATTGTGGCCGCGGGTGTAGGCCTCTTGCTTGCGTCATTCACTCCTCTCGGCGACTACATGACGCAGTACCATTCCGGTGGTAATGCAGCAACCTTGTCAGGCCGAACGCTGCTGTGGACTGCAGTGTTCCCTGCAATCCTGGCTAACCCAATTTTAGGGCATGGCTATGTAGCCGCAACTTTCGTCTACGTCGAGCTCAACGCCGTTGGGTGGGCGGCTCCCCAGTTGCACAACGGCTTCCTGGAAACCGCGTACAACACCGGCGGGCTCGGATTCATCCTGATGATGACGGTTATCTTCATGATTGCGCGGGATCTCATCCGCGTGATGAAGAGGGCCAATCCTGCGGGGCCCATCTATCGGATAACGGCCGGGTGCATCGCAATATATGCCGTGTTGCTGATCAACGGACTATTCAACGGCACCTTCGGCGGCCGCGTTCGCGCACCATTCGCGCTTTTGATGGCGCTGATCCTCGTGAGCGGGAAGCTGGTGAAAGAAACAGAACCAAAAGGTTCTCTAACGGATTCTGAAACACCAGCGAAGTAGTCGGCACCTTCCCGAAATGCGCATTCTGTGTGTCCACAACCAGTTTAGGAAGTTTGCAGGTTCCGACACCGTTGCCGCTGCCGATGCGCAGCTCCTCCAACAGCACGCGGAGGTGACCACGTATACGCGAAACAGTAACGAGGTGATGGAAGCCTCCGGTTTCGCGAAATTGCAGATAGCCATTGATACTTTGTATTCGCAACGCACGGTGCGTGAGATAACCGGAGTTGTGGAGCGTTTTCGGCCGGATATTGCGTATGTCCACAATGTTTTTCCGCTGATTTCGCCTTCTCTCTATCACGTTCTTCACCGGCTTCGAATACCGTCGGTTCACATCCTTCACGACTTTCGTCTGTGGTGCGCGAATTCTCGTTTTTACGTGAACAATCAAGTTTGCGAGTTGTGCAAGCTGGGAAACTATTTTGGGGCGATTCGGAAACGTTGCGTGCAACAGAACTTGGCTTACAGCACCCTATATGCCACCTCGCTTTATGCAAACCGCCAAATGGGTTTGTTGGATAGCATTGGCGGCTTTATCTGTCTCACAGATTTTGCGAAGAACGTGTTAATGCAGGCCGAGATTCCGGAAGCTAAGATCCATGTCTGCCCGAACCACATCGATACCTCGCTTTTTACGCCGAAGTGCGGGTCAGGCAAATATGCCCTTTATCTGGGGGGCTTGTACCGCGACAAGGGCGTGTTAACGGTGATTAAGGCCTTCGCTCAACTTCCACATATTCCATTAAGAGTTGTTGGAACCGGGGATGCCGAGCAGGAGATCCGTGATTTTATTGCAACTCACCGGCTCGCTAATATCGAACTCGTGGGGTTTCAAAGCGGCCCCGAGAAACAGGAATCTCTCGCCAGTAGCCTCTTTACGATTGTTGCATCTCACTGTTATGAAAACTTTCCTCTAGTTGTCCTGGAAGCGTTCTCTAGCGGTAAGCCAGTAATCGCATCTTCAATCGGGGCCCTGCCCTATATCGTTGAGCACGAAAAGACTGGGCTGCTATTCGAGCCCCAGAATAGCAACGACCTGGCCGATAAAGTTCGCTGGCTTTGCGAACGGCAGGGTGAAATCGAGTTGATGGGACGACAAGCCAGGGCAGTTGTTGAGCAGAAGTATGACGTTCGCCTTCGGTATGCGGCCCTTAGCAACATTTTCAGCAAGGTAATCGAGAGTGCCCGCTGGAACTAGCGAGCTCTTTTAGTGTCGCAACTTCTGTAAAAGAATTTGGTGCGCCACTCCGCGAAGACACCCGGAGACAACAAACATGGGTAGCGAATCGAACTTGATAAGTGTTCAGGAAACCCCCCAAGAGACCGCGCAGGACAGCAGGGAAGTCCTTGTGCGGTCGCGCAGTAGCCACATACCACCGATTTTTGTCGTTGGCGTTTGGCGCTCCGGCACCACCCTGCTGTACTCCTTACTCAATCAGCATCGGGATCTGCGCCTGTTCTTTGAGTCGGATCTGCCGGTTTTGTGGCCCATGTTTCGGGTCCCATGGGAGCGAAAGGCGTGGCTGGAGAAGTGGGAGTACTGGAATGCAGGCCTCAGCCGACATGATCTGGAGCCTTCCACGTTGGAAGCGCCCATCGGCTCGCTCGCTGAAGGGATGGAGCGCGCTGGCCGCGAATTTGCGGCGCAGAAGGGAAAAACGCGTTGGGGATGCAAGTCGCCGTCTTACTATGATCGGCTCGACTTCCTCGCGAAAGAGTTTCCAGATGCGCGTTTCGTAGTGATCTGGCGTGATCCCGAAGAGGTTGTGCTTAGCGCGATTAAAGCGAGGGCCACGGCACTATGGTTCACGCGGCCCGGAATGATGCACAAGGCGCTGCTCGCGGCACGGACCTTGAAGACACAGGTTGACAAACTAAATCAGAGGGGCGCGTTTGTTCACCAGCTTTACTTCCGGGATCTGCTCGAAAAGACTGACGATACCATGCGCGGTATCTGTACGTTCCTTCAATTGCCCTTCGATCCGGCAATGACCGTCCTCGACCATGCTGACCGAACCGGAGTTTTCGAAGGCGGCCACCACAAGATGGCCATGGGCGACAAAATTGTCGCCAAGAAGGAAAAGAAGGATTCGCTTCCGGCGGAGTTGAGTGGAAAAATTGCGCGTTACAAGGCTCTATGGAGAGCCGAGTGGGGAGACCAATGGATGCTAACGGCGCGTTTTGTACAATCGACAGCCACTCCGCCGAAGGTCTGGGATCGATTCATGGGCCAAATTCAATACCAGCTTTTACGTGCCTGGGATATCGTCCCACGTATCTGTTTTTCGATTCTACCGGTTTCCGTGTGGCAGAAATATCGCAAGCTGAAGTATAAGGACGTGGAATGGGTTCGCCAGCAAATCACGACCAAGGAATCAAAATTCCCCATCAAGGGGGAAGTCAAAAAAAAAAGCCTGAAACCACCGGGAGCGGCTGCATAGTTCGTCTGGGTAGGCTAACTCTCCAGTCGATGGACCTGGACGTGTTGCTCTCAAGCGATACCAATGAACTAAAACATATTGTTACAGTCAATGCCGAAATTTTTGCGTATGCTCACGAGAACCCGGCATTCCAAGAGATTCTCAAGCATACGGTCAACACGATCGACGGGCGCGTCGTCTGGCAGATGTGCTCTTTGATTTATCCAGGTCGCCCCGTGCGCAAGATGTCGGGGTCTGATTTCATTTATAACCTGGCAGATCATGCGGCAAGGCACGGCGAGCGGATGTTTCTCTTGGGTGCGGATCCCGAAGCTAACAAGGGCGCGCTTGACGCTCTCAGGACAAAGTACCCTGACCTCGACATAGTAGGATACTCACCGGTATTCTCCGCCAACATCAAAGATCAGGAATGGAACGAGAGCATCCTCGGCAAAATTGCCGATTTTCGTCCAACGCACCTGGTTGTTTGTTTTGGACCGATGAAGCAGGAGATGTGGATTGCGCAGAACTCCAACCTGGTCTTTCGCATGGGCGTTCGCTGCGCCTACGGTCTTGGAGGTACTCTTGATTTTGTATCCGGGCGCAAGAAGCGAGCCCCGAGGTGGACACAGAGGGTCGGCGTCGAGTGGCTCTACCGAGTATTTACCGAGTCTGGGCGGGTTAGGCGGACGGCGAAAATGTTCAAGATGCCCTATTTCGCATTCCGGTATTTTGGCCACGAGTATAAATTGATTCCTGCGCCGGAACATTCTGTACCTTTGAAATGAATCCAACAAAGAGATCCATGATGCATAGGTTACCCGGGCCGATCGTGATCGTCACAGTGCTGGTCTTAACTATGCCGCTTGCGTACGCCCAGAGTACGGCTGTGCCTATGTCCGCAAATCCGCTGCAGCCGACGAGTTTCGGATTTTCCTGCAATTTCGATCGGCCGGATGCGTGTCAGAGAGCACAATGGATCCGAACAGAGTCGCGCCCGGGAACCCTTCGCATGCACGACACCGGCACGACTTGGCAAAGGCTAACTTCCGGGCCCGGTTCCTATCGCTGGGGCAACCTTGATCTTTGGCTGGACGCAATTTCAGCCCATCAGCCTCTGGCGGTCCTGTTCACCTTCAATCGCGTGCCCTGCTGGAATGTTCGGGAGTCGAGGTCCGAATGCATGGGGAGAGGATCACCTGGCTCGCCGGATCCACCGAGAGACCTGACTCCGAATGGAAGCGCGTCGTTCAACGAGTTCGTTGATGCCGTAACCAAGCATTGTTCCCCGGCTCATCACTGTGTCAAGGACTACATCAAGTACTTCGAGATGTGGAATGAGCCCAATGCTCCGCGGTATTGGAACGGTACTCCTGAGCAGCTCTATGACATGGTGAAACCGGCCGCGGCGATCATTCGTGCTAACGTTCCCGGTGTTCAAATCTCGACACCGGCACCCTTTATGGCGGTGAACCCTGACTGGATGGATCAGTGGCTCGCGCTGGAAAACCAAAAGGGAAGAATCTCAGATATCTATGGTTTCCACGTATACCTGGGTCCCGGCGACAAATGGCTTACCGAGAGCAACGCTCCAGAGAAGAGATATATCGAGAATGTCGTAGAGATGGTGAACAAAAAGAACAACGCCGGTTGGGCGACGACGCCCTGGATGAATACGGAGACAGGATTTCTCGGCTCCGGTCCTTATTACTGCCCGACTGACAAAGGCGCGACCGATACCATCTGCGGCGCTTTCATGTCGCGATGGCTCATCGCTCAATATGGATTGGGTGCGCAGAGTATTGATTGGTATTGGTTCAGCTCGATCGGTCAGGAAGACGGAACTTACAACCATTTGATGCAGTGGCTGGTCGGGTCTCACTTCCCTCACGCCTGCAGCCATGAGGGCTCCATTGTCGAGTGCCCGCTAGTCCAAGCGAATGGTAAGGACGCCCTGATTGTCTGGGATTTCAACGTAGAGTGCAGAGGAAATACTTGCGGAACTCCAACGTCGTACACGGCAAAACCGCAGTTTCGCACTGCGAGCGATTTGTATGGGAGTACTTCGACCATTCCCTCAAATCACACTGTAAGAATAGGAGCAAGCCCAACCCTACTTGCGATGCAGTAAGATAACCGCGCGGTAGGAAAAGCAAGAGACCAGACTCTGGCCCAATTCAATGACGATTGAAACTGAACCACATTCTCATCCTGTCGCACGGAATACCCACGAGAAGTATGTAACGATCAGCATCGACGACGGTCATCCCAGCGATCTCCGAACCGTCGATTTGCTGAATAAGTACGGCCTGCAGGCCACCTTTTACATCCCGGGCTCAAATGCCGAGCGCGAGGTGATGAGCACCGCGCAAATCCAGGAGATCGACCGTCAGTTTGAAGTGGGTAGTCACACGCTCCATCACGTGCGCCTTCACAAGCTTCCAGAACAGGAGTGTTTGCGGGAAATCGTCGATGGCAGAAAGTTCTCCGAAGATACTGTTGGCCACGAGGTCGTCTCGTTTTGCTATCCCGGTGGAAAGTTCAATCGATGTGTCGCGAGGCTCGTGGAGCAAGCGGGATTCCTGGCAGCTCGCACATGTCGATACTTCCTCAATGATTACCCGCCTGATCCATTTTCGTGGGACATTAGCACGTATGCCAATACATATCCGGCCTACGTCCAGCTTCGGCACTGCCTCCTCGAGTACAATTTTGCTGGGGCGTACGAATACCTGACAACCTTCAAGTCGACAGTGCCCTGGGTGGCGCAGTTTGTCTGTGCGCTTGAAGACGTTTCACGCAATGGAGGAATCGCACATCTTTACTTTCACAGTTGGGAAATTGACGACAATGGCGATTGGAACGAGCTAGAGAATGTGTTTAAGATGATCCGCCAATATCGGCTTACTCCCGTGACCAACGGATTCTTGTATCGACGGTGGCACGGGAAGTGCAAACCTGCGAATGAGCTGCCGGACCAGGATAGCTTGGTTCTGAAATGTAAGGTTTAAGAGCTGCGATCCATCAGTTGTGAAACGTCCCACCACCCGCACACTTCGTGTTTGGGCAACCCCTTTGATGTTAAGACGGGCAAAGCTATTACCTTCGGACGCTTCGACAAAAGCGTTCCTTTGCCTGATCTGCCTCCCTCAACATTGCGCCGCTCGACAAAACCAGTGAAGGAATTTATGCAGAAACGCTTTTCGAAAATTTCCAATAACCCCTCGATGAAACTGAAGGCTCTCTTTTTGGTCGTGTTTTCCGCGGTATTGCTGCTGGGGGCTCGCTTGGCTGTCGCGCAGACCGAGAGCGTGCTCTACAGTTTCACGGGCACTCCGGACGGCCAGACACCGACCTCTCGGCTGACATTTCACAATGGCAATCTTTACGGAACGACGCACGATGGCGGAGCCTATGGGCAGGGAAGTGTATTCCAGCTTGTCCCCAACGGTTCGGGCGGGTGGAAAGAAACGACCATTTATAGCTTCTGTCCCGGCGGAGCCGCCTGCGTGGATGGCGCAAATCCTTATTACGCATACCTGACCTTCGACAGCGCGGGAAATATGTATGGAACGGCATTCAACGGCGGGACGCTTGGAAACGGCCTCATTTTCGAACTGAGCCCCTCGGGAAGCGGTTGGTTGCAAACGGTACTGTACAACTTTGCGAATAGCCCAGACGGTGCCAATCCGATCAATGGTTTGATCATGGACGGCTCCGGAAATCTTTACGGTACGACCTATGCCGGAGGTGCTGCGGGAGGAAATGGTTCGATCTTCGAAATGAGCAAGACTGCTGGCGGGTGGATAGAAACGCCGCTCTATTCCATCAGTAGTAACGGTTCCGGATTGATCATCGATTCCACCGGTAATATTTTCGGAACGAGCTTCAATAATGTTTTTAAACTGACATCGAATGGTCAGGGCGGGTACATTTTCTCTACCCTCTTCTCCTTCAACCCGGCGAAAGCAGCGACCCAGGGTTCAAATCCGATGGGAACCCTTGCATTTGACAGTGCCGGCCGCCTGTGGGGAACTACGGAGGCTGGTGGAGCGAATAACGACGGCGTTGTCTATCGCCTGACCAAGGGTTCAAATGGATGGACGCAGGCAGTTATGGGCAGCTTCAACCAGACGTATGGAACCAATCCGACTGCTGGGCTAGTGTTCGACTCGACAGGGAACATGTTCGGTACAACACAGCTCGGCGGAGTCTACGGCGGGGGTACCGTTTACGAAATTTCGCCAAATGGCAAAACCTACACTCCACGGATTGTCTTCCGCTTTAACGGTACCGATGGCGGTGGCATTGACGCTCCAGTCATTCTCGACAGTACGGGAATTCTGTACGGCACGTCGTACACCGGCGGCACGGTCGGGGCTGGCACCGTATTCGCCGTAAATCCGCACCCATCCTTGACGACAACCACAGTGACCTCATCGCAGAATCCATCGACATTTGGGCAGGCTGTGACCTTTACAGCGACGGTGACTTCCACCGGCGGCACACCGGCTGATGGCGACATCGTTGTATTCGAGCCCATCGGACAAGCGCCGATTGTCAATGGTGTTGCGACTTATACCTATGCAGGGCTCAAGGTCGGGACGACCAAAATTACTGCCGTCTTCGACGGCGATCTGAACTTCGTTAAGAGCAAGTCGACTCCATTGAGCCAGGTCGTTCAGCCGTAATCCGGTTAATTCCCAGGCTGTCAAAAGGAGCGTCGAAGGAAGCAAGGTGCTTCCTGGCCCGCTCATTTTGCGATTTAACCACGGCCAGTACATAATTTGTGCAACGTATTGCGCTTGCGTGGCTTAAAAGCATGTAACTCTCTGAATTTAATAGTGAAAGCGATGGCCTAGTTGGTCGCGCGATTGCGTGTAGAAAGAAACCCCGCACTGCCAACCTCCAGGCAGCGAAAGAGACGAGAAATCATGAGAATTGCTCACTGCAGCTTTGCTCTGGCGACTACCCTGCTTTTGTTGGCGTTCCCGGCAATCGCAAGACCTTGCACCGGAGGTGACTGTCAGCAGGGAGTTATGACTGGACCGTTCGCCGCACCCCAGGTTGCCCAATTCACGACTACAGGACCATTCACGATTTGCCAATCAGTACAGTGCTCGTCCGGCTCCTGGAACGGTATCTCAATTGAAGGCATCGACGCGCAGCAGAATATTGGCACGCAGTATCAGTTTTATGACAATCAGGGTGCCAATATCGATCCCAACATCGCGGTGGGACCGAGCGTGAGCGGGCAGAACGCGCAAGTGCTGGAGTGGGTGAACGCGCAATATGTGCAGGCCTTCGACAAGGTCACGGGTCAACCGATTTTTACATCGGCAGGCGGAACGACTGCAGTACCGCAGACCGTCGAGCGGTTATGGTCCGCGACGACGCAACACGAATGCAATACCTACCCTTCGGGAAACGTACAAGTACTCTTCGATCGTTTGGACAATGCGTTTGTCATCAGCCGCAGGATCTCTTATGTGGACGGCTCAGGCATTCACCAGTACGCGTGGTGCATCGCGGCGAGTTCGCAAGCCGATCTTTCGAACACGAATACGAAATGGTACGCATACGAGTACAAGTTGGGTTCAGTGATTCCGTGTCTGCCCAGTTCAAATAACTGTACGACCAGTGCGTTCCACTACTATTTTCCCGATTGGCCGCGTATCGGGACTTGGACGTCGGGCTTCTACATCACCTTTGACCTACAGGATCCAACGTCCAACTACGTTGAGGGAGGCTTCGAAGCGTGTCAGTTGGACCGCGCGAATATTGTGAAGGGTAATGCCACCAATCCGATGACTTGCTATGCGTACACGGTTCCCGTGGCGCAAAGACCCAGCCTGATTCACTCGCTGGACGTGGCTGACATCGATAGTGCAAATCCTCCTAATAGCGGTGAACCGGCCTATTTCCTATCAATCGTGAATCCGAGCAATTACCAGCAGGGTGGCAATGGCACGAAATGGTGCACCAGTCAGACGACGCCATGCACCTCAAACCAACTTGCATTCTTCACCTGGAACGCAAACGGATTCACAGGACAGCTGCTTTCAGTTCTTCCCTACACACCGGGATGCTACAACACCAGCACTAGCAAACAGGAAGCGGATACCTACTGCGTTCCCGAGCCAAGTACGAATCCGGCAGCTATCGGAGCCTACGGAACTCCGAACTGCGGGAACTACGTCACTCCATGCTTGGATTCTCTGGGTGACCGCATGTCGAACCGGCTGACGTTCAATAATTTCCCATCTGGTTCAAGAGGACCAACCGGACAATTCCTGACGGCTTCTCACGTCGTGATGGAGGACGCGAGCAACCAGCGCACCGGCATCCGATATTACGCTCTGAAAGTGGCGAATGGGAAGGCGCAGGTTATGGCTAACAGCGGCAGTGCCACAGGAGTTCCTGATTTGCAGGATCCTAACGGACTCCTCTGGATGCTCATGCCAAGCATGGCCGCCGACATGAACGGAGACTTGGGTTTCACCTACACGACCTCGGGCCCGCAATGTTCCAGTTGCCAAACTCAGCCGAACCCCGCGATTAACTTCATCGTCCTTCCTTGGGGACACTCCACATTTGACGCGCCGACTCTGATCGTACAAGGTACCGGAGATCAGGAAAACACGGACCGCTTTGGTCAGTACGCCGCGACGGTTGTGGATCCAAGCGACGATCTCACGTTCTACGGCATGGGAGAGTATTACAACAAGAGTCAAACAGGCACTAGCAATTGCCAGCTACCCGCCAGCAATTGCTATACCTGGCAAACACGTATCTTTCGTGGGAAGTACGGCAGCCAATTCTAGGTTTCAGACGGTGAGAAGGATCATTTGGTCTGAAACATGATTGGAACTACTCCGACTGTAGTGCGCTGACCGGGTGTGATGCTCACCGTCTTGCCACCGTATGTGCCATTGAACGCCCGGTAACTCGTGTACTGAGTGGCAGGAGTGTATTCTGAGTTTCCAGATGTGTTCCACACGATGAGTCCGGAAGCTCCATTGGCTTCCTTCAAGGAACAAGTCCAGCGATCCCCGTTCTGCGCGCAAGACTGTCGGAAGGTTGCCCCTTTTAGCCACTGCATCATGGTGTAATAGTACGTGTCATAATCTATTCCGCTGGTGATACTCGGCCAATTGAACCAGCCGATGTGAACCGCTCCACCAGCCCCGCCTTGATACGCATACTGCAGCACGTGCCATCTGACTATTTGGCCTTGGCAGTCAGCCGCTGTGTATTGGCTGGAGCACGTGTAGTCGGTATTCACGAAGTTCGTCTCCGTGTTCATCCAAGGGGTCGTGGTCCATCCATTGTTATTCTTCGTGGTTACCATCCGTCCGACCATTTTAATGCGGTCTTCCGGTGTCCCATCTCTCAGATACACGTGGAAGCCGTAGTAGTCGGAGAGTCGGCCATGCGCGTTTTCCTGCTGAATCCAACTGGCCATCCAGGTAGTATCGCCGCCGCACACTGGCGGAGTTGAAACGACCGCTCCAGGAACTGCGTTGCGTATGATTGCAATAACTGGCTTCAGCATTTGGTAAAGCTGGCTGACATTGCCCGTCCAATAATTCGAAAGATTTGCCTCGTTCCACATCTCCCAGTACTTGATGTAATCCTTAACGCAATGGCCAGCAGGCGAGCAGTGGTACACCAGTTGGGTGACGAAAGTATTGAATGTGCGACTGCCGGATGAAGTTAGATCTGCAGGCGGACCCGGTGACCAGTTGTCCCATGCCTGCCCAGAGCACCTGCCAGTTGTGATGAAGCACGGAACGTGTCCTAGCGTATAGATCGCGGCAGTGGGGCGGTGTTGTGCAATCAAATCAAGCCAAGTATCCAGATTGCTCCAGTCGTAGGCACCCGAACTCGTCTCCAGAACGCTCCAAGCAACTCCCGCATCCCATAGCCGGACGGTTCCGGGCTGCGACGTCGTGTTGATCCACTGACCCGTCGTGCCGCAAACGTGCCCGTACATACATTCGAAGCTCCAACTTGCAGCTGTGAGTGGATGACTGGCTGAATTTGGCGGATTGTCTGCTGCGAAACTACGTGAGGACGTAATTACGAACGAAGCCAAGAGAAATAGGACGAACGCAAAAAATCTGCGCATTTTTGGGGGATCTCCTCTACTCAATTGGCCAGATGGAATAGACGGGATGACGCGGCTTATTAACCAGAAAGATCGATTGTGTTTCCTACCGGGATCTGACCTGGGACGTTCGAATGACTATACAGACCGATTTCTGCCGGGCAAAGATCACTAAAGTCCATCATGACCGCCGCGGACGTGTACCTGGCCGAGCGGCGATTGGTGCCGCTTCGCTCTCAGTTCCAACTCACTGGGAGGACGGAAGCCCTCGGTTGTTCACGAAAATGGAACTGGAGGTGACCTGCTGATCTTGGCTGCAATCCTAGAAATTAATTTCATCTCTGCAACGGAACAAGTCTTCCAGCCTTGGGTTTTAGTCCTTCCGACGAGTCGTGCGGTCGCCAACCTCAGGTATCCTTCTCAAAAATCCAAAGCCGTAGAGGTTGAAGTGAAAGCAAGAGTACCCTGCTCTTTCTGGCGGGAGGAGTTACCTCCTCGTGAGTACAGAATCCGATCAAGCATATTGTGTTTATTGTTAAGGGAAATCGTAGCTTCGACAATTACTTCGGAACGTATCCCGGCACCACGCAGGGTACTTTTTCGAACGGTGCAGTGGTCACGCTGTACCACATGGAGGGCGCCCCGAACCATGACATGGCGCATGACTGGATCTCAGCGGTAGATGAGGTAGGGCCAGATTACACGGTTAGCAGCACCAACTGTGTGACGACGCTTGCTCCGAACGGCACGTGTACGATTCAGGTTCAATTCGCTCCGAGCGCGGTCGGATCAGCCTGGGCACAAGTCAACATTACCGATTCTGATCCGGGCGGCCCGCATGAAATCCGCCTCACGGGCACCGGAGTTGCGAGTTCTCGACATCCTGCTGCGATCGTCGCTCCACCGATAGACGAAAACAAGGAACTCGTCGATGACGGCGACGACGACTAACTCTTCATCCTCAATGTGCAAACGAGAAACCGCCCTTAAAGGCGGTCTCTCTATGCGTGGCTTGATCTCTCAAGGGTTGGGTTAAGCTTAGGGAGCTGTGGAGGCTGAGGTCGTGAGAAGGATTGGCTTGTTGCCAACTTGCACAGTTCCGGATATTGCGGTGTTGGTTCCCGTGAGATCTTGCATATTGCCGAAGTTTGAGGATACGCTCTGCGGGCCAGTAGGGCTTGAGCTCGTGTCCCAAATGATTTCAGCAGAGCTTCCGTTACCAAGAATTATGTTGCAGGTCCAGAGCGTGCTGTTCGGGGAGCAAACCGAGGCGCTACCACTGGCAGGTTTTGCTTGATAAAGCCATTTGCTGACAGTTCCGTAGGCCTGGCCCGCCTGATTTAGTCCGGTACCGCTGGTCCAAAGGGTGCCATAGTGCGGGCTGTCATAACCGTACCAATACATCCGCTTCAACCCCGCAGTCCAGCCGGAAAGATAATATCGAGCGACCCAAGCCATTTGCTGATCAGGATCCGTGATCTTCGAATCGTCACCCCAGCTTCCCTCACCAGACCAAATTGGTTTGCCTTGGTCGGTTGCGCTGAGCGCCTGATAGTACGCTGACACTTGAGCGATCACGCTTTCGGGCAGCATTCCCAAGCCGGGGGGCTCATACCAGTGCGAATTGAGGACATCGACCAGTGGAGAGCCTGCGTTGCTAGCGTTGCAATTGCTTCCTGGTATGGGCGACGCATTGCAATAGAGGAAGTTCTGGAACACCGAGAGGCTCTCATTTATGTCTGCGCCGTCAGAGGGAGAAACAATCTTGGAGGTGGGATCGATCCCCTTCACTGGATAGCTGACGCCAGCCACACACCCCGTTCCAACAACAACACACCTTAAGTCCGCGGTCATACGCACCATCTGAGCATATGTCGCGTAAATGGAGACGTGGTCGAAGTTGTTCCAAAACTTATCACCAGGATAAACAGTGGGATTCCGATACCACTCGTTCCAGGGTTCCCAATATTTGATAGGCGCGTGCGTTTGCAAATATGTCGGATCGTTCACGTGTTGGGCAAGGGCGGTGACAAAGTTGATGTACGTCGCATCGCTTCCGTTACCGTTCGCATCGATGTCTGCGGGCAGATCGCATCCGCCAAACGTGGCGTTGGTATCGGTCGAGAAGTCGCAGGTCGTGTCGTTCGGCTTGGACGATGCCCATGGTGGAAGCTGGCCGATGGTATAAAGAACATCAGTCATGCTGTGTTGATAGAACTCCGAGAGAAAGCCGTCCAAAACTGTGAAATCGTATTGTCCTTGCGCGGGGTTGATCTGCGCCCATCGCGCATCACTCACGTTGGACCAGATGCGCGCCTCCTTGAAGCCAATCGTGGGCCAAGGAGTGCTAAGGCCTTGGATATGTTGAGCAAAGAGCTCAGAGCTTTGAGCGGGAGGTCCCGGCGGCGGCGGACTCGAAATGGAACTCTTTGTCGAATTTCCTGCGCAGCTTGTCAACAACAGCAAAAGGACAATCGGCGCGAATCCCGCAGCTGCCTTCGTGAATGTTGTGTTGGAGCGGATCAACATGGGCGCTTCTCCCAAGGGGAGTATGTAGTGGAATCTTTCGGAATCTAACACGCAAACCGATGCAAAGTTTTGTTTCAGAAGTGCACGGCTTTTAGTGCTGCGGGCGCAGAGGTGCATATAGGGTGAATCAAACGACGACGAAGGAAGTTTCTTACGGACAGTGTACGATCGTGTAGATTTGTGCATTTTAGGCATCCGCGGCTCTTATGAGTCCGCGTAAATGTATTTATTATCAATGGTTTAGAGGAGCACCGGTGGTATCTAAAATGCTCCTTTTTATTTCGGGGAATTAGGGTTATTGTGCTTGGTTAAGATGTACACCGTTTATCTCCCTGGTAGGAGCAGCTATGCCCTCGCCGACCGCATTTGACACCATTGAGAGCGCGCAGGAGTTTCTCACATTACTGCGTGAAGCTGTTGAAGAGGCAAAGCTCACAGCCGAGAATGATGTGACACAAACCGAAGGGCGAAATCTGGACGCCCTCCGTATGGTGCTTTATAAGCTGGAGAAACTGGAGCAACATCTCAAGGTCAGCGGTCGTCTTCTGAATGATCTGCGCACACTTCGTCGCCTCCTCTTGGAAGAGCGGGTTAGTTTACCATCGCAAAATCAAGAGGTTACAAGCAGGGTGGCGTAACGCCAAGTCCATCAATGGGTGACTGAAAGCGGATTCGGAGCTTTTCTGCTCATGGCGGTTGGCTTATAATCATTTTCAACTCCCTTCTGGTGGCGGCCGTATCTGAAGCTTTTAAGACGTAACTTCCCCCTGAGTGTTTCCTCTCCATTATCTGGAGTGTGCGGCAAACCAAACGAGCATCAATAGACCCTAAAGGATTATCTTTTCAGCCAACAGAAAGACAGTCTTCGAAGGGCCAGTTTCTAGAAAGAGGCAAAGTGCGTTATGAGTGAAGTCCTGAGCAAAGTGCAGATAGCGTTCAATTCCGCGTTCGATGTTGATCCGGCGACCGTAAAGATGGATACAACGCCGGACAACATCGCTGCCTGGGATTCGATGGGCCACGTGACGCTCGCAAGCAGTCTGGAGAAAGAATTCGGACTCACATTTGACGTCGATGATCTTATGGAAATGGAAAATGTGAAGGAAATCTGCAGAATTGTGGAATCGAAACTCGGCAGATTGCAAAATGCGCAACCCTCCTAGCCATAACTTTGCAGCACAGCTGGTCGCACGATTTAGCGGAAACTCTTCGCTAGTGGAAGCGGCCTCTGGGAGTACCCTTGGCGCCGCGGAAGTTCGCACACAAATTGCTGGTTTTGCAATGTGGTTTCTAGCTGCGGGATTGCGTCCCGGAGACCGCGTGTTGCTAAGGTGTGGAATTAATTCTGCGACGGCACTGGCATATCTCGGCGCAATGTACGCCGGCATTGTTCCAGTCCTGCTTGATGAGCGCACGCATGCTGCATCCGGTAATTCAGTCAATGCGAAAGTGGGCGCTAAAGCCGTGTGGAGCGCCAAGTCCATGCGCCAAGACTGGGCAATGCAAGCTGGAGTTCCGATTCTTGAAGGTGGATGCTCACCTCTGGATCCAACCTCGGTGCAACCTTATTCCGCCCGCAAGGGCGACTTAGCCGCTTTGATGCCGACTTCTGGATCAACCGGAACTCCTCGATTCGTGGAGGTAAGTCACGGCAATCTGATCGCAAACACTGAAGCTATCATCCGAAGCCAGCGCCTCGGCGTCGATGAGAAAGCCATGCTGATCATGCCAATCAGCTATTGCTTTGGCGCCAGTGTGTTGCACACGCACCTTTATCGAGGCGGTTCGGTCGTTTTCGACGCAAGGTTCATGTTTCCGGATAAAGTCCTGCACGCGATTAACGGCTACGGATGTACAACATTTGCAGGCGTTCCGACGGTTTACAACATCCTGTTGAGGCGGTCGAGTTTGCGAGCGATGACGTTTCCAACTTTGCGGCGCTTTCTTCAGGCGGGCGGAGGGCTTGCGCCTCAAAACGTCGAAGAAATGCGAACTATCGTACCCAGTGCCGACTTCTTTGTCATGTATGGACAGACCGAAGCTACGGCGCGAATCTCCTGCCTTCCTCCCGATCGCATCGGCGACAAGATCGGAAGCGCTGGGGTTGCATTGGACAATTTGAGGCTCCGCATCGTTGATGACGAGGAACAAGACGTCCCGCAAGGAAATGTTGGCCACATTCTCGTTGCTGGACCCTCCATCTGTGAAGGGTATTTCGGCGATCCGGAGGCATCGCAAGAGAAATTTTCCAATGGCTGGTTACACACGGGCGACGTGGGCCTTCTCGACAAAGATGGATACCTCTGGATTCAAGGGCGTACAAGCGACTTCGTCAAGATTCGCGGCTATCGCGTGGGACTTGCAGACGTCGAAGCCAGAGTGGCCGCGGTTGCGGGCGTCAGTGAATGCGCGGCGACCGGTATTCCTCATCCTGAAGCCGGAGAAGCTCTCGCGATCTTTGTTGTGGCCGATGAGACATCCGCGCACAATAACAGAACGTCATCCGTGACGGATCGAGTGCGGCAAGCGCTTCCAGCGCAGTGGACGTGCTCATTGGTGAAGTTGGTTTCCGAGTTACCCCGGACCGGCAATGGCAAGATCGCCCGGTCACAATTGCAAGAACTGGCATGAGTTTAACCGCGGAAATCGAACAGGGAATTGACTGCCTGCTTTCTGAACCACCCTATGGGATGGATTCTGAACGCCGCCAGCGGGGCCTTCTTTCGCTGTTCAAGGCCGAAATCGCCTTCGCATGCGAGAAAAATGCGTCGTATGCGAACTATGTCAAGCACTGGCCGGCAGATTTCCGCACGGCCCAAATAATTGCCGATCTGCCGTATCTTCCCGTGGGTGTTTTTAAAGCGAACCCACCGTTGTCTCTGATTAGCAGCGAGGACGTGAAGCGAACGCTGACGTCAAGCGCGACGACAGGGCAGGTGCCGAGTCGCATCGTGCTTGATGCCGCGACGTCGCGGAGAATGGGCAAAGGTGTGCTCACAATCGCTCGCGATTTTATTGGATCTGCGCGGCGTCCTTATCTTGTGGTCGATACTCCCGAAAATCTTGCCACACAAGCCCAGATCGGAGCGCGCGGAGCTGCGATTCAGGCGCTACGTTCCTTCGCTACCGAGATTGTTTGCTGCCTGCAGCCGACGCCTGGCGGTGAGCCTCGGCTCGATCTTGACCGCATTCTCTCGTGCGCGGCAGAGTGGAAAGATAACGAGGTTCTTGTTTACGGTTTTACATATGTGATCTGGATGCAGTTTGTTCAGTCATTGAAGAGTGCAGGAATCAAACTTGATCTCCCGAATGCGCGCGTTCTGCATAGCGGAGGATGGAAACGCCTCGAAGAACAGGCCGTTACTCGTGAGGCCTTCAGTCGCGACGTCGCTGCCGTTTTCGGCTGTCCAAGAAGCAATATCATCGACTACTACGGCATGGTTGAGAATGTTGGAGTTATCTATCCCGATTGCGAATACGGCAACAAACATGTGCCCACGTTCGCCGACATTATTGTTCGCGATCCATTGACGCTTGCCCCCGTAGCAATGGGCGGCAAGGGCCTCATACAGGTTTGCAGCGTGCTTCCCACAAGTTTCCCCGGTTTTCTGTTGCTGACGGAGGACACGGCTGAAGTCAGCAGCTATGACCGATGCTCCTGCGGGCGAAAAGGGCCGAGTTTTCGTTTTGCGGGAAGAGTACCGAAAGCTGAAGTGCGCGGATGCGGCAATCTGGAAAGCAAGAGGCAAAGGCAGCCTGAGATAGTGGGTGTCGCATGATTACCACCGAAGTTGTTCAGGTGGTTGATTCGACTCGAGAGATCACAGCGGCAGCAACTCGGCTTCGTGACGTGGTCCGTGACGAGGAAATTGTTCCCCAAACTGTTTTGGAGATCTTCGAGAACTGGTCAGATGCTCTCGGCGATCGCGAATTTCAGGAAATCCCGGGGCTGGCTTTCCTCCGATTGTGGCTACGGCGTGGTACTCTCGAGCCAATTCTCCAGCGCGAGTTGGGACCGAACGCCCTGAGCGGAGGCTGGTGGGAGGATGGACGCGCGCGGTTGCGGGCGTTTCCGCTAGGACTGATCGGGCATTGGCCGGCGGCGAATATCGAGATCCAACCAGCACTATCTTTGACCTGCGCGCTGCTGGCGGGAAACTGCTGTCTGGTGCGTGTCCCGAGCAGCCTGGTAGATGTGAATCGCCGCATTATGGAGAAGCTACAGGAAGCAGACCGCTCGGGCATTGTGACTCGGCGCTTTTTCGCAGCGAGCTTCGATTATTCCCGCATGGACCTGCAAGAAGCCATGGCTCAGTCAGTAGACGGAGCAATGATCTGGGGCGGTGCAGACGCGGTATCGCAGATTCGCAAATTAACATTTCCCCACTGGTCACGCTTGTTGGTTTTTGGGCCGCGAGTTTCTGCCGCCGCCATGGACGCAACAACATGGGGCAACGCAGAAGAGCGCACGACCTGGTGTCGACGAATTGCGCGTGATGTGTGGCAGTTCGATCAGCAGGCCTGTTCGTCGCCGCAAACTCTTTTCCTGGAGCGCTCTGATACCTGCGATCCTGCTGATTTCGTTGACGACCTCAGAAAAGCATTCGAGGAAGAGAACGTCGCACACCCGCGGCAAGAAATTGCGCCGTCGTTGACGTCAGCAATTTCTCTGGTGCGTGCGTCCTGGCTTCTGACAAACAACGGAACATCCGCAGTGTTTCCTCAAGCACCGGACTGGACAATTCTTCTTGGCAAGGGCGCAACCATGTCGAACCCCACGCAGGGTAGAACGCTAACCGTTCTAGTCGTCGATGATCTTCTCGAAGCAATTTCAAAATTCGATGGAACTCTGCAGACCCTTGGATTGGGAATCTCAGATCCGGAAAGGGAAGAGATCCTGACCAGAGCTGCCGGCAGGAATGGTGTCGATCGAATTGTGAAATTGGGCAGGATGCATGTTTTCAGTTCACCATGGGACGGCACCGAATTAATTCGCCCGCTGGTGCGCATGGTTCGTCATGTGCAATCTCAGGAATGATTCGTTTTGGGGGCAAGATGGAGCAAGGGGAACAATTTCTTGAAGCGCTGGACCGGAAAGCAAAGATCTTTGCGAAATCCGCTCGCGCGACGGTTGCTGCTAACCGGGAACTCTGCATGTGGTTGCTGAATCCACTGGCCCGATGGGCGGAAGGCGCCTACGGCAGTGAAGTCTTTGACGTAGCGGCGCACGGCTATGCCGAGTATTGCGTGGGTGTTGCCAAGGCGAAGCAGATCTACGAGCGTGCGGGTCGCTACACGCCTGAGAGCATGCCCGAAATTCTCTCCGGCGTCTACGAAGATGAAAGCTACATGGTGCCCTACATGTGGGCGGCCATCCTCATCTATCCGTTCTGGCCATCCGTGGTCGGCCATATCGCGATGTTGCGCGATGACTTTATTCGGCGGTTGCCGAAGGATTCGACCGTTTTCGAGTTGGCGTGCGGGCACGGTGTTCTCAGTCTGCTTGTCGCCGAGGACAGACCCGATCTCCAGGTCGAAGGCTCCGATATCAGTCCTCCCGCTATCGCTGTTGCGAATCGTTTGCTCGCAGCGTCAGGTCACAACGACCGCGTGCGTTTCACGGTTAAAGACGCGATTAGCGGTAATGGAGTGGATCAATCGAAATGCCAGGGACTCATCTCTGCTATGCTGGCAGAGCACTTGATGGACCCGAAGCCGCTGTTCCGAACCATTTCGAAGCAGATCGCACCCAACGGTGTCGTCTATTTCAGCACCGCCCTTGAATCGCCCCAGCGCGATCACGTTTTTGAGTACAACTACGAAAGCGAGCCATTGCGGATGGCAGAAGACGCGGGTCTCCGCGTGAGCCGTATGGTCTCTGATGCCAGTGCCGTTCCTCCAGGAATGCGATTCCTTCCGCGTTCCACCGCCATGATTCTTAGAGCGCGCTGAGTCAACCAAGGATCTTTCCAATATGACGAGTCCAGTGATGACGTTTGAGGAAGTGCGCGGTGCTCTGAAACAGCGATTTCCAATGCTCATGGTCGATACCGTTGTGGGAATTGAGCCTGGAAAAAGCATTCAGACGGTCAAGAATGTCACTGGAAACGAACTCCAATTCCTGGGCCACTTCCCGGAACATGCGGTCATGCCCGGAACTCTCATCGTCGAAGCGATTGGCCAGTCCGCTTCTATCTTATTTTCGAAGACTACTGGAACAGGAATGGAACCGGGCGAGTTCCTCGTGCTGGGAGCAATCAATGAAATGCGCTTTCTGGTACCGGTAGTACCTGGAAATCGGTTAGAGATGAACATTCAGGTATTAAAATTTATTGAAGGATTTGCTCTAATAGAAGCGGTGGCCACTGTGGACGGTGTAGTGGTAGCGAGGGGAAAGCTCGGATTCGCAAAGCGCGGTTTGCAAGGAAGTTCGCCGGCATAGCGAGTTTTTGAAACGCTACGGCCGTGAGTTGGGGCATCTGCTTCCGAGCGTAGCATCTTCTAACGACCTTCCACAGAATAACGAAAATCCATGTCTGTCAGACCATTCGCTGAAGCCGACATACCACGCGTTGTGGACTTGTATTGGCGGTTCATGCGGCGCAGGGGGGGGACGCCTCCAGCAGAACTTCACCCCCTCTTTCATCAGCTTTATTTCGAGAATCCGTGGGTCGACAGCGCCTATCCTTCACTTGTATACGAAGGCAAGAACGGCGAGGTTGTTGGTTTCCTGGGCATCATTGCGCGAAAGATGTCGTTATGCGGACGGCCGTTCCGAGTCGGGTACGGAGGAAACTTCATCGTGGACCCCGGCGCACGAGCAACTCTCGCTGCCCAGCGTTTGCTCGGAAGTTACCTGGGAGGGAAATATGAACTGTGGCAGACAGATTCCGCCAATGACATTTCCCGAACGCTGCTGGAAAGGCTAGGATTTCGTACTATTCCGGCTCTCAACCTGCACTGGATTCGCGCTCTACGTCCGGCTCAATATGCATCCTACGCCCTCTCTCGTGCCTTGAGTTCTGCGCCAATCAACGGCCTTAGATTCATCGCGAAGCCATTCTGTGTTGTTTCCGATCTGGTTGCCACAAAGTTATCGGCGAGCCCATTCTATCCAAGCAGGTCTCGCTTGCATGGATCGGAACTTGATATTGAAACGCTCCAGCAATGCCTGGTTGATTTTCGCGATGGTTATTCGATTTGGGCAGAGTATGACATTCGGGCTCTCCGTTGGCTTATGACTTTCATGAGCCGAGACACGGTGCGCGGGCAATTGCGAAAAATAGTTTTGCGCGACGATAAAGATCAGATTGTGGGCTGGTACATTTACTACGTTAAGTCTGGCGCTGTGGGCGAAGTCGTCCAGGTCGGCAGCTCGAAGAGATCGACCAAGGATGTTCTCGATCATCTATTTTATGATGCGTTTGTGCAGGGATTGATCGGGCTGCACGGCATCGTTGATCGTGAGCGGTTAACCGACTTTTCGGATAAGGGTTGCGTCTTCACCTGCCGTGGAGGTTGGAACGTGGTGTTCTCGCGAAACACTCAGATACTGGATGCCCTTGAGCGTGGTGATAGTTTCGTGACACGCCTCGACGGCGAATGGTGCCTGGATTTCGGAGTGTAAGATTTGGCTGGCAAGATTCGAGGCTCCAAGCTAGGATTATCCTCGCCTTAACCCCCACACAGGCGTTGTGGATCAATCTCTTCGGGATATACATCCTAAAGTTATCAGTGTTTGCGGGTGACAAGGCAGTAGCACGTTTTGGATAGGCGCAAGAATTTAGCGTTACAGTTTCGGGGTGGGAGACGGGGCGAGATGGCAGTACGTGCATTGGCGGAAGGGGATATTCCACAAATCGCAGGTTTGTACTGGAATTTCATGCGTCTGCGAAAAGGTCTTCCACCCGCTGCACTGGTTTCGCTATTTCATGAACTCTATTTTGAGAGCCCATTCACCAGCGATGATTTTGCTTCGCTGGTCTACGATGTACCGAATCGCGGTATTGTGGGTTTTCTCGGTGGTAGTGTCCGTCAGATGTCCGTTTGTGGTAGGTCCATTCGCGTGATGTTTGGCGGAAATCTGGTCGTTCACCCAGACTACCGCTCTGGCCTTGTTGCTCCACGCATCGTCAACACATTCCGATCAAACAAGTACGATCTAGGCATGGTGGATTCGGCGAACAACATCTCCAAGCAGATCTTGCAACGCATGGGTTACGAGGTCATTCCGGCCTTGAATATCCACTGGAGGCGCCCTCTCAGGCCGATCCAATATGGGGTCTATGGAGTGGCCGTATCCGCCAACTCTTCGTTTTTGGGCAAGATCGCGCAAGCTGCGCAACCGTTCTGCCGTGCTGCTGATGCGGCTGCTTCAAGAATTCAAGCAAACCCATTCCGCCAACGCGAGCCTCGATTGCAAGGCTCGGAACTCGATCTTGAAACGCTTCTCAGCTGCATGATTCAATTCCGCAAAGGTTATTCCATATGCCCGGAATACAGCCCTGAGTCTCTCAGCTGGTTGATGAACTGGATGAAACGCCAGACTTTCCGTGGAACCCTGCGCAAAAATGTACTGCGGGACAGAAGCCAGAAGGTTGTCGGTTGGTATATTTACTATGCGAAACGGGGTGCTATTGGGGAGGTAGTTCAGATCGGCGGATATCCTAATACCACGAAGGACATCCTCGATCATCTGTTCTGGGACGCTCAGCAACAAGGCGTGATCGGACTTCACGGAGTGGTCGATAGCCGGCGCATTCCGGACTTTTCGGACAAGGGATGTTTCTTCACCTGTCGCGGTGGCTGGACCTTTGCTTATTCGCCCAATCCCGAGGTCATGCAGATGCTCGAACGTGGCGATGCATTTCTCTCACGGCTCGATGGTGAGTGGTGCCTCGACCCGGGCGAGTGATACCGCTTTGCGGGTAAGGGCTGCTGTATTTCTTCCGCGCAGCATGCAGTGCACAGCGAAACAAAAACCATTTAGGAGTACTGCTCACGTAGCGGCACGGTGCCATGGCTATACGTCCATTGACAGAAGCGGACATCCCCGCAGTAATAGACCTTTACTGGGTCTACTTGCGTCGGCAACAGGGGACTGCTCCCTCCAGATTGCAATCCGTTTTTCGAGAATTGTGCTTTGAAAGTCCTTTTCGGGACGACGCAATTCGTGCTCAGGTCTTCGAAGCGGAAGACGGACGGGTGCGTGGTTTTTTCGGCGCCATCTTCCGCCGGATGTCGGCATGCGGAAGATCCATTCGCTTGATGTTGGGTGGGAATCTTGTCGTTCATCCGGATTTTCGCACCGGTCGTGTTGCACAACAATTGGTAGAGGCTGTTTTTGCGCAGAATGCGGATTTGGCGATCGTTGATTCCGCTAACGAAATCGCACGACGGATACTCTCGCAAAATGGTTTTCGTGTTGTTCCCACCTTGAACATGCACTGGCGGCGAGTCTTGCGGCCAGCACACTATGGTGTCTACGGATTATCTCTTTCCGCTGGCCCCCGGCTGTCTTCGGGTTTGAAGCTGGCCTCTAAGCCAGCCTGCTGGCTTGCAGACACTATTGCTTCCCGCGTTTCGCGACAAGTCTTCCGGCTCAAACAGTCTTTCCTACAGGCAAGCGAATTAGATGCCGAGACTTTAATGCAATGCATGGTCGAATTCAGGAAGGGATATTCGCTTTGGACAGAATATGATCTACCGTCGCTTCAATGGCTTCTCGAATTCATGGCGCACAGGACAGCTCGCGGTGCTCTACGAAAGGTGTTGCTTCGCGACGATGATGGAAAGATTGCTGGTTGGTATATCTATTACGCAAAGCCCGACGCTGTCGGCGAAGTCGTTCAAGTCGGCGGAGATCCCAATATGACGAAGGATATTCTCGATCACTTGTTCTACGATGCCTGGCAACAGGGAGTAGCGGGCGTTCATGGGTTGATCGAGATGCGCCGCATGGCTGATTTCTCAGATAAGCATTGCTTCTTCACCTGCCGCGGCGGCTGGACGATGGCACGTTCCGCCCATCCGGAACTGTTGAATCTCCTGGAAGCTGATACGCTTTTCACCCGCTTGGACGGGGAATGGTGCCTGGATATAGGTGATTAATAGAAGTAGCGCTGAATGATCGGTCGCGGTTGAACCTTCGTCGATTCCGACCGTATCAGGGGTCTCGCTCGGCAGCGACCCCTTCCAGTAGTTGCCGGTAATCCTCGATCGTTTGAGCAATTGTCCTTTCCGTGAAAAGATCGGGATTGTACTGTGCCCGCCCCAACAGAGTCTCAATCCGATCGCTGAACTCAATGTAGAGATCCCAGCGCGCGCCGCCGCTCTCGACATCCATATACGTCATGCTCCAGCCAGGAGGTAGGGGCGCTACCTCTGGTGCCAGCGAGAGCGCCACGGTGAAAAACGGATGACGGGAAGGATCGACCTGGATCCCCATGTGTTCTGCGATCATGTCCAACGTTACATCGTCGTTCGAAATCGCACCCAGGGTCATCTCGCGCATCTGCCTCAACAGCGCTTGCAAGGGCAGATTTCCGCCTATGTTCGCTCGCAAAGCGACCGGGTTTAGGAAATATCCCATGCATCGCTGGAAAGCGATTTGCTTCCGCCCACACGGTGAAAGAGTTCCGACCACGATGTCATCTTGCCCGCTATAGCGATGCAGCAGTCTGAAAAACGCACCGAGCATAACCATGAACAAGGTCGCGCCTTGCCGCCGCGCAACTTCCTTAAGTGACTGGGCTAATTCTCGGGGAAACTCGAAGGCATGTATTGCCCCGCGATAGGTTTGCCGGTGTGGCCGTTTGCCGTCATTCGGCCATTGCAATATGGGCAACGGACCAGCAAGTTGTTTCTGCCAATAAGCCAACTGTTCATCGCGGGCACGCCCAGATAACTTTTGGCTCTGCCCGGACGAGAAGTCTCCAAACTGGGCCGGCAGTTCCGGCATTTGAGAAACACCACCGACGGCGTAGCTCTCGTATAGAGTCGTCAGCTCTTGCGGGAAGATATCGAACACGGTGATGCCGTCGACAATGCTCTGATGCGCGGTCAGAAAGAGTTTGTGCTCGTCGTCTTTTAGAGTAGTCAGCCGCGCCCGGAATAAAGGACCTTCGTCGAGATTGAAGCGATGCTTTGCGTCCTGAGTGGCCAGTTCGATCGCTGTGGTTTCTCGTCTAGACTCAGGAAGCGAGCGAAGATCGGAAAAATCCAGCTTGAACTTGATAGTCGAGTGAACAATCTGAGTTGGTGCTCCAGCAACTTCCTGGTACGTCGTGCGCCAAATTTCGTGCCGGCGGACGATTTCTTCCAGACAGCGCTGCACTGTCTCCGGATCGCACGGGCCGCGCCTGTGAATCGTGATCGACTCGTTATGAAGAGGCGAAACGTTACCGGCGGTTTGGTCTAGTCTCCAAACCTGCTCCTGGGCCAGCGACAGACGAAGAGGATTCTCTCGCGCTTGAGCGTTGAGATCTGAATCAGAAAGCGAGCGGCCTGCGCCTGCCTGCCGCATTTGCTCCAGCAGTTTACGCTTCGCCTCGGAGAAGTGAGGTCCGTTATCCATTCAGGCTGAAGTGTGGAATTTCTATGCGATCGCTTGAGATGCCCGGAACTTGATCGGCAGCGCAGTCATGCCTCGCAGGCCCAGGTTATTTCGCCACGTGAGTCGGCCCGGCGTCAATTCGAGATCTTGCAAGCGCCGCATGATGGCCTCAAAGACTTCCTGTCCTTCAACCCGCGCCAGTGCAGCGCCGAAACAGAAGTGTGCCGCCCATCCAAAGGCCAGATGCCGATTGTCGCTACGGGAAATGTCAAATCGATCCGGGTCAGGGAAGCGTTCCGGATCGCGATTAGCGGCCGCCATGACTGCCATCACGGCCTGTCCTCTGCGAATTAACTTCCCTCCCATCTCGACGTCATCTGAAGCAATCCTTCCCGTATGCTGGCTGGGACTCTCATAGCGCAGCATTTCTTCGACTGCTGACGGAATTAGTGAGAAGTCATTGCGCAATCGCTCCATCTCTACGGGATTGCGCAATAGCGTCAACACGCCGTTACCGATGAGATTCGTAGTGGTCTCCAATCCCCCGACCATCGTGACGATGCACGTCGCCACAACTTCTTCTTCGGTCAATCGATCGCCATCAACTTCTGCCGCCATAAGTGAATGCACAAGGCCTTCGCCCGGATGATCTTTTTGGAGTCGCACCTGATCGTGAAAGTACGAGGTCATTTCTTGGACGGCGCGCAGCATACGAGGGGCATGCTCGGGATTATGTTGAAAGTTCCCCAACATCTCAGCGAAATCGGTGGACCATGCCTTGAGTTGATGTCGATCGCTGGTTGGTACGCCAAGCATTTCGGTGGTCACGATGGCGGGAAGGGGATCGCCGAGATCGTGAATAACGTCCATTTCTCCCTTATCTTGCACTTCGTCGAGCAGTCGCTTGACGATCTCGCGAATATGCGTGCGCAGCACCGCAACGCGTGCCGGACTAAAGGCCGACGACGCCAGGCCGCGCAGCCGGCTATGCTCCGGAGGATCCATGAACAGCATCATCTTCACCATCAGTTGGGCGAGCGGACTCATGTCACCGAGCCCCATGGCGCTCAATTTCGCGGGTGTGTGCGTGCGGTTGGCCGAGAATTTATGAAGAACTTCGAGCACGTCGACGTAACGGGTGACCACCCAGGTATGAAGGAATACGTCCCAGTGCACTGGATCTTCAGTTCGTAGTCGTTGAAATAGCGGATAGGGGTTCGCGAGGACTTCTGGGTCGAGGAGATGGTAGAGGCTCAGAGCACTCGATCCCGAGCTTCTGGAAATCGCCCCGCTCAGAGAAGTCATAGAGTGGATTGCGCCGTATTCATGGCGAGCAAGCGTTGGGCTTCTTCCTCACTCATGTTTTCGATTCTCGCGAACATCATACGCTCGATTTCAAGCGAGAGTTCGGCAACCGTGGGGTGATCGAAAAGCTTCAGCAGCGGTACTTCCACTTGAAATGCATCTCGGAGGCGCGCGATCAGTTGCGTACCGAACAGGGAATTGCCGCCAAGATAGAAGAAGTTGTCATTGACTCCGACGCGCTCGACGCCCAACAGAGAGACCACAATCGTCCCCACGCGCTCTTCGGTAGCAGAATTCGGCTGTTGAAAAACCTCGTCTCGCAGAATGTTCTGTTCATTCGGCACTGGCAATGCCTGGCGGTCAAGCTTTCCACTTGCTGCCACCGGCAACGATTCCATTCGGACAAACATCGCCGGAAGCATATACTCCGGCACTTCCGCGGAGAGAAAATCGCGAAGTTCAGTGACGTTGGGCAGCGTAGACGACGGGACAATGTAGGCGACTAATTGTTTCTCGCCAGCCTCATTCTCACGGGCCGAAATTACAGTCTCGCGCACCGCAGGATGGCGACCGAGAACGCTCGCAACTTCATTCAGTTCGACGCGGAAGCCGTTGATTTTGACTTGCTCGTCGGTGCGCCCGTGAAATGCAATTTGTCCGTCCGGTAGGTAAGCCCCAATATCTCCAGTCCGATAAAGCCTCGCATTTCGATCAGCACTAAAAGGATCGCTGACGAAACGATCCGCTGTTAACACGGGATCGTTCAAGTAGCCCAGCGCGAGCCCGCGGCCCCCAATGTAGATCTCCCCTCTCATTCCCGTACTGACTTTTTGCATGCTTCGGTCGAGAACGTACACGTCCACATTATGAATCGGACGACCAATCGGTGGCAGCTTGTCGGCTCCGCTCTTTGCCGGAACGATTCCAGAAGTAGCAACCACGGTGCACTCCGTTGGACCGTAATTATTCACGAGAGTGAACGGTAGATTTGTGGAAGGGTAGAAGTGCAGGGTGTCCGCGCCGGTCAACAAAAAGCGCAATCCTGCATCTTCCGGCCAAGACAGCTTTAACATATGCTCGGCTAGAGGTGTAGGCGCGAAAGTGAATGTGATTTTTTCCTTCAGCAAGAAGTCGCGGAGGCTTGTTGGGTCGATTCGCGTCTCATCATCGACGAAATGTACGCTCGCTCCAGCAGCAAAATAAGGCCAGAGTTCCCAAACTGCCGCATCGAATCCGATCGAGGCCAATTGACTCGCCCGATCTGCCGCGGTCACGTTGAAAGCGCAATTATGCCATTCGACCAAGTTGAGCAGGCTGTCATGCCCAACGGCGACAGGCTTCGGCACTCCAGTTGATCCTGAAGTGAAGATGACATACGCAAGCTGTCCTGCGTTGATCGGAACCGGGGGAAACTTGTTCGGGCAATGACTGATCGCTGCCGCGGACGCGTCCAAGTCGATGCTTTTCCAATCACCCGAGGGCACCGAAGGCGTTGTTCCTGAATCCGTCAACACGAATCGCACCCGTGCAGACTCCAACATCGTCTGCAAACGGCGTGAAGGAGATTTCGGCTCCAGTGGCAAATATGCTGCTCCGGTTTTCAGAATAGCCAGAGCACAAACCGGAAAGCTAGGCGAGCGATTTATGCATAGACCGACAACATTCCCTGCCGCGACTCCTGAGGAACTAAGATAGTTCGCCATCTGGTTCGAGCGATTTTCGAGTTCCAGGTAAGTAATAGCCTCGCGTCCAGCAGAGATTGCCAGAGCCTCAGGACGCAACTCGGCTTGGCGCTGAACTCTGTGCACAAGAGACAGCTGCTCTTGTTTCAATTGTGCGACGCCAGAACCCTCTTCATCACTCCGCATGCGAATCTAAGGCTCCTCGCCCACCTATTAAAATAGCGGGACTTGACGCAAACTAGTTCATTTCTTGGAAGATACATGGCTGCAGGGGATACAGCCCTCACCTCAATGTGATCTCAATATACATTAGTTTATACCGGCTCTCAAGCAGTTTGGCTCGGCGCAAGTTCCAACTTGTGTCACTGCATGTTTATGATAATGCGATGTTTATAAGCGGCCGTTGGTTTCTGCCCGTTCGAAGCCGCCAAATTGCTGTGATATAGTTTGATTCGCCGCATGCAACGCAAGTAGTGGTTTCGCCTGATACTTACTTCCTCTTTTGGATTGGCCAGGTTGACTCCCCGCCTTCCCCAGGCTCGGCCGAAGCCATCCGCGAATTAAGAGTCCCAACTTAGTTAGATGCTGAAATCGCCCAAACTGCGCGAAGCTCGATTCGACGACCATGCGCGAATCACTGCGCTGGCTGCGAAGTACGGTCTGCGTACCGAGGAATACTCGGCTTGGACGCATTTGTGGAATAACAATCCAGCATATCGAAGTGTCCAGGGCCAGATTCCTATTGGTTGGGTTCTCGATATCGGTGGTGATGAAATCGTCGGCTATTTAGGCAATGTTCCGATAGGCTACGTGTTGCGGGGGAAAAGGCTCTTGGCTGCAACCACCCGAGCCTGGGTCGTAGATACCCCTTACCGCGCCTATTCTCCTCTGCTGCTTGCAACATACTTCCAACAGCGCAATGTCGATTTTTTCCTGAGCACCACAGTGAACTCCCAGTCGGAAGCCGCTTACAGCAGCTTCCAAAGTACTCGTGTGCCGATTGGCTCTTGGGATCGCGCTTCGTTCTGGATCACGAATTATCGTGGTTTCGTTGCGAGCTATTTGCGGCGTAGAGGCAGTTTCGCAGGAGCCGCAAGTTATCCGCTCGCCGGCGGCCTGTTTGCCCTGGACCAGCTCCGCGGCAGTCGCTTGCCCCGCCCTGATTCATCGAGTCGGATCGCCGCGTGTACCCGGTTTGATGATCGCTTCGATGCTTTTTGGCAGAGCCTTAGCAGAGTCAAATCGAATATCCTGCTCGCTGATCGGAGCCTGCAATCTTTGGATTGGCACTTCAAGTCTGCATTTCAGAAACGAGATCCATGGATCTACGTGGCTGAGCGGGGCTCCAGCATCATGGCATACTCAATATTTCAACGATACGATTTCGCCAAGGTGGGGCTCACCCGAGTGCGTCTGATCGACTTCCAATGTTTGGATAGCAACAAAGCCTTGGACGTTCTGCTCCCCATGCTGCGTACTGCAATCGGTCGCTGCCGAAAGGGGTCCATTCACATGTTGGAACTCGTCGGGGACCCATTCGGACTGATGAGCAAACTCCCAGGCGTCGGGCTTCGGCAGCGGCCGCTCGGGAGTTGGCTGTACTTCTATAAGGCGAACAACGCATCTCTTGCTCAGGAATTACAAAACTCGAGCATCTGGGAGCCATGTCTGTTTGATGGAGATTCGAGTCTGTAACCCGTGTTCGTAAGGCTCAACGTCACCGACAGATGCCTGCCCTGATCCAATCCGTCAAACGCATTGCCTTCAAAGTCATCGCGAACACGGCGATTGCGATCTACTCGCGGTTTCCTATCTTTGGAGATCTGCGAGCGGCGGTGGCCGTGCTCCGGCAGAACGGACTTATTCTGGTTATTGATCGCAACGACGGGCGGGGTCTGTCGTTTCCGGGAGGTCTCACACATGCCGGAGAATCGGCAGAAAAAGGAATGCGTCGGGAAGTGAGAGAGGAAACTGGACTCGAAGTAGAACAATCGCAACTGCTTTTCGAATATCGGAGCACATTCGACGTACCCTGCGTCGTGACAGTGTTCGAAGCAACCGCGAGTGGCACGCTTGCAGGATCTTGGGAAGGAACTCCCCGATGGCTGCCATTATCGGAGGTGCACTCCAAAATCCTTTCCAGTCAAGCGGAAATAGTGCGGCGGATTTCTTTGTGAAGGTCGTTCAGACGATTCGTCCACGCTGCACACGAAAGCGTGAACGACCGCTAGAAGGGAATATCCTCATCGGTGATTGGCCCAGATGCGGCTGGCTCGTGTTCAGGAACGCGTTGGTCAAAGTTGTTGCCCGAAGAGGATGCGCGGGAGCTGCTGGAGAAATCGCCACCACCGCCTTCGCCCCGTCCACCCAAGAGGATCAAATCGCTGGCTACTACTTCGGTCATGTATTTCTTCTGGCCGGTTTGTTTGTCGTCCCATGAGCGCGTCTGTAGACGTCCTTCGATGTAGACTTTGCCGCCTTTCTTGAGATATTCGCCGGCGATTTCCGCGAGTCGCTGCCAGAGCACGACATTGTGCCACTCTGTACGGTCCTGCCACTCTCCGCCCTTGTCTTTGAAGCGTTCATTCGTTGCGATGGTGAGCTTGGCCACCGGCGTACCCTGTGGGGTGTATTTGATTTCGGGATCCTTGCCCAGATTTCCAATCAGTTGAACGCGATTAAGACTCTTTCCAGCCATAACGGGCTCCTTCGTAGGGGTTCAATATAGCAGATGCAGAGCGGTGGATTTGTGTCGCACATCACAAAGACGCAACCCACAGTTTCATTTTGGAATTCTGACGTCCTCCCGTCCTGTCGTCCTGAGCCATCAGTTTTCGGGCGCAGGACCTATGAAGTTGGCTGCAGTATTGTCACCGTTGGAAAGTTGCCACAGGCGCGCAAGGGTGGCTCTGCTCGGAAGACTAGAGTCGGTTTTGTGCCCTCAGCGTACCAGGAACGGGTTACTCCGTCGCTCTTCGCCAATCGTGGTCAGTTCACCGTGCCCGGGGACAACGACGGTTTCGTCTGCCAGGGTGAGAACTGTATCGCGGAGTGATCGCATAATTTTCTGCATGGATCCGCCGGGAAGATCCGTGCGGCCGATTGATCCCGCAAACAATGTGTCGCCCGCAATTAACTTCTTCTCGTTCTCAAAATAAAGACAGATGCTGCCCTCGGTATGGCCGGGAGTGTGAAGAACCTGGGCCACGTGGCCTCCAGCCGATATGGTTTCTCCGGTGGTGACGCTACGGTCGATCTCGACTTTTTCTGGCGTCGGAACGCCGATCCAGGTCGCCTGTAGATCCAGCATCTTCAATAGGGCGTAATCATTCTGGTTGAGCAGAATCGGAGCGCCAGTCAAAGCGCGGAGCTTCATTGCTCCGCCGATGTGATCGATGTGAGCGTGGGTGATCACGATCTGTTTAATTTGCAAATTGTGCTTCTGCACAATCGCGAGCACGGAACTGATGTTGTCGCCCGGATCAATGACCATGCCTTCATGAGTCGTCTCGTCTCCAACAATCGAGCAATTGCACTGCAGAGGTCCGACAGGCAGAATTTCGTGAATCATGGAGCTATTGTATCGGTAGAAATAACTAGCTACGGATCACACGGGGTCGAGAAAAGAACTGGCGGGCGGTATCCGTGAGAATCCGTGCCAATCCTTGGTAAAGGCCTTTCATCAGCACTTGCCGCCCGAGCAGGGTCGGGTGGACAATGGGGCACACGCTTGGGGAGGTCCTAGTGGCCAAATACCGTCAACCCGGATATCAGGACAACGACAAAGAACCGCGTCGCGAGGCGCCAGCCCGTAAGGCGCCGCCCGAACGCACCAGCGGGCCGCCGCGTTGGGATCACGCGCTCGGGCCGAAACCTGTAAATCTTCCAGGCACGCGGGCCGTATCCCGCTGTGCGCAATGTGGCACCGTGCTACAGGGAGCAGCAAATTCCGGCGTAGGCCAATGCCCGAAGTGCGGCTTCGAACTGCATTCTTGCAAGCAGTGCACGTATTTCGACCCTGGAAGCCGCTTCGAATGCATGCAGCCGGTGAAGGAGCGCATTGCGAAAAAAGACGCACGCAACGACTGCGCGCTCTACGAGATTCGCGTCACACGCGAAAAAGAGACTTCCACACCGGCCAGCCTGCGGCCGAACGACGCCCGGACGGCATTCGAAAATCTGTTCAAGAAGTAGCCGAAGCTCGTAGCCCGACCGCAAAAGCCAAAAGTTTTCTCCTAAGGCTTCTGTGTCGGTCGCAACAAGATCTCGCTCATGAACGATTGTGGCGATTGCGTCACCAGCATCGCGACGGAGTGCGCCACGTCCTCTGGTTGCAACATCTTGTTCGGGTCTTTCCCGGTGTGGGGACTCAATTCAGTGTCCACCGAACCGGGACAAATCACCGACACTCGAATATTGTTTCCGCGCAATTCCTCGGCGACGGAGTATGTGAGGCCATTTAATCCCCACTTCGATGCGGCGTATGCTGCACCTTTCGGAAGAGCATTCTTTCCCGCGAGAGATGAGATGTTAATGATGTGCCCAGAATTGGCCTGAATCATCAGCGGTGCAAACGCGCGAATGGCGTAATACACACCGCGCAAGTTCGTATTCAAAATGCGATCCCAATCCTCGGGCAGTAACTGGTGTAGCGGTTCTGTGAAGCCGCCAATACCTGCGTTATTTACCAGTATGTTGACCCTGCCGAAGGTGCTATCAATGCGGGCGGAGGCGTATTCGAGTTGATGTAGCACGGTCACATCGCAAGGAATTACCTCACTTTTGCCACCCGCATCCGCTATGGCTCGAGCCGTTGCGTCGAGCGTCGCTTGGGTGCGTCCTAACAAAACAGATGTTGCTCCGAGAGCTGCGAGTGTGCGCGCGATTGCGGCTCCAATGCCTCGGCCGGCGCCGGTGACGACTGCGACTTGTCCGGAAAGGGGGCGAACGGTGTCCATAGTAGATGGGCCTCACTATGCTTGGCGATCAGCAGAGTTGCGCAAAACGAGAACATCCGGTGGCTCTGCTCTCCGCATCTTAACAATAAAGAGGACCGTGAATGGGAAGGCGCTTGCCTTCGGCAGAAGAGGTACTTATAATCCGGCCAGCCGGGAAAACGGGTCAGCCGCCTCATCGTTCCAACCGAGTCACCCCGAGTCTCCCGGAGCCCTGCCAGGAAGCCCGGGCATTCCAAAGCAGGATCCGAACGCAATGCGGTCCAGTAGGGAATGCAGTTGCTGCTGAGTTGCTATTAAAGATTCCTAGAAAAGCTATTTCCTGAGATTCAAGGAGCCAATGTGATGAAGAAGATTCTGGTTACGGTTGTGCTTGGAGTAGCAGTCGCTGCAGTGGGAGTGAATACTGCGCAGCCTGCTCAGGGACAATCGGCCACACCCCCGGCTGGCCAAGCTGCTGCCCCCGCAGCAGGGCAATCCGCCGCGCCGGTCATTAAAGATCCCGCCGAGTACAACGCTTACGTCGCGGCTATTCAGCAGAAGGATCCTGCCGCCAAGATTAGCGGCCTTGAGGCATTTCTGACCCAATATCCGAACAGCGTGATGAAGAACCAAGGGCTCGAGATCCTGATGCAGACTTACCAGCAGGCAGGCAACGTAAAAAAGGCAACCGAGACAGCCCAAAAACTCGTTGCCATCGACCCCTGCGCAGTTCCTTCGCTGACCTTGCTAACGTACATCGACCGCATGATGGCGCAAGGCGGCGATCCTAACGGCAAACAGGAATCGGCCGACGCAGAAAAGTTCGGCCAGGAGGGTCTCGATTGCCTGCCGAAGTTCAATAAACCCGAAGGAACCAGCGACGCCGACTTCGCAAAAATGAAGGCGCAGATGACGGGCAACTTTGAGGCGGGCATAGGCTGGGGCGCACTGCAGGACAAGGACTACGCCAAGGCAGCACAGCATCTTAAAGCAGCCGTAGATGCCAATCCACCGGATTCTCAGAAAGATCTGGCGCTGCTTTATCCGTTAGCGCTCTCCTATTTGCAGCAGACTCCTCCGGACTACCAAAACGGTATCTGGTACGCGGCACGTGCTGCAGCTGTGGCGCCAGCACCCAATCAGCCTGCGATCGAGAAATATGCGCGTTCCCAGTATGTGAAATTCCATGCCGGTGATGACGGTTGGCAGGATGTGCTCAACGCAGCGAAAGCCGGCGGTCCGCAGGTGCCGATCAAGCCAGCTCCGACTCCCGCTGAGCAAGCGCACAAGATGGTACAGGACACCACTCCCGACAAGATGGATTTTGCTACTTGGGAATTCGTGCTAACCAACGGGGCGCAGGAAGATCAGGATACCGTTTGGAACGCAATAAAGGGCAAGGCAGTACAGATGGTCGGAAAGGTGATAAGCACCGAGCCCGATACATTGATGATCGCTGGCAGTTCCGATGACATTGATGCGAACAAGCCCGACATCACGTTGAAATTTGAAGAAAAACTTCCGGCCAAAATGATCCCCAAGGACGGAACAGATAATTTCCAGTTTCAGGGCGAGCCGGCTTCGTATACCTCGAATCCATTCATGATGGTAATGGAGAAAGGCCGACTGCTGACCTCGAAGCCTGCGGCAGCTCCAGCCCATAAGGCGCCGGTGCATAAGAAACCCGCCGCGCAGTAAGGCCAACTGAGGAATTGCAAAGGCAGCCCAAATGGGCTGCCTTTTTTGATGAATAAGATCCTGCGTCAGGGGCGAAAACCGGATTAGCGGACGATCTTCTTCTCGAAGGTCACGGGGCGGGCACTGCGCGGCGGCCGCTTCACGCCATCCCGCAGCTGTCGGACATCGATCTTCAGCTCACTGATCGTGCGGCTCAGAGTATTGCGGTGCATTCCGAGTTCCCGAGCTGCGCGGCATTGGTTCCCTTTGTTTTCCTGCAACACAGTCAGAATGAATCGCTTCTTGAATTCCCGAACGCCTTCTGCGTAAAGAATGTTGCTGCGGTACATTTGCAGGACGAGTGCTTCCAATTGATCTTTCACGGTTTTCTCTCTTTGCAGGAATTTTGCACTGCACCGCAGCCTATTTTGGCGGGAAAGACGGGGAGCCACCCAACTTCTGTGGAGCTTGATGGATCAGCTCAAGTCCCTGATAGAAACGAGCCCGCAATTCCGAAGGAGCCAGCCAGATTGCTGCCCGCCCTACCACGAGAAAATAAGGCGCCAACTCCGATTCATGCAGCAACTTGGAAGCCGGCTCGAACGCCGTCATTCCCATCAGGATCACAGCTACCATCAGCCCGCCCCGGAGCAATCCCAAAAGCGCGCCTAGGAAACGGTCAAAACCGCTGAGACCCGCCTCTTTCATGATCCACCGCGCAATCCTGGCGGCAACGCCGAACAACAGCAGGATGGCGAAAAAGATGATCAGGAAACCGAGTATCTCAGCCAGCCATGGGTTCTTTAAAAACGTCTCAAACCACTCTGCGAGGCGCCGATACTGCCACGCAGCCACGATGTAACCCACAATCAATCCGGCCGTGGTCAAAGCCTCCGAAAAAAAGCCTTGAATCGCGGCCGTTATTACACTGAACAAAATAAGGGCACAGATTAACCAATCCAGTGCGGTCATAACGCGTGCCCGCTTGGCCCAGCCGCCGTTCTGTTATACATCCAGCTTGCGCCCGGTCAGCTGGGAATAAGCTTCAAGGTACTTTTCGCTGGTATGGCGTGCCACATCCGCAGGAAGTGCTGGAGCAGGCGGCTGCTTGTTCCAGTGAATTTCTTCCAGATAATCGCGGACGTACTGTTTATCGTACGAATCCTGTGCCCGACCCGGCGCGTACTTGTCGGCCGGCCAGAAGCGCGAGGAATCGGGGGTCAGAACTTCATCACACAACGTGATTCCTTGCTGGGTGCGGCCAAACTCAAACTTAGTGTCGGCAATGATAATCCCGCGTTCACGCGCGTATGCCGCTGCCTTCTTGTAGATGCGTAGCGTCAGATCGCGCAAATGGCTCGCTGTTTCGACGCCAACGGTCTCGCACATCTGGTCGAACGAAATATTCTCGTCATGACCGCTGGTCGCCTTTGTCGATGGCGTGAAAATCGGTTCGGGAAATGCATCGGACTCCTTCAATCCAGCGGGAAGCTTGATCCCGGACACCGATCCAGAAGCCTTATATTCCTTCCATGCTGATCCCGAGATATACCCACGCACAATACACTCGACGGGAAAGATCTCAGCCCGTCGCACAAGCATTGAGCGCCCACGCAGCTGATCTGCATATTTGCGCGCGGCCGGAGGATATTTGTCGACATCGGCCGAAATCAAATGGTTCGGCACGACATCGGCCAGTAAGTCGAACCAAAACAGCGAAATCTGGGTGAGGATGCGTCCCTTCTGCGGGATGCCTGTCGCCAGAACATAATCGAACGCTGAAATGCGGTCGCTCGCGACGAAAAGCAGTTGCTTCTCGTCAATGTCATAGACATCGCGGACCTTGCCGCTTGCCTTCAGTTTTAGGTCTTTGAAATCGGTTCGTATCAGGACGGAATCGAGGAGATCGGGGCTCATGTTGAAATTTTACAGGCAAGAGGCGAGGCGTATTCTAGCTGGTCAGAAAAAAATGTCAACGACTCTCGTCACGGACGACCGCACAGCAGGAAAAGGTTGCAAACAAAAATGTTGATAAGTAAGAAGATGCGCCTAATCCGCTGCTCACCGTGAGATTTGACTCTAGACAACTTGTGGAAAAGCTGAGGAAGGCGGTGGATAAAAGCAAACCCGATCCTAAACCTGTCATTCTGAACCAGAGCAAAACGGCGCTGAAAGACCGTGGGATGCAGACAGAGAGCAGTGGGGGCGAATCTCAGTGTTCTACCTACAAGAACTACTGCGCCCCAAACCTCACCGATACAAGCTTCGAGACTCCCGGCTCCTGCATCGTTACGCCGTAGAGCACCGGAGCGATGCTCATTGTCTTCTTGCTATGCGTGATCAGCACGAACTGTGTCTGGATGCTCATCTCTTTGACGAGATCGGTGAAACGCCCGACGTTCGCCTCGTCCAGCGGAGCATCAACTTCGTCGAGTATGCAGAACGGGCTTGGCGCGAATTGGAAGATTCCGACCAGAAGGGCAAGCGCGGTGAGGGCCTTCTCTCCACCGGAGAGCAGCAGTACGCTCTGCAGGCGCTTGCCGGGAGGCGAAGCCACCACGTCGATGCCACTTTCTGCACTGTTCTCCTCGTCAGTGAGTTTCATGAACGCGTGCCCGCCGCCGAACAGCTTCTTGAACGTGGCCTGGAAGTTCTCGTTGATCTCGTGGAACGCCTCTTCGAATTTTTGGCGCGAGATCTGATCGATCTCCTTGATCGTTGCCGTTGTGTTTTCAATCGAAGAAATCAGATCCTTGCGCTGCGTTTCGAGAAATCCGTGCCGCTCAGCGGTTTCTTTGTACTCTTCCAGCGCCATCATGTTGACCGGTCCCATGGCCTCCAGCTTAGTACGCATGTCGCGGTACATCTGGTCTTCAGTCGCAAGCTCGTCGCCTGTCACAATCAGCAGGGAAGTGTCTTCCATCAGTGCGCCACGTTCCATGCCAAGCTCGTTCAGGCAGGTCTCGGCCATATGTTGCGCGTCGGACTGTAGCTTCGCGGCGGCAGCGGAAAGCTCTCCACGGCGATCGCGAGCCCGATCCAGCAGCAGCCGGCTTGCTTTCAGCAGTTCTTCAATCTCGGCCAATCGTGCTCGTAATTGCTCGTTTTCGAACTGCAACAGCCCCTCGCGCGTCTGCGAAGCATTGCGCTCCGCTTCGAGATCTTCGGTTTGCCGGGCAAGCTCGACGTTCTCCGTCTCGCGCTGGATCTTTTCAGCTGCCGCTCCTTCAATCTGCGACATCAAAGCCTGGACGCGCTCCTCCATCTCTGAGAATAGCGATTCAATCCGCTGGAGCACAGCCGCTGCCGAACGATGGCGCTCTTCCAAAGTCGCTACCCGAGCCGCATGCTGCGAAGTCGTTTGCGCCGACTCCTCGCGACGTAGACGTAGCGCGGTCAAGGTCGCCTGAGCTGCTTGCATCTGCTGCTCGACCTCCAGACGCTTCAATTCCAGAGTCTCAATGTCGGACTGTCGCGCGCAAAGAATTCCTTCTTGCTCCGCACGTTCTGCCGCGAGCCGGGCGAGTTCCATTTGCGCTACGTTCAGCCGTTCGCTAACCCGCGTCATCTCGGAATCAAGCTGCCGCAGCATGTGACCCTGCGTCATGGCTTGGTTTTCAGCCTCGCGCTTCTCGCCATCGAGCCGCTCTAGTAATTCCGTCAGTTCCTTAATCTCGCGACCAAGCGTCATGACGCGAGTCTCTTCATCCCGCAGCCCGCGCTCTAGATCCTCGAGCTGACGCACGACCTCGCGCAGTTCGCGCTTCATCGAGAGCGGCCCTTCAGCACGCTGCTTGCCGCCGGTCACGGTCACGTTGTGGAAGCACTCTCCAGACTGAGAGAGGAAGAACGCGTCGGGATTTTCCAGCGCCAGTCCCTTCGCTACATCCGCTTCGGGCACAATGTATCCATCGCGCAATTTGGGAAGAATGACTTCCAGCGATCGCCCGAATCCGTTGAGCACGCGAATCGAGCTCTTCAACGGAACGATCTGCGCCGCCGGGGGTGCACAGTGTGCCGCCTCATCGAGCACAAACGAGAACTTCGCCTGCGAGTCTTCCGGATGCACGAGGAACGTCGCGCGACCGTCCACGTCAGTCCGCAGCATCCGTAGCCCTTCATCCGCCGCATCCCATGACTTCACGACGATGTAATTCAGTTCATCGCGCAGGAAATCTTCGACAACACGCTCGTATCGAGGCTCGACCTCAAGAAAATCTGCCAAGACGCCTACAGGCGCAAACCCGCTCTGCATGACGCCTGATTGGAAGAGCCGCCGCACCGACTCGGTCGAATACCCATGTTCGGCGATGACGGCTTCCAAAGATCCCCTCTTGCCAAGTGCCGTCGCGAACTCGGCGCGGAGAGCGTCCAGATTGGTTTTGCAGCGAGTTTCTTCCAGTTTCTTCTGCTCAATCAACCGCCGAACCTGGCTGATTTCTTCGCTAATCCCAGCCGCGCGCTGTGTGATGGTTTCAAATTCCAGCGCCAGTTGGCCACGCTGCCCGCCAAATGTTTCCACCTGTGAGTTGGCGTTGCTGATCTCTGCCTCAAGACGGCGCGATTCCCGGTCCGCGCCAGCCAATCGTTCCTCCGCCTGCGCCAACTGATTGCGCAGCTTTGACGCCGAAGAAACTATATCGAAGATAACGACGCGCGACTCTTCCTGTTGCCGTTCAATTTCCGCCAGGCTCGCAGCAGCAGCAGCAGCTTCCTGTTGGCACAATGCCAAATCGCTTTGCGCCGCACCAAGGTCGGCCGCCGCTGATTCCAGAATCTGCCGGTTCTGTTCGCGCTCTGCTTCCAGCGCGGTCAAACGATGCCGCGCCTGCGCCAGTTCGGCTTCCGCCGACGCTGCCCGTACGACCAATTCCGCGCATCGTTCTTCATTGTGCCGCCGCCGCGCCTGCGCCCGGTCAATCTCCATGGCAATCTGGCTGATCCGGTCGCGATTCTCGCGCAGTTCCGTCTCAATGTCGTACCCGCGCTGCTGACGCTCGGCGTGCTCCGACTCAAGTTGCTGCACTTCTTCCGACCGATGCCGCATCTCCTCGGCCAACGCATTCAGCTGGGCATCGATCTCCGCGCTTTCCTGCTCGATTGCCGCAAACTTGCTCGCCAGTACGACACGCAGCTTGTCGCGCATCTCATCACGCAGCCGCGCGTAGCGCTCCGCCTTCGACGCCTGCCGCTTCAGCGAATTCATCTGCCGCGTGACTTCCTCAAAAATGTCATTCACGCGGTTCAGGTTGAGCTTTGCATCTTCCAGTCGCGCTTCGGCCAGCCGCTTTTTGGTCTTGAACTTTGTAATGCCCGCAGCTTCTTCGAGAATTGCTCGCCGATCCGTCGGACGGCTGCTCAGAATCTGACCAATGCGTCCCTGCTCGATCAGAGCATACGATTCCGGGCCCAAGCCGGTACCCATGAAGAGTTCCTGAATATCCCGGAGGCGGCACAGCTTGCCGTTGAGCAGATACTCGCTGTCTCCCGACCGGAACAACCGTCGCGTGACGACAATCTCCCCATGCCGGAACTGTTGCTGATTGAACTTTCGCCGCCGAATCTTCAGCACCACGTGCGGAGCGACGGTCCCAATCGGTGTGTTTTCAGGTGGCGCTCCCACGGTATGCGCCGGAAGCGCAAAGATCGGCTCATCATTCGGGAATGCAATCGCAATCGTATTGACTTTCGACCGCGGCACCTCGACTTCTTCAGTCTTCCCGGGCTGCGCGTCCTCCACAGCTTGTTCGGTATCCGCTGCAGTGCGCGTGCGGATCGCCGCTTCATCCCAATCGTCGGCTACCTGCGCTGCATCCGCTGCCGACTCCGGCATCTCGTCCTGAATATCGATTTCCGTAGCCGCGCTGGCATCGGCTCCGCCGTAGACCTCGGGATCGATCAGCGTCAGCGACACTTCCGCCATGCCCGTTGGCTTGCGGTCGCGCGTTCCCGCAAAGATCACGTCTTCCATGCGCGATCCGCGCAGCGTCTTGGCCGACTGCTCGCCCAGCACCCACGAAATCGCGTCCGAGATATTCGACTTCCCGCAGCCATTCGGACCGATAATCGCGGCTATGCCGTCTCCATGGAACTTGAGTTCCGTGCGGTCGCAAAACGACTTGAACCCGAGAATCTGAAGCCTCTTCAGTTTGAGCAAAGCGTCAACTCCAATGGCCAGTAGTCGGTTGTCACTAGAATACGGGTGCCCCATTTCTGGCCGGTTTTGCCAGAAGTGGGGATTTTCGCGTGCGAGGGCGCCTGTTTACCAGACGGATTCCTCTTCCGCGCGATTCGTTGCACTGAGTCATCCGAACATCGCTTGCTTCACCCCAGGCTGGATAGGGCGGGCACAAAGTTAAGCTACTGTACCGACGAAATTCAGGCGGCGTCAAGCAATATAACACTATATATAGTGGGGGGATAGCGGATACCGCCCTGTATTGCACAGCCATTGCATCACACGCACAGTCTGATCATGGAGAGGTATAGGAGGTGGGAAGAACCGCGAGAGCAATCTAAGGCTAGCGCAAGGAATCACGCCACGCAACGGGATTCTGAAGGACCAGCATCGTCAATTTTTCTTTAGTAGATGGATCCGCCAGCCTGCGTGCTACTGACGGTCCCTTTGTCAATCCAAAGCGAGTACGAGTTTCCGCCGGATCCGCTCCAGCCCTTCAGATCGAATTGGGTCTTGCTAGGTGCGTGGTACACCGCATATTCATGAAAGCTCAGAGGAGTCCCCGCGCGGCATTCCGAACTCTTCTTCTGAATCCGAATGAAGTACGCTCCCTTGCCGGACCCGATGACTCGCGCGTGACCATCCTCCTCGACCAGTACTGCATTCTTCTCATCCACAGCGATCTCCCGTGGATTCGCCGACCATCCGTCTTGCACAATCCTCGCCAGGAAGACGAGCGAGCGTCCCATGCGGTCGCGTTTGGCGAAATGAGTATCTGTAAGCGTGTTCTGAAGCAGATCGATCTTCAGGAAATCGCGGCGCACCGTAACGCGGCTAAAGTATGGATTCGCCAACGCCTGAGTCGAGCGCAGATCAGGGTCATCCGGCGCATCACCCTGGGCTGAGTAGATGAACTGTCCCAGGACAGCCAACCCGGCGCTTGTTCCGCCTATCGGCCGCCCAGCCGCGATACGCGCGTTCAGTGCATCTTCAACCGGCGTTCCTTGCCACCAGTTGATATACCGTGCCTGGTCGCCACCCGCGATAAAAATGGCTTCAGCATGTTGGATGATCTCGGCAACCCTGGGATCATTCGCTGCCTCGCGGCTTGGAATGATCAACGTTGCCACTGAGTTCACCTTGCATATCGATTGCACGTATGGGTTGTAGTCGTCATCCCCGGCAGCGCGCAGGATCAGGAAATCTCCACCTGTACTTTTGTCACAAAGGAACCGGAAGGCTTCATCCAGGTCCGTGCCGCCGCCCATTAATGCGTAGCCAGCGACTGTTTTAGTAGTGACGTCGCCATCGTTACCGACCCGGATGTACTTATAGTCGGAAGCATACAGATGCAGAGCGGCCGCCAAAATCATCAAAATGGCAAGCGATGATTTTTTCACGGGATCACCACAGGAACTTAGCTCCCAGTTGGATGTGGCGTGATCCGCCGGATCCAATCACCGGATTTGCCGCCGCAATGTCGGGCGTATAAACCACAGTTCCTACACTGTTCGGAGATGAAAGATCTGTGCTCAAGCCCGCGAAATTCGCATGGTTGAGAATGTTGAATACCTCTCCGCGAACTTGCAATTTCACGTGCTCGCCCATCCTGAACATCTTCGACAGGGAGAAGTCCCAGTTGGCAAAGCCGGGTCCGCTGAAAATGTTGCGGCCCATATGGCCTTGCGTCATGTCCGCCGGCGGAGTGATCACCGCACTTCCTTCCTGGTAGCAGCCGTAGTAGTAAAGGTTATCGACAGTTCCGAGCGCATTTGCTTGTGCCAGACAGGCAGCGTTGCTGTGCGCTGCATCGGAGAAATCAAAGTACGGTAACGGATGACTCGGCGACCAGTGAATGTCTCTTGGGTTCCCAGTCATGTTCCAACGGTCATTCAGTTCGCCTGTATAGCTAATATCGTTGCCGAAATCCCCCAGTGTGTAGGGCATCCCTGTCTGCAAATTCAAGATGCTGGTCAGTTGCCAGCCCTCCAGTAATTGACTTCTCGTCTTGATCGATGGCAGATCGTAAGTGAGTGACAGCGTGAAGCGATGTCGAATATCGTAATCGCCATTTCCGCGCTCCGCCGCGTAGTCGGTGCTGTCGGGCGGCACTCCTGCCAGATTGCTGGTCGCCGTATCAATTGCGTGGCCGTACGTGTATCCGGCCAGCAGGTAAAGCCCTTGCGAATATCGCTTGGTCAATGTGACCTGCAGTGAATTGAAGTTCGAACTCGAGTAGTTGCTCAGGTAGCTGAAGAATCCGAGCCACGGGAAACAGGGTCCTCCAAAACCCAAGCCACCTTGGGACGCGGGACAATTCGTAGCCAAAGGACGGCCAATCGTCTCGGAGCCATCGTCGTAGGCTGGATTCACCTGATTCGGGTCCGTCACGCTGTACAGCCGGACGCCGTGGCTGGCGACGTAAGCGACCTGCAGCAGCGTGCTCTTCGACAACGCTTGCTGAACGTTGAGGTTCCAGTTCATGACATACGGCGTTTTGAGGTGTTGGTCTACCGCGAAGATGTCACATTGACTATCTATGCTGCAGACGTTCCCTGCATTGGACGCGTTCGGGAAGATGGTCTGTCCCTGATTGGGCGCGAGCCACTGAATTTGCGTGCCGTCATTCGATATCTGCAGGAACGAAGTAATAGTTCCTGCGGGCGCATGTTGATTTCCGGCACCGTCGACATATGGGATACCCGAGGGGTTGAGGTTGAGTCCCCCGCCATTAAACATAAACGTGCGGATGGAAGGTTGTTCAAAGATCATTCCGAATCCGGAGCGCACGACGGTCTTACCGCTGCCAAAAACATCCCATGCCAGCCCAACTCGCGGGGAGACGTTGGCATAGTTAGTCGGGTATGGTGCGCTGATGCCATGTCCTACCTGCAGCAGGCCTGTAGGCGAAGTTGGCGCGTAATTGGCAAGCAGATTGTTCGCATCTTTAATCGCACCCGTTAAGTCGTAGCGGAGACCCAGATTCAGCGTCACATGTTGCGTTGCCTTAACATCATCTTCCAGGAAGATTCCCATCGATTTCTGGCTGACACTGCGATGAGGATCTCCGTAGAGGAAACGCCAGCGGCGAACGTCGCCTGCCATGAAATTCCAGAGATCGCGGAAGTCAATGCGTCCTCGTCCGTATCCGGCGCGATAGTAGTCGACATCGCCATAGCGGAAAGTCCCGCCAAATCGAATTGTCTGTTTGCCACGCGTGTAAGACGCCGTGTCACCGAAGCTGTAGGTCTTGATGGGAGTGGTATTCAGCGGCCAACTGGAGTTTCCTCCCATATAGTCGAATGCAGACGTTCCCGGATTTATTCGGGGAAATCCAAACAATCGCGGGTCTGTGACGCCCGTGTTCAGGCCATAGGTCGAGGGGTTGGCGTTGTGGTCGACGGGATAAATCGATTCGTTGAAGGTGTTGTAGCTGAAGCGCGCTTCGTTGGACCATGCGGAGCCCAGTGTCGACGCCAAGCTCACGCCGAAAACCTGCGTGATCGGGCTCGTGGTCGACAGCCACTCCGGACGCAAGGGAAATGCATCCTCTTCGATTTGATCCGTGTTGCCGTAGATGAAACGTGCACTCAGGACGTTGCTCTTGTTCAGAACGTAATCGGTTTTTGCGACCAGGTTGTCGCCACGGTTTTTGTTGTTGAAATCGAAGTCGATGGCCGCTGGATCACTCTGCGAAGCCGTAAATCCGGGGTTGGGTAGAAGAAGGTTTGTCAGCGACTGGCTCAAGGGGTTGAGCCCGCACGTCGCAATGTTGTCATAGTTTTCCTGGCAGTATGCGATACCGGCGGGAGACTGCATGTAGGCGATCGCATCCGGCACGCTATATAAAGCCGAGTTCGGGCTTCCATCAGAATTCGCAATGCCGCCCATCCTGCTGGCTAGCGAGGCCGTGACTGGGCTGTCCACAATTCCGGGGTTACCTACTTTGTCCCGGATTCCTTCGTAGTTAACAAAGTAGAACCACTTGTTTTTCTTGATTGGCCCACCGAGCGAAACTCCGAATTCGTGCATGATCAGGGCAGCCAATGGCGTCGGCGCAGGGTTGAAGTAGTTGCGAGCGTCGAATGCGGAATTGCGGTGAAAGTAGTATGCAGATCCATGCAGATCGTTCGTACCTGATTTGATTCCGATGTTCATTACCACGCCGGGCTTCACGCCGTAGTCAGCAGTGGGCGCCTCTTGTGTGTTGAATTCCTGAATCGAGTCCAGTGGCAGAAAGCTGGCGGGCGTCCCTTGGATGCCAGCATCGTTGACGACCGTCTCGCCGTAGTACGCATCGTTGTCGTCAGCGCCATCGATGAAGAAATTGTTGTCGTCGGGACGATTCCCGTTCGACGTTACCGAATGGAATCCGCCGCCGGGGGTGCGTTGGACGCCGGGATGCAGTTCCAGCAGGTTCTGGAAATCGCGACCCTGTACTGGCAATTCCTCGATTGCTTTGTTCGATAGCACGCCGTTCAACGTGGCATCGGTCGTATCTACGAGCGACCCCTCGGCGCTGACCTCCACGGTCTCATTCGCCGCACCGGGCCGAAGCTTTAAGTCGATGCGAACGTCACGCGAGACTTCAAGCGTGAATTGAGTGCTGATCGCCTTCGTGAAACCCTGCGCTTCGGCCGAAACCCGATAAGGCCCCGGTTCAAGGTTGGAGGCAACATACTCGCCTGCGCCCGTGGTCATTAGCTGCCGGCTCACGTTGGTCGCGCTGTTGGTGATCGTCACTCGTGCCCCTGCGACCACCGCACCACTCTGGTCAGTGATCGTGCCCAGAATTCGACCTTCCGACGATTGCGAAAATAACGCCGAAGCGCCAGCAACCAGCAATACGAATAAAATGGCTATCGACCGAGCAGATTTCATGAGATCGCCCCTTATCTGTGGATGAATAGATCTGCGAATCAATCGTGCTGTCTGAGAATGGGAGTGCCGGGAAGAGATCAGAGGCCGGACTCGAGTTTACCTGCCTCGATTAGAAACGACTGCGTGGCAAATCGGGAATACACCAGTTTCATAAGCAACGCTGCCCCAAAACGTCAAACGCTTGATTGGTTGCTCATTCTAGCACCGCGTAACGACGAGTCGGAAAGAAGTTCCACTGATAAGAAAAAGGAGCGCCCCATAGGCGCTCTCCGCAGCAATGCGGGCCTCTGGCTGTTTCGATCTTCGTCTAGTTTCCCAGCTTCGGACGGTTCGAGTTCGGCCCTTGCGCCTCGACCACGGTGATGGGGGCCTGCAAGGTGAAGTTCAGGACAGTCTCGGGGGGCAGCTTGATCTGCTGGCCCTTCGTAGCTGCTTGCACGCCACCGCCCAATCCGCCGCCAGCTGCCGCACCGATGGCCGCTCCCTTGCCGCCTCCGGCGAGTGCGCCGATGATGGCGCCGATTCCAGCTCCCGCACCCACTTTTTCAGCTGTGTTCTTGCCACGCGAGCTGCCCTGCTTCTTGTACTGATCGGTCTGCAGGTTATAGGTACGTCCGCCCGAGGTGATGCTATCAAGCTGCATGATGACCTCCGATTGCCCGGCGAACTTACCCGCGCTCTTCACTTCTGTGAGATGCCCCTGGACCTGGACACCCGCGGGAAGCGCCTCTTCGCCGTCCGAAGTAATCGGTGCGTTCAGAGTCGCGTGGAAGGTATCGCCGGTCTGGTTCTTTTCGCTGTCAATCGGATCGACTAACCTGACCGTAAGCTGCGTTCCCTGATCGATGATGTACTTTTTCGGAGGCGGAGGCGGAGGTGGTGGCTGCGGGGCCGGAGCCGGTTGCGGCTGAGGCTGGGGTGCGGCGGTCGGTGGCGGATTGTTCTCGGCCATCTGATTGCCGCCGGAGTTTTGCATATCATCCTTGGGGGCCGAAGCCTTCTTGTGCTTCTTCTCGTGAACCGGCTTCTCTTTTTCGACTGGAGGAGCGCTCTGCTCGGCAGGAGCGGCTTGCGCGTCTGCCGGAGGCTGTGCCGCCGCCATAGCGGGTCCTACTGTCAGATTGTTCAGAACCTGTTTGACTCCTGGGATCGACGCGGCTTGCTTGCTGGCAGCTTCCTTCTGTGCATCGTTATCGACCGTGCCGTTCAGCGTGACGACACCATCCGCAGTTTGTACCGTCAATTGCTTCGAGGCCAGGCCTGAGTCCTGGCTGAACTTGCTTTGAATGTCGCTGGAAATCTTGGCGTCATCGGGCTTCTTGATGCACCCAAGCTCCAGACTCATAGTGAGCGCGAGAATGAAACACACGATGAGCGGAGATATCTTTTTCATGACTCGACTCCTGGGAAATGGGACGTTAAAACAATATTTTAGATGCTTGATGCCCCTCATGCAGATGTAAATGCACGAGGGGGACGGTAAGGGGTAGCTGGGACTGCACAGTCTCTAGTGGATGAATTTGTAGTCGACGATCGAGGCAGCGAGGCCGAGCCGGCCTTCTTCCTGTGGGGCATCCTTGGCGCGCATCACGCGTCCCTGGCAGACCACGTTGCTGTTCTTCTGGCCGGAGATCTCTTCAGGCATCTCGAATACCATCTCGATCAGCGCATTCACAGGCAACGATTGCGGACCGAAGAACAAAACACCACTCTGGCTGATGTTTTCGATGATGCCTTCATACCACGTGCTGGTTTTGTTCACGCGGTAACGGAGAGGGATGTCGAGCTTCAGGCGGCGTGCACGCGGGACCCACGACGGGCGTTTCTCGCGCGCATGGCTGCGCCGGATGCCCGTCTCGGGTTTGTGCTCCACGCGCTCCGTGCGGCGCATGGTCGCCCAATCATACTTGTATTCCGCGGCGCACAGCAGGCAAACCTGATAGTAGTTGCCGTCCGTACCACGACGCGGCCAGGAGAACTCGTGAGAGCAGCGCCCAAGCATAAGCACATCCATGAATTTTTGCGGCATGATAGGTGACTTCCGGGTCAGAAAGCGTCGGACGCAACGCCATCATCGCTCCAAGGCTTAACTTTGGGTAGGTTACTTTCGTGCATAAGGAAAAACACTGATTTCGCGTAAAGCTTGCAAGAACAATCACTTGGCTCTAATAGTCTGGGTTTCTGTACTTCCAGTAGTTTGAAGCTCTTGTCTCGAGTATTACCTTGACCCCGCTCGGCCGGCTGGCAGGCACGTGTATCATCGCGCCATGCCTGCGCCTTCCTCTGACGTCACAGCCTTCATTCTTGCGGGCGGCAAGAGCACGCGCATGGGCACCGACAAGGCCTTCGTGACACTGAATGGGCGCACATTGTTGGCGCGGATGCTTGATCTGGCTCGATCTGTTGCGGCAGATGTGCGGATTGTCGGAGATCCGGCGAAGTTCTCGCAGGTCGCGCCCGTAGTTGAGGACATCTTTCCGGGATGCGGTCCACTTGGAGGGATTCATGCCGCGCTTCGATCCTCGCAGACAGAATTGAACCTCATCGTCGCGGTTGATGTTCCATTCCTTTCGACGAAATTTCTGGAATTCCTGATCGCAAAAAGCCGCACTTCGCGAGCGACGGTCACGATTGCACGTACGAAAGACGGCTGGCAACCGCTGTGCGCCGTTTATCGACGAGAGTTCGGGGATCTTGCCGAGAATGCGTTGCAAACGGGTCGCTATCGGATCGATGGATTATTCGATCCGGTGTCCACGGAAGTCATCGAAGAAGATGAGTTATGCCAGCATGAATTTTCTTTAGGCTTGTTTCGCAACTTGAATACTCCCGAGCAACTGTCGGGTGCGGATAGCGTCACGGGTCAATGAGTCGCCTGGTTACAGCAGTTAACTTCGTGCAATGTCACTCTCTGAAAATGAGAGCGCGTTCGAGAAGCAGCCTGAGTGTTGTTCTGCAAGAACCAAGCAAATCCTCGGCGGCACGGAGCCGACGGCTTTGTCGTTAAAACTGATTCCGGTTCAGAGCTGCATGCGGCTGTGCTCGCGGTTCTGGAAGGAAAACAGTATCTTAGTCGCAGTGCATCTGGAATGGACGAGTAGTTTTCGGCAACGACTACAAATACGTACTCTTAGTCCTCATCAGATCACTGAACGAAGGTTAGCGAAAAATCGCATTGCGCTTACTCACCCGTCTCCACCTCTAACCTTCCCGCTAATGCGGCGGAAATTTGATAAGGTTATGAACGCTGAGCTTAAGCCGAAGGACTGAGAGTCGTACTTGCTATGCCGGCTCCCTACATCGAATTCCGCGACGTCTCGAAAGCCTTCGGCGACAACGTCGTGCTCGATCACGTCAGTTTCGACGTGTCGCCGGGGGAGACCGTCTGCATCCTGGGACGCAGCGGCGTGGGCAAGTCGGTTTCACTCCATCACATCATGGGTTTCCTGAAGGCTGATTCGGGCCGTGTGATCGTCGCCGGAGAGGATATTACCGATTACCCCGAAGAGGAACTGGAGCACATCCGCAAGAAAGTCACGATGGTATTTCAGAATGGCGCGCTTTTTGATTCACTCAGCGTGGGTGAGAACATCGCCTTTCCGTTACGGGAGACGCGGGACCACAGCGAAGAGCAAATTTATCAGATTGTCGACGGCCTGCTGCAGATGGTTGGGGTGCAGCAAATGCGCGACTTGCTCCCGTCGGATCTTTCTACTGGGATGAAGCGCTCGGTGGCCATCGCGCGGGCTCTCGCGGCTCGTCCCGAGTGCGTTCTTTACGATGAGCCTACGACGATGGTCGATCCGCTCATGGCGCAGTTGCTCGGAGACCTGATCAAGCGCCTGAAGATTCAGCTGAACCTGACCAGCATCGTCGTGACCCACGACATGCGGCTGGCGCAAAAATTGGCGGAGCGTGTGGTCTTTCTGCACGAAGCGAAAGCAATCTTCTTCGGTACCTACGCCGATATGGAGAAGAGCAGGGAGCCGATCATTCAGGAATTCCTGGCGCTCGATGAGTTGAAGCTGGAAGCCTAAGACCTGTACTCACTACCCGGTACTCAGTTCATGCGTTTTGGCATCCGCATTCACCATCCCCGGATTCGATGCCGAAGGGTGAGAGCTTCTGGCGTTTAACTGAGTACTGAGTACCGAGTACAGGTCTTAGAATCCCTGCGCAACCAAATCCTCAATCGTCAGCGAATTCTGCGAGCTCTCGCCCTTCATCATTTTTTCGACATATTTCGCGATCAGGTCGGCTTCCAGATTGAGGGGATCGTCCGCCTTCAGCGAGTGAAGGTTCGTCATTTGCACCGTATGCGGGATGATGGCGATCGTGCAGCGATTCTTGTCGAGCTTCGCGACTGTCAGGCTGATGCCTTCGATCGAGATTGATCCTTTGTAAACCGTATATTTCTCGATCTCTGCCGGAAGTTCGATGTGAAGCCACCAGTTCTCGGAATCGGCGATCCGCTCGAAGGAAGCGAGCTTGCCGACGCCGTCGACGTGACCTTGGACAATATGCCCGCCAAAGCGGCCGTCGGCTTTCATCGGCAACTCGAGATTCACGAGGGCTCCTTCGTGAATGCGGGAAAAAGATGTCCGAACCCAGGTCTCCGGTGCTAGATCGGCGCAGAAGGAGCCCGGCTTGATGTCGAGGGCCGTCAGACAGACTCCGCTTACAGACACGCTGTGGCCGGTTCCAAGCTCTTGTGAAGTTTTATCGGCGCTGATCGTGATCCGGCGATTCTCGCCGCGCTGCTCGATGCGAGTAATGCGTCCAATTTCTTCTACGATGCCAGTAAACATGAAGGCCTCCGGGATGAACTGAACATGATAGTTCACCACGGAGTCACGGAGTGTCACGGAGGAAGGGTTATTCTTGAGGAGGTCCTGCCCTCATACTCCGATTTGCCGCCGAAACCAGGAATCAAGAGACAAAATTTCTCCGTGTCTCTGTGGTGAGAAATCGGGCTAATCTGTATACGGATCGCGCAAATATCCCTCCACCGCAAAATCTTCTCCGAAGCGATGCAGATGTAATCGCTGGACCTGAGCAGCCTGACTCATCTGCCGGAAGCCAGGGCCTGCGGCAAAGGGGACGGAGCCCGTGCCTGCCAGGATTTTTGGCGCGTAATAGAGGAAAACTTTGTCGACGATTCCTGCTGCCAACGCGGCCCCGTTGATCGTCGCCCCACCTTCGATCATGAGACTTAGGATCTCCAGTTCGCCGAGCCTTCGTAAAATTGCCTCTAAATCCGGACGCCCATCCGACTCGAGTGCTGGAATCTTCTCGACCCTCACCCCGATCTTCTCCAGTGCAGCCTGCTTTTTCTCATCTCCCACAGAGCAAAATATGAGGACGTCATTTTTCTGATTGCTCGCTGCGTCTCGAACGAGCCGAGAATCCAGCGGCAGGCGCAAACGGGAATCGAGGATCACTCGTAGCAGCGGACGTCGCCGCGGCTTGCCGCTTCGGTCTGTCAGCAACGGATTATCCGACAGAATCGTACCGGACCCGACGAGCAGGGCATCGTGTTGATGACGCAATTCATGCACGTGTGCGCGAGCAATTTCGCTAGTGATCCAGCCGCCCGGCGGGATGCCGTTGTTTGCGGTAATCGCTTCAGCGGGCGCAGGAGCAATCTTGCCATCGAGTGTCATCGCGGCCTTTAGAGTAACCAGCGGCGTGCGGTGACGAATGTAGCGGGCAAAGGCTTCATTCAGTTTTCGCGACTGCTCATCCAGTTGTCCAACTTCCACGTGCACACCCGCGTGCCGCAGTTGCTCAAATCCTTGCCCGCTTACTTTCGGATTCGGATCGGCCATCGACGCGACCACGCGCTGGATTCCAGCTTTGATCAACGCGTCGGTGCAGGGAGGAGTACGTCCCTGATGCCCGTGAGGTTCAAGATTGATGTAGAGTGTCCCGCCGCAAGCTTGTGTGCCGGCTCCCTCGAGAGCCAGAATCTCCGCATGCTTCACGCCTGAGTAGGTATAAGAGCCCTCGCCAACGACGTTGCCTTGAGGGTCGGTGACAACCGAGCCGACATATGGATTCGGCGATGCTAGTCCCATCGCTTGGCGCGCAAGTTCTAAAGCTCGATGAATGTGTTGTTCGTCAGCGGAGTTGGCGGACATGTGCGGAAGTTTTTCGGAACTAATAAAGCACTTGACCTATGTATTTTGCCGCGTCGGCAGAGTGCGTAGGTCCTTCTCTTCGCTCAGGATGACAGAGCATCCGGGGAGTCCGAATTATTAAAACGGTCACTCTCCCGCAACCTTCATTCGAACAATGAATCCACAAACTCTTTGGGATCGAACGGCAGCAAGTCCCCAGCTTTCTCTCCAACTCCGACATAGCGAACTGGCAGGCCCAGTTCGCGGCAAATCGCGACGACTACGCCACCCTTTGCTGTGCCATCAAGCTTGGTAAGCACGATGCCCGTGACACCCGCCGATTCGGTAAACATCCGCGCCTGCTGCAGGCCATTCTGCCCAGTCGTTGCGTCCATCACCAGGAGGGTTTCGTGCGGAGCCCCGGGTATGATGCGCTGCGCGGTCCGCCGCATCTTTTCGAGTTCCGCCATCAAACTGGTTTTGGTGTGCAGACGGCCCGCCGTGTCGACCACCACATAATCTGTTTTGCGCGCGACAGCAGCCTGGAGTGCGTCAAACAAAACCGCGGCGGGATCTCCGCCAGGTTTCGTCTTGATCACTTCCGTTCCAGTGCGCTGTCCCCAGATTTCAAGCTGTTCAATCGCGGCTGCGCGGAATGTGTCGGCCGCGCATAACAAAACATTCTTACCTTGTGAGCGAAATACCTGCGAGAGCTTGCCGATGCTTGTGGTCTTGCCGGTTCCATTGACGCCGACCACCAGGATGACCTCCGGCGTGCCATCCACTTTACTGACTGGTCTCGAATTCGCCGAGTTTAGGATCGTCAATAACTCCTCTTTTAACAAGCGCTTGAGTTCGTCGACGTCTTTGATCTGCTTGCGATCAGCCTTTTCGCGAAGTTTGCCCAAGATCTCCTGAGTAGTGGTTGATCCGAGATCCGCGCCGATCAGGGTGGCCTCGAGATCGTCGAGCGTGTTGCGGTCGATCTCCTTTCCGAATGAGACAGCTTCCTCGATACGTTCCGCGAGATTTTCGCGAGTGCGGGTGACCGCCTCTTTCATGCGGTCAAAAAAACCGGTCTTTTTCTCTTCCGTGAGACTGCCGAATAAGGTCTGAATCATAGAGAGCCTAAGCGTCGATTATACGGTGCGTCGGATACGGGTAGGGGAGCGCATAATCCATCGTTGGGCCAATGACGTGCCAGGCGCGGAAAGTCTGCCGTAATGCCCGTTACCTGCTATGCTTACACGGTTTCGATTCGTGCCCCTGCTGGAGTCGCATGCCGCATCGACCAAGCGATCCCGGAAATGATTCGATAGCCCAACGAAAGATCGGATTGGTTTCTCTCGTAGTGTGCATCGGATTGAGCCTGTCTGCCCAACAAGCTTCGGCGCCTGCTGCCGCCACCCAACCGACACATGAGCCCGCAACGGAAATGGCCGTCAAAGACCAGTCCACGCCCTCAAACCTGGAAGATGCAGCAAGATTGCGCGTCAACGTCCGCCTGGTGCAGGTACGAGTTGTGGTGCGCGACTCGAGGGGACACGCCGTGGGCGATCTTCGGAAAGAAGATTTCGAGTTATTCGATAACGGCAAACGGCAGGAGATCTCAAACTTCGATGCTTTAGTTCCGACGTCTACGCCGAAAGCCGGAGCGACATCGGGAACTTCAGGCCCTAGTTCCGGCGAGACTGCCAGCCCGGTCGTGTTCCCGGGCCGTTATGTCGCCTACGTATTTGATGACTTGGTCCTGCAGTTTGGCGATCTTGCTCGCGTTCGCGATGCTGCGCTGAAACGTATCGAGAAGCTCTCTCCGACCGACCGGGTTGGAGTTTTCACCACATCTGGCCAGACCACGCTGGATTTCACCGAAGATCGTGCCAAGTTGAGTGAGACGATTGGCAAGGTTCGGCCGCGGCCGATGGGGGCAAACCAGATTACAAAATGCCCTGACATCAGTTTTTATATGGCCGACATGATCGTGAACAGACACGATCCCAACGTGCTGCAGACAGCTGTGAATGACTACATCCAGTGCGCAAATGTGCCTCAGCAAGCGTGGAATACTGTCCCCGCGCTCATTCAGAGTCTGGCCAGCCAGATTTTCAACGTGGACTTGGAAGATAGCCGCATGTCGATCCGCGTGCTGAATGAAATCGTGCGTCGAATGGCCGCACTCCCCGGGCAGAGAACACTCGTGCTGATCTCTCCGGGCTTCCTCACGCCGCAATTGGAATACGACTACACCAATTTGATCGATCGCGCCCTGCGTGGCCAGGTTGTTATCAGTGCTATCGATGCGCGAGGACTCTATGTGGTAATTCCATCTGGGGATGCCAGCGAGGAGGGACGCCCCGAGATCCCCCTGCCAGGTGAAGCCAACACGCCGGCTTCCCGCGCACAGATCAATGTGGCTTCTGCCTCCCAGGAAAGTGACATCCTCAACGTTCTCGCCTACAGCACCGGTGGAGTTTTCTTTCAAAATAACAACGATATGGATGAAGGTTTTCGTCGGGTCGCGGACACTCCTGAGTACTACTACATTCTTGCTTTTACGCCGCAGAACCTGAAAAGCGACGGCAAGTTTCATGGCCTCAAAGTGACCCTGGCGAATCACCAGAAGTATGACGTTCAGGCCCGCCGCGGCTACTACGCGCCTCGCCGCGATGTAGACGCCGCCGAAGAAGCCAAGCATGAGATTGAGGATGAGGTTTTTTCTAGCGAAGAGTTACACGATCTTCCTGTGGCCCTGCACACCGAATTCTTTAAGCCGTCGGAGGACTCGGCGAAGCTGACGGTTCTCGCGCGCGTCGATGTGAAACGCCTGCATTACAAGCAGTCCAACGACAGGAACACGAATGATTTGACGATTGTCACAGCGGTTTTCGATCGTAACGGCAATTTTCTACAGGCGAATGAAAAGCTCGTGCAGATGCGCTGGAAGAACGAAACTTTGCAGGCAAAGCTGGGATCGGGAATTACTGTGAGAACCAGCTTTGATGTGAAGCCGGGGAAATATCTGGTGCGCGTTGTGACTCGCGATGCGGAACAACAAGTCATGGCGGCCGAGAATGGCGCGGTCGACATCCCCTGAGATAAACCGGCCGGCAATGGCTGTAGCTGCTATCCTTATGGCGTACAAAGGTTTCGCCCGCTCCGGTGTCGTATGACAATTTCACCGCGCGCTTTCCGGTATTCCTGGATCGCATTGCTGGGCGTCACTTGTGTAGCTATTTTCCTCTTCCTGGTACCGATGCTGGCCCAGCAAACTCCCCCCGCGCAGGCCGGAAATAGTTCCGCGCAGGAACCTTCCAGCGAGATGGAAGTTCAGGATGAATCTGCCACCGTAAAGGTGGCGGAAGCCGCAAAATTCCGAGTGAATGTTCAACTAGTGATGGCGCGGATCGTCGTCCGGGATACGAACGGTCATGCCATCGGGAATCTTCACAAAGAAAATTTCGAACTGTTCGACAATGGCAGGAAGCAGGTTATTTCGGAATTCGATGTGGAGCGGGTCGCGCCAGTTCCCGCCAAATTCACGTCAGAGGCCGCTCGACCTGAACGGGCAAATCCGGCTGCCGCAGAGCTTCCTGCGCGATATCTCGCCTTTGTCTTCGATGATGCGCGAATGATTTTCGGCGATCTCACACGTGTACGCGAGGCTGCGCAGCGCCGCGTGAACGACTTGTCTCCTAGCGATAGAGTCGCAGTTTACTCAACTTCGGGCCAAACAACTCTCGATTTTACGGATGATCGCGCCGCGCTTCGTCAAGCTCTCGACCACATCCAACCCCAACCGCTGCAGGGAGCAAGGGTCACCGACTGCCCAGACATCAGCCTTCACATGGCGGACAGTATCGTCAATAGGAATGACCAGTATGCTTTGAATGCGGCTGCCGACGACTTCGTCGAATGCACTCACAGCCGTTTGGCAAGCAAGGATGTCGTGGAGCAAATTGTCAGATCTTTCGCCAGACAGGTCTTAACCCTCGGTGAGGAACAGAGTCGGATCAAGTTACGTCTTCTGAGCGACATCGTGCGTCGGATGTCGGGTCTGCCCGGTCAACGCATCCTGGTGCTGGTTTCTCCCGGCTTCTTGTCGCCGGAGCTTGAGTATGAGTACAGCGATATCATCGATCGCGCACTGCAGGCGCAGGTTGTTATCAATTCGCTCGATGCTCGGGGACTATACGTAACGATTCCTCTCGGTGACGCTAGTTCACGGGAACACCCTGACATAGGCAATGCTGGAGCACCATTCCAGCCTGGTTCCAAGACGTACATGGACATGCAGTCGGCCTCGCTCGAGGGCGACGTTTTGCTCGTATTGGCCAACGGCACTGGAGGCACCCTTTTTCATAACAATAACGACATGAACGAAGGGTTCCGTCGAGTGACGGATGCTCCTGAGTATTACTATGTCCTTGGATTTACCCCGCAAGATTTGAAGAAGGATGGCAAGTTTCACACGATAAAGGTGAGCTTGACGAACCATGAGCACTACGACCTGCAGGCACGACGTGGCTACTATGCTCCGCGTCCAGAAGTCGACGCTGCCCAGCAAACCAGGCGTGAGATTGAGGACGAAGTCTTCGCCCGCGAAGAATTGCGCCAGTTGCCTGTTGAGCTCCAAACCGAATTCTTCAAGCCATCCGACGACTTAGCCAAGCTGACGGTGTTAACACGGGTAGACGTGAAACACCTGCAATACAAGCAGGCCAATGATCGCCACCTGAACGACCTGACAGTCATTACAGCAGTTTTCGACCATAACGGGAATTTTCTTCAGGCCGATCGAAAGCTGGTGAAAATGCGCTGGACAAGTGAGACACTGCAGACGCTCGGTTCGGGGATTACTTTGAAAACCAGCTTCGACATCAAGCCCGGCCGGTACTTCGTTCGTGTCGTGACTCGGGACGGTGAGCAACAGATAATGTCCGCACAGAACGGTGCAGTCGAGATTCCGTGAGAGGTGACGTATGAGAACTTCACGCCGGACTTATTCCATTTCCATTCTTTCGGCCATCATGGTGACTTTGTTGACGCTGGCCGGAGCCGTTGTTCGTGCGCAGCAAGCCCCGGCGCCTACTGAAACTCTAAAAGTCGAGACGAAGGTGGTGCTGGTCGACACGGTTGTCACCGACAAGAAGGGGAACTACGTCCGCGACCTCACGCAGAACGACTTCAAGATCTGGGAAGACGGTAAGGAGCAAGCTGTCACCAGCTTCTCGCGGGAAGATACCAATGCCGATCCTTCCCATGCGGCTAGACATTACATGGTCCTGTTCTTTGATAACAGTACGATGGATTTCGGCGACCAAGCCAAGGCGCGAGAGGCCGCCGCCAAGTTCATCGACGCGAACGCCGCTCCGAATCGTTTGATCGCCATCGCGGAATTTGGAGGCACGCTGCGGATTGCCCAGAACTTCACTTCTGATGCGGACCGTTTGAAGAAAGTAGTTTCCCGAACGAAATTCTCGACGGTCAATCCGAACGCGCCGTCTCCTGATCTGGCCTCCACGGGTGTGCCACAGACGCCGACGCAGATTGCCGACCCCATGGGTTTGGGCAGTATGGAAGCAGACTTCGGAGCACGCAGCGTTTTTCTCGCGCTCCGAACCCTGGCGAAGGGACTCTCGGCCGCGCCGGGGCGCAAGACGCTGGTATTGCTCAGCTCGGGATTCCCGTTGACGATGGAGCTCGAATCTGAGGTAAACGCTGTAATTGACGCCTGCAACAAATCAAATGTCGCGGTGTATCCGATCGATGTTCGCGGGCTGGTGGCTTCGGTGCCGACGTCTGAAAACCGTCAGCCCGTGGACCGCGGTTCAGCTCATGTGATCCGCGCGTCAATTATCTATAGCGGTTCGGCCCATCGGCTTCTGCACTTCACCTCGTTCGATCCTGATCCGGAACCTGCTCCTCAGAAACCCGGCGGTGGAGGAGGAGGTGGCGGCCAAGGCGGAGGAGGTGGCGTGGGTGGTGGTGGCGGACGTACCGGAGGCGGCGGCCCCGGCGGCGGTACGGGTGGAGGTGGAACGAGAGGTGGCGGCGGCACGACTGGCGGCGGTGGAACGAAAGGTGGTGGAGGAACTACGGGTGGCGGTACGAAAGGCGGCGGTGGCACGACCGGCACGGTCGGCCGTGGCGGCAGCACCGGACAAGTCCCGATGAATTATCAGCCTATGAATCCGCCCAGGCCGTTGATCCCGCAAATTCCAGAGAGCACCCAAACCAACCAGCAATTCATGTATCAGCTCGCGGAAGGAACGGGCGGCTTTGTCATCATCAACACCAACGATCTGTTAGGCGGACTGGATCGCATTGCCAAGGATCAATCCGAGTATTACCTGCTGGGTTATCGGCCGCCCGATTCCGCCGAAGGAAGCTGCCACACGCTGAAGGTGAAAGTGAATCATGGAGGCACGAACGTACGCTTCCGCAGTGGCTACTGCAAAGTACGCCCACAGGACCTGCTTGCCGGTACAGCTACAGAAAAGGATCTGGAGTCGCGCGCATCCGGCGAAATGAAAGGAAATGTCACCGCGTCAGCGGGCACTTCTTATTTCTATTCTTCGCCAAACATTGCCCGAGTTCACCTGGTGATGGAGATTCCGTCGAACTCTCTGCACTTTGAAAAGGTAAAGGGCAAGCAACACGCCGAAGTCAACGTCCTGGGGATTGCATACAAGGGCGAAGGGGTAGTCGCTGCCCGGTTCAGCGATACAGTCAACGTTGATCTGGATGGAAAGGACGAAGTAAAGGAGTTCGAGAAGACTCCATTCCACTACGAGAAGCAGTTCGATATTGGCGCCGGGAGCTACAACTTGCGCCTGGCTTTCAATTCAGGCAATGAAACCTTCGGCAAACTCGACACTCCCTTGAATGTTCTGCCGTACGACGGATCGAAGATCGCTGTCAGCTCAGTGGCGCTTAGCAACAACCTGGTTAAAGTCGCAGACCTGAATGCCGCATTCGATACCGAGATCCTGCAGGACAACAAGCCGCTTGTGGTGCGCGGGATGCAAATTTTCCCGTCAGCCACGAACCATTTCAAGAAAACCGACAACGCGGCTGCATACGTCGAGGTATACGACCCCCTGCTCGCGGGCGACAAACCGCCGCAGATTGGACTGGAATATCGCATCGTCGACAAAAAGAGCGGCGAGAACAAGATCGATGTCGGCGTTACGGATACGAAAGATCAAATCAAAGTGGGCAATCCTGCCGTGCCGATTGGCTTGCGGTTGCCGCTTGATCAGTTGCCTCCCGGAAGCTATCGAGTCGACTTGAGAGCGGAGGACTCACTCGGCAACAAGACCGGCTTCCACACAGCGGACTTTGAATTGGAATAAGACAGGCGATGGCAGATTGTGGATTGAAAGCTGGCCGTTGAGTTTTTCCATCGGCCATTAGGAATTTTTTCGCGAAGGACTACGCGGAAGTCTCGACGAATGACCCTTGCCTGACTGGCAGGCCGAAGCCATTGACCATCCGGCGCCGGTGTTCGAGGATTTGTTGCATCTCTTCGGGAGTGCCTCTTTGGGGAGGCACGTTCGCGATCGCGTCATTGAGCATCGCCCAACTCACTTCTGATGCAACCACGCTGTCTCGCGCCTGAGGGAAGCCCAGATTCTTTCCTGCCAAGACGGACTTTGCAAACACATCGACCATCACGTCGAGTTTTTTATCATTGAAGGGCGCCGTCTTTTGCAGGGTTTCATGCACGCCGTGTAACTCGATCGTGGCCTTCGTGAAATCGTGCCGCATGCGGGCCACACCCTTCGTCCCAATCGCGTCGACGTAACAGTTGTGGGGTTGCTCTTTGGCGAGATGCCCGTAAATGAATCCCTGCGTGATGTCAAAGACTACGCCATTGGCGAAAGTTCCATGTGCCTGCACCCACCACGGATCTTTGTAACCCCACATCCGTATGCCTTGAGCGTGCCAGGTCTCGTATTCGCTCTGCGCATACCAGCGAGCGACATCGACGTAATGCATGCCGCAATCATGAAAGGGAGGGCCTTCCGGATCGTGCCCCTCAAGCGGCATATGTCCGGGCGTCATGTGGCAGATGCGGATTACCGCGAGATCGCCGATTTCTCCTCGCGCGATGAACTGCCGGATATCCTTGTGATACCAGGCATTCCGGTTGAAGAGATTCACCGCAACAAAACGGTCGCTTGCCTCGATTTCGCGCACAAGTTGCCATTCGGTTTCGACATCGGCAGCTAAAGGCTTTTCGGCGAGTACATGTTTATGGTTTGCAAGCGCCCGGTGAATCTGCTCGGGCCTGGCATCCGCAAGAGTGAACAGTCCTACAACGTCGATCGAGGGATCGGCAAAGATCGCATCAGGAGAGTCGTAGATTATGGCATGCGGCACCTGCCGCCGTGCCAATTTCTGAGTCGGAGGGCAAATGTCGTAGATGGCAGCGATGTCCCAAAGCGGATTCTCTTGCATGGCCGCTACGAACCCGCGCCCCATGCGCCCGTAACCCAGGATTCCAGCTCTGAGCTTCTTCGCCATGCGCCTGAATTGATGCTAAAGAAAAACGATTCTGCACTCTGTGATCTGGATCACAATTGCTGCTAAATCGTTTTAGGAAAAGATCGAATGATTTAATCTCTAAGTAGGCTAAAGGCTTCCGTTGAGATCGCGAGACGGAAATGAATAGCTGCTTCTTAGCGTCCTCTGCGGATTTTTTTTCGCGATCTCGGTGGTTCAATCTTTCTTCAGCACCAAAACCAGAATCTTCCCATCCGAATGAAACTCTCCGCCGGTAGCGGTCTTAGCTGTCGTCAACGGATCAGCCGGAGTGACATGATCCCTTTGTACGACCATCCCGGTCCCAGATAAAGTTCCGTTCACATACTCGCGCTCGCCATCGATCGCGGGATCGATCTTGTGGGTGACGCCATTATTCCGCTGATCGCGTTCGAATCCGATGTCGTGTGTCGCCGCCACGCACCAAAGCGGCCGACCTTCCACTTCAAACGGTGATTTCCAAACGCGGAGGTGATTCCGCGACATTGCCACACGCACTGGTTCCGCATGCGCGAACCCGTAGTCCTGCGGCCGCTTGAACAAATAAAGAATACTCATCGGCATCGTCAGATAGTCTTTCTTCTCCAGCGATTGCAATACTGCATTCATCGCTGTGGACTGCACGCTCGTATCGACCTTCACCCAGCCTGCGTCGGTGAGTGCCTTGACCACCTGATCCTGCGTACCGATAATGAGCACGTTCACCATATCTCCAGGATTATTCTGTGGATCACTCACGCGGCGTGGAATCTTGCTCAGCAGGTCGGGGGTGATCCCGGCAATTCTGGTTTCTGCCGGCCCACCCTCGCCCTTGGCTTCGCCGCTGCCTTCTTCGAGAACGTCAACAGTCACTTCGAAACTGCCGGCCGCGGTTGAAGCATCTTTTTCGCTCTCATTAAGACCGAGATAGAGTCTCCCGGAAACCGGAGCGTCGAATTCCTTGCTCGCCCCGATCAGAAATGCCTGGGCATAGTCCGCCGAACCTAAACGTCCGATCAGAGCGCCGTGGCCTGCACTCCCGACCGAGTATCCGTGCAGCAAATCGGCGAATCCGCGTGCAAGCCCGTCGGGCCCAAAGCTTCCCGCAGTGCGCGTCTTCGACTCGTAAGAAGACTGATCCGCGGGATACGTGATTTGTCCCGTTGCTGTGAATCGCAGCTTGGCCCCGCCGCGCAGATCGATATTCGTATCGACCCATTGCTTGGTGCCCGGCACTTCGATCTTGTAGCTCTTCTGTTTGCCTGTCGCTGGAGACTGAGCGAGCAACGATCTGGTGCCGAGCAACATGCAGAGAGCTGCAATGGGAACGACCCAATAGGTACAAATGCCTGCATCAGAGCGCCGCATGGTTACAGACCTCCTAGGTTCGAGGCGGGAGCAATCGATTATAGGTTGTGGATCGGCAGCTGTGGAATTGTCGATTGCTGGCCTGCAATGAAGAGATGCGGAGAAACGGAAACAGGTGGCCGACGCGAACGAGGAGACGGTTTAATAATCGTTGCGGCGCGCCAGAGTGCAGCCGGGGCAGGTTTCGGCCTTTATGTACCGGTAGAATCGTGCCTCACCGCGGCCGCGCCAGTAGCGGCTCCTGTAGTTGTCAATGCCCGGGCCACTGCTGCTGAGAAAGCTGAAGAACGTGTGCCGCGCCGGATGGATCACAATGCCTGCGTGGCCATGCCACACAATGACGTCTCCCGCTTGCGGACGCGAGATGCGCTGGAAGCCCTGGGCTCCCGTATACAAGTCTTCGGAATCCGCATAGCGATAGGGGAAGCCGGCTTCTTCGTAGATGTCATGCACCAGATGCGAGCAATCGCGGCCGGTGTGATGGATTTGTTTCCAATCCATTGCCGTCGCGAGCACCGCCTTGCGATCGTCGGCGGTCAAGGTCCGCCTCCGAGTCGTCTTGTGATGCGGGCGCGCACTCTGGTTATCCGGCGTCTGCTGCGCCTGTCCAGCGAGCAGGACTATCCCGCAGAATGCGGCCACCATCGCGGCTTTGCGAGCCGGAAACATGGTCCCATTTTGATGCCGAATCTCAGAAAAGCGCTGGTTACGGTTGTGCAGGGACCTCACGGCTTCGGATGGCCTTTTCAGTCTCCACCGCCTGTTGACGGATGTCGTTGGAAATGTTCGGAGAATCGCGCTGGTAGGGTAGCACAGCCGGGAGATCATCCGGCTGGCCAATTACATAAAGTGCGCGCAAAGCCTCCCAGACCTGCTCGCTTGCGGGGTCGATTACAGCGATTTCCGCTCCTGCCGCCACCTTCGTGCCGGCTTGCGCAGCCGAACGGATACGGCCGGGAATGGGCGAGCGAATTTCGACGGGAGTAGAGGACTCGTTTGGCGACAGCTTTGAGATCAACCCGCCTTGATGGATAGCGGTGCCCGGCCGGTCAGCGTCGACTATGTTGCCGTCGGCGGGAGCCGTGATCTGGGCTGGGTGGAGCAGCGCGACAATCTGCGGGCGCCCGGTCGCATCTCCGAATCGCACCAGGGACAGTGCGGCATTGCCTCGCACCATCGGCGACGGATCTTGCAGCATCTTCAGCAACGCGTCATGAAAGCCCACGCCAGAGGTGTCTTGCCCCATTACCCACGCGTCGGTATTGCGGACTTCTTCTATGGGATTCGTCGCCAGCCTCACCAGGTCCGGATACCACTGCTTCGCCGCAGCATCATTACGACCCATGCGATCTCCGAGTTGCACTAGCGCATGTTGGATGTGCCGCGGCTTCTTCTGGTCGTGAAGATATTCGGTTAGCTGCTGGTCCGACAGATGCCGCCCAAACCAGGTGTTCCACCAAAAGAGAAACGGCATGAGTACGATGAGCCATCCGGTCACGAAGAAAAGAATTTTCTGGGTGCGCGACATCGAGCGCTTGGGCTTTGTGGAAGAAGCGCCCGAAGCTTGATCTGGAGTCGGTGTTTGATGTGGGGGTGACATAAGATCCCGGAAACTATAACAAAGAGAACTATTCCGCATCCGCGTCGAGCACGCGTTCCTGCTCCAGATAATGCGACATGGCATACTGCGCCAGAAGCGGCGTCTGGAGCCGGATCTCAGCCCCGATCCATTCGCCCTTGCCATGCGGCGCATCGGTAGGATGATTGCAGCGTCCTCCACTGCCAAATTGCGGCCCGAAATCCGCCGACTGGACTTGCTCAAACTGCTGGATCTCGCGCCAGGCAGCATCGCCTACCGTACCGGAGACATCGATTTTGAGCTTCAGGACTGACATGGAATTTCCGATTGCCGATTGAATTCTCCGAGTTCAGGAATTGCCAATTGCCAATCGGAAATTCAGCTATGCGGGAACCACTGATACAGCATGAAGTAGACAATCACTCCCGTGATCGACACATACATCCACAAGGGCCAGGTCCACCGGGCAATAACACGATGCTTGTCATAGCGCGCGCGAAGCCCGCGGTTTAGCGTGATGATTGCTAGAGGCACGATGACGATTGCCAGCGTGACGTGTGAAATCAGAATCGAAAAGTAGACTGGACGCACCCAACCCTGACCGAGAAACAGAATATTGCCGACCTTGAAGTGGAAGAACAGATAGCACGCGAGAAACAGAGCTGATGCAACGACCGCCGCGATCATGCAGGTGCGATGTGCCGCCATGCGACCTTTGGCGATCAACACGCGTCCAGTCAGCAGCAGCGCAGCACTGGTTCCATTGAGCGTGGCGTTCAAAGCGGGGAAGTAGGCGTACTGTTCAGCGATCATGTTTTCATCAAGCGGCGGGCTTCGTCGTACGGCGATTGGCCATCAACAGCGCAAATGCGAACATCACTAGCGAAAACAGAAGCATCGTAGCTAAGTCGTAATGCAGCGGAAACATGGTATCGCTTCCTGGATAGAGCAGGCCGCGCAACGCATCAACCCCGTAGGTGAGGGGGTTGATGTACATAATGGCGCGGATCCATCCTGAGGCGCCGTTTAGAGGAAACAGCGCGCCCGATAGCAGCCAAAGCGGTATCAAGAACAGGTTAACGATGCCGTGGAATGCCTGTGATGAATCCATTGGCCATGCAATCGCGAATCCAAGCGCTGTCAAAGAAAATGAGACCAGAAAGACGATTATGGCCACTAAGAGAACTTGCATCACGTCCAGGTGAATCGCAGCAAAGGGAGCAAAGATGAGGAAGATCATGCCCTGAACCGCCGCCAGCGTTGTTCCGCCCAGCACCTTGCCGAGAACGATGGCGCTGCGCGGCACCGGCGCCACCAGCACCGACAACAGAAATCCCTCCTTGCGATCTTCAATGACCGACATCATGGTGAAGATCGACGTGAACAGCACAATCAGGATCAGGATTCCCGGATAGGAGTAATCCAGATAGTGCTGCTGACCGGGCCCTCCGCCCGAACGGAACGATGTTCCGAAGCCCGATCCCAGCACCGCCCAGAACACAAGGGGCGAAGCCAAGACGCCGACTACACGCCCCGGTTGCCGATAAAATCGCACGATCTCCCTCCACCAAAGCGTAAAAGAGGGAAGTACGATTCCTGCGGATGCGGGACCCGTTGACGGACGCGCCAATGTTGCTGCTTGGGTTGCCATTCTTAGACTGTTTCCTAACTCGCCTTCGCCGCGGGAGTCTTCGCTGCGGGTGCTTGTTTCTTTCCGATCAATCCCTGATCGCGGGCTTCCCAGAATGCGTTCAATAGGAAGCAGCCGGCCAGCGTCAGCAGAATCAGCGTCATGAAAAGCCCGTCAACTGTGGCCGAAAAGGGCGAGATCGTAATCATGCCGCTCGCGAATATCCATCCAATACCTGCTAAAGGAATGATACCGAGCACCAGAGAAAGCCCCAGGATCAACGACCGCATGCCTTACCTCCTCTTTGTTTTCGATTTCTTCCCGTCTTTTTTTTCAATTTCCGGCGAATCGGATTCGCCGTTCTCACTCCAAAACTTGTGCCCCGTGCGATGGATGAACACGTCTTCCAGCGCGGGCTTGCTCACCGAAATTGCCTGAATTTCACCAGGGAATGCTTCCACCACATCGGGGACGAACCGATGTCCGCCCTCGCGCTCGATGCGCACCTGATTGCCCATCGCGGTTGCGCCGACATGAAACCGTTTGCGAATCTCTTCTGCAAGCCCGCCCGGATCATGAGCCGCGTCCAGCAGAATCACGTCCCCGCCGATTTCGCTTTTCAACTCCGCGGGCGTGCCTAAGGCGACGAGATTGCCTTCGTTCATGATGGCGAGCCGGTCGCAGCGCTCGGCTTCTTCCATGAGATGCGTCGTTACCAGGACGGATACGTGCTCTTCGTCGCGCAGGATCTGCAAATACTGCCACAAATCGCGGCGCGCACCCGGATCGAGGCCGGTCGTGGGCTCGTCTAATAGCAGCACGCCGGGATGATGCAGGAGGCCCTTCGCCAGTTCAATGCGGCGCTGCATGCCTCCAGAGAATGTCTCAACCCGCTCTTTGGCGCGATCCGCTAGCCCGACCCGCGTCAGGATCTCTTCAACACGGCGCTTCAGGGCGCTTCCACTCAGGCCATAAAGATGTCCCTGATGCCAGAGATTTTCATAGGCCGTGAGCTTCGGATCGATGCTCTGTGCCTGGAAGACAACGCCGATCTGCCGCCGCAGCTTCGAGGGTTCCTGAGCTGCATCGCATCCCAACACAATCGCGCGGCCTCCAGTGGAGATCATCAAAGTCGAGAGAATCCGGAAGAGTGTCGTCTTGCCGCTGCCATTGGGGCCGAGCAATCCGAAAAGCTCCGCCGGGCGCACGTCGAACGAGACACCGTTCAGGGCGGTGCGATTCTCATATTTATGAACGAGATTTTGGACGGAAATGACGGCCTCAGCGGACGAGCGGTCCGGCCCTACAGCATCAGCAAACGCGGCGACTTTCGTGACCAAAGAGAACCCCGGAGAACTAACACTAGTTTACGACATGCAGAGAGGCATTGTTGATTGTTGAATTTTAATTGTTGAATGAAAATCCCATAGGTGACTGGAACCCCGGGGTTTCATTCAACAAACAACGATCAAAATTCAACAATTGCTTTCACGCCGCCGACGCATCATGCTGTGCCTGCGGAAGCCGCTCTTCGAACGCTACCGGTACATGCCGCCACGTCTGAATCGCCAGCACCACCGTAGTCGCGAGCAAAAGCGCGCCAACTGCAACGTGTGTGACAGTCGAAATGACCATCGGGAGTTCGGGTTGCACGGCATCACGGCCCCATTGAACCCGTGTCAGGAAAGCAGCAAATCCGAGGCAGAGCTGAGCGATGACAAGCGAAAGCATCGTAATCGCCGGACGCCGAATGGCTTCCACATTCGGATACGCCGTGAGCGCGCGAACGGCTGTCCATGCCAGCACAAACGAGACCACGACCGCATGCAGTACGTGCGGCCACCAACTCATGCCGTGATGCCGGAACATTGCCCCTAGGATTAATTGAACATATAGAACAAAGATGGAGAGCAAAGTCAGAGTAAACAGGCTTGGTCGCCGCTGATCAAATTCGATTCGCGGTTGCTCCTCGATCCATTTCTGGCCAGTGAAGACCGCCATCGCGACGGCTAAGCAGAAAAAAGTCTGGGCTAGGGCCGCGTGTGCCGAAGAAATCGGTGGAGGCAGGAAGAAGAGAACCGTGAGTCCCCCAAGAACTCCTTGCGCGATTACGGTACCGATTGCACCCAGCGCGAGATACCGGAGCCAGCGCCGCTTCTCCGCGCGCCACATCCACACCGCCAGTATGATCGTCAGAAGTCCGGCTCCCTGGGCGATCATCCGGTGAGTATGCTCAAATCTCACCCCGCCCACCAGCCTCGGAATCTTGTATAGCGATCCGAACGAAGTCGGCCAGTCCGGCACCGACAGCCCCGCGTCATTGCTGGTGACGAGTGCTCCGGCAATGATCAGCAGAAAGGTCCAGCCGGCGAGCATTACTGCAAACCGATGAAGGCCGCGATTGTATGGTGTGGCGATGGATTTCAGAGCAGGGCCCCTTAAGTCGGGAAGCGTCAATGAGACTAGTCGCCTTCCCCGTGATACAGAAGGAGGAAGCAGGTCACCGAGCGTAATCTACTCCGACCAACGCGGTATTCTAACAGAGTAAAGGGAGGGCGAGACGCCCTCCCAGCCGCCAGCGGGTCGCAGGCGATATCTTTACATTCCGGTTTCTTTACATTCCCGTTTCTTTGAACGACTGGTCGACCGTCTTGGTTTCCTTTGGAGCGACGGTTATCTTCTGGTCCTGCTCGCCCAGCTTTTCGTGAACGAACGCGAGCGTATAGTCACCCGGCGGCAACCCCTTGATCTCATACTTGCCGCTCTTGTCGGTCACCGCGAAGAACGGGCTCTTCACCACGTTGACGTACATCTTCATCCACGGATGCTGGTTGCACTTCACCGGAAGCATGATTTCTTCGCGAGCAAAGTTCTTTTCCAACGCGGGTGAGGACGGCGGCTGCGACTCGTTCCACTCGCGGTTGTCTTTCGGCGTCGGATGGATATTGTGTGTCGTCGGATCGTCATTTTTGATCTGCACGGTCTGCCCGGCCATCACTCCCAGAACGTGCGGGTGATACTGGCATCCCTTCTGATCGAGCTCGACTGGATCTTTCGGCACATCGAATGTGCGGTTACCGAGGCCATCTTTTACGTAGACGAATACGTTCGCCAGATCTCCCTTATCGACTACAACGCTCTCCGCAGTATTCGTACCCTTGCAACCAGGATCCTGACTCATGTCGATCTTTGCCTGTTTCGGCGCAGTGCCGTCAAATTTCACAGTGCCGTTGATCGTCGCAACCGTCGAAGGATCGATCGGTGTCGCCGCGGGCTGGGCCTGCTGTTCCGCCGGAGCGTTGCTGGATTGTTCCGTGTTCTCCTTCTTGCTGCATGCCCCAAGAACCAGCAGTGCGCAGAGTGCCAGCACGCTGAGGATATTCACTGCCAACTTCTTCTGATTCATGATGTCGCCCTTTCTAGTTTAGAAGTTCAAACGCTGTGTTTGTCATTCCGAGCGAGCCGGAGCGAAGCCGTGGCGACTCGAGGAAACCGCTGTTCTTGCCGCGAGAATTCTAACGCGAACCTCCGCCGCCGGCATGGTGCTCTTCATTGGAGGCCTCCTTCCGGTTCGAGGGTTGTGATATCGACGCGGTTTTGCCACGAGGCATCGATGCAGCGACCCGCCGTTGTTCTTCGGGCGTCAACTGGAAGATGTAATCGGTCAGCAATTTCCGGTGATCGCCTTCGTAGCCGTTGAAGGTTGATGGCGTTGGGCCAGCAAACACCCACTGATTGTTGACCTGCTTGAACAATCCAGACGGCATCGATGTTCCCGGGCTGACGGCCTGTGGATCGGTGATCCAACGTTCGACCCAATCCGGCTTAAGGCGCTCTTTCGCCATCAGGAAGTTCGGTGCCGTTGCGATCTTGTCGTGCGAAGCGTCGCCGGTAGCGTGGCATTTCAAGCAGGGCGCTGCGGTACTTGAGAACAGGCTGCGAGCCATGTCGTTCTCTTTCGCCGTCAGCACCGGGACCTGCTCGGGAATGTACGGCAACGGCTGCTGCGACAATGCCTCGAAGAAGCGTACAAGCTTTCGCAGTTCGTTGTCGGAGAACGAGAACGTAGGCATGCGTACTTTCAAATATGGGCGAACGCCATTGCGATTCGTGTCCGTTGTGCTCAACGCAGGGTTCGTGAGGAATTTCCGGAGCCACTCCGGATCGACGCGCGCACCCTCGGTTAGCAGCTTCGGCGGCAACTGCTCCTGTGCATCCTGATATTGCGGCAAGCCCATCAGGATCGTCTGCTGGCCCGGGATGAACTGATGGCATCCCATGCAGTTGTATTTCTTGACGACCCACCAGCCTTCCTGAATGTCGCGCCGCGCATCGCCGGGCTTGTACTGATAGCTGGCAGGCAGGGAGGTTTCCTGGCTGCCCATTAAGAAGGTAGTTAGATCGAGCACCTGCTCTTTCGTCAGGTGCACGTTTGGCATCCGCAGAGCTTCGGTCGGACTCTTGACTTTGCCCTCGTCATACATATTCGGTTCGGCCAGCTTATGCTCGAAAAATCCCTTGTGGTTGTACCAGGGCTTGTTTGCGGGACCGTCGGGCAAGCGCGCTAGGTCTTCCTTATCTTTGATCGGCTCTGATTCTTTACCTCCCCGTTGTGCAGGCTCGGTGAATAGTGCGAAGTCGAGGCGCTCGATCGGCTTGCTGCCTTCAAATGTCAGCTCCGTGCCGATGCGGCCTTCGTCTTCGAGCCCGGCGATCTCGTGACAGCCCGCGCAGCCAAAATGCTGCACCCATTTCTTACCTTCCGCTTTCAGTGAAGGATCATCCATGAACGCCGCATCTGGATAAGACGAGGGGTCCTGCTTTTTCTGGGAGATCAGATACGTGGCGATATCTTCCGCATCTTCCGGAGCCAGCCGTAAGCTCGGCATGACGGTCATATTCTGCACTTGCAGTTCATGCCCGTCGTTCGGGCACTTGCTGTGCTCGAGATCAAACTGGAAGGGAAGTCCCTTCTTCGCGTAATCCTCAGGCCCAATGTCTTTCTTCTCATAGGGACAATAGGGACGCGTACGCTCGCGGGCGTTGTGAATCCAGCGCACCAGATAGTCGTAATTTGCTTTTTCACCTACACGGGTCAGGTTCGCGGCGAATGTTCCACCACGCATCTGATCGCCTTCTCCGATGGAATGACAAGCGAGACATCCACGCGATTCAAAGAGTTCCTTGCCGTGAGCGGCATTGCCGGGCTTGTGTTTCGGAAGTTGATCGGTGAACCCGGACTGCCAGATGAACGCCGAGATTGCCTTAATCTGATGATCGTTCAGACGGAAGTTCGGCATCTTTGTCGTCGGACGAAAATCGGTCGGTTTCTTCAGCCACACAGGAATCCAGTTCTTGTTCAGCTTGAGACGGACATCTTTCAAGTTGGGCCCGATCTTCTTCATGTCCTGCATCAGGCTGTGCGATTGGAAGTCGAGCTGTTGCAGACGTCCGTCCAGTTTGCTGTTCGCGACGCGCAAATCGACCGCTTCAAGGTTCAGTTTGTTCGCTTCTTCGTTGGATTGCGCCGCGTCGGCCTGTTTCATCCGGTACGCCGCTTCTTTCAGATTGTCCTTTTTCTGCGTCTCGATCTGCTTGATCTGCTGGCTGATCGAGTTCAGGTCTTCCGGCTCTTTGTCGTACCCTTCATAGCGGTGGCAGCCATTGCATCCACGCTGGCGGAAAAGATCCTTGCCGGCATTGATGGTTGCAAACTGCACGTCGCCACTGACCAGTACCATATCGGCTGCGTGGCAGGTTTGGCATCCCGCCTGCGCATTCTCTTTCGGGAACAGTGGCCAGAGCCAATGTTCGTAATTGCCATGCGCCTTCTCGACACTAGTCGTCGCGCGTCCATTGCCTTGATGGCACGGTGAGCAGCCGAATTTGTCCGGATCGTGAATCTTCAGCAATTCCGGGTCGGTATGGCTGACGAATGCCTGCGCATACTCGTCAGGTTTCTTCTCGCCCTTGGGGGTCATGGCGGCTGCGGTAATCTTTACCGGTTCGCGCGCACCCATGTGACACGACTCGCAGCGGTCGACGATGTTAGCCTCGGCCACATTGATCTGAACGATCGTCGGATCCCAGTCGGAAGTCTTCTTCTTAAGTCCATCAATCTGCGCCGGAGTCAGATCAACCATGTGATCCGTGACGTACTCGTCCATCTTTGCCTTCGCGGTAGTTGCTGGCTTGAGAACGTCGCCAAGTTCCAGGCTCAACTTCGTGCGTTCGTCGCGGATGTCGTTGTACGTCTTTTCCAGCTCTTCGAAGTTGAACTGCTTTCTTGAGCCATCAGGGAATTCAACAGTAGCTTTCTTCTCCTTGTATTCCTTGATTTCGTTCGCTTTGCTGTCCTTGGCAGATTTGCTCTCGCTCGTTTCGAACTCGTAAGTCAGCGCGTTCACGTAAGCGCGTCGGTCGGTGAAAACGCTCTGGACCGCCAGGAGCCGCGCGCTGGCATCGTCGAGCTTCTTGCGGACTTCCTCGGCCTGGCCTTTCGAATCCTCGTACGCCTTCTGATAATTCTGTTTCAGGGCGGCGTAGTCGGAACTCTGCTCAACATCTTTTTGTGAGGTTGAAGAGGCGGAGCGCGCGGTATTCAGGAATGCGCTGTAGCGGTCCTTGAATGTCTCCTGAAACGCCTTCCACGGACGTTGTCCCCAAGCCTCGTCCCACAAGGCCCAGAAGAGCGTGATGATCAGGATGATCGTCGCGATCACATAATGCGCAGCGTACGACTTGCTAGTGATCGGATCTTGCTCGGGATTGGGTTTCTCGGGCACCAATTCCTCCGAAAGCGTTGTTGGTCGTTAGTCGTCGGTCGTTGGCAAAATCGTTGAACCTTTGCGTGGCAAGCCAGCGACCAAGGACCGACGACCAACGACGGTCTTCAAATGTTGAACCACGGTGTAATCCATACGTACTTGATGTGCCACAAAAGTCGCAGAGCCATCTTCAGCGGCAGTGCGATCATGGTGAGCCACAGAAAAGCCATCAGCGAAAATTGCAACAAGCTCATGCGCTTGAAATCTTTTGGCATCTTGCGGCGAAAGAGAGAGTACACTGCGCCACCGCCCACCGCATAAAAGCCGCCCACAACGATCGCACCAAAGATTCCTTTGCCCAGGTTCGACGTGATGCCGAAGATATCAGGCAAGTCGCGGTTCACTTCATAAATCAATCGATTGTGATCCCACGTTTGCCCCGGCCAGAACCACTGCCACCCTGGACCGCGAATAAACGTCCCGATGATGATCATCGCGACCCACAGAATGATGAAGCCGAACAGGAACGTGGAAATGGAAAATTTACGCTGCTTCCAGGTGTAATAACCGCTCCCCAGCGGGTTCGTGTCGATATACGGAATGACCATCAGCCCAATGATGATCATGGTCGGCATCACGACTCCAGCGATCCACGGATCGAAGTAGACCAGCATCTCTTGCAAACCGAGGAAGTACCACGGCGCCTTCGCCGGATTCATCGTGAGATTGGGATTGGCAGGCTCCTCGAGCGGTGCGTTCAAAGTGATCGACCAGATCATCAGGATGATCGTGATGATGATCGCGGCGAGAAATTCAATTCGCAGGAGAAAGGGCCAGACATGGACTTCTTTGGCCCAACCGGGCTTGAACGGCCAGGTCTTGCGATGGTGGGTCTTGGCCATCGCCGGATCGGCCTCAAGTTGTTCGATCAGGACGTCGTTGGCGTGCGCCTGCTTCCACGCGAGATAGATATAGAAGATAAGCAGTGGAATCAGGCCCACGATCGGAACGTTGTCAGGCGCCGAACAAATTTCCCAAAGTTGTCGCCAATCCATAGGTCACTCGCGTCCAAAACTAAAAGTTTTGTGATTCCGAGCGAAGCGAGGAATCTGCTGGTCCCCGCCTCGCAACAGTTGCGTCACTCTCCCGCGGCCTTAGGTCCCCGGCGCGGCTTATCTGCTTCTTCAGTCAACATCACGGGAGCTGGCCCGGAAATCCCGCCATCTTTCCGAACACGCCAGAAGTGCACGATCATCAACACCGATGCGACAATCGGAATTCCGATGCAATGCCAAATGTAGGACCGCAGTAGCGCATTCGCGTCCACAATCGACCCCCCAAGCAGGCCGAACCGGACGTCGTTATATGGCGTCATTCCAAGCATCGACCCGAACGGGCCTTCATGCCCAAGCAATGGCGTAGCACGCGCCATGTTGGTGCCGACTGTGACGGCCCAGAATCCGAGTTGATCGTCGGGCAATAGATATCCGGTGAACGAAAGCAGCAGCGTGAACACAAGCAGCAGCACGCCGATATTCCAGTTAAATTCCCTCGGTTTCTTGTATGAGCCCGTCAGAAACACGCGGAACATGTGCAGCCACACACCAATGACCATGAGGTGGGCCGCCCATCGGTGCATGTTCCTCAGAATTTTCCCGAAAGGGACATCATGCTCGAGATAGAGCACGTCGCGAAACGCCTGCACCTTCGTCGGGTGGTAATAGAACATCAGCAGCACGCCGGTGTAGGTCAGGATGATGAATAGATAAAACGTGATCCCGCCCATTCCCCACGTGTAGCTATATCGCACCGCGTCGCGGTTAATCTTCGCCGGATGCAAATGCAGGAACACGTTCGACAGCACGCCCAGAGCGCGATTCCGCGGCGTGTCATCATGCTTGTGGCGAAAGATCGATGTGTAGACCTGAGTCTTCGTCGGATCTTTCAGACCCTCGATCTGCTCTTTGGCTTTGGAAGGGATGTCGGTCTTGAGGGCTTGGATATCCTCTTTCACATTCGTCGTGACTTTTTCGAGGATGCCGACCCGACCACCATTCTTCCCGTTGCTGCCAGATGCGCTGCTTCCGTCGTTACCGCCATTCGGATTGTTTGTGTCAGCCATGAACTCTTCTCTTATGTCATTCCAACGCGCCGCTGTTCGGCGCGAGGAACCTGCTGTCTGCGTCCAGCTACACTCCCGTCAAAAACGCTCCCTGATCATTGAAGTGTGTAGGTTGTCCCTTCGGCCACGAATAAAGCTTGGCCGTATCGACAAGAATCTGCCCATCGGGAGCCAGTTCGATGTGCGCGCGATCCATCGGGCGCGGCGCCGGGCCTTCGAAGTTGATTCCTTCGCTGTCGTACCCACTGCCGTGGCAGGGGCATTTGAATTTGTTTTCGCTTGGTTTCCAGTCCGGCGTGCAGCCAAGATGCGTGCAACGCGCGTAAATCACGAACAACCGGTCTGGGGTGCGGTCCACCCAAATGCGGTATTTCTGCTGGAACTTCGTATCAACCCCGAGTGCAAATTCCGATGGATATCCAATTTTGAAGACGGTGTTTGGTTCGAACAGAGTGCGAGGTAGAAAAAATCGGAAGAAAGCCAGGAACCACGCCGTCAGAAACGCGGTGACCATGGTCCAGACAAAGCGCCGGCGCTTGCTGTCAATCTCGGTCGAGGGAGCGGTTCCGGCGACACCACCGGCTGCTGCTGCTTTCGAGGTTCCCACTGCCGGCGTGCCAACGTATTTCGTGGCATCGACAGTGGGCTTGGCCGGCGTCTTGGCCGCTTCCGGATTCGGATTGACCTTGCCGGTCTCCAACTCCGCCATGGATCCTCCTCTGCCTGATATCTGACGGGCCCTGATCTAATCCCCGGCGGCAGCCGCGTACTGTGGCTCCGCCAACTTCCTCCCATGAATGCGGATCGGTATCGCTGATGAATCCGCCTGTGCCAGGGCCTCCTGCACAATCTGGCTCAGCGCATTGATGAATTTGGGTGAATCATTTAGACCAGCACTCATTTCGAATCGGGTAAACCCGAGTTGCTCGGCGAAATGGCGCGCTTCATGATCGATCTCGCCCAAGGTTTCCACGTGATCGGAAACGAAAGCGATCGGCACGATGCAAACTTCGCGTTTCTTCTCGGCCGTAAGCTGACGCAGACTGGTGTGCAATGAGGGCTGCAACCAGCGGCTGGCGCCGACCTTGCTCTGATAGCACAAGCGATGAGCGTTCGACCATCCGCCGCGCTGCATAACCAGGCGAACTGTTTCTTCAATCTGGCGCTGGTAAGGGTCGCCCTTTTCCACTATAGCTAGTGGGACGCTGTGCGCGCTGAAAAGGATTTCCGGGTGACGGGAATCAGAAAAGCGGCCCAGAGCCTGATCAACTTTCTCCGCGACCGCATCTAGGTAGGCTGTGTTGCGATAGAAACTCTCAACCCGATGTACCGGAATGTCGTCGCAGAACAGCCGGCTCCACTCGTTCAGGCTCGAGCCAGTTGTGGTCGAGGAATATTGCGGATACATCGGCAACAGCACGAGTTCGTCACACCCCGCCCGCCGAACTCGCTCGATAGCTTCGCTGGTAAACGGATGCCAGTAGCGCATTGCGACAAAGCAGTGCGCATCGATGCCTTCCTCCTGCAGTTCTCGCTCAAGCGCCTCCGCCTGGCGCTCCGTGTGTCGGCGAATTGGAGAACATCCACCGATCGTCGCGTAGTGGTGCTGAACCTTGCGGGCGCGCGTGGTAGAAATCAGTTTGGCCAGCGGCTTACGGCCAATCCGCGCAAAAGGGAAGTCAATGATATCGGGATCGCAGAATAGGTTGTACAGAAAGGGCTCAATCGCTTCCAGCGTGTCCGGTCCACCTAGCTGAAAGAGAACTATCCCCACGCGCCGGTTTGTCCGCGTCATCTTACCCCAGAACCCCTTTTAACACGACCCCACAGAACGCCCGAAATTTACTCCCAAACAACCATGCGAGTCAATGCTCGAATTAGAAAAGTTTTGAATCGCGATAAAGCGCAATTGCCAAGCGGGATGCTTCCGTGCAAGCTGATGGTATGCCTGAGTTGCCCGACATCACGGCCTATCTCACCGCTCTCGAGTCGCGGATCGTGGGCCAGCCGTTGCAAGAGGTGCGGCTTGCCAGTCCATTTCTGCTGCGGACAGTTGAGCCGCCGCTCGGTTCTTTCGAGGGCCTGGTTGCTCAACGATTACGCAGAGTAGGGAAGCGTATCGCCATTGGATTCGAGGGCGATCTTTGGCTCGTAATACATCTGATGATTGCGGGGCGCCTGCACTGGAGGACAGCAGGAGCAAAGCTCGGTGGACGTCAGAACCTCGCGGCCTTCGATTTTCCAAATGGAACACTAGTTCTCACAGAGGCTGGTAGCAAGCGTCGAGCCGCGTTGCACTTGATTAGCGGCGAAGCAAACTTAACCTCGCTTGATGCTGGTGGAATAGACGTTTTCGAAATTGATCTGGAGATGTTTCGAAAAACGCTTACCGCTGAGAATCACACGTTGAAGCGGGCATTCACCGACCCGCGTCTGCTCAGCGGAATCGGCAATGCCTATTCCGACGAAATCCTGCACGCCGCGCGGCTCTCGCCCGTCACTCTCACGGACAAGCTGACTTCGGAAGAGTGGGCCAGGCTGTTCGACGCAACCCGCAGCACTCTGCGTCTCTGGATCGATCGCCTCGTAACCGAAGCGAAAGAAGATTTCCCCGAGAAGGTCACCGCATTCCGCAAAGACATGGCCGTTCACGGACGATATGGCCTGGCGTGTCCCCGTTGCGGCGACAAAGTTTTGCGGATCCGATACGCCGACAAAGAAACAAACTACTGTGCCAAATGCCAAACCGGAGGCAAAGTCCTGGCTGACCGCAGCCTTTCTCGCCTCTTGGGCTCAGACTGGCCACGCACACTGGAAGAACTCGAAGCCTTAAAAAGAAAGTAAAACACGTCGCAGTGTAGCGCCGAAGTTTCGCCGGCTGTCGGGAGCGCGTCCTCGCGCTCCCACTTGACCAAGAGCTCCCCTTCGTGTGCCTTAGCGGTTCACGATTTCTTGCAGTTTGCCATAAAACCAAAGAACCAATTGGGGCGATCAGTACTCTAAACTAAATTACCTGAGCGCCACGCCGAACCATGCCCCAAGTCGCGTCCATCTCGTCGTCTCCTGAGATTCTGCTGCGCTTCGACTTCGCAACCCCACGAGAGCGTGCAACATGGGTTTATGGCCTGTTGCGCGAAATCCTCGATATCCCCATTTCTCGCCGCACTGAGCGTCTGGCGCAAATCACGGCGAGCATCGACGCCCATCCCCATCGGGAACGCATCCGCGAAGCCTTCCGAGATTTCTGGTCGCATCATTCCTATGTCCGCGTAATTTCCGAGGCGGGTCTGCCGGACGAAATCTTCCTGCTTCGCGAACTATACGTGCGCACGGCCAAGCACTTCATGCCCGAAGACGAGGTGAAAGGCGACCTCTATGTTTTGCTTGATTCCCTCGGTCTGCGGGAACGAGACGCCGCCTGGCTGGCCTCACTTCCCGACGACCTTGTGGCGTGGTGGTCCGGTATCTTCCGCTTGTCGCTGGCGTCGATGCTCGCTTCCTGCAAGATCCTTGCGCTGAGAGCGGCCAACGTCGCCCTCTCTCGCGACATGCTCGTTCTGGCCAGCGATGACGACATCACGAAGTCGAGTTTCTTCCATCTGCCATCATTGGTGGAGGACGTGGTGCTCCATCCCGAAGATTTCTCCAGGTGGGAGCAGCAGCGGGACGCGTGCGGCGCTCAACTGCGCGAGTTCAACGAGAGGTTGGAAAAAGAGGGGACATCCGCAGGGCTGGTATTTCGGCTCAGACTCCTGCGCTCCTTATTGTGGAGAATCGATCAGGTTCTCTCTCTGCGCAAGCCGGGTGCGGACGGTCGCAAATTCGCCGCGTCGCTGATTCACGGTTTCGCTTCGCAGCGCCGTGTCGAGAAAGTTGTGAGCGCCACATTTCGCCGACTCGCGCGAAGCCTGGTCGAAAAGACCGGTCGTGTTGGCAAGCACTACATCGCGGAAAACGCCAGCCATTGGCGTCGTATGGGCGCGGGCGCAATCATGGCCGGTGTCATCACCTGCTTCACCGCCGTGGTGAAATACACGATCTCCGCACGCATCGAGCATGCCCCATTTCTAGTGGCGCTCGGGCATTCTCTGAATTACGTCATCAGTTTTCTGCTCATGCAGGCCGGAGGATTCCTTCTCTCCTCAAAAATGCCCGCCGCCACCGCCGCAACTCTGGTCGATGCGATGGAAGATCCCGCTAAAGATCACATGGCCAGTCTGCGTTCGATTTCGCAAACTCAAGTGATCGTCACCATCGGGAACCTGCTCGGAGCCATCCCGGGCTCGATGCTTATCGATCGCCTCTGGCGCCTCGGCACAGGCCACCCATTCCTTACACAAGCTGAGGCAGTGCATGGTGTTCATATGGTGATCCCGCATCAATCCCCGACAATTGCTTACGCCATCGTTACGGGAGTTCTGCTCTGGATCGCGTCGCTCGCGACCGGTTGGACCGCCAACTACATCGCTGTAACCAGGCTGGACACGGCCATCTCGCACAGCCTGCGATTGCGTGAACGTTTAGGTCTGAAACGAACCACAAGACTGGCCGAGTGGGTCAAACATCACGCGCCGGGCTCGGTCGGATACATCGTGCTTGGCTTCCTGCTCGGAAGCGTACCGATCCTGGTGTCGCTCTTCGGAGTTCCGCTCGAAGTCCGTCACGTAACGCTCCAAGCCGCAAGCCTGGGCTACGCGCTGGATGCACTTCTGCTTTACGGGGGGCTCGATCATCGCGACTTGGTCTACTCTTTGCTCGGAATCCTCTGCATCGGGGTCCTGAACATCTTCACTTCGTTTGCCTTGAGTTTTCTGCTGGCCATCCGCGCGCGTGATGTAGGAAAAGAGAAAGCGCGCACCTTCCTGAAAGAGGTTGGAAGGGAAGTCCTGACACATCCCGAATCATTCGTGCTTCCCACGCAACCAAAATCGTAGGCTGTTTTCTTCCGGAACTTGGCGACCTTTGCGGCTAAAGTTTTGCCTGAGAGCGAGAAGAGGCGCGAACCGCCTAGCTCGCAAAGAACGGCCCGAAGTACGCGAAGAAAACAAGACGGAGCGCATCGCATAGCCCGCCTTTCATTGCACGCTCGGCGGAAGTTCCCGGCGATGTCAGCGGTGACGTTTGCTGGCGGGGCAAAGCACAACCGCCAAGTTCGCGGAGAAAATCCGCAGAGTGAGCAAAGAGAGGTTTATCGCGTTTCGCCGACTCCAGCTTTCACGTTTTCCATCTCTTCAATAACAGCATCCGCGAACTGCGATGTCCCTGACTGCCCACCCACGTCCCGCGTCAGCTTCTCAGGATGCCGGTACACACGCTCCAGCGCATTGCGAATCTGTGTCGAAGCATCGTGCTCCCCAAGATGCCGGACCATCAGCAACGCTGATCGCAGCAAGGCGGTCGGATTTGCCAAATTCTTACCAGCGATGTCCGGAGCTGATCCATGCACCGCTTCAAAAATCGCACACTCGTCGCCAAGGTTCGCGCTGGGCACAAAGCCCAGTCCGCCTACAAAAGCAGCGCACAAATCCGAGAGAATATCGCCGTACAAATTCTCCATCACCAGCATGTCGTACTGATAGGGATTCATCACCAGCTGCATGCAGGTGTTGTCGACAATGTGCTCCGCGTAGGTAATCTCCGGATAATCCTTCGCCACGGCCCGCGAACATCGCAGAAACAGGCCGTCCGACAGCTTCATGATGTTCGCTTTGTGAATAGCGTGAATCTTTTTACGATTGTTCTTCCGCGCATACTCAAAGGCGAATTTGGCAATCCGGGTGGAAGCCTTTTCGGTCATAATCTTCAGGCTCTCGACCACACCGGGCACCACTTCATGCTCGAGTCCGGAATAAAGCCCCTCGGTATTCTCGCGAATAATGATGAGATCCACATCCGGATACCGCGTCGGAATGTGCGGCAAATTTCGGATCGGCCGGAAGTTCGCATAAAGTTCGAACTTTTTTCGCAGCGCAACGTTGATGCTCGGAAACCCTCCACCCACGGGCGTTGTCACAGGGCCCTTCAGGCCAACCCGAGTACGCTCGACTGAAGCAATCAGATCTTTCGGGATATACTCTCCGGTCTTCTCATACGCATCAGCGCCGACGGCGAAGGTTTCCCACTCGAACTTCACTCCCGTAGCTTCCAAAATGCGTACAACCGCATTGGTCACTTCTGGACCAATTCCATCGCCGGGGATAAGCGTTACTTTATGGCTCATGGAAATATAGATTCCTTACGAATACCTTGATCTGAAATGTTGCACGGCTGTGTGAGTTACTGATGACTGACCACTTAGACCGGTTGCTATCCTGTCTTCGCCTTCACCAAATCCTTCAACTCGTTCATGAACTCTTTTACATCCTTGAAATCCAGATACACCGAAGCGAAGCGCACGTATGCAACTTTGTCGTATTTCCGCAGACGGTTCATGATCAGTTCGCCCAATTCGCTGGTCTTGCGCTCGCGTTCCGCCGACTCGATTACAAACGACTCCGTCTCGTTTACTATCTGTTCTAGCTTGCTGATGGGCACGGGACGCTTTTCGCAGGCCCGCAGCAACCCGTTGAGGACCTTCTGGCGATCAAATTTCTCGCGCCGGCCGTCTTTCTTGACGACCATGTAGGGGATCTCATCGATCCGCTCGTAAGTCGTAAAGCGTTTGCCGCATTTCAAGCATTCGCGCCGCCGCCGGATCGAGTCGGCTTCCTTGCTCTCGCGCGAATCCACAACTTTGTCGTTCTCAAAACCGCAAAAAGGACATTTCATGGCGCTATTCGGTCAGGCAGTTCGCCGATTCGTCGCCCCACATTTCGGCAGGGAAGACACACTCCAGGCGGATTCCGCTCTCCAACCGGATAACGAAATTGTAACAGTTGCAGCGGTTGCGACAGGTTGGCACCGAGGAACCGGTTTACGCGGGCCGTAGGGATGCCCCGCCTTTGGGGCAGGGGGACACGGTTGTTCATAGCCAAAGCAAAACGGCGCTCACACCCCCTGCGGTGCAAGCGCCAGTTTTTCCTCGAGCCTCCCCGGTGACGGAAGGCTTGAAGTCCTTGACCCGGTTAGCGACTCCCCTGTCCGCCCTCGCCGGATCTGAATGAATTCTGCGTTAGCTGGGCTTAGAACTTGTCACAGTGATGTCGGCGAATTGTAAAAACGTAAACCGGACGACGGCGATAGGTGCCCCATTTCTCGTTTGTCTTGTGCGCCGAGAAGTGGGGATTTGCAGGGAATGCTCTCGCCGATCTTTCCTGAAGTTCTCCGCAGCCTCAGCGGTTAGCTTTTAACGCTCGTGACTCAACGTGATACGTCCAACGCCTTGGCTCTCAGCGTTGGAATCGACATCCGCACGAGCCAGAAGATCATCACGAGCAGCGGCAGAAAGCTGAGCAGTATCAGAGAACCACTCTTCCGCATCAATTCGGGAAACAGCTTCTGCCGCGCTAGAAATAGGGACGAGGTAGCCACGAACCAGCCGAAACACATTCGCCACAGATGCCGAGCGATCCGGTTCTTACCCGAAATTCCTCCATGTGCCAGCAACCGAACGTCCCCGATCGTGGCTAGAAGAGCGACCGAGCCGAGAAAGAAATAAGGCCCCGGCGGATAGTCATACTTCATTCCGGTCGGGCTCATCGCCGCTTCCGCTCCCCACCTCAACTCGACTGCCGTAAGCGTGAACACAACAATCAGCGCGCCCCAGTCGATGAGGCTCGTCTGTTGGATCCTTCGTTTCGCTGTTATCCATGCCGTGGTTACGAGGTACAGGGTCAGTGTGCCCCCGACAATATTGCCCGGTTCGAATTTCATGTAGGCCAGCCACACTCCTGCCGCAGCCATAGTCAGCATCGATCCTACGAATACATCGCCGGCCAATGCGTGCTGGCGCGATCCCTTGCGGAACAATGCCGCGACGAGACCGGAGGGAATCGCCAGCGTCCCCGCGCAGATGTGAAGAATCAGAATTGGAAGCCGCATCTTCGTACTCCTTCGACTAATTTCGCCGCATCGGCCGTTGCGGCCGAGGAAGCCGCTTTGAAGCGTCGTAGAACAATGCCGTCATTGCGAGATAGAAAACGACCGCGATCAGATCGACCGTGAAAGCCAGCCTCCCATGAAAGAAGAGAACAAATGCACCCAACACGATCGTGACGATGTAGTAGACAGATACCAACCTGCTTGTCGGACTCGTTGAATCTTGTGCGATCGGCGTCATAGACACACCTCACCTGTAGGGAGATTGACCCGCTCTCCCTTGCCAAGAAACTTGGATCAGCAGCCTTGCGTTTGGATACTTAGAGGGGAGCGCGATACCTTCTCAGCCGCGCGGCTCCCACGATGCATAGCGCGGTAAAGATCAGACCGGTCCACAACCCAGGATTGAGAAAGAAGTGACCAATCATGAGCTGAGCCATCGGATTTGCCGGCCAATCCTTCACAAACACGACCGCCGGATTTCCTCCAAAGTGTTTGCCAAGCATGAGAAAGAAGTAGCTCGTATTGAAAACGAGCTTCTCGAGCGCCCCAACGGCTAACACCGGCAACACCGCCCACAAAAACGGCGCCCGCCGCGCCCAACTCGAAACCAGCAGCATCCATGCATAAAACGGCGCATACCAAAGCCCATGAATCGTAATCAGGTGGTTGAGCAACATGATCCACATCTGAATCGGTGACAACTGCGCCCATAACGCTGAAACATGCTCTCCACTTGCCGCGATCGCAGCGCTCTGAATCACCAGCATCAAGAATTGCAGTACTACCGCGACTGCCCAACAAAAGAGTTGCAGGAAGATGATCGGTATACTCGCCTTCGCCAACACCGTCGTCAGATCCGAAACCGGCAGCGACTTCCAGAACAGGATGCTGCGCTCGCGCCGCTCGCCGTATAGCGTGTCCAGAGCGTAGTACGCGCCCACAAGCATTCCGACCGCCATCAGCAGTCCCGACGCCATGTCGTAAGGAGTCGCCATCGTGTTTCGCTGCTGCATCGCATCCATTCCCGACATGCCGCGCATTCTAGTGACTTGATGCCCAATCGTTACGATGAACCCAAACAGGAAAATTCCAGCGGCAGCCAATGGCGCGATGTAGAGCGAACGGTATTCCCAAAACTCCCGCCGCAACGACCAGAAGAATGGGCGCGTGGGCGAGCCGGACGTGTTGGCGGCAGCCTGTTCGCCGGCGCTGGACATCACATTCGTCTGAGTATTCATCACGCCTCTCCTTATACGCGTCCGCTCGAACTTCCCATGACTGCCACGAACAAATCAGCGATGCTCGGCGTCCGCACGTCACCCAGGCTTGCCAGTTGCTTCCGCTCAACGCCGGCAAACACCATCACGCTTCGTCCCAATGCCTGCCGCTCGTAGATGGGCTTCAATGCCCGCGCTGCCTCAACCTGATCCGGCGAAACCTTCAGCTCGGCATACCGCGTCTCGAGTTCGTCCATGCTGGTGTTCAGAACAATTCGTCCATGATGAATGAACATCAGATCCGTCAATACGTCCTGGATCTCATCCACCTGGTGTGTCGTCACTACAATCGTCCGGCTGTGATCGAAGTAGTCGTTGAGCAGGGAGTCGTAGAACTGCTTGCGATACAAAATATCGAGACCCAGGGTCGGCTCATCCAGTACCAGCAGCTTCACGTCCAATGCCATGACCAGCGCGAGATGTAATTGCACCACCATGCCCTTTGACAACTCGCGCACCTTACTCGCCTGCCGGATATCCGTCTTCGCCAGAAATCCTTCCGCTTTCGCGCGGCTGAATCGCGGATGCACTCCGGTCATGTATTCCAGCGCCTGCGAAACCTGCATCCACCGAGGCAAGACGGCGACATCCGCCATGAAGCACACATCCCGCATCAACGCATCGCGCTCATTCCACGGATCATGTCCCAGCACTTGCAACTGCCCTTCATACGGGATGAGACCTAACATCGCGTTTAGAGCGGTCGTCTTGCCGGCACCATTGGGACCTATCAGCCCCAGGATCCGTCCTTCCTGCACTTGCAGATCGATTCCATCTAATGCGACCTTCGTCCCGAATGCCTTGCGCAGTCCGCGTGCTTCAATGCATGCCATGGCTCAGCGCTCCTCCTTCTTCTTCTCGCCACTCGCAGCCGCTTTCGCTCTACGCCCATTCTTCGAAGAGTCCAGTAACTCTTCCGCTTTCAGTCCCAAACGCTGAATCGTTGCGTGTACCCGCGGCCACTCTTCCGTCAAAAACTTTTCGCGTTCGCCGCGCAGCAGTAAACTTCGCGCTCCATCTTTGACAAACATACCCAGCCCCCGCCGCTTCTCCACCAGTTCCTCATCCACCAGTTCCTGATACCCCTTCAGGACCGTCAGTGGATTGACCCGGTATTCCGCCGACACATTGCGCACCGAGGGAAGGGGATCGCCCTCCTTGAGCACGCCCTCCAGAATCATCGCGACCACACGATCGCGAAGCTGGCGGTAAATCGGTTGACTGTCATTCCACTCGCGGTCCATTGCAGTTCCTAACCTTTAATAAGCACCCATAGCGGCCGCAGTACCAAGGGGCTTCACGCCCTTTACCACAAGCCACAGCATTAGCGCGATCTCTCCAAAAAACACCGGCTGCAAGAATTCAAACGCCTTGCCCTGATGCTGCGGCGTCAAGTAGGCCATCAAGCACAAGATCGACCAGGCACAACCACCAATGATGAGCCAGACGCCCAGGAGTCGCGGCAGCAATCGCGATCTGTACACCAAAGTCCCCAAAGGGAAAAGCCATAACCCCGCGAGCAGCAGCGTGGTATCAAAAAGATGATCGTGCATACGTAGCAGCATCGTCGCCACAGCGTCCCGCTGAGGCTTTTCAATTACGGATAAGAAATCCGCGCCGCGCACAATCATCAACGTCCCCGCGTCAGTCGCGACGTTCACAAAGTAGAGCAAAGCTGGCATCACGCCGCCGAAAATCACCACCTGCGTGGCAAGGCTTCGGTTCACTTCTGCAAATAGCCGGTAAAACGCTAGCGTCAGAAAAACCAGCACGACTCCGCCAACCAATTCGCTGAGCATGCCGACGCGAAACAGCCACTGATGCATGGCGATGTTGTCGACCGTAGCGGCTGCGTTTCCCCGAACGAACAGTTTGTTCGGAATATAAACGAGACGCAGCGGTCCGATCACGATGAGCAGCAGATACCAGAGGCCTGCAATTCTTCCGGGATTGTTCATCCACCGCATATTGTCTTCTCGCCGCAACGGCTTCGAGATGGCCCGGTTGATCTGCCTAAAAACCAGCATCTCCCAATCAGCCGGGCCATCATTCTCCTGCCTCGCAAGACCCTCAATTCACCCGTTTCAAGTCCATATGCGCATGCATCGGTTTGTCCCCAGGCATCAGGAACGTCCAGTCCTCGGCGTGATGATTCGCATCGACCACAGTGAACGTGGAGTGTTGCATATGTCCGTACTGCAAATTGCCGGTGACATCCACGAAATCGAAGTCCAGAGTCTTGTCGTCGATCAGCGGCTTAGCCGTCATTCGCGGACGATTTCCGGCGTCGCAATAATGCAGCAGTGTCAGATGGTCCGCGTCCATATAAAACAAGGTCACAGGATGGTCATATTTCGCCGGGTCCAGAGGCTTTCCGGCTTCCTGCATCTCGTGCACGATGGCATTTCCTCGCGAGGTGATTCGCAAAGAAACATGCACTTTGTCGCCACCGCTCATCCCCTCCATCGGAGGAGTCATCGTAACCGATCCCTCCCACTCCCCGGCGAGGGTCTTCATCTTGTCAAACGACTTCTGCCCATCGGATTGGGCGAAAGCCACAGTCGAAAGCGCGAGCACAACCAGCCATAAGCTGGAGCGAACGGATTTCATAATCCTTCTCCTTGAAAGTCGTAGTCGAAGCCGGAACCCTCGCGCGCGGGCTCAGTTCTAATAGTAGTGTTATAGTTATGTATAACACTAAAGTCAAGCGAAATTTCGCCAGTTGTCGTAGCACCAGCGTCCTCGGGGCCTGTGGACTTGGCGCCCGCCTTCGCGACCAGATAGCGGAAAGAAGCCAGATTTTTCAATTAGGAAACAGAGAGCAGAGCATCACGTGGGGCATTAGCAAAGCCAGATTCGGAAAAAGGCGGAATTCAAGAAAAAGCGCCCATCTCCACGCATATCAGAGGATGGGCGCTCGTCTACGCGGCAACAACATCCGTTTCAACTTCTGCTTTTGCCTGCAGCCAGTCTTCGAGTTCGTGGCCTGGTTCGCATCCTCGCTGTTCAAACAGTTCGTAAGCCCGGACGCGGATTCTCTCCTGCAAGTCCGAACTCTCCGCGGCATTCGACTTCTTGTTTACGTTGACATTCGGCATCTGCATTACTGGTTTCATGGCATCATCTCCTATTCAAGTTACTAATTTTTCACGTGGTTCGTTAGGCTGAATGATTTCCGGCCCATAGCCACTCTCTTCGCACGGAGTGGAAGAGCAGGTCTTCATCGAATGTGATGAAAGCGGCGCCGCATCGAGAGCACTTGAATTCAAGTCCGTCATAGATGCTTTGCCCATCCGCACCAGATGCGTGGTAAGCGAAGTTAATCTCACCGCATCCCGGCACCGGACATGTAGCACCAGCAGCCAGCACATCAGCGCAGTTGTTCCAGTCGTCTCTCATGCGTACACAAGTCCTCCTTCTGTGTTCTCGTGCCGTCGACCGGTACGTCGAAGCAATGTGACGCGGCTTAACTGCATTCCGTGCTGCCGGTCGAGCACAACAAAATCCAAGTCGTTATCTCGACGCTGCGGCAACGGCCCACCTTCCACAACGCGCAGTCTTCCCGCCGCATTCAGCCGCAGTGTCAGTCCCGACGAGCAGCCGCCGCACAGCCAGAAGTATTCTCGGAAGGCCTGATCTGATGAACTTCGCGCCTCATTCTCGAGCCGGAACAACGTCCCGCTCTCGAGATAGCGAAACCGCGTCGAACATGCAGGATTCGCACATTTTGCTAGCATCCATTTCTCCACTTCCGGAGTCCCGGAGATCTCTGCCTGGACTCCATTTGTTGGCGTCATCAGTAGGGTTTGAGCGAAGACGCCAAAAAAGTCAGAGACGAACGGCCAAGCGATCCGAGGAAACTCGGAAGCTTCGCGTCACATTCGTCCAAGTTTTGGTGGAGAAACAGCTTTAGATCAGAAAAACGCAAAGCAGTTGTTGTAGATCGGTTGCCGGAGCACGGTGCCGATCCTGCTCATGATAGGAAATGCGAGAATGCGCAACCTCGAGGGAATTTCTGAATTTGTCAGCTACCCGGCTCTCGGAGGGAATGGGCAGCCCCAGCTTTGCCTGCGGCAAAACCGCGAACGAAACACTGAGCGGTGACTCCGTTTCGTTGAAGTCAGCGTCACTGATGCCGGGCGTAGCGAAAGTAAACAGCGCTACGACTCCAAACATCACCAGCCACACGAATGAGCGTGAACACTTCACAACGCGCGCCCCCAAGTTGCGCTCAGAATAGCCTGCGACAAAGCCGCTGTCAATGAGATGGGCGTGAACTTCCTCCGAGTTGCGTGGGGGATACTTTTCTTTTGAGAAAAATTCCCAGTGCGATGGAATTTTGCATCGCCATTTCAAATTCAGTACTAATCGAATTTCTTAATGCTCGCCACATTCGCCGCATCCAGCTTCTTCAGCACCGCCACCAGCACGTCCACCGTCCGATCGAAATCGCTGCGGTCGATGATTCCGTTATGAGTGTGCGTGTATCGCGCCGGCACGAGTAAAGTCGTGACGGGAACCCCGGTCTTGTTCAGTTTGATCGCTCCGGCATCGTCACCGAATCCGGGAACGAAATCGAACTGCAACGGCACGTGAATCTCCGCCGCAGTCTGCTTGAGAAAATCGACGAGCTTCCGGTTCGGCAGTTCGCTGAAGCTGTAGAGCATGACGCCGGGACCTCCGCCAAGCGTTTCCTGCGAGGCTTCGGCATCAGTGCCTGGCAAGTCATTCGGGATCCCGACCTCCAGCGCAATTCCAATATCAGGATCGATCATGCGCGCCGACGTTTGCGCGCCGCGCATTTCGATGCTTCCTTCTTCCTGCACCGTCGCGGCATAAAAAATCTGGTTCGGATGCGATTCATGCGCGAGCCGTCGCATCGCTTCGAGGATCACCGCGCATCCAACTCGATCGTCCCAAGCTTTGCCGAGATAGCGCTGGTTCGCAAGCACCTTGAAATCTGAAACCGGCACTACAGGATCACCCGGCGAAATCCCGAGCGCCTGTACGTCCGCTGCATTCTTCGCGCCGACATCCACAAAAAGGGCGCGTCCCGGCTGTACCGGCCGTCCGTCTTGATGCGGCGCAATGTGCGCATCCCACAGAGCCGTGATTCCGTTCACCGGTCCTTTCGACCCGATTACGACCCAGCGTTGATCGGGAAGCGCGGCATCGAGCCAGTATCCAAGCATCTGCATGCTGAGGTATCCATCGGGACGAATGTGGCGGACCATTCCGCCAAGCTCATCCATGTGAGCGTCGACCATGATGCGCGGGCCGGAATGTCCCTGCTGGGCGATCACCGAACCCAAGCCGTCGTAGGTGACGCTGTCGGCCAAGGGCCGCATCTGCTCCGTCATTAATTTGCGGACGGCATCTTCATATCCCGGAACTCCGGGTGCCTCACTCAACTGTTTCAACAAGTCGACGACACGATCTTGCGCGTATGCCGTTAAGGAGAGCGTCAGAAAAATCGCAAGTGTTCGCAGCATGGGATTTTGGGTAATCAAAAAGCCTACACGGAGGATGTTGGCAATCGCAAGCTTCGGTCTCGCGGTGAGAGAGGGCAACGCGACCAGGGCAAACGGACGAAGGCAAAGCGAGTTCTGAATTGGGAAATCCCTTCTATTTTGTGTCTTTCATTTATTTGCAGCTTCACCTCTGCTTGATGCAAGGAAATTGGGTCAGTTCCGTCTGTCCCCGAGTTATCGAGTTATCAAATCTCAAGAAGATCGAGTTGTGGGATGCCACCTTTCGCAAAAGGCATGCGAAAGGATGGGGCACCCGGCCCGGCGTCCCGTCGGCTGTCTATTGGGCGTCGCGCCCCGCATCTTGCCTCATTGGTAAGACAGGCTGGCAGCTTCTTGTGATTGAGCGCACAGTCTCAGAGCGGGACTAACTGACGAACACCAGGAAGACTTGCGGAGCCCGTCATTTTTGTTTCGCTAGTGAAAATAATGAGGTACAACTTACCTTCGGTTGAACTGTAATTTTGTCCTCTGAGGTAACCGTGCGCTCACTCTCTGGCAGAGGTTCCGTCACCTGCTCGTTTTTTCTTGTTGCTATTAGTTGTTTTGCCCAAGCCGGACAAGCAGATGTATGGAGCGGAGACTCCTTTTCTGCAGACCCTGGCACTCTCCGCCGAGCCGCTGAGGTCGTGAAGCGCGCCAAGCACAGCGACGCGACAGTTTTGCTGAATGACTTGCATTTCAGATACGACGAGGGCGGAAGACTTTCTGAAACGCACCATCTCGTCTACCGAATCGAGAATGACGAAGGAATGGAAAACTGGGCTGAAGTTAGTGGCGAGTGGGAGGCCTGGCATCAATCCAAGCCCGTGATCCGTGCTAGGGTCATCGCCAGCGACGATACCGTCCATTGGCTCGATCCAAAAACGTTTAACGATGTTCCCGTTCATGAGGATGCACCGGCGCTATACACGGATGAACGGCGTTTCGGCGGCCCTCTTCCGGCAATCGCGGTGGGTGCCATAGTCGAGGAAGAGATCGTCACTCGCGATCTTGAGCCTCTCTTCAAGGCCGGCTCGGTAATTCGGTGGCAACTCGGCTGGTCAGTTCCCGCGAACAGGACGCACGTCGTCATCGAGTACCCTGACGCTCTTCCCCTGCGCTATGAAGTTCATCTCTTACCAGACGCAAAGGTGACGACTTCTCGCGGGGAGGGTTTTGCCACCATCACCCTCGATCAAGGTCCGTTGAACGCGTTCGTGCAACAGCCGGATCACGTCCCGGCCGACGTGATCCTCCGTCCCGAAATCGAGTTCTGCACCGGCACTTCCTGGAAAGTGATCGCGGGCGAATATAGCCGCTTGACCGATGATAGGTTTCGCAAAGCAGATGTGGAGCCGCTAGTTACCAAACTAAAAGCCGATACGCGAAGTGCCTTGATCCGCCGTATTGTCGCTTCCGTGCACAAGAACGTTCGCTATACGGGGGTAGAGTTTGGGGAGTCCAGCATCGTTCCGCAATTTCCATCTGAAACCCTGAAGCGGAAATACGGAGACTGTAAGGATAAAGCCACCCTGCTAGTCGCAATGCTCAGAGCTGCCGGCATACCCGCGCATCTCGCTTTGCTGGCGAGCGGCCCCGGCCGAGATATTAATCCCGACTTGCCGGGCTTCGGCATCTTCGATCATGCAATTGTGAATGTCCCGGCTACCGGTTCCGAGCCCGAGTTATGGATCGATGCCACTGCTCAGTACACGGAAGTTGGAACCCTGCCTTGGATGGACTATGGGCGCCGGGCGCTGATCGTCAGCGCCGATACCGAATCCTTGACTAGAACTCCAGAACTGACCGCTGCTCAGAATGTGCACCGGGAACTACGAGTGTTCACACTCGCCGAATACGGAAACGCCACTATTGCCGAAATCGATGAGGAGACGGGACCGGAGCAGGCCGACTATCGTCAGTACTATGCGCGCGATAGTAAAGAAGTCAGGGCGAACGCCGACGAGTACGTCAAGAGTATGTACCTCGCGGATTCGCTCACTTCGATTGAGCACGACGACCTTTCCGATTTGGACAAACCCGCAGCCATCAAGCTTGTGACAAAAGGGAAGCGCGGTAACACTGACCTGAATGGGGCGGTTGTCGCAATACGCGTGGAAAGTCTCTTCGAAAATCTCCCAAAGTATTTCAGAACGGAAGATGATTCCTCCAGCAATCAGGAAACGTTGGGGGAGGACTCGGATAAAACTCCAGCCCGCACGGCCGATTGGCGCATCACTCCCTTTACCACCGAATGGCACTACGAGATCAATGCACCGTTCGGGTTCAAGCTTCGGGCCCTACCCTCGGACAAGCATGAAAAGGTAGATTCCATTCTTTTTACACAAGAATATTCCGCGAATTCCGACGGAACCGCCGTGAAGGCACTGCTCCGCGTTGAGTGCCCAACATCTAGGGTTACAGTGCCACAGGGGAAAGAACTTCGCGACGCAGTTTTGAAGGTGCGAAGCTCCGATCCCATCATGATCACGTTTGACAATGTGGGCTACTCCCTCATTGCCGCGGGGAAGATAAAAGAAGGGCTAGCCGAATACCGTCATATTGCGAGCCAACATCCCAAAGAGGCCCTCCACAAAATTCAGTTTGCTCAGGCACTGCTTGCCGTTGGTCTCGGCGAAGAGGCGCGTGTTGCTGGTCGCGAGGCTACGGTACTGGAGCCTGACTCTGGGCTAGCTTTCAGTACATTGGGTACGATCTTGAAAAGCGATTTGATCGGACGGCCGCTGAAGAAAGGAATGGATTTCGAAGGAGCTGTGGCGGCTTACAAAAAAGCCGTCGCTCTCGATCCCAAGGACAAAGAAAACAGCGCCGAGTTGGGAATGTTGCTGGAATATGATGCCGAGGGGGTGCGCTATTCCGAAAAAGCTAACTTGAAAGACGCCGTGGAGGAATTACGTGCACTCAAGAAGCTGGACGAACAATATTCCCGTACATATGACGACAACATCCTTTACGACTTGTGGTACGCCCATGATTACCAGGCGGTACTTGATTTTGCCGCTACTCTTCCCACAAGCGATGTCCGAAAAGGTCTGACATTGGCGGCCGTTGCACTCACGCAGGGTACTGATGCTGCACTGAAGCAATCTCTTGAAATCACAACAAACGAGCAGACGCGCAGCCAGGCTCTCGTAAACGCGGCAGCGGTTCTGCTCCGCATCCGGAAATACCCCGAAACTGCAGCTATGTTCACCGAAGCCGCTCGCGGGCAGAACAATGCGAGTCAGATCGCGCGCAGCGCGGCCATATTCGCCAACACCCGGCCTTATTCTGATCTAAAGGTCGACGCTAACGATCCGCGTGGTGTGGTGATGCAATTCTTCGCTTGCATTTTCAACGGGAATCTTAGCTTTGAGCAGGCGAAAAACCTCATCTTCCTCGATCCTCTGAATCCGGACGCAAATGATGAGAAGGCCTTCAAAGACATGATGTCCTCGGTTCGCCGCCAGCTTCAGTCGACGCAATTTCCGCTTCCTGTCATTGGGGATCTAACTCTGTCAAATATGAAGTTGACGGTCGACGGCGACGATTCCTTGGGGTACAAGGTAACCGTGGAGAGTTTAGGAGCGGCTCCGAAAGAGATCTTCGTCATTCGCGATGGAACGAGCTACAAAATAGTGGGGTTCTCTTCTTCCGAGGAAACGAATCCGGACGACCTCGCCGCGGTTGCCCTTCGGGAAATAGAGCACAACAATCTTGTCGCTGCCCGAAAGTGGCTCGATCGCGCTCGCGACCGCCTTCACATCAGTACTGGCGATGACCCTCTTGCTGGGGCGATTTTTCCGTACTTTTGGACAAAAGGCCAGGAAACCGATGCCACTGCGCTCCGGCTAGCCGCTTTGGTTCTGCTTCCCTCGAGGCAGTTGAGGCAGCCAGACGTCGCCTACATCCGCGCTGCGCGGGATCGGTCCAAAACCGATCTAGAACGTGCTCGTCTCAATATGGTTCTCGCCTATGCGAATTCGGCACAGGAGCGGTGGTCCGAAATGTTACCGCTCACGCTAGAGTTGATGAAAGCCTACCCTTCGTCGCTTCGGGCCTTCAGTCTCGCCGTCGCTGCTTACAATGGCCTAAATCGGCTAGACGATTGGGACAAGTTAGTCCAAACGCGGATTCACGATTATCCCGACGAACTCACTTACGTGCGCTCATCAGCCGCGCTTGCGATTCGGCGGGGACAATTCGATGTTGCTCGGGCAATTCTCAAAGGAATCATCGACAAAGGCGAGGCGAGTGCCGTCGATCTAAATGACTACTCCTGGTATGCGTTAGCTTTACAAAAGCCGATTGATCAGGATTCCATCGACATGGCCTTGCGAGCGAACGATCTCAGCAGGAACGCCTTCGCCCTTCAGCATACCTTAGGCTGTCTCTATGCCCAAGCCGGAAGAACAAAGGAAGCCCGGGAACTTCTGCTGCAGGCGATGGAATCGTTGAAACTCGAGGAGCCCAATGGGGAGGTATGGTTCGGCTTTGGCCTGATCGCTGAGCAATACGGCATGATTGGAACGGCCCAACAGATGTTCGCGCGCGTGGAGAAACCAAAGCAGGTCTACTCCGGGTCGACCTACAGCTTTGCTCAACACCATTTAAGCGCCTTGGGAAGTTCCATGGTGAGCCCTGCGCCGAAGCCTGGGAGCTAAAATTCGCAATCGCGGTCGCCCTGTTTCGTGTAGGTCATCAAGAAGCTCAGCGAGCCCATCAGGAACCCGCGTCCCCCTAGTGCATTGTCGCAATCGCTCGCGCAAGGTCTTGCCTGAGGTCTTCGACATCTTCCAGCCCGATATTCAGCCGCACGATTCGGTGGCCGTAATCCGGGCGATTCTTGTTTCCGTCAAAATCGTACGCGGTCGCGAGGCTCGTTACGCCAGGCGGGTGGCCAGCCTCGTTTTCCTGCCCGTTTTGAAACTGTGGGTGCCCCGTCCTTGCGATTTTTGCAAGGGCGGGCACGATGCTGCCGATGGCATGAGATCGTCATGCCCGTTGGCCTACATCGGTTTGCCCTTCTTCGATGTGCCGGGCGCGCCGGACCCTTCCTCGCCATTCTCGAACAAACGGCAGAAGTACCGCTTCGTGGTCGTCGGTTATGTCGTGATGCCCGAGCATATCCATCTTCTGATTACGGAACCGGAGACGCAAGGACCGGGCACCCGCAGCTTGGTGGTGCGAACAGGAAGATCGAGGCTGTAAGGGCAGGCCACCCGCCTCTTAGCCTTGTGGTGGCGAAGGCAGCGACAGGCGACGGCACAAATCCAGAAAACGCTGGTCAGAGTGCAAAGGCTCCATGGCCTTGGTGACGTTGAGGAATGGCAACTGACTTTCGCGTTGCCGGTACGATTTCTCAAGATACTCGAAGGCGGTTTTCCGATCATGGACCGCTGCGAAGGCCTTGGCCACTTCGAAGGCTGAAACGTATCTCCGTTGGGACAAGTCCTTCAAGGTCTCGGCGATCCGCAGCGCGTCGGCATGCCTTCCGCAAAGTTCGAATGCCCCGGCCAGGGCGGCCAACGGAGCAGCACTTTCCTGTGAAAGGTCCACGGCTTTTTGTAATTCCGCAATTGCCTCAGGCAACATCCCTTTACCTTCGTACACGAGACCCATGGAGAGGTGGGCCGGGGCGAAGGTGGAATCCATCTCCAAAACCCGTCGATCAATGGCCGCGGCCAAGTCAAACTCGCGCCGCGAAATATACTCCCTGGCGAGGCTCACGTTCACCGACAAGGACAATGGGTCCAGTTGCTGAGCGCGCTTGGCTTCCTCCAGAGCTTCCTCGTCACGCCCCATCGCGATCAGATAGTGGCTGTACCACTGATGGGCGCTTGCGTAGTTGGGATTCAGACGCACAGCGGAACGGAACTCATCCTCTGCTCTCTTCCAATCCCAGTCGTAATAGAAGGCAATCAGCCCCATGGCAGCATGGCCCTCAGCCAGCGATGGATCGAGAGTGATTGTTTTGTTCGCGGCCTCGCGGGCCTTTGATCGCGCCTCCGCCGCGGGCAGAACATCAGATCCGAGAATGGAATAAGCATCGGCCAAACCCGCGTAGCCAACTGCAAGGTCGGGGTCCATGGCAATGGCAGCCTGGAAGAGCTCGATGCTTTTTTTCAGAGAATCCGAGGATCGCTTGTTCCAGAAGAATCGTCCGCGCAGATAGGCATCGTAGGCCTCTGGCTTGACCGGACGCCGGGGAGCCTGTGCAGCGTTCTGTGGCAACATGCGCCCCATGGCCTCTTCTACGATGTCATGCGCAACGGAACTCTCCAAGGCAAGCACGTCTGTCAGGTCGCGGTCATAGACCCTGGCCCAAAGATTCCGGTCGTTCGATCCGTCGATCAGTTGAACGCGGATCCGCACGTGGGTGCCCACGTGTTCCACAGTTCCCTCCACCAGTGCAGCGACTCCCAGTTCCTGGGAGATTTGTTTGGCCGTCTTGCTGGTTCCCTTGTAGCGCATGGCAGAAATTCGGGAGATCACTCGCAGATCCCCATACTGGGCAAAGCTGGAGATCAGTTCGTCGGTGATTCCGTCGGCAAAGTAGTCTTGGGTGGGGTCCGCCGAAACGCTTTGCAAGGGCAGGACCGCCAAGGACGCATAAGTCTTCGAGAGGGCAGGTGTCTTGGAGAATAGATGCAAGGACGAACGAAGACTCTGGATCGCTCCAGTGGCCGCTAAGAGGACGGCCAGCGCCAAGAGTGCAAAGGCTAGAGAAAATGGCCAAGGCGTGAGACCGGCGAGGGCAGGACTGGAACTTTGATCAGGTTCATCGGATGCCTGAGGAACATCAGTTGCGGACGACGGCGATTGCGTTTCTGCAACTCCCAACGGAGCGGAGGCCGCGAGGCTCGATTCACGGTTCGCCTGCGCGCATTCCACCGATGCGATGAATCGGTATCCAACCCTCGGCAAGGTCTCGATGTACCGCGGTTCAACCGCGGAATCGCACAGCGCTTGCCGGACCTTTTTTACGGATGTGTTGAGTCCGTGCTCAAAATCGACGAAGGTATCGCTTGCCCAAAGCCTTTCGCGAATCTCTTCCCGGCCGACAACCTCGCCTGCATGTTCCAGCAGGGCTTGAAGCACGAGAAACGGCTGCCCCCCCAATTTTATCCGAGTCCCGTCTCTACGCAGCTCCTGTGAACCGGTCCGCACTTCGAAAGGCCCAAAGCGAAAAACAAAATCTGCTGTGGCCATTCATTCCCCGCAGGGACCGCTAATGGCTGCGTATTTTAGCAAGTTTTTGTGCAGAAGGAGCAACAAAAGTTTGGTAGCCGGGAATTCTGATCGTCACCTGTTTAATAAGCCCCACTCGAAGTAATTGATTTGAATTCAACGACTTAGACGTTCACCGAAAATCCACCCTCTTTTTCACCCACTTTCCATTGCGCCCGCGACGTCACATGAGCCAGATTGTCGCACTGAAAAACGCTGAGCAGTTCGGCTCGAGTCGCACGGGGAATACCACTGTGGAGGAAATCTTAATCATGAGCAGATTGAAAACCGTTTCGAAGCTGTTTCTTGCGGTTGCCGTCATCGCGACGGTGATGCCGATTGAAGCCCAACAACAAGCCAGAAGTGCCCGTACAAGATTCGATGTCGTCATTCCTTTCGATTTCATTGTCGGCAATCACAAAATGCCGGCGGGATCGTACCGGTTCGAGTCGGTACTCAACTCGGAGGACACAATGGACATCCTGGTCGTCCGGGGAAATGAGAGCTATCTCTATCAAGCCGTCACCGCAGCCCTGGTTCCTGCGCCGGCGCTCCTAGAGTCGCGCCTGACTTTTAAGCGCTATGGTGCCAGCTCGTTCCTATCCGGCGTATGGATTCGCGGAAAGCGCAACAGCTTGCAGTTGTATCAGTCGGTTCTTGAAAAAGAGACCGCGCAAGCACAGCTCGCCGCTGAAGAGGTGAAGCTGACACTGCCCGAAGAAGTAGCCGTTGCCGCAGTTAGGAAGTCCCGCTGAAACGGCTTTCCTCAGCGCCGGTTGAGGATGCCAGAGCGGAAGAGGTTAGAGGAGAGACCTGGATGCCAGCAAAAACCATATCGCGCGGGGTCGTGGAGAGGATTGCTCAGGAACTCAGGGACCGGCGATCCGGGTCTCCCATAAGCATGAACAGCTTCCAAGATTGCGAACTTCAACTCCGCAATCCCTCAGCCAAATTCCGCTTCGGCAACCAATTCGAGCTGGATACCTTTGCGCATGAACTACGCTTTTTCGGCGAACCTCGCAAACTTTCACGAACACCTCTACAAGTGCTCCATCTCCTGTTGGAGCGGCCCGGTCGTTTGGTGCATCGTCGTGAAATCGTCCAGAGAATCTGGGGAGATGCCGTCTGCGTGGATACCGATCGCAACATCAACGAGACCATACGCCGAATCCGTCGTGCCTTGGACGAGGACCCCGAACAGCCGCGCTTCCTCCAGACCGTATATGGGATCGGTTACCGGTTTATCGCTCCGGTGACCCGAGTCACTCAATAGCTGGCCTTGCCGTTCGCTTCGTCCCTGGTTCGGAGATGGCCGACCCTTGAGAAAAACGCGGACAGACGGATGCACTCCACAGGTCTGTCCCAAGTTTCCCTGCGCATTGTCATCCTGAGCGAAGCGAAGGATCCCGAGATTGTCGGCGCAACCGCAGCCGCGTCAAGACATTCTCACGATGCTTCCCGCCCGCTCATCGACTCTCCCGCGAATAACATTCGTCACTGACGGATGCAGCACCGGGAAACAGTACGGTGGACGCGCGGTACACAGGCGTGTTCAGCGATCGAAATCCTTCCGGAACCTTCACGTCCGAATGGATGAGCTTCGTGTTCCATTTTTTCTGCATAACGATTGCGATTATAGAGTCGAGGCTCGTATTGCCAGAGGCTTGTGATAAGGGGATGACCAGCATAATGCGCCCGATATACACTTTTTTGGTCGGCAAACTTCTGGTCCCCGGGAGCAACTCTTATGTTCGGATCGAGTGAATCGCACCAAGGCCTGCATTCTCGTCGCGGCTTCTTTCGATGGGTCAGTTCGCTGGCCGCGGCAGTGGGCGCTGCGCCTCTGCTTTCGTCCACCAAAGCGCTAGCAGTGCCGGCTGTCACCTCAGAGGGTGAAGATTACTATGCGAAGCTTGGAGTCACTCCGATCATCAATGCCGCCGGTACCTATACCACGCTAACGGCCGCCTGCATGCCCCCGGAGGTTCTCTCGGCAGTGCAGAAGTCTGCGCTTCATCCTGTGCGGTTGCATGAACTGCAGCAAAAGGCAGGTGAGTACATTGCACGTCGCCTCAAGTGCGAGGGAGCGGTCGTGACCTCTGGCGCTTGCGGAGCTATCAGCCTGGCGACTGCCGCATGCATGCAGTACGCCAACCACATCAAGATTACAGACATGCCGCAGGCGCTTGACGGGATGAAGAACCAGGTCATCGTGCAGCAGACGCACCGCTATGAATATGACCGCGCCATTTATCTCTGCGGAGCGCGGGTCACCGAGGTGGTCACGCTCGATGACTACAAACGCGCGTGCGACGCGGGCAATGCGGTGATGACTAATTTTTTTAACGCTGCAGAGGACGAGGACGGGATTGCCGGAACGGCTCAAATTGGCCGGGAAGAGTGGCTGCGCGTGGCGCACGAGCACAACATCCCGTGCCACCTGGATGCAGCTGCCGACATGCCTCCAATCTCGAATCTGTGGAAATACACCGGCATGGGTTTCGATCTTGTCGCTTTTTCGGGAGGCAAGGGAATGCGCGGTCCGCAAAACGCTGGTCTTCTACTAGGCCGAAAGGTCCTCACAGACTTGGCCCACGCAAACAATAATCCCGGAGACGGGATTGGCCGCGGGATGAAAGTGGCGAAGGAACAGATCGTCGGCATGGTCGCTGCAGTCGACTGGGTTCTCTCGCACACGGAAGAATCGATGCAAGGCGACTACCAGAAGCGCGCCGATCTCATCGCCGCTGCCGTGAAGGGCATCCCATCGGTCAGGACAGAGACGGTGGTTCCAAAGGTCGCGAACCACGTTCCCCATCTGCTCATACGCTTCGACCCGGCAGTCACAGGCGTCACAACGACCCAGGTCGTCGAAGCTTTGCGGACGGGAACGCCATCGATTGAACTGAATCCGAACACCGGCCAAAAACCGAATCAGGGCATTCCGGCGGATGCGAACACGCTTGTAGTCGGAGTGTGGATGTTGCAGCCTGGCGAAGACGCGATCGTGGGTCGGCAAATTCGCGCCGCGCTCACGAAAAAGGCGTAAGGATCGAACTCAGTCGTCGAGCCCATCCACTAAACGGATTGAGGGTTCCTCAATCCGTCCTCAAACTTATTACACGCGCTTTGACTGTCGTCAGAACTGAAGGGTAGAGGTCGTTCCTGGGGTCAATAAGCAGACTGCTAGAAAAAAGCACAATGAGTAGTATCCGTATCTAGATTTAGACAGAATCAACAAGGGAAGAAGCCAACCGTGCCCCTTGACAACTCCTCACTCACTCTTCTACAATTAGCACTCGATAGGCATAAGTGCTAACACTCAAGCCTAACCCCGTAAAATCATAGGGTTACAGAGATTTACATCGCAGCATATCCATTTCTCAAACTTTGAAAGGAGTTCACACCATGGCGAAGTTTGCACCACTCCATGACCGCATTCTGGTACGTCGTGTGGAGGAAGCTACCACCACCCGCGGCGGCATCATCATTCCTGACTCGGCGAAAGACAAGCCGCAGGAGGGCGAAGTCATTTCCACCGGCAAAGGCCGCACCAACGACGAAGGCAAGACGTTCCCGCTGGCCGTCAAAGAAGGCGACCGCATCCTGTTCGGAAAGTACTCGGGCACCGAGATCAAGATCGACGGCGAAGAATTCATCATCATGAAAGAAGATGAAGTCCTCGGGATCCTGACCGGAGCTGCAGCCCCGGCCAAGAAAGAACTCGCCGGCAGCAAGAAGTAACGGCTTCCGCCATCCGGCTCCCGGCTTCCGGAGGCTGAATGGCAATCGCGACGCCGCTTCCCAAAAAGTTTTCCGGAAGCCGGGCGCCGAAAGCCGGAAGCCGATTCAGTAGCTTCTGGCTGAAAGCTGACAGCTGATAGCTGACAGCTCAAACGAAATTCGAAATAGAGGAGATTACAGCAATGGCAAAGCACATCGTTCACGGAGAAGAGTCGCGTCAAGCGATTCTCCGCGGCGTCAACGCACTCGCCGACGCCGTAAAGGTTACACTCGGCCCCAAGGGCCGCAATGTTGTTATCGAAAAGAAATTCGGTTCGCCGACCATCACCAAAGACGGCGTCACCGTTGCAAAAGAAATCGAACTGAGAGACAGCCTCGAGAACACCGGCGCGCAAATGGTTCGTGAAGTTGCTTCCAAGACTTCCGACGTCGCTGGCGACGGCACCACCACCGCCACCGTTCTCGCCCAGGCGATTTATCGCGAAGGCGTCAAGACCGTTGCTGCCGGTGCCAATCCAATGGCCCTGAAGCGCGGCATCGAGAAGGCCGTCACCGTCATCGCCGGCAAGCTCGACAAGGAAGGCAACCGCCTGCCCGGCGAGCTCGACAAGCTGTCGAAGCCCGTCTCCGGCGAAATGATCGCGCAGGTCGGCACCATCTCGGCCAACAACGACGAGACGATCGGGAAGATCATTGCGGAAGCGATGAAGAAGGTTGGGAAGGACGGCGTCATCACCGTTGAAGAGTCGAAGACGCTTGAGACTCAGCTGGAAGTCGTCGAGGGCATGCAGTTCGATCGCGGATATCTCTCGCCCTACTTCGTTACCGATCCCGAGCGCATGGAAGCTGCACTCGAGAACGCCTACATCCTGATCAACGAAAAGAAGATCAGCTCGATGAAAGACCTGCTCCCGCTCCTCGAGCAGATCGCGAAGAGCGGCAAGCCGCTGCTCATCATCGCGGAAGATGTGGAAGGCGAAGCGCTCGCCACCCTCGTCGTCAACAAGCTGCGTGGCACGCTGCAAGTCGCGGCCGTGAAGGCTCCTGGCTTCGGCGATCGCCGCAAAGCGATGCTGCAGGATATCGCCATCCTCACCGGCGGCAAGGCCATCACCGAAGATCTCGGCATTAAGCTCGAGAACGTACAGATCTCCGACCTTGGCCAAGCCAAGAAGATCACCATCGACAAGGACAACACCACCGTTGTCGAAGGCAAAGGCAAGCACGCTGAGATCGAAGGCCGCGTGAAGGAAATTCGCAGCCAGGTTGAGAAGACCACCAGCGACTACGACCGCGAGAAGCTGCAGGAGCGGTTGGCGAAGCTGGTCGGTGGCGTGGCCGTGATCAAAGTCGGCGCCGCAACCGAAACCGAAATGAAGGAAAAGAAAGCCCGCGTGGAAGATGCGATGCACGCGACGCGCGCAGCCGTGGAAGAGGGAATTGTCCCCGGCGGCGGCGTAGCTCTGGCCCGTTGCGCTTCGAGCCTCGACAAGATCAAGGCCGAAGGCGATGAGCAGATCGGCATCAACATCGTGAAGCGCGCCATCACCGAGCCTCTGCGCATGATCGCCGAGAACGCCGGTGAAGAAGGTGCTGTCATTCTGGGCAAGGTACTCGAGTCGAAGGAAGCCAACTACGGCTACAATGCCTTCTCGAACGAGTACGAGGATCTGGTCAAGGCAGGAGTGCTCGATCCGACAAAGGTCGTCCGCACCGCTCTGCAGAACGCCGGCTCCATCGCCAGCCTGATGCTCACCACCGAAGCCCTGGTCGCCGAGATTCCTGAAAAGAAGGAAGCTCCGGCAGCCCCAGGACACGGCGGCGGCATGGGCGACATGTATTAAGGATAGCTTCTAGCTTTAGCTAGACGAAAATGGTGCCCCACTTCTGACTGTTCTTGGCAGAAGTGGGGATTTTTGTTTGTGTGTGGGGGACGCAATCGCCGCCGATGGGCAGCCAGGAGTCGTGAGCGTCGCGAAGCAGTCACACGAACAAAAGGGTGGGCTTTGTATGGGATGGAAACTCATGTGGTACAGCCGCCTTCGCCGAGCCGTTCCTCGACTCCTCGCGGTACAATTCTGCCGGAGTTTTTCGCATGGCTAAAATGCAACCGTACACGACCACGTTGTGGTCTCGGGAACTTAAATGGTCAGGCTCAGAGAAACTGATCGCTCGCAAAGCCTTCAATCTTGCTCTAAAACGCGAGTTCAGTGAGCTTCTCCAACAGACCAGGCGGAGACTTGCCAAGGCAAAAGAGCCCGCAGACTTGTGGGAGCTTGAGGACTTCCTCGCAAGGCGTCATCGCGATATCGCCATCCAGTTCGACTTCCGATACTCGGTACTGCCCTACGTATTCTTCGATCTGATCAAAAGGGGAATCCTCTCCAAAGAAGACTTGCGCGGGCTGAGCGAGGACAAGCTCGACTTCTGAAATTGCACGGCGAGCGCGCCGCCGAAAATTAGCGGGAGCGATCGCAACGGGCATGGGCCTAAGCATGTGGGCTGGCGCCGACCAAGGTGATGTTGGGACAGCCACCACCGGCTGTCCAGCAAGCAAAGCGATCGAAGTGTGCCGTAGAGGTTCCTGAACGTTATCTCCCTCGAAACCTGCCCCCAACTCGGCAATTGCGGTTTTCAAACGCTGCTTGCTATATTGATCTCCCCCCAATCCAACTACTCGGGAGTTGAAATGCATCGCAGCCGCGTCGAAAGTCTATGCGTCGTTGTCGTTGTCTGTCTCTGTCTCGCGTCCCTTGGTTATTGCTTGTCGGGTTCCGGTTCTACACTCACAAACCCACAGAATAACGACCAGCAGAATTACAAAGCCTATTCCAACTACGACTTTGTTCCCGGCGACAAGGTGCTGTTCGAAGACGATTTTCGTTCGGACACGGACGGCGAATTCGCGAGTCACTGGAAGCTCGAGGCCGGCCAGGGAGCTGTCAACAAGTTCCAAAGCGAGCCTGCTCTGGCGATGACTGAAGGCAACTACGCGAAGATCTCGCCGCGCATTACGCCCGCAAAATATCTCGGCGACGCATTCACCGTTGAACTGGACTACTATGCCCTACCACCGGGACCGCAAACGGACAAGATTGGTATCTTCCTCCACAATGGCGACGATGACCGGATTTTCTGGTTCGGTGCTGACGTGGGCACCGAAGGTCTCGAGCACGATCTGGCCGGAACTTATCCGGGAGGAGATGACTCGTTCGACGGCAAGTGGCACCATCTTGCACTGATCTTCAAGGCCAATCAGGTGAAACTCTACGCCGATCAGACTCGCGTCCTCGTCGTCCCTGATGTGGGTGGATTTCAACCGCAATCGCTGTCCATCGGAGGTGGCGCCAGCTCCGACGCGCCAATGATTTTCAAGAACGTCCGCATCGCCTCAGGCGGCGGCATGAATCTGCTCGACGCCCTCAACAAAGACGGCAAAATCGTCAGCCACGGCATTCACTTTGACGTGAACTCCGCCACCATCAAAGCCGAGTCGATGGGCACGATCAATGCCATTGCGAAAATGATGAAAGACAATCCGCAGTTGAAACTCGAGATTGGGGGTCATACCGATTCCAGCGGAGACGCAGCCAAGAATATGACTCTCTCCCAGGATCGCGCCGAAGCCGTCAAGAAACTGCTCGTGAGCCAGGGTGTGGACGCCTCGCGTCTCACGGCCAAAGGCTACGGCTCGACCAAGCCTATCTCTTCCGACGACACAATTCAGGGCAAAGCCTCCAATCGCAGAGTCGAGTTTGTGAAGCTCTGAGGCCGTGGCTGCCAACCTCCGCCCTAGTTGGGGTTGAGAAGTAAGGATTTCGCTGCCGGGCCGCGTCCGCCGCGGGGCGTCGTCCATTGAGCAGAAGTAAGACCTTCCGTCCTATTGACGACGAAACCCCGGCTCCGTCCGCGTCATCCAAACGGCAGTCCTGTATGAAGGAGTGTTCCAATGAGCAGCCTCGCGATTCTGCAGTCCCTTAAGGAAAGCATCCTGACGGCGAATGTGAAGTCCGTTTATGGCGAACCGATCGCCGCCCAGGGAAAGACCGTCATCCCAGTCGCCAAAATCATTTACGGCTACGGCGCAGGGGGAGGCACCGGCGGCGTAGGCGAATCCAGCGCTCGCGGCGAAGGCAGTGGTGGGGGCGGAGGAGCAAGAGCCATCCCCGTTGGCGTGATCGAAGTTAGTGACCAGCCGACTCGTTTTGTTCCCATCACCAGTCGAAAAAAGTTGGCAGGAGCGATCGCGATGGGCATTGGTGTCGGCATCGTGCTCGGCTGGCGCAGATGGCGCTAAGTCGGTACCCACGACTCGGTGCTACTGGAGAAGAAGGGGGCCTCTGCCTGGCTTCGTGTGGGGACGCCGAAAGCGGCTATTCCAGAAAAATCGCTTTTTCCGGCAAACGAATGGTTGAGAATCAACCATGAGATAGGGGACGGCGTGGGGCGGCGGCGCTTTCAGCACCGCGTTGATGATTCACCAGCGAGCCCAAGGCTTTAGCCCATCGGGGACTCCACATAGTCCACAAGATTTACTATGCCCGGGATATAGAATGCATGCACCGGGGGTCGTGCGGCTGCTTCCATTACCATATTTCGTCGCCTGTTGGACGGGGAAGGGCTCTCTGTGAAACGGATTGTGATTGTCGCAATCGCATTCTGGCTGGGCGCGAGTGTTATCTGGGCGCAGAGTTCCGGCTCCGATGATGGCGCGCGCGTGCTTGCGCTGGATAATTCCTGGAACCGCGCCCTCGAAACCAACGACACCAAGGCTATGGACATGCTTCTGTCCGATAACTTCGTTTCGATCGACATCGATGGAAGCATACAGTCGAAGCGGGAATTCCTGGCGAGCCTGAAAACGACGAACTATCAGGCGCCTTCACAGGCAGTGACGGAACAAAGCAAGGTCGATGTCTACGGAAATTCGGCTCTGGTGCTGGGAATATTTCGCACGCAGACCAAAGAGAAAGGCAGGACGGTCACGCGGCGCGAGCGTTTTCTTGATACGTGGGTCAACTTAAACGGGACGTGGAAATGTGTGGCCTCGGTCGCGGTGCTGATCCCGGCTCAATAGGCGACTGGAACTCCTTCATTTCCTGCGCACTTCCGTATCTTCGGAACCTTAACGGCAACCGCACACTCCTCCCTTCGGTCCGGGCAGGGTTCGGCGGGTCTGGACGAACGCGATCCGCCATGCATTTTTTGGCGCATAATATCCGGCGACGAGAATCCTTATGTCCAAGCACAACGGAAATTCTGAGCCCGTCCCAATTTCGAGTTCCTTTGCCGGAACGCCTGCCACATCTCCTCATGAGCCGCAATCCGCCCGCGATGCGCGAGAGAACCGCAACAAATATTTCATGAACATCGCGATGGCAGTTCGCCTGCGTGCGAACTGCAAAGGGAACCGTGTGGGGGCGATCATCGTGCTCGATAACCGCATCATCTCGACTGGATACAACGGAACTCCCGAGAACATGACCAACTGTCTCGACGGCGGATGCTATCGCTGCGCCAACCGCGACAAATCGTATAAGTCCGGTGAGGCCTATGATCTCTGCATCTGCGTACACGCCGAGCAGAACGCGATTCTTGCGGCCGCGCGCTTCGGCATCTCGACCTCGGGAAGCACGATGTACACGACGATGCGTCCGTGCTTCGGATGCGCGAAAGAGATGCTGCAGGCGCAAGTGCGGTCTGTCTATTACCTGCACGAGTGGACGCCCACTGTTAAAGAAGATGTGCAGAAAACTGCCGCGCAGACTGCTGAATACGAGAAGTTGATGGTCCGCTTCCCGGGAGGAGTCCATCACCTCGAGATCCCCGACTCGGACGTCGAGTGGGCCGTCTCGAAAAGAACGCCGGCGACCGTAAGCGTAGACCGCCACGGAACGATCGATATTTGATGTGAGAGATTGCATCGAATCTCCATCCTTTCGCAAGCAGCGCGGGAGAATGGGCCACTCGCAGTCTCTCCTAGTGGGGATCGTATGAACATCCTGTTGCTGTCCATGCCGGATCACTTCGAGCACATGCCTCCAGTTGCTATCCGTATGCCCAATGGAGCGTTAGCCTCGCTTGCGGGAAACGTAGATGCTCATCATCGAGTTGCCATTGCCGATCTCATTCTGTGCCACGATTCTGTGCGAGAAACTCTTGTCAACCTGATTCAGGAATTCAATCCTGACGTTATCGGTCTGTCGGTAATGACCTTTCAGCGCCGGACAGCTGGCCGGATCATCGAACTGGCGCGCGAACTCAGGCCCTCGGTGAAGATCGTGGTGGGCGGTTATGACCCCAGCCTTGCCCCTGAGGGTTATGAACGCATAGGTGTCGATTACATCGTGCGTGGAGAAGGCGAGATTACGTTTCGGGACCTCCTGCGAATCCTGGAACACGGGGGCGACGCCGCAAACATCTGTGGCATGTCCTATCGCGCCGGTGACCAGTGGGTCCACAATCCCGCCCGCTCCGTACATCGACTTGAGGATGGTGAAATCCGCCTGCCCAAGCGCTCTGCCCGAGTGCTTGAAGGCTACACGCTGCTCGGCCGTCAGGTGGATGTAGTGGAGACTTCGCGTGGCTGTACCTTCGATTGCAGTTTCTGTTCGATTATCGAAATGCGGGGACGCAATTTTCACACGTATTCCTTTGAACGTGTGATAGCGGACATCCGCGATGCCCACGATCATGGTGCTCGCACCATTTTCCTGGTGGACGATAACATCACCCTCAACATCCGACGTTTCGAAGCTTTGTGCCACGCGATCATTGATGCGGGACTGGATCACTTGGACTACTTCGTCCAAGCCATGACTTCGGCGATTGCTGACCACGGTGAAACGTTGGCACCGCTCATGCGAAAGGCAGGTTTTCGTTACGTTTTTCTAGGAATCGAAAATATCCTTGAAGGTGACTTGCAGTTCTTAAAGGCATCTGCCAAGAACACCGAGCACAAGAATGGCAATAAAGTTGGGAACGCGACGTTGCGGGCGATTGAGTATTTACATCGCAACAAGATGCTTGTCGTGGGAGGCCTGATTGTCGGCAATCCTGAGGACACCGTGGAATCCATCAAGGCGAATCTCGAGTTTGCCCGGCGCTATGTAGACTGGCCGTACATACAGCATCCCACGCCATACCCGCGAACGCCCATGACACAGGATTTTCGCCGCCGTGGACTGATCACTATCGAACGCCTGGAAGAGTATGACGGCACGACTGCAGTGGTGCGCACCGAACACGTCCCGGCAGAAGAAATCGAATACATGCGGTGGAAGGCGGAGCGCTGGATGAAAGTGCGGCACATACCCGCGGTCTTTCGCCATGATCCTTGGTTCGTTATCCGGCATACGCGACAGATGGTAGCCCATACCTTCCGCGGTAGTACGCTTCGCTCCGCGCTGGGATTGGAAAGCAGCCGGAAGGCCTTCGAACGATATAAAGAAATACGACGGTCAGAACGGGTGTACGTGTAGGCACATCTGCTGAGAAACTCCGTAAAAGTTGGGAATTTCGAATCCGGAGTTGGCGCAGCGCTGCCTAGGACACTGACTACTCCATTCTCTGGATGGCCAGCAGAGACAGGTCGTCCAAGGGCGGACCGTCGGCGAAGGCGCGCAAGTCGTCGAGGCAGGCAGAGATGACATCGCATGGGCGACGCGCTGCTTGTTGGCGAACGAGGTGCAGAACGCGGTCTACGCCGTACTCGTCGTCGCCGCGGCGGGCTTCCAGCAGGCCGTCGGTGTAGAGGAACAGCGTGTCGCCCGCTTCGAGGTGCACGCGTGTGGCGGAAAAATCGTTTTCGTGAAACATCCCGAGCGGCAGACCGGTAGATTCGATGCGCAAGACTCCGCCTTTTCCGACAACAATCGCGGGCCAGTGACCGGCGTTATGAATTTCCATTTCGCCCGTGGGCTTGGCTTGTCCGCAGACCAGGGTGGCGTATTGCCCGGCCAGCGCACTCTCGCAGAAGACGCGATTCGCCTGCGTGACGATTTGGCCGAGCGGCAGGCCCATGCCAGTCAAGCTGCGGAACAGGGCGTGGAGTTGCGTCATCAACATCGAGGCGGCCACTCCTTTTCCTGAGACGTCCCCCAGCACAAAGAACAGATGGCCGTCGGATGGGATCAGATCGCAGTAGTCGCCGCTGACGGGGCCCACGGGTGCATAGTGATAGCTCGTGTCCCACGCGCCGGCGCGCAGATTTGCCTGGGGCAACAGATTTCGCTGTACCTGCGAGGCGAGATCGAGATCGCGCTGCAGCGCGGCCCGTTGCGAGTCGCTCAAGTGATCGAGGCAATAGCACACCAACGGATCGTTCAGGAGTCGACCTTCTTCGATGCTTTCGTGGCATTCCTCGCAGATCCCGTAGCTGCCTTTGGCCATGCGATCGAGCGCTGAATCGACTTCGCGTAGCAAGTTGGCCAAGCCTGCTTTCTGCGGTGCAAGCGCGATGGCGGCTTCCAGGCGGTGCTTGCGCTCCTCCAATTGATTGTGCAGAAAAGATATCTCTAGGGTCGTGGCCATGGCGGGCTCCAGTTTAGGTTCCGGGTTATTGGATTGCCAATTTCGATGGCTGGTCGCAATTTCGTAGAGAGAGGATTGCCAGGCCGGGAAAAGAGCATTTACCCCAAGTGCACGAATGTCCAAGAAGGCGGTCTGAAGGTTGGGGCGCGGACGTTGAGGCGTTGTCATTCCGAAGGCGAAAGCCGAGGAATCTGTTTTTGTTCGTCCCCTCGATGCTTTATCCGAATTCCTGCTAGATTGGGATCGCCGACGGAATTCAGGCGGTGAAGGTGGTGCGGGCTCATGCATCAGAGTGGGGGTCGCGCCAGACAAAATTGGATTCCTCGGCTTTTCCGCGGGTGGAATGGTGACGAGCGGAGTGCTGTTGCAGGAAGATGAGAAGGCGCGTCCGAACTTTGCGGCGCCGATCTATGGTGCGCCGTTTGGCGTGATGCCGAAGATTCCCGCGAAACTGCCACCGATATTCATGGCTTGGGCGCAGGATGATGGGTTGGTACGAGAACCGATTGAAAAATTTTATGCGGCATTGCTCGCGGCTGGCATTAGGCCAGAGGCGCATATTTATTCTGCCGGCGGCCACGGGTTCGGGATGAAGAAGCACGGGACGACCAGCGACCATTGGATTGAGGAGTTTTATTTCTGGATGCAGGCAGAAGGTTTTGGGAAATAGTGTTTGGGTGCTTACAGGGGTTCGTTGATGTGGCTTGCTAAGAGCAGATTCCTCGGCTTCGCCTTTGGAATGACAAACTTAGAACCCCGTGCTGAGTACCGAGTACCGAGTACCGAGTACCTGCGTTCTCCTCGCGTATTATGTTTCTCGGGGCTTTCTGTGGAGCAGGTCACTGCTACTACGTGCTGCAAGAATTCCTCTAGAGACCGTTCCTATCTATGACCAAGAAATTCCGTGTGTTTGCTACCTGTGATATTGGTGAAGCCATCGACATGCTGCGGAAGCGCGGATACGAAGTGGACCTTTATCCGCAGCCAGAGGCTCCTGCGAAGAGTCTGATCATCGAGAAAGTGAAGTCCGGGATTGACGGGCTGATCACGAGCTTGCGCGATCCAATCGATGCCGAGATCTTTAAGGCAGGCAAGGGTACGCTGAAAGTTGTCGCGCAGTTTGCCGTGGGCTTTGACAACATCAATCGGGCGGACGCAAATAAGTTCAAAGTTCCGTTCACGAACACGGCCGATGTCTTGACCGAGGCGACGGCGGAGTTTGCGTTCTTTATGATGGGCGAGCTGGCACGCAAGATGTGGTCGGCGGAACATTTGACGCGGGACCACAAGTGGGGATTCTGGCATCCGTATTTGCCGTTTCTGGGCGATGAGGTTACCGGGAAAAATGTCGCGGTGATTGGTACAGGGCGTATTGGGCTGGCATTTATCAAGAAATGCATTGGCTTCGATATGAATGTGCTCTGCTACGACCCTGCGTACGAGAATCAGGCGTTCGTGAAAACGGTGGAAGAGATTCACACGTTACGCCATGCGCGTGGGATGGTGCGCGAAAAAGCGTGGATCAAGTACGTGGGATTCGAAGAGGCGCTGCGTCATGCGGATTTTGTGAGCGTGCACGTACCGCTCTTGCGCGAGGGCGAGAGTAAGACTCCAACCTATCATCTGTTTAACGAGAAGACGCTCCGACTTATGAAACCGACGGCATATCTAGTCAATACGTCGCGCGGGCCGGTTGTGGACGAGGCCGCTCTGTCGCGGGCTCTGCACGAGAATTGGATTGCCGGCGCGGCACTCGATGTATATGAGAAGGAGCCGCTGCCGAAGGATTCTCCCCTGCGGGATCCGGCGATTGCCGATAAGGTTCGGTTGATGCCTCACTTTGCCAGCGCAGCCAAGATCACGCGGCTGTCGACCGATCCCGAGAAGGGAATGGCCGGGCGATGCGCGCAAGGACTGATTGATGTGCTTGAAAAAAACTACGGCGGTGACGTCGCGAAGATGCCGTATGTGGTTAATAAAGAGGCGTTTAAGTAAGTTTTTATCGCGTGAGGTTTAGCCGAGAGATTCGGCCGGGAACCGGGTTATAAACAGTCAGGTTCCGGTGTGTCGTGTTGAGCTTGAACGGGGAAGTACAATAGAGGACATTGGTTCGGCTGTCTGTACTTGCACGTTGAGGTTTATTGGATAAAGAAATGATGAAGCGACTTGTGGCGGTGGTTGGTTCGGCGTTGATTTGCGCTCCGCTGATGGTGGGGCTGGATACGCCGGTGCATTCGAGGCTGTTGAAGCTGGAGCCTGCTCCCAAGGAAGTGCAGATGCGGACCGGCGGATTCCAGGTGGGCCCACAGACGAAGATCTTCGTCCAATTCGGGCATCAGTCGGAAGACCGGATCGCAGCGGAGACGCTCGCGGAAGAAGTGCAGTCGCAGGCCGGGTTGAAACTCGACATCTTCGGCATGAAGTCTGCGGCTAAGGCTGAGGATGGAGCGATCGTGTTGGCGCGATTGCAGGATGCGCGCGTGCGCAAATTCCTGGCTCAGAATGGACTGAAGGCGGATCAGGCTGTAGGGCAGCAGGGTTATCTGTTGTTCTCCGATGACTCGCATCTGATCGTAGCTGCGAATTCCGGTGAAGGCTTGTTTTACGGCGTGCAGACGTTGCGCCAGTTGCTACGCCCGCAGGGCAATGGATTGATCTGCCCGGGTGTGGGAATCCGTGATTGGCCAGGCCTTCAGAATGATACCGTTCCGTCGAATGTGAGCCAGCTTTCGGCGCCGCATTTCTTGAGCGGAAGATAAACGATAAACGCGGTTAAGATTGGAGTGATTCAGGGCGTCCTCTGGGACGCCTTTGCTTTTGCATCACTCCAGCGCTGAAAGATCCGAAGCAGAAAATAGTGTTGTCATTCCGAGGAGCGAAGCGACGAGGAAGCTGCTGTCCGGTCCCGCACCACGAAAATATCAATCAACACGCGCCGTCGTCAGCGCCCCTCGAGGTCGGCATCCTCCGCGCGCTTCGCATAGAATCCATGCATGTTTTCTGAACGGACGAATTGGCGCCTGACGCAAAACCGGTTTACGCAGGCGGTAGAGGAAGCGCGGGCGCACGGATCCAAGCTTCTCGATCTCACGGCATCGAATCCGACGCGGGTTGGGCTGCGCTACGACTCGAAAGCAATTCTCTCCGCGCTTGGGTCAGAACGCGCGCTCGATTATGATCCGCAGGCCAAAGGGCTGCTCTCAGCGCGCGAAGCTGTGGCCCGGTATTACCGAGACGTTTCTTCTACCATCGTCGATCCCGAGAAAATTGTGCTCACCGCCAGCACCAGTGAAGGCTACTCGTATGTCTTTCGTCTGCTCTGCAATGCTGGTGATGAGTTGCTGGTGCCAAAGCCGAGCTATCCGCTGTTCGAGTTTCTGGCAGATTTGCAGGATGTGAAACTGGTGCCGTACCCGCTGATTTACGACCACGGATGGCAGATGGATTTTCATTCGATGGAGAAGGCGCTGACGTCGCGAACGCGAGGCGTGGTGATTGTGCACCCGAACAATCCGACGGGATCTTATGTGAAAGCGTCGGAGTTGTCGCCATTGAACAGCTTCTGCCGGGCGCATGGGCTGGCGCTGATTGTGGATGAGGTATTTCTGGATTACGGGCTGGATGGAATGGCAAATACCAGCTTCGTGAAAAATCAGGATGTATTGACGTTCACGTTGAGCGGCCTGTCAAAGATTTCCGCCCTGCCGCAGATGAAGGTCGCATGGATCGTAACCTCGGGGCCCAACGAGCAAGTGACCGCGGCGATGGGACGCCTGGAGGTCATTGCCGACACATATCTTTCGATGAACGCCCCGATTCAGTGGGCTGTGCCGGCTCTACTGGAGCAGCGGTCTGCTATTCAGCGGCAGTTGATGGATCGCGTTCGGGCAAATCTCGCAGAAATTGATCGCCAGCTCGCAGCGCAGAAATCTTGCCAGCGTTTACAAGTTGAAGGCGGTTGGTATGCCGTGCTGCGCGTTCCCGTGACGCGATCAGACGAGGACCTGGCGATCGAATTGGTGCACGAAAGATCGGTGATCGTGCATCCCGGACACTTCTACGATTTCGAAAGCGACGGATATTTGGTGCTCAGCTTGATCCCTGAGTGCGAAGAGTTCCAGCTTGGAGTTTCCCGAGTGTTTGAATATCTGAACTCGTGATCGCTCTTGCGACGAAGCATAACCGCCGGGATCGCTGATAAATTCTGCCGCAGACGCCGAAAAAACTCTTCCTTTGAAGACCATCCTTGGGAAACCTTAGTTTTGCCGGGCTGGTTTTGTATGTACGCGCGTGGGATTATCTGGTGCGCAACCGGTTGAGGGTGGAAAGCATCGTACTCCGGCACGTCAGGAGGAAACCTATGCACTGTGATGTCAAACATCTGGCTGCTCTCTGTTTATCTGCAGCATTAATGGCGCCTGTCGGGGCGCTCGCTATACCAAGACCGCAGGATGATCACGAGCGCCATGAGCAGGAAGAACGGGAGCACCGGGTTTACGATGCCGAGCACAAGGAGTATCGCAATTGGGACAAGCGGGAGGATGAAGCGTACCACCACTGGCTGGAGGAGCGCCACGAGGCCTATGTGGATTACGACCGGCTGGACAAGAAACGCCAGCGAGAGTACTGGAAGTGGCGACACGAGCATGAGGACCATCGGTAGAACTCGGGCTGCATGCTCTAGTGTAAGCAACAAGCTGCGGTTACTACGCCGGCCCGTCGGGCGAGATGCCCGACGGCCAGCCGGCGAGTCGCGGGCGCTACTCGAAAACGCCACCGCTCACGGCGGGAACGATTGAGATTTCAGCGCCGTCGGATACCGGAGTGGCCAAGCCGCCGGTGTAGCGGCTATTTTCGTTCCCCACGAAGATGTTGATGTGCTGGCGCAACTGGCCCTGCTCATTAATCACTCGATCGCGTACTCCGGGATGGAGAGTCCAGAGGGAAATCAAGGCCTCAGATAGTGTTCCCTTCAAAACCGAAACCTCGACCACCGCGCGGCCCTCAGTGAACTCTCGCAAGGCACCCGGAATGTGAAAAGTGATCGGCACACTTATCTCCGGGCTTTGCGGCGCTGACTCTGTCGAGACGATTTTGAAACCCGCGACGTTTTCGCTGACGAAGAGGTCGGGTGCGGTGCCTGCACGGGCATGATCGAGCCGTCCTCGATGATTGCGGTGCGCACGCATACGATCGAGGGCAATCCATCGTGAATCTTGTGCCAGGTCTTGCCATCGTCGCGTGAGCCGAAAAGCTGACCGCTGCGCGTTCCTAGATAAATGCCCGCAGGATCGTACGAATCCACAGTCAACCCATCGCGCAACACCGTTTCATAAGCTTCCTTCTGGGGAAGACCGCGCATCAGCGGTTCCCACGAAGATCCGGCGCTGCGTGTGCGGTACACGCGAAGGCGTCCGTCGCAGGAGCAGCGAAATTCGTCGGACTCGACCGGCACAATATAGACGCAATCGGGATTGCGCGGATGCATAACGACGGGGAAGCCGAAATCAGAAGGTATTCCATTGGCAATGTCGGTCCAATTTTCGGCGGCATTGTCGGAGCGATAGACTCCCCAATGATTCTGCAGAAACAGCCGTTCGGGGCGCTTGGGATGCAGAGCGATTTTGTGAACGCACTGTCCGAACTCTGGATATTTGTCGGGCATGAACATAGCGCGAATACCTCGATTCCGGGCGGTCCAGGTTGCGCCGGCATCGTCGGTTCGGTAGACGCCTCCAGACGAAATGGCGATATACATGCGCTGCTTGTTAGTCGGGTCGAGAACAATTGAATGCAGCGCGAGGCCGCCGTTGCCTGCCAACCAGCGCGGACGATGTGGATGATCGAACAGTCCGCGCATCAGCGACCATGTTTCCCCCGAGTCTCGCGTCTCAAAGAGCGCTGCCGGTTCTACGCCGCAGTACAACACATCAGGTTCGTCGCACGGGCCAAGCTTGATCTGCCAGATATTCTTCAGCGACATTCCCGTATCCGGGGGGAATCGCACCGGGGCCTGCTGAGGATTGGTCCAGCTTTTCCCGAAGTCGTCGCTGGATCGCAGCATCGTGCCCCAATAATTGGAGGTAGCGGCCCAGATGCGGCGCTGTCCGGCGCGTCCGTCGAACTCGAGCGCGTACACCGAGTGCCCGTGAAAATACGGGCCAGCAAGTTCCCATCGAGTGCGCTGCGCATTCGAACGAAAAATGAACGCTCCTTTGGTTGTGCCGACGAGCAGGAGGAAGTCTCCTTTTTTCACACGTGCATGACGCACGTTGTGCATCGTCGTGACGCGCGGTGGTCCGGCGGATGGATCACCTGGTGCGCCGACAACAATTGCGCCCGACTGGACAGCTTCCAATGCCGCCTGCACTTCGCCGGCGCGCTGATAGCGCTGCATCGGTTCTTTGGCGAGACATTTCTGGATCACGGCCCACAGCCCTGGCGGAACGGGCGGGCCGAGAAGCTTCGGAATCTCCCGCATGATTGCTGAGCTGATTTCAAATCCAGTACGGCCTTCGAAGGGCAGATGTCCTGACGCGAGTTCGTAGAGGACAACGCCGAGAGCCCATAGATCACTGCGTGGATCGGCTGCGTCTCCGCGAAGAATTTCAGGAGCCATGTAAGGCAGAGTTCCGCTGACGCTGGAGGCTCCCTGAACAGTCGAGAACGACATGGTCGGTGCGTCGAGCAGGCCGCCACCGACACGCTTCGCGAGGCCAAAATCGAGAACCTTCAACAGTCCGTCGCTGGAGACGACGATGTTCGTCGTCTTCAGATCGCGATGGACGATGCCGCGGTCGTGGGCGCGGACGAGAGCGCTAGCGATTTGCACTCCATACCGTAGAACGGATTCAGGTGCCAGACCTGTTCCTGTACTCATGGAGTGGAGTGATTTACCCTCAACCAACTCCATCACGATGTAGAGATCGCCATCGATCTCTCCGACTTCATAAATCGTGCAGATATTCGGATGGCCGAGCGACGACGATGCGCGGGCTTCCTGCAGCAGGTTCTGGCGGCCAGAGCTATCGATGCCGGAATCCTTCTTGACGACTTTCACAGCCACGTCGCGATGCAGGACTTCGTCATAGGCGCGATAGACGACGCCCATGCCACCTTCGCCGATCAAGGCGGTAATACGGCAATGGCCCAGAAGCTGGCCGATCACGGGAGAGCCTCCTTTTGATTCATGCTAGGGGCAGTGCCGGATGGCGTCAAACGAAGAGATCTGTTGCGATGCCCGGTAACAGCAGGTTCCTCGGCTTCGCCTTCGGAATGACAAGAGCAATCCCTATGCGCGAAGGACGCTAAGAGAGATGAAGCCAGATCTGCATCAAGATCGATCCAGCCAATGCTGCGAATAAGGCTGCAGGCATAGCGATCACGCCGACCCGGAAGAAGTCCCAGAAACTGACACTCACCTTTTCACGGCGTAATGCGATCAGCCAAAGTATTGTGGCCAGCGATCCGGTGATCGAGAGATTCGGACCCAGATCTACACCGATCAGGACAGCATTCGCAACCGACCCTGTCGCGTGCGATGCCTGCACCGTGTTGCCCGCAATCAGCCCGAGCGGCAAGTTATTCACGAGATTGTTCGCGATCCCCACCGCAAACCCGGTGAGCATCTGGCTGGCGGCGAGGTCCAGGTGCGCAGCGTCGGCCAGCCAGCGCCTGGTGTACTCCATGGCGCCGATCATCTCCATGGCATCCACCAGGATGAACAGCCCAACGACGAGCGCCAGAGTTTCCCAGCTGATCTCGCGGGCGAGCGTCAGAGGATTTGCTTTCTCCTTCAGGCAGACCAAGAGTGTGACGCTGAGCGCGGCCAGACACGTGGGCATGCCCAGGTCTTTTCCTTCCCACGAAGCGATCAGCAAGACAGCCACGATCACTCCGACACTGGCGACGACTAGTTTGCCGTTGGCGTTCAGCCTTATCTCTTCCACTGCGGAATCAAGGCTTGCCCGCAGATCGTCTTGGAAGAGCCGGCGCAGCACAAGAAACGTGGTCGCGATCGAAAGCAGGCTCGGGACACCAAACGCCAGCATCCACTTCGCCAGCGGCGGCATGGCTCCCTGAAAGACCACCAAGTTCGCCGGGTTCGAGATCGGCAAAACAAACGACGCGGCATTTGCGATGAAGGCGCACACGAACAGGTAGGGAAGCGGTTGAACCCGCGCGCGCCGCACTGCGGCCAGGATCGCGGGAGTCAGCACAACGGCTGTCGCGTCGTTCGACATCAGTATCGTGACCACGGTCCCGATCGCATAGACGAGGGCAAACAGTCTCAGGCAGGACCCCTTCGATCGGCGAATCGCGATCGACGATAGCCAGTCGAAGACGCCGTGTTCGCGCGCCAGTTCCGACAGCAACATCATCCCGATCAAAAACAGACAGACGTCAAGCGCCTTTACAAACGCTCGCTCAGCAAGCCGGAACGTGATCAGCCGCAACACGAGCAAGACCACCACTCCGGCGCTGACCCAGTAAACCTCAGGGACATTGCGCGGACGGATCAGCATGAACAAGATGCTGATAGCGACGATGAAGGAGATGACGATAGGCGCGAAGGCCGGCGGGATCACCAGTTGTGACCTCTTCCGGCGCCGTCCTTAGGAGCGCGAGGGGCCTGATTGGTTGCCGCGGTAACCGTCATACCAGGTTCATGAACATTCTGAAGGGTCTTGCAGAAATCGTGCAAGCCGTTGGACCTAGTGTCTTGTTCAGAACCGATAGAATTATGGCGTTCCATCAACCGCTATTTGTCGCAATCGTCATCTGGTGAACTGATATGCGTTGAAGTGTACCGCGATGACCGTCAAGCCATCTTTTCCCCGACTACCTACGGTTTCCCGTTGGTTTAAATCGCTGACACAAATGTCCGATCTCCTGTCGTATTTCTCCGCCGTTTTCCGATTTCTAGGGTAGGGTCTTTCCGCCTGAAATTGGGGCATGGGATTCGCCCACGAAATTTCGTATCCCAAGAGATGGCCCTGAGGAGACACAAATATGAGCCGTAAGAACCTGCTGCTGGCTCTTCTCGTCTTGACAGTAGTTTGCGTTCCGCTAGCTTCTGCTCAGAACTCGATTAGTTCGACGGTAGTCGTGCCTCGACTGGTCAACTACTCTGGTAAGGCCATTGATGATGAAGGCAAGGCCGTTTCCGGCACGGCGGGTGTGAAATTTGCGATCTACAGCGAGCAATCCGGAGGGTTCCCACTGTGGGCGGAAACACAGAACGTTCAAACCGACGGCAAGGGCAACTATAACGCTCAACTGGGTGCCACAGAACCCGAAGGACTGCCCCTGGATTTATTCAGGTCCGGCGAGGCTCGATGGCTTGGCGTACGAATCAATGGCGGTGAAGAACAACCGCGTTTGCTGCTGCTCAGCGTTCCTTACGCGCTGAAAGCGGCGGATGCACAAACGCTCGGTGGGCTGCCGGCATCGGCATTTGTTTTGGCCGCGACGCCCAGTAGCAGCTCAACCCAAGCGGAATCCGCGAGCGCGTGTACGACGCCAGCCACGTCCGGCAGCGCTGGGCAACCTCTGGTTCCCGGAAGCACTCCGGTCACCACTGCGGGAGGCACGGTCGGCGCCATTCCTCTGTGGGACTCCTCGAGCGACATCACCAGTTCCATCCTCAGGCAAACGGGCAGCGGTGCGAGCGCAAAAATAGGCATCAACATCGCCAAACCTCTTTTCACGCTCGACGTGAAGGGCACGGAGCTTGTGCGCGGATTGTTCGAGATGGCGACAACGCAATATGCCACGACCAGCAAAGGGTTCAACTCAAACCCGATGAATCTGGAATCGTCGGCCTGGAAAAGCACTACCGGCGCCTACACCCTGAATCACTTTCAATGGCAAGCAGAGCCGGTCGGTAACAATACTCCGAGTCCAGGAGCAACCTTGAATCTGCTGTACGGAACCGATCCGAACCCACCCACCGAAACTGGATTGAGAATTGCCAGCAACGGCCGATTCACATTCGCGGCGGGGCAAACGTTTCCGGGTACCGGTTCCGTGACGACCGTAGGACTGAGCGCGCCGACGTCTGACTTTACGGTCACTGGATCACCCGTTACAACCAGCGGGACACTCGGCTTGGCGTGGCAAGTCGCTCCCACTTCCGCTAGCACCGTCAATGCGATCGTGAAGCGCGATAGCACGGGCAGTTTCTCGGCGGGAGCAATTTCAGCCAGCCTCGGAGTGACGAGCTATGTGGGATCGGGGAATGCCCTTTACGGCGAAAGCAACGGCTCGGCAACCGGTTCTAACGGGGTCGAAGGCATAACCAACGCGGGACCGGGCTCCGGAGTGGTCGGGATTAACTTCTCAGGTGCGCCAGGCAGCCTCGGCATTTACGGCCAAGGTGACACCGGCGTCTACGGGCACGGGTCTTCCTTTGGGTTCGCCACCGACGGTCACGTGCAACAGGCGCGCACCGCCGGAGGCTGGCTGAAAGCCATGGCGTATATCGAGGGAATGTCAGCGCCGTATAGCATCACTCGCTGCTTCAATTCCACTCTGTCCGGAGCCGCTGCGACAACGCCCCCCTGCGGATTCAATCTTTCTGAAATCGCGCCCGGGGACTTCGCACTCGATTTCGGTTTCCAGGTGAGCGATCGGTTCGTCAGCGCTACTGCCGACAACGCAGATACGGCATGCACCATGTTCGCCGGTGCCGGCCCATGGATATCCTCAAACAATCAAGCAGAGGTCAGGTGCCTCTACGGGGGAGGAATCAATAGCTATCCTTTCACTGCTTCAGTTTTCGTTTTTTGAAGCGCCGAGTGCGGGTGAGAAGATTCTGTTTTTCCGTACGTTGTATCGTGCGACTCCCCAATCACGTGCCCGGACCCGGCAGCAGAGCATTTCGACAGCAGCGCAACTGCTCATTCCTGCTTCTAAGCTCCGAGGAGCCTGATGCGTGCACTCGGTCTGATGTTTGCGGGAAGTAGCGTCTGGAAGTGGGCACTTGGGCTCGGTGCGCCGGGGCTCATCCTTGTCGGCCTCATCGATAATTCCGTGATCCCGATTCCGGGCGGCATGGACATTTTTGTCATCCTGCTGACCTCTCATCACCGCGAGTGGTGGGCTTACTACGCCTTATTTGCGACCGCCGGGGCGGTCATCGGCGGCTACGTAACCTATCGGCTGGCGAAAAAAGGTGGCAAAGAGAGCCTGGAAAAGAAAATTGGAAAGCGGCGGGCGGAAAAGGTCTACAAGAAATTCGAAAAGGGTGGCTTCTCGAGCATTGCGATCGGATCCGTCCTGCCGCCTCCTTTCCCGCTTGTTCCCGTGCTGATGGCCGCCGGAGTCATGCAATACTCGCGCAAGAATTTTCTGCTAGCGCTAACGCTTGGCCGGGCAGTCAGATTTTTTCTCGTCGCGTACCTGGGGAGACTTTATGGGACGGCGATCGTCGGCTGGTTCGGGCGCTATTACAAGCCGTTCCTGTATGCACTGATTGCACTCGGAGTTCTGGGTGGGGTCGCCGCGTTGGTGTACTTCAAGTGGTATCGCCCCGCACATCGCAAGCCAGCTCCGGCACACCAGAGAGGCTGAGCGCAGCCTGATACTTGAACCTTAACAGCCCCATTCAACGCTCAGGAAGTGGTTGTCATTCTGACGAGGCGCGAAGCGCCGCTGGAAAAATCTGTTGCTTGCTCGTGCGAAAAGTCCTATTTCGGCGGCGCTGTAACCGTCAGAGTCACGGTCGGCCCGGTATTTGTCGCACTGACGTTACTCGAAACCACTCCATTCGAATCCACGCCCACAATCGTAAAGGTGTAGGTATTCGCGGGAGTAATGCCATTGGGAGAGCTAGTGGTGGCCGTCGTGTTCGTGCCACATGCCGGGATCAGCAACAACGACCCAGTAAGGATGAAAATCGCGATGACTGCCCAGGCTTTTCGCGAGCGCTTGTTTCCAGTCACCACCCCAATGCCCGCAAATCCGAGCAAGGGAAGGGACAGCCACACAGCATAGAAGTTTCTTCGATGAACCAGTGAGCCTGTGGTCACCGGGCCAAACGTGCTGATGGTTAGATTACCGATGCCCGCTGTTCCCCCGTTGAGGGTCAAGAATTTGGGGTTAGTGCTGTTGGGATAAGTGAACGAGCAGACTGGAGCAATAGTGACCAAGGGGGAAATCGATCCGCAAGCCAGGGTGATGCCGCCATCCTTAGGCGTCTGGTATCCATTCGCAGCATTTACGCTGACGACTCCTTGCGCACCGCTTCCCGCGACCACGCTGCTCGGGGCCACGACGCTAGCGATAGTAATCGTGAATTGTGGAGTGACCGCAAGGACCGTGAAATTCTGAGGGGATGTCGTTGTGGTGAACGAGGTCGCCGGATCTGTCCCTGTAATGGTTACGCTATAAAGCGTCTGCGTAGTGGTGGCCTTGGTTGTCAGATTTGCGATGGCGAATCCTGGAGTCGTGACTGAACCGGGCGCGACTGTGCATACGGGTGTGTCCGTGGTTGCTATGGTCGATGTGACCTGGCACGTGAAATCTACGGTACCGGTAAAGCCGGTCTGTGACTGGACCTGAATCGAAGTGGAAGAAACTCCCCCGGGAGCCACTGCGTCAGGCGACAGCGCCGAAGGCGCTAACGTGAATTCGGCTGCCTGCGCCGCGGCTCGTGGCGTAAGGTTCAACATGAAAGCCAGTGCCAAAATGGCCGGAATTCCGGCGCGCCGGAGATCAACTCTGAGGAATTTCAATTGCGCAATAGACATGAACTGGGTTTGACTCAACTTGCTTCGATTCATCCGCCGGCAAAAAAGCTGCCCGCCCGTACCGCAGGACTATACCGATGGGTGTCAGCCAGCCATTTTTCGATTGCGGCAGGGAATCTGGGGACAATTTTACATCATGCGCGGGCGGAATCTGCGATGCTGAAGGAAAGAATAGCAGTTAAGGAACGGTAACGATGATTCCGGTACAAGGCTTGGAACCGCGACGCCGATAGCTGTGTTGAATGGCGGAGTCAAAATAGATGGCATCTTCCGCTTCAAGTTGGAATTCTTCGCTACCGATTTTCAGCACAAGCGATCCCTTGATGAGGTAGAGCAACTCGATTCCCGGATGCTGATGCGGTTTGGCTTTCTCCGATGGGATGTCTTGGAACTCGGCTACGTACCCGCTTAGCTTGCGTTCCGTTGCATTGTAGTCCAGACATTCGAAATAGTACGGGACGTCCGGTACTCCGGGCTTTTCCGGGAAACGCTTGCGTTCCGTCTTGCGCACGATGCTGACGACGCGGCGCTTGCGTTCGTCGGTGAAGAAATGGTCGAGGCCAACGCTGTACACCAGGGCGATGCGCAGCAGCGTTGGAAGAGTGGGAAAGATTTTGCCACGCTCGAGTTTCGACAGCAGACCAGGCGACAGGCCGGTGTGATTGCCGAGTTCTACGAGGCTGAGGCCCTTGCGAAGGCGCAGCGTGCGCAGTTTCTCGGCGATTGAATAGCGCCCGAGGCCTTGGGCGATGGTCTCGTTCACACGGGGCATGATTTCCTGATCATAAATCCGATGTGCATTGTAATGGAGCTAGAACGCTTTGCTCGCAGGCGCCGGTGCGCAAAAGAGCAACGGCAGAGGACGCGAAAAAGGCCGCGATGGGTGCCGAAGGGGACGTTAGTGTCAGCAAGGGTTCTTTGTCATTCCGAAGAGGCACGAAGCGCCAACTGAGGAATCTGCTGTTAGCTTGCGCCGAGGCGCAGCCGGTACCTCACCGCATCGCTTCTCGGAATGACAAATGCAAATCGGATCTTGGCTTATTTCGGCTGCTGCTTTTTCTTCCCGAACAGTCCCATCACGCTGTTGATGGGGTTCTGCTGCTGGTTTCCGGTATTTCCCTGGCCTTGTTGCTGACTAAGGACATTCTGCAGCAGACCGCCCGCGATGCCCTTCACGTCAGGGGTGAACTTCGGATCCGAAGTCGTCCCAGTAATCCCAAACGGAACGCCCATTCCCCCTACTTGAGCCTTCATTTTGAAAGCGAGTTCATTCGTCGGGCTGACAGTGCCGTCCCCGGTCAATACGCCGATCGAAGGCACGGTCAAGTTGATGTTGTTTGCAGCAGTCCCGGCGGGAGCCATCTTCACGTCGGAACTGAAATTCTGGATCGTTGTGTCGTTGCCGGTATTTTTTCCCGCGATCGCAGAAATCGCAGCCATCTTCTGTCCGAGATTGAAATTCGCCAACTGTGTGTTTTGCATCTTCACCGACCCGGCCGAGACCAGCTTGTCGACAGGGCCTGAGCTCGTGAGATTCACGTCGAGGTGTCCTCCCTTGAGGGTCGCATTGGGTGGTAAGATCACGCCCACAGCCGGCAGCATGGCCTCGAGATCATCCACTGGCATGTTCTGCCCGTTCAACTTCAGATTTACGACGGTGACCTTGCCGTGCACGTCATAGGTGCCAGTCAGGTGCGCTACGGCCTGACCCATCGAGATATCGCACTGCTGAATGGTTCCAGTTTCCTTCTGAAGGTCGTGAGCGACGGCAAATTTCACGTCTACGGGACGTCCTGCCGGAGAGCCCTTTTTCACCACCTGCAGCTTTGTAGCTTTCAAAGTTCCATTAACGTTGGCTTGGTGGCCATTCGATTTGAGGGTCGCATCCAGATCCGCCATGCCGGAAATTCCCGCCGCCGGATCGATAAATCCTGACGCTGCCAGGTTCATGTTGTTCACGTTGAGCTTGGCATCGAGAGGGGTTTGCGCTGCATCTTCAGCGTCAATCGGCCCGGCATTTCCCGTCAGCTTCATGCTTCCACCGGATGGAGTATTCGCGGTCATCTGGAAAGGGAATGCGGACGTGAAGGCAAAGTTCGTGACCGTTATATCGACCTTGCTGTAAACCCGCTTTGTATTGTCTCCAACTTGAGAAACCGTGAGCTGTCCGTCATTTACGTTGAGCTTTGCCACAGACAAATTGGGATTGCTGCCGGAAGTCTCTTCGGACTTTTTCTGTTCCTTCGGCGACTGTTCGGCCTTCGTGCTTGGAGCCGGCCGCTGTCCCTTGGTAGGCGCCGCGGGGTTGCTACCGCCCAGACTCGAGAAGTTCCACTTTTCGCCATTTTCCGACTTGATGAGGCTGATCTGCGGATCATTCAGGGTCAACTCGGTGACATTGAGCGTTTTCGAGAAGATAAGAGGAATCATTTCGACGCCAACCTTCAGCGATTTTGCCTGCACAAAGGGTGACTGGCTGAACGCCGGATCGTCGGCGATGGCAATGTTCTCGGCCTCGACGGATCCGGAAAACAGCGAAAGCGACAAATTTCCGACTTTGACCTGCCGGCCTAGCGCTCCCGTTAATTCCGACTCCAGCTTCGGACGGAATGTATTCGCATCGATAAAGAAGGGGATCGCGATCACGATCACGATCAACACTACGATGATGATTCCGATAATTTTGAGAACTTTCATGGTCTTCCTCCTACCGAAACGGTGGACGTTAGGGGTCGATTAAGCAGAAGAAAATTGCGGCGCCGCAAGTCTATCACTGCTGCTCCTGAATGAGCTCCGGAGAGGGCACCGACGGGTTGGGGTTTGTGCCTCTATTCCCGGCGGCTAACTCGAGTTCGTGTTTGGCTTCTGTCGTGCGCCCGAGCCGCTGCAATGCCTGAGCGCGGAGATAATGCGCATCCGTGCGGTCCGGATCCACCTTCAATGCCGCATCCGCTTCGGCCAGCGCCAATGAGTACTTCTGCTGCTTTTGATAAATCTTGGCCAACCCAAGCAGGGAATTCACCAGCCGCGGATCGTGCCGCAACGCCTCCCGATAGCTTTTCTCCGCCTTTGCATCCTCTTCACTCAGCCAGTAAGAATTTCCGATTTCTTCGTAGTTGAGCGCCATCTCCGGTTCCAGTTCGGCGTCTTTCGCGAACTCGGCCCGTGCCTGCGGATACTCCTCCTTTTTCATGTGCACCAACCCTAGGTTGAAATGCACGAAGGGCAGCTTCGGGTCCTGCTTCGCAGCTGCCTCAAATTCGGTCATCGCGGGCGCGTACTCCTCGCGATTTAGATAGTATTTCCCGGCAAAAAGATGGTACTGCGATGAGCCATCACCGATTTTCGTAAGTTGCTCGGCCGCCTGATGGTCGAGTTCGTCAAGTCCGGCGCGATGTGCCGCGTTGGATAGTACATACAAATAAGGGAAATGTCCTGATTCCTGGGGCCAGAGCGGCTTTAGGGTCTGCACAGTATCTGTCCACCGGTCACTGAAGAAGTAGCACAGCCCCAGCAAATAGCGGGGCTGCACCGCCTCCGGCTGCTCGCGGACTACGCTTTCCAGCGGAGGTATTGCTTTCAGAAATTCATTCTGGCGATAGTAGGCAAGGCCGATATTGAGACGGATTCCGGGCACTTGTGGCATAAGTTTTTCGGCCTTGCGCAGGTCTTCCAGAGCCTTGTCCCACTGCCTGCGCCGCATGTGAACTACGCCCAGGTTGGCATAGGCAGCGCCCGACGCCGGATCGAGTTGGAGCACCCGGCGAAAGTCCTGCTCTGCCTGGTCGAGGTTCCCATTTTTTAGCGCTTCTTGCCCACTGTGAAAAATGTCAGCCGGATTGCCGGGGCCTTGATTCGGCTGGTTCATCCTGGCCTGCGGGACCGGTCGCGCGACCCCGATCAGGCCGAATTCCGTTGCCAAAAAAAGAAAGAACAGAAGATGAAGAATGTGTGTGAACGTGATTCGTACGCTTGACACTCGCATGACTCTCTGCTGTAGTGTCCGCCAGCATTCGCAAAAAATTCAAGGGATGCTTAGTATTGCGATCCTTATTTTTGAGCCAAACAACCGGCGCTCCGCGAGACTTTGAAACCTTGAAACTTTTGAAACTATCCTCTTTATGGTGACTATTCGTGATGTGGCGAAGGAGAGCGGTTTTTCCTCGACCACGGTGTCGATTGTCCTGAATAACGCGCCCCTCGCGCGATACATCCCTGCCGCCACAAAAAAGAAGATCGAGCGTGCCGCCGAAAAGCTCGGTTACCGCCCCAACCAGTTCGCCCGCTCGTTACGCAGCAAGCGAAGCCACACCGTCGGCGTCATGGTTTTCGATATGACCGACCCGTTCTGTACCCCGATTCTTCGCGGAATCGAAAACTCCCTTTACCAGGCTTCCTATCTGCCGATTCTCACCGACGTCCACAACGAGGGTAGCCGCTTCGAGCGCTATCTCGAGATGCTGCTCGACCGCCGCATCGAGGCACTCATCGTCATCGCCAACTGGGTTTTTCTCGACATCAACCTTCTCGGAGATCTGGAAAAGAGCAGCATTCCGACCGCAATGGTCGGGTGCGAACTGCAAAACGATACGATCAGCTCGATCATCGTCGACAATGAAGTCGGCGGTCACATCGCCCTCGAGCATCTGCATTCCCTCGGACATCGCAAAATCGCATTCATTCGCGGCCCGAAAACCTTGACGGATAGCTCCCCGCGCTGGAAAGGCATTCGCGGATGCGCCAAGCAGTGCGGCCTCGAATTGGACAATCGCCTGATCGTCGAGATGCCGGAGTCGCGAGATCCTCTCGCGAGCTTCGAACTGGGATACAAGTTGACCGAAGAACTCGTACGCCAGAAGAGGTCGTTCACGGCCCTGGTGGCATTCGATGACATGAGCGCGTTCGGAGCGATCCGTGCGTTGAACCGCGCGGGCATCCGAGTTCCCGAGCAGTGCTCGGTGATCGGCTTCGACGACGTTTCTACCGCGGCGATCTACACTCCCTCGTTGACGACGGTTCGCCAGCCCATGGAAGGCATGGGCACCTCAGCGGTCACCATCGTGGTCGATGGCATCAATGCGGTGCTCGAAAAACGCGAAGTCACCGCGACCCACCGGAAAGTTGCTCCTGAACTGGTGGTTCGTGAATCCACCCGCAGCGTGGTGTAGAGATCCTGAACGAACGCCTTTGTCCGTCAAGCGAAGGCGAAGCCAAGAGGTCTCGTAGCGCCAGCGACCCGCCTGCTGCAGCGGAGGCGTCTCGCCTCTGCAACCGGAAACGTTTCCGAATGTAAAGTTCTCTCACTCGCACCCGTTATGCTCTGATTTTTCTTGACAGTGAACATCGTGTAAAAGCACTATTCATACGTTTTAATAGTCCGTCCAGGGTCTCAACTCCGCAACGGGCGTCTAGGCCATAAATGGAAATCGGGCTGCAAAGCTCGACAATCAGCGTTGTGCCGACCGAACCAGTGCAGGATATCCCTGCGCATAGGGGGAGCCTTACGATGAAATCTTCTCGTGTTCTGCTGGGCGTTTTTCTCGTGCTAATGCTCTGCGCCGCTGCGTGGTCCCAGACCAACGGCTCAATTACCGGTACGGTCAAAGATCCCACGGGAGCCTCCGTTGCCGGCGCAGACGTAGTAATCACCAACACCGATCAGGGCATCACTCGTCAGATGGCAACCAATTCCACCGGCGATTACAACCAGGCCTCGCTGCCGCCCGGAAGGTACGATGTCGTCGTAACCGCCCCGGGATTTAAGAAGTTCCAGGCCAAAGGCGTCGTGCTTGACGTCGCTCAGAAGGCTCGCGTCGACGTGACGCTCGAAGTCGGCGCCGCCTCGACAGAAGTCGTCGTCGAAGGCACCAACGTCGCCCAAGTCGAAACCCAGTCCTCAGAACTCGCCGGTACCGTTACCGGCAAAGAAATCACTCAGCTCGAATTGAACGGCCGGAACTTTTCGTCGCTCGTCACGCTTGTTCCCGGCGTCAGCAATCAGACCGGTCAGGATGAGCCCCAAGTCGGCATCAACGGCAGCGTTAGCTTCTCCATGAACGGCGGCCGAACCGAGTACAACAACTGGGAACTCGATGGCGGCGACAACATGGACAACGGCAGCAACGGTACGCTGAACGTTTATCCCAGCGTCGATGCAATCGCAGAATTCAAGGTTCTGACCTCGAACTACGGAGCCCAGTACGGCAGGAACGGATCGGGGACCGTCGAGGTTGACACCAAGTCCGGAACCAGGACGTTCCATGGTGATGCCTACGAATTTGTCCGCAACGATATTTTCAACGCCAACAATTATTTTAATAGCGTGGCCCTCGGTGGCAACGGGCAGGTTCCTCCCTACAAGAAGAACGATTTCGGTTACACGATCGGTGGGCCGGTCTATATCCCCGGCGTTTACAACAAGGACAAGCAGAAAACGTTCTTCTTCTGGTCACAGGAATGGCGTCGCGAGCGAGTGCCGGCCAACTTCAACCAGGTCGTGCCCTATAGCGCGGAGCGAACCGGCAACTTTAGCGACTTGTGTCCGGATCCAACCGGTTCATTCGCAGACTGCCCGAAGAATCCAGCTACAGGTGCTTATTTCTCAGGCAACCAGGTCACGGTCGCTCCCGCAGCCACAGCCATCCTGCCTCTGATTCCCATTGGTACTGTCGACGCACCGGGTGCATCGGCTTACAACACCAACATCACATTACCGACCAGCTGGCGCGAGGAGCTGGTCCGGGTCGACCACAACATCAATGAGCACAACCGCGTCACCTTTCGTTACATCCATGATTCCTGGAATACCGTCGAGCCCGGCCCCATTTGGGATTCGGCTTCGTTCCCAACTGCTCAAACAGCTTTCAATGGGCCTGGCGTCGCCGTCGTCGCGCGCCTGACCAGCAACATCTCTCCTACGCTGCTCAACGAATTCGTCGCCAGCTACACGACCGACCACATCTCCTTCAAATCAGTGGGCGTATATCAGCGCCCGTCGAGTTTGGATTCGCAGATGGGCTTTCTCTATAACAATGGCTTCGGTGGAAAACTTCCCGCGTTTTCTCTCGCAGGGGGAAGATACGATGGCATCGCCATGGATCCCAATGGCATCTGGCCAGAGGGTCCGTACAATTCCAATCCGACTTATACCTATCGCGATAACGTGACCAAGATTATCGGACGCCACAATCTGACTATGGGTGCTTATTTTGTTGCGGCCCAGAAGAATGAGCTTAGCAGTGTGCAGGTGAACGGCTCTCTGGCTTTCGATACATCTTCGCCATTGAGCACCGGCAATCCCTTCGCCGATATGCTGATGGGCAACATCGCCAGCTTCAGTCAGGGCAGCAATCAGCTGAAGTTCTACAACCGCTACAAAATCTTCGAACCATATTTACAGGACGACTGGCGAGTTAATGACCGCCTTACAATCAACTTGGGATTGCGGGTAAGCATGTATGGAACTTACCGTGATCGCTATCAGCACGCTTATAACTGGGATCCGACGGTCTACGCCGCAGGAATCGCGAATGCGCCCAAGGTTGACGGAGATGGCTCTGTCACCGGTAGCGCCGGTGCACTTCTGCCGGGTGTAGGCAATCCACTCTTGGGTCTGGTGCAATGCGGTGGTAAGGGAGGTACCTATACCATCGGCGGATTTACCGATACGGTTGGCGGAAACCCCAACGCCGGCTGCTTGAATGGGCATTTGTTTAATCCGGCTCCCCGCATCGGTTTCGCCTGGGATCCCAAAGGCAACGGCAAAATGGCAATCCGCGGCGGCTACGGTATCTTCTTTGAGCATGCCAACGGAAACGAAGCCAACACGGAAGGCATGGAAGGTCAGACATCTCCTCTGCTGCAGAGTCAGGCTCAGAACAACATCCCTGGATACCTGAACATCGGAAACGCCAGCCTTGGTTTCGCTCCGACCTTCCCATCCAGCTTCTATTCCATTCCGAAGTCGGTCGTGTGGCCGTACATGCAGCAATATCACCTCGATGTGCAGCGTGAAATGCCCGGGCATACGGTTCTGACGGTTTCCTATGTGGGCAGTAAGGGTACACACCTCGGCCGCCAAAATAACCTGAACCAGCTATATCCCACTCAGACTGGAGATAATCCGTACAATCCCGGTCAGCAGATCAGTGACGCCGATTGCAATAGTCTCGCGAACGTCGGCCTTCCCAACGTCACCGGTGTAGTAAACGGAAAAACGCTGACCGGGCAGACTGCTATCAATTTGCAGACGGCTTGCGGTAACGATCCGAACCCTTACCGTCCATACTTGGGTATGTCCAACATTACCCGTCTCGAAAACAAGTCATCTTCCACTTACAATGCCCTTCAGATTTCCGCCCGCAAGAGCGTGGGCGCTCTGAATCTCTCAGCCGCCTATACTTACAGCCACTCCATCGACGACTCATCCGATCGTTATGACGGAAGCTTCGTCAACTCCTATGACCCGTCCTCCAACCGGGCCAGCTCGAACTTCGACCAGCGGCATATGTTGAACGTTGGATACGTTTACGACCTGCCGTTCTTCAGAAAAACCGGACTCGCTCATGCCATGCTCGGCGGATGGCAGTGGTCGGGTATCGTCGCCTTCTCTACCGGTACACCGCTCAATGTCACGAATGGCACTACCTACGGCGATAATGCTGGCGTAGGCAACGGCGTTGGAACCGGATCGTATCCGGACGTCATCAGCAATCCAAGACAGAACGTTCCGGCGCGGAGTCAGGTCACGTCCAGCAGTTATGCGGGCTATTTCTATGACCCGAACGCGTTTGTAGCGCCCACCGGTCTCACCTTCGGTGACGTGGGGCGGAACTTCCTGCGCAATCCCAGCCGCACCAACTTCGACATGGGCCTCTTTAAGCACTTCCAGATCAAAGAAAGCATGGCGTTCGAGTTCCGTGCTGAAGCCTTCAACATATTCAACCACACCCAGTTCGGTGCAACCGGGACAGGCGGACTCGGTGGCTCAGGCTTCCTTGAAATCAGTTCAGCGCACCTCGCCCGAATCCTCCAGTTCGGCGCGAAGTTCATCTTCTAACCCGGCTAAAAGGCGCATAACCAAAAGCCCGGCCTCCTAGGAGGCCGGGTTTCTTTCGCGTGGAGGACGAAAAATGCCTGACGCCCAGCAGCTCACAACGCACGCGGCCTCGCGCTCCCTACGGATTCAATTCACTCCGCAGCCGTTTCGACAACTTCTCGATCTCTTTCAGCTTTTGTATAGTGTCCTTCGGCAATGTGCCTCGGCGGACGTTCGCGACATCAATCGGAATGGTCTGAGCCGTGCGCGCTAAGTCGTCAGCGTCCCGCTGCATTTTCGCTGGATCGATGTGCGGCAGCCTCGGGTCCTCCGGCGCCGTCTTCCCGTGATCCGGATCCATGGAGGCCGGCGGAGGCGGTATGCCAGGAGTGTAGACATCCTTCATCTGGGCCCCGGTGGAAACAACGCAGCCGAGCAGAAGAATCGATAGAAATACTGGTTTCGTCATCGCACGCCCCCAGACCGCAAAGGCGGATTTGTCGTTCATTGTACTCGTCGTGTTCACCCCGAGACGTCTCAACGCAGAGAGACCCAAGCCTGGGTTCCGAACCTTCGTGTGAACTGCCATTCTTAGCGCCTTCGCGGCATTTCTTTGCGTTCCTTAGCGGTCTAAGATTTTTGCAAACTGTAATTGCTTGAAAATCAGAGCAGTAGGATGTTTTCCACAACCCATTGTGGCATCTGACCTTGCGCACAGGATCGTACCTGCGTCATGATCGTCGCCGCCGACACTGCGTGATTGGGCCTTCGCAGCTCGTCCAAGCTGAGAGTAAGTTCTTTGAAATCAAGATTTTGCCCGTAACCGATTGAGCCACATAGATTATTTCGGAATTTCGCGCTAAGTCGCTCATTCCAGAGATCCGGGGGAGGGGGGGAGGGTACCCACAAGAGTTCCCCCGTTCCATTTCGGGAAAACGAACCCGATGTTTGCCCAGATTTTCTTTGCGCCCTTCGCGGACGTTCTTCGCGGTCTTAGCGGTCTGGGATTTTGGGTGAAAGTCGCAAGCTCTTCAGAAGCCGTTATCGAACCGGACCAACAGAAACCGCAGCTCGAGCTCTGATGGCCTGCAAAGCGCGATCCAGATCTTCAATCAGATCCTCCACCGCTTCGATCCCGACCGACAATCGAACCATCTGCTCGGTCACGCCCATCTCCGAGCGTTGCTCGGCCGAGATCATCGCGTGCGAAGTCAGAACCGGAATCGACACCAGCGACTCAACTCCTCCCAAACTCGTTGCCAGCGTAAAGACACGCATCGCCTCGCTCACGCGCCGCGCGTCGTCGCCCGTTCCCTCCACTTCGAACGTCACCATGCCGCTTCCACCCGACATCTGCTCGCGCGCAATTGCGTTCTGCGGATGACTCTTCAGAAACGGATAATGCACCTTCCGCACCTTCGCATGTTGCTCAAGAAATTCCGCCACGCGCAACGCATTCTCATTGTGCTGCGCCACGCGCACCGCGAGCGTCTTCATGCCACGAATCAGCAGCCACGCTGCATGCGGATCCATGCAGTTGCCCAAAGTCTTGCGGGTTTCCCCGATCTGTTCGATGAGATCGCGGCGTCCACTGATCACGCCGCAGGTCAAGTCCGCGTGCCCGCTCAAATACTTGGTTCCCGAATGCATGATGAGATCGAAACCATATTCCGTTGGACGCTGGTTGATCGGAGTGCCAAACGTGCTGTCGATCATGCTGATCAGTCCATGCTGCTTCGCCAGCGCCGCGGTCTTTTTCATATCCACGATGCGCAGCGAAGGATTCGTCGGCGACTCCACATAGAGCAGCTTGGTGTTCGGCCGAATCGCACGCGCATGCTGCTCATATTCGTTCGTGTCGACGAACGTGGTTTGAATACCCAGTTTCGGCAGCCACTCCGAGAAGAACTTCGTCACGCCACCATAGATATCGCGCTGCGTGACAATGTGATCTCCAGCCTTCAGCAGCGCCAGAATCGTCGTCGTAATCGCTCCCATACCAGAAGCGAACACCAGAGATGAGTCAGTTCCTTCCAGCGCAGCAAGGGTCTGTTCCGCCAGCGTGATCGTCGGATTTCCCCATCGCGTGTAGTAGCGATCCGTAGTCGTGACTCGAATCTGCTCGTCGTTGTCGGTGACCTCAAACGTCGAGGTCTGATAAATCGGCGGAGTGACCGGAGCATTCTTCTTCTCGAAGTCAGCCGCGCCGCGCACCGCAGCGGTCTCCGGACGTCGATTGCGCTGTTTCATGGCATCCTCATCGTAAGACTAAAGCTGCGCTCCAGCACTCGCAAGCGAAAGCTGATTTCCTTCGTGAACCTTCTTGTCCTTTGTGGTGAAAGCCGTTCCGCCATTTATAATGCCGAATTCACGCCATTATGGATTTGAGGATCAAAGGTCGTGTAGCGCTGGTCGCGGCGTCCAGTCAGGGAATCGGACTGGCGACCGCCGAAGCATTCGCCGCTGAAGGCTGTCGCGTAGCCATGTGCGCGCGAAACGGGAACGCGCTGAATGCAGGCGCAGAAGAGATCCGCAAAAAGCATAACGCCGAAGTCTTCACCGAAGCTTTCGACGTGACCGATGCTAAAGCTGTTGCGGCATTCGTTGCCGCGGTCGCAGCTAAGTTCGGCAGCGTCGATATCTGCGTCACCAATGCTGGAGGTCCGCCTGCGAAGGGCTTTCTCGCCGCATCACTTGAAGATTGGCAAAAAGCGGTCGACGCCAACTTTCTCAGCACGGTCTATTTTGCGCGCGAGGTCATTCCCCACATGCAGAAGAAGAAATGGGGAAGAATCATCACGATTACCTCTATCACCACAAAGCAGCCCGTGACTGATCTCGTTCTGTCGAACGCAGTCCGCGCTGCGGTGGTTGGACTCGTGAAAAGTCTAGCGAATGAATTCGGCAAGGACGGGATTCTGGTGAACAATGTCGGTCCAGGTTTCACGGCGACTGAGCGGCTGAAAGAGTTAGCGAAGGCGCGGGCGGCTTCGACGGGAAAGCCCGAGCAGGAGTTTTTCGATACATGGGCTTCCGAAGCACCGCTCAAGCGGTTAGGCGAGCCGCGCGAGTTGGCGGAGACGATTGTCTGGTTGGCGTCAGAGCGCGCGTCGTACATCACAGGTCAGACTGTGCTCGTGGATGGTGGAATGTATAAAGGACTTTAGTCGCGAGTCCAGAGTCCTGAGTTGCGAGCTAACAGCGCGGCGTTTTTCGGTTTGCTCGGGACTCAGGACCTGCGACTCCGGATTACTAGGAGCTTCATGCGATCGATAGCATCACGAATGTCAGTCATGAGCGGAGAAGGCGCGCTCTCGGTCTTTGCGCGCGCCAAGGAATTGGAAGCGCAAGGGCACTCGATCATTCATCTGGAACTCGGCGAGCCCGATTTCCATCCCGGACAATCGGTCATCGACTCTGCCGTGCAGGCGTTGCGCGATGGGAAAGATCGCTACTGCAACGTCATTGGCGTTGCCGCGCTGCGGCAGGAAATCGTCGCATACCTGAAGCGCACACGCAGTATTGATGTCGAAGCCGAGAACATCGTTATCGCTCCAGGATGCAAGATTGCACTCTTTCAATCGATGATGGCGCTGCTGAATCCCGAAGATGAAGTTCTGTATCCGGATCCTGGATTTCCTGGATACGCTTCGATCAGTCTTGGCCTCGGCGCGGTTCCCGTGCCCTTCACGTTGTCCGCAAAGAACAAGCTGCAGCCAGATCCTGATGAAGTTGCCCGCAAAATTACGCCGCGCACGCGGATGCTGCTGACGAATTCGCCCGGCAATCCCACGGGCACGGTTTATACCGACGAAGTGCAACGCGCATTGGCTGAACTCGCCGTTAAGCATGATCTGTGGGTTCTCTCGGATGAGATCTATGCGCGCATCATCTACGGCGGAGAGTACATGTCGATGCTGCGCTATCCGGGGATGAAGGAGCGCACGCTGATCATCGATGGCTTCTCGAAGAGCTTTGCCATGACTGGCTGGAGATTGGGATACACGATCGCCCCGCCGGAAGTCGTACCGGCGCTCAATTTGATGGTGGTGAATACATACACGTGCGTAGCGGAGTTCACGCAATATGGTGCAATCGATGCGTTGCGCGATCGCGAGGGCAACACACCGCGGATGGTGGCGGAATTTGCCCGACGCCGCGAACAGTTTGCGCGAGATCTGAATCGTGTGCCCGGCTTCCGCATTATGCTGCCGGAAGGCGCGTTTTATGCCTGGGTCGATATCACAGGCACGGGCATCAGCGCGGAAGAGTTGTGCCGCATTCTGCTCGAGGACGCCGGAGTTGCGGCGATTCCAGGAGCAGCCTTCGGACCGGCAGGCAAAGATTTCATCCGCTTCTCATTTGCGTCGTCGACGGCGACATTGAAAGAGGCTGTCGAGCGGATTCAGAAAGTGTCATCGGCTTGGCAGGCAACACCCGTTCGCTAGTGCTGCTATCCAGGCCAGCAGTCCCAGATGTGACGTGGTATCGAGGGATACGCATGCGAAATGTAACTTTTTTGTTCACGGCTGTTTTTCTTGGTACTTTTTGCTTGGCGCAGGCACGTCCGTTTCCGGGCGGAGACATGCAGCAGATTTATCAGCGGCTGTTGCCGCAGATCCAGAAGATTCAGGCATTTGATCATCACGCGCATCCCGGATATACGGACGATCCTGATGTAGACGCGATGGCTGCTCCTCCAAATGCCAGTGAAGGACTACGGACTCGCGACGACAATCCGGAACTGGTTGTCGCAGCCAAGGCACTGTTCGGATATCCATACAGTGATCTTTCTCCGGAGCACTCGAAGTGGTTGCTCGATAAGAAGACTGAGCTAAAGAAGCAGCTGACAGGGACAGCTTATTTCAATTCGATTCTCGACAAGATCAACATCGAGAGCTCGGTGGCGAACCGGGCGATGATGCCCGACTACCTCGATGCGAAGCGGTTTCCGTGGGTCTTTTTTGCCGACTCGTTCATGTGGCCTTTTAACAATGAGCGAGAAACTGGACGCAATCCCGATGAGGGCGTTTACATCCCTCTGCAGGAGAAAATGCTCCACCGGTGGATGCAACAGGAGAATGTCAGCAAGCTGCCTTCGTCCTTTGCCGACTACCTGAACTTCATCAATCGCGTGCTGGAAGACAATTCGAAAAAGGGCGGGATCGCGATGAAGTTCGAGGTTGCGTACTTCCGGCCGACAACATTCAGCGATCCAAGCTCTGCGCAGGCTGAGGATATTTATCAGCGCTTCATCACCGGTGGGATTCCCAGCGAGAAGGAATACCGAACGTTCCAGGATTACATTTTCCGCTATTTGATCCAGGAAGGTGGAAGACTGCATCTGCCGGTGCATATTCACACCGCGGTCGGCATCGGCGACTACTTCAATTTGTCGCAGAGCAATATCATGAATCTGGAGAGCGTGCTGCGCGATCCGCGCTATTCGCAGACGACGTTCGTGATGATTCACGGTGGATATCCGCTGGAGCGCGAGGCAATCTGGCTGGCCGCGATGAAGAATGTTTATCTCGATTCGTCTTTCGGTGAGCTGGTGCAGTATCCTTCGGCGTTCAAAGAGACACTAAAGATGTGGCTGGAAACGTTCCCCGACAAAATCACCTTTGGAACGGACTGCTTCCCGTACAATCAGGTATTGGGTGCGGAAGAGAGCGATTGGCTGGGGAATTACTCTGCGCGTGTGGCCTTGGCGGCGGCGCTGGCCGAGATGATCTCGGAAGGTGAAATCACCGAGTCGCGAGCCATGGAACTCGCCCATGCTTACCTGCACGACACGGCCGTGAAGCTGTACAACGGCAGAGTGCATTGATTCATCTTTTCATCGGAATGCGGTTCAGGAGTCGTCATGGCTAAGGGATATTGGGTAACCTTTTATCATTCTGTAAAGAATCCGACGGTACTGACGGAATACGCAAAACTCGCCACGCCGGTTGTGCAGGCGCACGGCGGGCGATTTCTCTCTCGCGGAACAGCGGTGAAGGTTTATGAAGCTGGGATCAAAGAGCGCTCGGTAATCGTGGAGTTCGCGAGTGTACAGGATGCGATCGCTGCATATGAGAGCCCCGAATATAAGAAAGCGATCGAAGTCTTAGGAGAAGCCAAGCGAGATGTCCGCATCCTGGAAGGCCTCTCCTGATTAAGCATTAATTTCTGAGCTGAGAATATGCCAAAGTCAAAAACCTCAAAAAAGAAAGTGAAATCCAGCGCACGGCGATCGAAGCCAAAGTCCCACAGCCTCAAAGGGACAATTAGCGCGAAAACGTCCGCAACGAAAACGGCTTTGCAATATATCCCATGGCATACGATCGCGCTCGAAGATCTGAATCCGCTGCTACAACGGCAATTTGTGGTCGGCCAGGAGATCATGCTGGCACGTGTGCTCTTGAAGAAGGGGTGCATTGTCCCGCTGCACAGCCATCATAATGAGCAATTGACCTACATCGTCGAGGGCGCGCTCAAGTTTTATATCGATGGCCAGGAGATCGTGGTGAATGCCGGTGAAGTGCTCTGTATCCCGGCTAACATGCCGCATAAGGCGGAGGCTTTGGCTGACACCGTAGATTTGGATGTGTTCACGCCCCCGCGTGCGGACTGGATCAACAAGACCGACGAATATCTGCGGAGAGAGAAGTAGTCGGGCGCATGTCTTCACTTTCTCCATCCGCGCCCCCAGTGCGCTACTCGAACTATCAATTTCGCTGTATCGCTTGCGGACACACGACCGAATCGGCCGGTGAGGACTTCCGCTGCCGCGACTGCGGAGACCTGCTTGAGATTACCTACCCATATTGGAAAGAGGCCAATCTTGATGGGGCGCAGGTGAAGTTTATCTGGCAGGATCGCCTGATCTCTTCCCACCCGGTCGATCTCAGTGGCGTATGGCGTTTTCGCGATGTGCTTCCCGTCATTCAGAAAGAAGACCAGGCGATCACGCTGCGCGAAGGCAACACTCCAGTTTACGATTTGCCGCGATGCGCGCGCATTACCGGGGTGGCGCGGCTCTTCGCGAAGCATCAAGGAATGAATCCGACCGGGTCTTTCAAAGATACCGGCATGACTGTCGCGGCAACGTTCGCAAAGATGGCTGGATTCCGTTGGGTCGCATGTGCATCCACAGGGAACACATCGGCTTCGATGGCGGCCTACGCCGCTCGCGGAGGCATGCGTAGCCTTGTGCTGGTGCCGGAAGGAAAGATTTCGTGGAGCAAGTTATCGCAGGCCCTGGATTATGGCGCGGTCACGTGCCAGCTTCGCACTGATTTTGATGGCTGTCTGAAATTGCTGCAGGACCTCGTGAAGAAGGCCCCCGTCTATCAATTGAATTCGATTAATCCTTTTCGGCTTGAGGGACAGAAGACACTGGCGATCGAGTTGATGGAGCAGTTGGAGTGGCAGCCGCCGGATCACATTATTGTTCCCGGAGGAAATTTGGGGAACAGCTCAGCCATTGGCAAGGCTCTCATTGAGATGAAGCAGCTCGGGCTGATTTCACGATTGCCAAAGCTTTCAGTCATTCAAGCAGAAGGAGCGAACGCGCTGGTACGCACGTTGCGAGAAACGGGTGGCAAGCAGTTGGTCATCGTTCCGGCGGAAACGCGGGCGACGGCGATACGTATTGGCAATCCAGCTTCATGGAAGAAAGCGGCGCGCGTGCTAGAGGCGACTGGCGGAGCGTGCGAGCAAGTGAGCGAAGTTGAGATCGCGCAGGCAAAGGCGGAAATTGGCGCGGAAGGAATTGGTTGCGAGCCGGCATCGGCAGTGACACTTGCGGGATTGAAGAAGCTGGTGCAGCAGGGGTTCGTGACGCCGGAGGAGACGGTCGTCCTGGTGTTGACTGGGAATCTGTTGAAGGATCCGGATTACACGATTGAATTCCATCGCGGCGATTTGTTTGCGGACCAACGCAGCAGGGAATTGAATGCACTACGGCGTCCGCCAATCGTGCTGGATGCCTCGCTGGATGCAGTGATGCGCACGCTGGAAGATGCAGAGCGCTCCTAAGACTCATGCCAAAGAAAGCCACTTCAAGTTTTCGTGTACGCCTGCCGGCGACTTCGGCGAACCTCGGACCTGCATTTGACGCCGCTGCTCTGGCGATGGATTTCTACATCGAGATCAACGCGCGTCCCGCGAAGATTTTCTCCATAAGTGCCAAGGGTCGTGATGAGGACATCTGCGGAAATTTAGAGAATCACCTGACCCTCGATACCTATCGAGATGTTCTTCAGTCGGCGGGGCGGACGATTATGCCGCTCGAAATGCGCGTCGTCAACGACATCCCAATCGGCAAAGGATGCGGCTCTTCGGCTGCGGCGCGGCTTGCTGGAATTGCTCTGGCCAATCATTTCGGGCGTCTGCGTTGGAACGACGCACAGATCATCGGCGAGGCATCGCGACGCGAACACCATCCGGATAATGCTTCGGCCTGTTGGATGGGGGGACTCACCGTGGCTCGCATGTCGGGCGAAGCCGAGGCTCAGGTGGCAACGATCCGTCCGAAAGGGAAGTGGCCGCTTTTGCTGGCGATCCCGGACCAGCCTCTATCAACAGAAGAGGCGCGTCGCGTGCTTCCGGCGCAGTATTCACGCGCTGACGCGGTTACAAACATCCAGAATTCCATGCTGTTGCTGGCGGGTTTCACGCAGGGGCGTGCGGATTTCGTGAGCGCGGCGTTGGACGATCGGATTCACCAGCCGTATCGCGCGGCGCTATGCCCGCTGCTTCCTTGTGTGCAGGAATTGAAAGGGCAAGGCGGGATTCTAGGTGCTGCACTCAGCGGCGCGGGACCGTCGGTCTTGATCTTTGTCGATCCGAGAGACTCAATGACGAAGGCAAAAAGGGTCGTTGCGCAGCAGCTTTCAAGAAAAGGCCTTGCTGCCGAGCTAATTTCGACTGCCATCACCCTGCGCGGCGCAAAAATACAATCCTCGCGTCTATTGAGCTGAGGCTTAGGCGTCGTTTACTTCGCCTCGGGCAGTGTAAATCCGTATTTCTGCAGCGTGTCCGATACTCGCTTCGTCTTGAGATATTGCAGGAACTGCTCTGCCTCTTTCTTGTGCGAGGAGCGCGAGACGATCACCGCACCTTGAGCGAGTGGAGCGTAGTAGTCCGCGGGAACGATCCAGTATTTGCCTTTGCCTTGCATCGAGGGCGCTGCAGCGTGGGCCAATGCGACGAATCCCGCTTGCGCATTTCCAGATTCCACAAACTGCGCGGCTTGCGAAATATTCTCGCCCATTACGATGTGATTCGCGAGCTGGTCATAAAGCTCTGCGTGCTTGAGTGCCTCGAGCGCGGCGCGACCATAGGGCGCATGCTGCGGATTCGCGATCGAAATCTTCTTCACTGATGGGTCGAGTAGAACCTGCATTCCCTTGTGCTCCACATCGAGTGGCGAGTCGGCCGGAACCCAGAGCACAAGCTTTCCCACAGCGTATTCATAGAGGCTGGCACTGTCCGCCTGATTGTCTTTGATCAGTTGCTGGGGATATCCCATGTCGGCGGAGAAGAAAAGGTCGAAGGGAGCGCCGTTCTCAATCTGCTGCGTGAGGGCGCCGGAGGCTCCGAAGGAGAGCCGCACGCGGATGCCGGTGTTCTTTTCGAATGTATCGCCAATGTCCTTGAGAGCGGAGCTCAAATCGGCGGCGGCGGCGACGGTGAGCTCGGAGGCGGCGTTCTGCGCCAGCGCGAGGAGAGTGCTGAAAAGGTAAAGAGCGAGAATTACGCTGAGGAGTCGTTTCATTGTTCGTTCCCAAGCAGCCCCGTTCATATTAATAGAGGTTGCGAATTCATGAATCCGAGACTGATTGCTGACTGGCGCTCAGCGGGCATTCCCAAAATGGACCGGCGAATGCAATTTTTCTCGGTTTTGCGTTGATTGATCGCACGCTCTTACTGATACTGGCACGTGAGCCGGACTCGGGGCGAAAGTCGTTGCGTTGTTCGCAGTCTCTCATTTTTGTTTCTGCTGCTCGCGTCGTTCCAAGCGTGGCCGCAAAGCGCTTCCCAAGACCCTACTCCCGAGAGAGATCGTAACTATCGTAAACAGCGGGATGAATGGTTCTATCGAGGACGCGTAATTCCAGGTCTGTCCTCGGGAGAATTGCGGAAGCGAGCAGTCCAGGCAAAAGCAGCCTCGCGCAAACAGAGGGCCTCACTCGCTCAGAGCAGCGGGCAGATTTCATTCGCGAACGGTTCATGGACCGCCCTCGGACCGGTGCCTCTGGCCTCGGACGCAAGCGGCAACGGCACGCAGGATTATCGGCAGGTCGCGGGGCGCGCGACGGCGATTGCGGTTGATCCTGCCGATGCGTCGGGGAATACGGTTTACGTCGGCGGTGCTCAAGGGGGAATTTGGAAGTCAACGAACGCTGCGAATCTAGATCCGAGCGGCGTGACGTGGAGTGCGATCGCCGACGACCAGGCGACACTTTCCATCGGATCGATTGCGATCCAACCGGGAAATAACGATCCAAGAAAATCTGTGATTCTTGCGGCGACGGGCGAGGCTAACGATTCGGCGGATTCGTACTTTGGTTTGGGAATTCTGCGCTCGACGGATGCCGGCAGCACCTGGACGCTGATTGGATCCGCGAATAACGGGAATCTTTCGTTCAAAGGGCTCGGCGGGACGCGGATGGCGTTCAGTACGGCCGCGAATCAGACAAATACAGTGGTTTCGGCCATGGCCACTTCGTCAGAAGGCCTGCTGGACGGCGCGATCACTGCGGGCACAGTTCGCGGACTGTACACATCGCAAGATGCTGGGCAGACCTGGACCTACGACGTGCCGCGCGATTCGGGAGGAGCAATCGACGCGACTTCGGCGACTTCCGTCGTCTATAACGCGGGCGCTTCAAAGTTCTTTGCTGCAATTCGCTTCCATGGTTTCTATTCTTCTTCTGATGGAGTGAACTGGACGCGGCTCACGAATCAGCCCGGAGGAGGAGCGCTGAGCACCACGACGTGTCCTCCGCAGTCGACGTCAAATAATGACGGGTGCCCTATTTTTCGTGGCGAGATCAGCGTAGTCGCTGGAAGGCTTGAGATGTATGCCTGGTACATCTATCTCGATGCGAATGGGAATGCACAAGATGGAGGGATTTGGCAAAGCGCGGATGGAGGCGCGAGCTGGAATGCGATTTCAGATTCGGGCATCACGAATTGCGGAGACAGCTTCGGTTGTGGCGTAGAGCGGGGCGATTACAACCTCGAACTCCAGGCTGTTCCCTCCGGCGCTGGAGCGACGGATTTATATGCCGGGGCGGTCAATATCTACAAGTGCACCATCAGTTCTCTGAATCCCACTTGTACGTCATCACCGTTCATGAACCTGACGCACGTGTACGGATGCGCGCCGATCTCCGCGCCGGCGCATGTGCATCCTGATCAGCATGCATTGGCGGATACGCTTCCAGCCGCGGGTAACGAGTTGATTTACTTTGCCAATGACGGTGGGATTTATCGCGCTCTCGATGGCTACAGCGGTCTGAACTCAGGTTCGTGTTCAGGGTCGAACGCATTCGACGATTTGAATCAGAATCTGGGATCGATGACGCAGTTTGTCGGCTTGTCGCTGCATCCGAACGATCCGAATACATTGCTCGCTGGTGCGCAGGGGAACGGCTCCCCGGCCACCAACAAGGCAACGACCAATTCGAGTTGGTGGAATGTACTGGGGGGAGATGGGGCCTATAACGCGATTGATCCACTTGTCGGTACAAATTTTTACGCGTCGAATCCAGATGTTCCACCGGGAGGCCTTGGAATCCAGTTCTGCTCGAGTGGAGTGAACTGCCACACGGGTGACTTTGATTTCGTTGTCACCAGCAGCGCGCTGGCGGGTGACGATGGAGCATTTTATTTTCCCTTCATTCTTGATCCCGGCGCGTCAACGACGATGCTGGTTGGCACTTGCCGGATTTGGCGCGGACCGCGTGCTGGCGGCAGCTATACGGCACTGAGTCCGAATTTCGACACGCTCGGATCGGGAGGCTGTCTTGGGAACGAAGTGAATCAGGTCCGCGCAATTGCGGCTGCTGGAATGCCTGACAGTTACGGCTCCAGCATCATCTACGCCACTACGAGCGGCATGGGGCCTGTCAACGGACCTCTGAACAACCCAGCAGGCGGACGTGTCTGGGTGACGACCAACGCAACTGGGGGCAGCGCGTATTTCAGCGATGTAACGAACAATGGTCCGCAAGGGAACATCAATCCGAATCAGTTCCCAATATCGGGCGTGGCCACGGATTCGTCGGATGCGAGTGGCAAGACTGCCTACGTGACCATTATGGGATTCACTGGCGGAGCGGGCCACGTGTGGAAAACCACCGATGCAGGCGCGGATTGGACGGACTTCACGGCAAACCTGCCGGATTCTCCTGTCAACGCAGTGGTCATTTATCCCCCGATGCAGCAGGTGTTTGTTGCGACAGACGTAGGCGTATTCGCGAGCCCGACATCCGCTCCGAATTGGACGGAGCTCGGCGCAAATCCTTCGACCGATCAGCCCGGATATCTGCCAAATGTCGCCGTAACAGCGCTCAGCATCTTCCACTATGGAAGCCAACAACTGCTGCGGGCAGCGACGTACGGGCGCGGTATCTGGGAGTTCAATCTGGTCGTCACGCCAGACTTCAAGCTGGCTGTGTCGAACTCACCGCTGACGATCTTTGCTTCCCAGACAGGAACTTTCAACGGAACCGCAACCGCGCTGAATGGATACAACAGCGCCGTTACATTAAGTTGCAGCTCCGCCACGAACGCGCCACCGGGCATCTGTACGCCATCACCAGGGTCGCTGATTCCCGGCAATAAGACTCCGTTCACCATCAGTGTTGCGGGGAAAGCAGGCGATTACAACTTCAATGTGAAGGGGACGGGATCGGATACAAACCACGTCACTCACACCGCTGGTGTGAGCCTTCACATCATTGATTACGGCATGAGTGCGCCATCACCGTCGAGCGTGACCGTGCCTCGAGGCTCGACTTCTTCGCCCGTTAGCTTTCAGATCACGGCCGCGGGATCGTTCAATCAGAGCGTGAATGTATCGTGCACGTCAGACATTGCCGATGCAATCTGTACTTTAAGTCCTGGGAATGCCGTGTATCCAACGTCGGCCGCTCCGGTCAATATGACGGCGACGGTTGATGTTCCCTCAGGGACAACGCCAGGAAATTACACCATCAGTTTGCAGGCGAGTACATCCGGAGCGCCGTCTACGATCAGCGGTTCGTTCGGAGTGAGTGTCGTTTCGAACGCGGACTTCGTCTTAAACGAGCCCGATTCATTCCCGAATGTGAAGGTTGGAAGCACGGGCACGGCCGGCGTCATTTCGATCACAGCGCAGGACGGGTTTGGCGGAACCGTCGCGCTGAGTTGTCCAGCGACATATGGAGCAGGCAGCTGTAGCTTCAGCCCAACAACCGTCAATTCCTATCCTGCAACAGCCACGCTTACGATTAACGGAACAAGTTTCAGCGCCGGCAATTACTCGATCTCGATCACCGGAACATCGGGATCAATCGTTCATTCTCTGCCGATTGCGTTCAACGTCGGCGACTATTCGATCTCAGGCACGCAGACTCTTTCGACAGTTCCGGGGGGCCACGCGCAAGGCGCGTTCAAGCTGACTTCTGACTATTCCTACGCGGGAAATATATCGGCAACGTGCGATGCAAGTGCCGTCGCGGGAGCAATCTGCTCCCTATCGTCGACGGGTGCGATATCACTTACCG